>Ga0307289_10000912_pt1 | contig 12805 bp, 18 predicted proteins | sample ER_DNA_143_FD_194483 | JGI IMG/M metagenome (GOLD analysis project Ga0307289, IMG submission 194483) | Bulk soil microbial communities from the East River watershed near Crested Butte, Colorado, United States - ER_DNA_143 | ecosystem: Environmental > Terrestrial > Soil > Floodplain | place...
TGCACGACCTTCTGCATGATCAACTTCCTCCTGGGTGAGATTGGGACATTCAATAACCTTGTGACCGCACTTGCTCCGGTGTCAACCGTCGTCGGCCCTAATCCTGCGGGCCCGGCCCTGATGAGGCCCGGCCCTGATAAGGCCCAGCCCAGATAAGGCTTAGCCCTGATAAGGAGGGGCCACGCCCCAACCCCAGCGAGGAACGGGTGCATGCTCGACTATGTCGTCGGCGTCGCTGGAGTTGTGTACCGCGAGGCGGGTACCCCATTCGGCGTAGCCCATAACCGCCGCCCGGAACTCTGGGTCGTCCGGCAAGCCGGCGTCATCGGCCGCCCCGGACAGCAGCGTGACGAAACGCAGGCGTTGTTCACCGGTGATGTGCAATCCCCGATGCTTGGCGACCATGTGCCCGTAGCCGCCCAGGGCTTCGGTGTAGGTCGCCGGACCGCCCATAACCTCGCACCACCACGTCACGACGTCGCGGCGATGCTGATCACTCACCATGCCGCCGAACAACGGGGCCAGCAGGTCATCGTCCTCGACGAGGTCATAGAACCGACCCAGCCAACGCTCGAAGGCTGGCCGCCCGCCTGCCCAGTCGTAGATCGTCGGGATCTGGCTGTTCATGCAACTCCTATCCATCATTAGCTTCGGTCGACTGCCACAATGACTACGCTCGCTGCCCATGATTCTTACGCATCGCGGAGAACGACCTATGGTCTCCGAGTCCGCATACGTAGCACCATCGGCCGTCTTATGCGGCGCAGTCACACTTGGTGAGCGTGCACGAGTGCTGCACGGCGCGGTATTGACCGCAGAGGACGGTGAGATCTGGGTCGGCGACGATGTCGTGATCATGGAGCATGCACTGGTACGCGGCCGCTCGCGGCATCCGGTGTCCATTGGCAATGCTGTGCTCATCGGGCCGCACGCTCACCTGAACGGGGCGACAATCGAGGACGAAGTCTTCATCGCGACCGGAGCGTCATTGTTTCCGGGCTCGGTTGCGGGCTCACGATCGGAGCTGCGGATCAACAGCGTGCTGCACGTCAACTCTCGCCTGGAGCCCGAAACGATCATTCCTATCGGTTGGATCGCGGCGGGTGATCCAGCGCAGCTTTTTGCACCGGATCAGCATGATCAACTATGGCAGGTCCAATCTGAACTGGACTTTCCAGGGACCGTGTACGGCGTGCCGCGCGGCACCTCGATGCGTACGATCATGGCCCGGCAGGTTGAGTTCTACGGCGCTCACCTAGACGACCAGGTCATATAGCTTACGAGGAGTAGTCAGGCCCACAGCTGCTGACTGATGACATCGCTGCCAGGTGGAAAGTGCGGGCGAGCGGCATCTTTTCGAGCGCGCGTGGGAATGTGTCACTCGCCCACAGTTTGTCTGTCCGCTGACCAGAGCAGTCGCCATGCTCTTGAATCTGACGCGACGTCAGGTTTTACCGTTGCAGAGTGAATGATCATTCCGAGCCACGCTGGCGGATCGGGGAAGTCTCGGTCCGAACAGGTCTGACCGTTCGAACGCTGCGCTACTACGAAGAGCTGGGCTTGCTCAAGCCGTCGGAGCGACTGGTGAGCAGGCATCGCATCTATGCGAATGAAGATCTTCAGCGGCTCTATCGCATTGGCTTGCTTCGACAGCTGGGCCTGCCGCTCTCAGACATCGCCCGGGAACTTGACGATCCCTCATCGGAATTGGCCAACACTATTGCTCGACACATCGAGCAAGTCGATCAACGGCTCGCGGCGCTGGGTCGCCACCGGGAGCGCATGATCACTGTTCGAGAGTCTTTGTGCAATGGCAGTCCTAGCGATGAGGAATTACTCGATACCTTGCAGGATCTAGCACGGATCGATCATGGACTTGTCCAACGACTGACGCTCCTGGTGTACCACGATATCGAAGCCGTTCATGATCATCTGGTAGCCGTGTTCGGTTTCGGCCCAGGGACCATCACTCGCAATGAGTCCGGTCAGGTTGTCCACGGTGAAATGCACGTCGGTGACGGTGTGATCTGGATGCACCCGCCATCGGATGAGTATCACCTGGCGTCCCCAGCAAGCCTCGGGGCAAGCACCCATTGCATGGCGGTCATGGTCGACGATGTCGACACCCACCACGAGAAGGCGCTGGCCGCCGGCGCGACCGTTGTCTACCCTCCGCGCGAGATGCCATACGGGGTCCGGGAGTACGCCGCCCGTGATCTTGAGGGCGGACTGTGGTCGTTCATGACGCCGCTCACTAGCGAAGGAGACAACGCGCGATGAGAGATCTGACTCCCTACATCTGCGTCACCGATTCGAGAGCCGCAATTGAGTGGTATCGGGAGGTATTCCAGGCGACAGTGAGAGGCAAGCCGCACGTGATGGACGGCGGGCGGATAGGTCACGCCGAGCTGGAGATTGGCAGTTCCCTACTCATGATGGCCGACCCATTCCCCGAGGTGGATGTCGAGCCGCCCAACCCATCAAGCGGCAGCGCCGTGTCGCTGCACCTGGAGGTCACTGACTGCGATGCGGTTGCCGAAGCGGCCGTACGCAACGGCGCACAGCTCGATCGCGGGCCCGAGTCAACCAGTCACGGCCGGTCCGCTACCTTCCATGATCCCTTCGGGCACCGCTGGATGATCAGTTCCTGACCCGGTCCGGGGGGGCTCGTCGGTTGTGTCAGATGCCATGAGTAATCTGCAACGAGCAACCCACAAAGATCGGAAGGAGCAAAGGTGCCCTCAGTTCTCAACCCCTACATCAGCTTCCGCGACGACGCCCGGCAAGCGTTGGAGTTTTACCAGGACGTTTTCGGTGGCAACTTGAATGTGAACACGTTCGGCCAATACGGCGACGCTAATGCACCCGGTGCCGACAACGTCATGCACGGGCAGCTCGACACCGATAACGGCTTCACGCTGATGGCCGCCGACACGCCACCCGGGATGGACTTTAATGAGGGCGCCGGCACTATCACCATCAGCCTCAGCGGTGATGACGAGCAGGAGCTACGCGGCTATTGGGACAAGCTTTCCGAAGGTGGCACCGTGACAATGCCGTTTGAGAAGCAGATGTGGGGCGACCTATTCGGCATGTGCATCGACAAGTTCGGTGTGCCTTGGATGGTGGACGTCGTCGTTCCGCAGAGCTGATCCTCTGGGCCGATGCGCCGGTGGCAGCCCGGATGTGACGCTGCCACCGGCGATGCATCGCCTGACCGCGGGAATCCGAGGGGAATTCATCGGTTCACTGCTCATCGCGATCTATGGCGTCGGCGCTTTGGTTGTCGCAATCTTCCCGACCGACCGAATCGACAGTAAGGCGGATGTCTGGACTCAATCCACCACGGGCTGGATCCACAGCATCACGGCGTTCGTCGCTTATCTCAGCGTCATCACCGGCATGCTGATTCTGACCTGGACCTTTGCACGCGATGCGCGCTGGCGATCCCTCGTTGTGGGATCTGCTCTGCTAGCAGGCGCCGCGTTGGCGCTGCTGCTCGTCCAGACGGAAGGACCCTGGATCGGACTCATGCAGCGGCTGCTGATAACCGCAATCTCGGGCTGGCTAATCGTGGTCGCCCTACGCGCACGCACTATCGCTGCAGCACCGGAAATTGTGCCCAGCGAGAGCGTCCGCAGTGGCGCCTGAGTGTGTCCGATCAGCTGCGCGGAGAACTGGCGACTAGCAGTTGGGCGACTGAGTCGGCAAACCATGTCGCATAGCGCTCCGGACTCCAGCCGCGGTGCCTGGTGAGCCGGCTGAAGACTACTGGATCCATCAGCATCCACACTGTTTCGATGGCCGCCGCCCGGTCGAGCCCCACCCGAAGCGAGGCGCGCCCCAGAACGCCATCGACGATCCAGCCCGCCGTACGTTCCCGTTGTAATTCGCGATCGGCAACGAGCACATGAATGTCTGGATCGGCGGTCGCCGCCTCGTACGCGGCAAGCATGATGCCAGCAGACCTGAGCTGCGACTCCCGTAGCACTTCAGCCACCGCGGACAGAAACCCCGCAACATCATCTTGTGATTGCGCGTCGTCGGCCCAAGCCCGACTCAGCATCGGTATTGGCTCGTCGTCGCCAGCAATAGCAACATCGAGCACCACGTGCAGTAGCTGCGCCTTAGTGCCGAACAGCAACTCAACCGTCGGGATCGACACCCCAGCCTCGGCCGCAATCGCGCGCATGGTCGTTGTCGCGTAGCCCCGCTCGACAAACAACCGACTCGCAGCATCGATCACTCGCAGGCGAGTGTGCCGCGCCTGCTGGTTACGTGCCGCTGACACATAGGCACGCTTGCGGGTGAGGGAGTCTGGCGGCACGTGGCTCATATTAGCTATGGGGCAACCATAGCGAGTGACGGCATGGTTCTCTGATTGCCGGGTAGATCACTCGGGAGGATGGCTGCGAAGCCAGTCGGCCCAGGTGATCTTGCCGCGCCGGCTGCCAGGTCCAGTCACTGACATCGCCGTGACGGCGTCTCTAGCAGCGGAGGGCAGCGGGACCCGCATGGTACGTACAGGATGTTTCCTGATGTCCTGCCACTGGTCGAAGGCCTGTGCAAACGTCAGGACCTCTGGACCACCGAAGTCTGCCAGCCGGCCACTCGGTCCCTTGCCAATGGATTCGACGAGGTAGTCGGCGAAGTCGGTGGTATCGACTGGCTCCACTCCCATGTCTGGTAGCGGCACCATCGGCAGCCGAGCCATCTTGCCGAACATGCGGTCCACCAACCAGTGAAATTGGGCCGCTCGAGCGATAGACCACGGCACCGGGCCTTGACGAACGAGATATTCCGCTTCCAACTTGCGCCGTAAGTACGGGACGCGCGGCTTGTCGATCCCGACAATGGAGACATAGATCAAATGGGCAACGCCTGCTATCCCGGCCTGCTCCAACAGCCGAGCCGTGCCGTCACGATCGACCGAGCTCGGGCTGCTCCATAGGTCCTTGGGCACGAAGTAGCCGCGGCGAGCAGCTGGAGACAGCGTCGCAGCATGGATCACCGTCTGGCTGCCAGCCACCGCCTCCGCAATACCGGCACCTGTCGCAAGATCACCGCGAATCCACTCGACGTCGGGATCCGATCCTGGTGATCGAGCGAGCACGCGTACCTGATAGGAGCCCTTGAGTCTCCAGACGAGGTCCGTCCCAAGGTGTCCCGTCCCTCCGGTTACCAGAACGGTATCCATCGCCCTCCTCGACGAACCAGACCTGCACCGCCTCCAGCTAGTCAGCCTAGCGTCCGGGTTGCACGGCTTTCGCAGGTTCTACCCTCAGAAGCGATGCCTCCAACTGCGTCAAGGCCGGCGCTGGACGACTCGCTGACACTGTTTCTCTGCGGCGACGTGATGCTCGGTCGCGGGGTCGATCAGATCCTGCCGCACCCGGGCAACCCCGCGCTGTACGAACGCATGGTTCGCGACGCTCGGACCTACGTCGATCTAGCGGTCCGGGCGAATGGCCAGATTCCGCAGCCGGTGGACTGGTCTTGGCCGTGGGGAGACGCCTTGCAGCTTCTGGCCGCAGCCGGCTGCGACGCTCGCGTTATCAATCTGGAAACAAGCGTTACGACGAGCGACGACTACGCCAAAGGCAAAGCCGTCCATTACCGGATGAATCCTGCCAACATCGAAGCGGTCGCCGCCGTCCGACCGGACGTCTGTGTGCTGGCCAATAACCACGTACTCGACTTCGGGCGCAGCGGCCTGCTTGAAACGCTCGATGTCCTCACAGCGTCTGAGCTTCGAACAGCCGGCGCCGCACGGTCCCTACGCGAAGCTCGGTCGCCAGCCATTGTTCCGATCCCACGGACGGGTGCTCGGGTCTTGGTCTTCGCTTTCGGCACGCCATCCAGCGGTGTCCCATACGGGTGGGCAGCCACCGAGGATCAGCCTGGCGTCCATCTTCTTCCCGCCCTTACTGAGACGCTCGCCATTGAGCTGTGCCGCCGGGTGCGCGACGTACGACAGCCTGGTGACGTAGTGGTCGTCTCCGCACACTGGGGCTCGAACTGGGGCTATCGCGTCGAACCGGAACAGGTGCGCTTTGCGCATCGGCTCATCGACGGCGGAGTCGATCTTGTCCACGGACATTCCTCGCACCATCCGCGGCCGCTCGAGGTCTACCGCAGGAAACTGATCTTGTATGGCTGCGGCGATCTTGTCGACGATTACGAGGGGATCAGCGGTCACCGGGAGTACCGAGATGATCTTCGCTTGCTCTATCTGCCACGGCTGGATCCGACATCGGGTGAACTGAGAGAGCTGAAGATGGCGCCGCTGCAGGCTCGTCAGATGCGATTGCACCGCGCCTCAGAGGAAAATGCCAGATGGCTCCGTAAGACGCTGGATAAGGTCAGCCGTCGATTCGGATCACGAATCGATCTTGGAGCCGATGGCTGGCTGACCCTGCGAATTGCCGATCGCCACAGTTCGGGTCGGATAGCGTGAGGCGATGGCGCGGCAGTGGGGGGACGCGTGGCGTAAGGGAGGGGCGGCGCAATGTGGCAGGCACTCGGCGCACTGCTCCCGATCGCCGTGGCGGTCGCGTTCAGCTCAGTGCCCTTGACTGTAACGATCTTGATCTTGCTGTCGCCAAACCGCAGTCGGGCGGCACTGCCCTTTCTAGTCGGCTGGGTGATCGGAGTGGCTGCCGTCATCACCGTGAGTGCGGCGGGAGCGGCGGCTCTTGCGAAGCCATTACGAAGAGGGCCGGACATGGCGGTTGTCGTCCTTGAGATCGTGACCGGGGCGGCCTTGATGGTGCTAGCTTCCATATATCTGCGACGACGCGCTCCGGCGGGCGGCACGGGCCTGCCAGGCTGGCTCGCTGCAGTCGATTCGTTCGGTCCCGTGGTCTGTTTCGCGATCGCCGTAATACTGAGCCTTAGACCCAAGGGCCTGCTTCTGGGGGTTGCCGGAGGGCTTGCCTTGAGCGCAGCCTCCCTCAAAGCGGACGAGGCCGTCCTACTGATCATCATCTATACCGCCATCGCCTCCTCGACCGTCGTGGTACCGATCATTGCGTCTCTCATAGCGCCGCAGAGGATGGAGCCAAAGCTCATCTCGGCGCGTGATTGGCTCATCGTCAATGGACGAATCGTGACCTCGGTCATGATGTTCATGATCGGCGTCGTAATCCTTGGATATGGCCTCACGCAGCTGTAGGGCACTACCGCTAACTTGCGAAGCGCTCCACGAATCCCTTGAGGATGTTGGGCACTTCAGTGACCCCACTAGCCCGAGCCGCCGCCATGACGGCGTCGGCCTCCTCGGGCGCGAAGTAGCCGGCGTACTTGTAAACCTCAACACGCGTCGCCAACCCGTCAAGGTCCAGCTCGGGATGGAACTGGGTGGCATAGACCCGAGTTCCGACACGAAACGCCTGCACGGGACAGGACTCTGAATAGGCCAGGGTTACGGCGTGTGCCGGCAACTTGCTGATCGCCTCCTTGTGCCCCACGTACGCACCGAACTGGGATCCGGCGCGACTAAAGAGTTGATCTTCTTCACCGGCCTCGGTCAGCTTGATCTGGATGCCACTGATCGGCTCGCGGAAAGTGTGGTCGACCACCGCGCCCTGGTGCAGGCCGAGCGTCCCGATTCCATAGCAGGCACCGAGGAAGGGGAAGTCTCGCTCCACCACCTGATCAAGCAACGCAGATAGCTCAGCCTCAACTCGGCGCTGTGTCGCGGACTTGATGTCCTCCGGATCGCTGGCCTGGAACGGCCCTCCGCCCAGGATGACTCCCGACCACCGGTCAAGATCAACACCGCCGAGCTCACCCTGCTCCATCCGGAATCGTCGCAGCTGTGCTTCATCGAGACCGGAGAAGCGGAGCATCGCTGCGTACTCGTCGTCGGCCGCAACGTCCTCGGCCCGGATGGCAAGCAGCAGGAAGGGCTTCACGTCCGCACCTTACGTGATTAATGAGGAACTTGAGCTCTGAGCGTCGGCATTGCGCGAGCAGCTCCATAGACTTCCGCCATGTTTGAGGTACGACCTCTCACGGACCAGACATGGGCCGACCTCGAGGAGCTCTTCGGCTTGCCAGGTGGGTCGATTGTGCGCGGCTGCTGGTGCCTCTATTACCGGAAGGTCGGCCAAGTCGGCATCGGCAAAGCGCAGGCTCCGAGCAACAAGGCGGAGCTCCACGGGCTCGTCCGTTCCGGCGTCGTACCGGGCCTCGTTGGATACGCCGACGGCTCGCCCGTCGGATGGATCAGCCTTGGGCCGCGTGAGGACTACCGCAGGTTGCAGCGTTCACGCGTCATGAAGCCCGTTGACGACACTCCGGTTTGGTCCATCGTGTGCGCGTATGTCGCGAAGAGGTATCGCGGTAAGGGTTACCAACACAAACTACTGGCCGGAGCCATCGACTATGCCCGTGATCAGGGCGTACGGATGCTCGAGGCGTATCCAGTTGACAAGCCGGAGCGCAGCCACGACGACTTCATGTTCTTTGGCTCGCGAAGCCTGTACGAGCGGGCAGGTTTTCACGAGGTCCTACGCCGCTCGCCGACACGGCTTGTCATGCGGCGAGGGCTGCGTCCTCGCCGCATGCCGTGTGACCGCCCTCGTTAGCTACCGAGAATCTTGGCCTTCTGTGCGGCGAACTCCTCTTCGGTCAATACCCCTGCTGCCTTGAGCTCGCCCAGTTTCTGAAGCTGCGTGAGCATGTCGTCCTGGGTCGGAGCAGCTGGCTGCGCGGGCGGAGGAGGGGCCGCCTGCTGCTCCTCGTACCCCTGAGCGTCGTCAGCCTGCTGATCCTTTTCTGCCCACCGGTTGGCCTGCCGCCGCGATACTCGATTGGACACCGCGGTTGCGGTGCCGGCAACGACCGCAGTTCGAGCCACTCCACGAAGAAGTCCCATAGTTTGTCCTCTCTAGCCTCATTGCGCCTTTGGTTATGTCGCCTGAGCCTGTGTTTCCTCAACCTCGAGCGCATCGAGCATTGCCTCTACCTCATCGGCCGGTATCCGACCGCCCGCGATGAGTTCTGCACCAGCCCGCCTCATGGCTGTGACGAAAGGACGCGCCCAGGTGTTCTCATAGACGAGCAGCGCCACAACCTTCCCCGGTTCGATGAGATCGGCGGCCTGCCGCAGGTCGTCGTCATCTAACAGTCCGGATTCGATGCCCTCGAAAACTGCAAGGTCGAGGAAACCATCGTGGTCGAGATCCGTGATGGCGACTGCGGTGAAGGTACCGTCGTCTTCCCGCCTCACGGCCCTCATATCCAAGACCGTAACGATGCCTTGATCAACCAGATCGACGATCGCCGCGAGACCTTCTCCCTTCATTCTCGCGGCCGGCAACTCAATCGCCAGATAATCGATAGGGCCAGCGGCCATCTCGACTATGTTCTCCTGCTCGAACATGCTGTCTTCGTCGGCCATGCTGCCCTGGTCGGCCATGCTGCCCTCTGTCATGCTCCACCTCCCGCGCCAATCGGCGTTCTGATCTGCAGTGTCGTTTGGATGTTCTTCGCCAACTTGACCTCGATGCTCTCACCAACGGGATGGAGTGGAATCACCCTCTACGGGTGATCAATCAGATCTCGAGAGCGGTGCAGATCCTCTAGAGTGATTCGCGGTTGGCGCAGTGCAGCGCTCCCATGGACTCAGCGGAAGGCTGGCGTAATGAACAGTTTCTGGGACTGGTTCTGGCTCCTGGTTTGGACCTTCTTCTTCGTGTGCTACCTGATGGTGCTGTTCCAGATCATTGCTGATCTGTTCCGAGACAGGGATCTAAGCGGGTGGTGGAAGGCGGTCTGGATCATATTTTTGATCATCTTTCCGTTCCTTACCGCCGTCATTTACTTGATCGCGCGCGGCCAGGGAATGGCCGAGCGGCATGCGGGAGAGGTGAGAAGATCACAGGCGGCCGCCGATCAGTACATTCAGAGTGTTGCCGGTCGCAGTAACCCGGCTGAAGAAATCGCGTCCGCGAAGAACCTGTTAGACAGCGGCGCGATTACCCCGGAGGAGTTTGAGAAGCTGAAGGCTAAGGCGCTCGCCTCCTGAATCTCTGACGCTTAATAATCCCGACGGCCGCCATCTGGCGGCCGTCGACGTTTGGCGGTCGAGAAGTGACCTCCTCATTCGAATGAAGGCCGGTAGGCGAGGGAACAGAACAGCCCGCCATAGTCAAGCACCAAGCCGTCGCGGTCGACGAGAAGCTCCGCCTGAAAGTCGCCGGTCGAAAACTTCCAGCGATCTGCGGCCAGGCGCTCGTAGCGTTGCTCGGAAGGGATCACCTCAAGGCCTGGGAACTGCACCCATGCCATACGCAGGTCTGCGGCTTGGCCGATTTCGAGTCCGAGACGGCGGATAGGCAGAGTGTTGGTTGCCGGAGTGACGGTGAGGTCGACGTCGAGAGACCCGGCAACGTCAGTCAACTCGGGGTCACCGTCCCAGTTCCAGCGACCAGCCCCATCGGCAAGCAGGACCCGGCGGGTCGATCCGTTGTCCAGATCCAACTCCACCCTTCGAGTCCGACCTTTCTCGTCGGTCGTGACGAGATAGCGGACCTCCAGCGGGTCACCGTGGGCGGCTGTGAGCACCGTACCGGCCAGGCGGAGCCCGCTAGGTGTGACGTCGAACCGACAGCGGTCGAGGGCGCCATTTGTGATGTCCTGCCAGAGGATCGTGGACATGAGCGGTCAGCCTAACCGAGCCCGCCACAGTGATCAGGTACTCGATCTCTAGGCTTTGGGCTATGGAGTATCGCAGTTTGGGACGTACCGGTATGCAAGTAAGTCCGCTCTGCTTGGGCGCCATGATGTTTGGCGCCTGGGGAGAGCCCGATCACGACGTTTCGATCAAGATCATTCACCGAGCGCTGGACGCTGGAATCAACTTCATCGACACCGCGGACGTCTACTCCCAAGGGGAGTCGGAGGAGATCGTCGGCAAGGCGCTGGCTGGTGGACGACGTGACGACGTCATAGTCGCAACGAAGGTCCACTCGCAAATGGGAGCGGCGCCCGGTGAGCCCGGAGATCCGAACAAGCGCGGGAATTCTCGCCGCTGGATCGTCCGTGAGGTGGAGAACAGTCTGCGCAGGCTGCAGACCGATTGGATCGACCTGTACCAGCTCCATCGCCCCGATCCTGGCACTGATGTCGAAGAGAGTCTGGGGGCGCTCACCGACCTGCAGCGGCAGGGCAAGATCCGTACCTTTGGCTCGTCGACCTTCCAGGCTCACGAGATCGTTGAGGCGCAATGGGTTGCCGAGCGTCGTGGCTTTGGCCGCTTTGTGACTGAGCAGCCGCCGTATTCGATCTTGGTACGCGGGATCGAGGCCGATGTATTGCCGGTGGCTGAGAAGTATGGAATGGGTGTCATCCCGTGGAGTCCGCTCGGCGGAGGTTGGCTGACCGGCCGCTATCGCAAGGGACAAGAGGTGCCTGAGTCGCGTCGGGCCCAGCGGCTGCCCGGTCGTTACGACATGAGCAAACCGGAAAACCAGGCGAAGCTTGATGCGGTCGAAGAGCTTGCACTGTTGGCGGAGGATGCGGGCATTACGATGATCCACCTTGCTCTGGCCTTCACCCTCGCTCATCCCGCGGTGACGGCACCGATCATCGGTCCTCGCACGATGGAGCAACTCGAGTCGCAGCTAGGCGCTGTAGATGTGACGCTGAGCGACGACATCCTTGATCGCATCGACAAGATCGTTCCGCCGGGTGTCACGGTCAACCGTGACTCCGACTCTGGGTACATTCCGCCAGCGTTGCGGGAGCCGTCCCTGCGCCGTCGTCGTACCGCCTAGTCTTCGCCGCGCGCTCGGTCATGCCGCTGTGAGTGTTCGTTGCCGTCGGTTGCGGCGGTCAAGTAGCCGTTGAGCATGCAGCCGTCGGATGCGGGGGTTGATGTGGGGTTGTTGATCTTGGTCGATCCACCGCGGTGGGATCCATTCGGGTAGCCGGTCGGTGTTGATGCGGCAGCTCCAGCCTTTTTGTGCGAAGTGGGTGTGGTGGTATCGGCAGAGCAGGGTCAGGTTGCAAACACTGCGCTAAACGTACCTTGTGGGTGACTTCAGGACCGGGCTTCCGACTACCAAGTAGACGGGCCCGCCAGGAGGTAAGAAGCTCCGAAACTGGCCCTCGACGGGACGGAGCCCGCCATGACAACATCATTCCCCAGAAGCGCTCTCGCAGAGGGCAATATCAATGATATCGACCGCATCGTGGTCGAGCTACTCAGCCCGCCAGACATGCCGCAAGTGATCATGATCCGCTGGCCGCAGCATTCCACCGTGGTTGCGCCCACACGCTTTCCAACTACCGCGAGTGATATCGCGCGGTTGTTCGCTCGGGCGAGCACCGAGTTAACTCGGATCAGGGCACGCCGACTCTGATCACAACCTCAAACGGGGATCGAGAGATCTGATCTTGACCGCAGCAGCGTACAGCTCCCCGATCAAGGCAGAGCGGTTGAGAGCCTTCGAACGGTTTGAGCCTCAGTTTTCGTGGTCTGCTGGCTCGTGCGCTTCAGCTATCGTCTCCCAGCCCTGCCAAAGGATGATCGGCAGCATCGCGAGCGCACCCACCGGGTCAGCCCACCACCAGCCGACTACCGCGTACGCGCCAACACCGAGCAACAGGGTCAGTGACAGATAGGAGCAGACCCATGTCTCCTTGGAGTCGGCAACTACGGCGCGGCTTCCCATCTCATTTCCGATCCGCTGCTTGGCGAAGGCGAGAGTCGGCATGACCGCTAGTGACAGCAGCGCCAAGATGATCCCTACTGGGGATGTCAAAGGCTGCTCCCGGCTGATGAGTGAGTTCACGG
>Ga0307289_10000914_pt1 | contig 12801 bp, 12 predicted proteins | sample ER_DNA_143_FD_194483 | JGI IMG/M metagenome (GOLD analysis project Ga0307289, IMG submission 194483) | Bulk soil microbial communities from the East River watershed near Crested Butte, Colorado, United States - ER_DNA_143 | ecosystem: Environmental > Terrestrial > Soil > Floodplain | place...
CGCGAAGACCGGTCGACCCCCCAACGTCCTCGACGCGCGCGCCGCGCAGCCGACGATCATCCGCCGCTCGCAGTGGGGCGCGGACGAGTCGATCGTACGAGCGCCGCCCTATTACGCCTCGTCCGTTCGCTTCGCAGTGGTCCACCACACCGCGGGGACGAACTCGTACTCGGCGTCGGATTCGGCTGCGATCGTACGGGGCATCGAGCGCTACCACGTGCTCGCGAACGGCTGGAACGACATCGGCTACAACTTTCTCGTCGACAAGTACGGCCAGGTGTTCGAGGGTCGAGGCGGGGGGATCGCCAAGAACGTCGTCGGCGCGCACGCCGAGGGCTTCAATACCGGGAGCACGGGGGTCGCCGTTCTCGGCAACTACGAGGCGCAGAGGATCTCCGCCAAGGCCCGCGCCGCCCTCGTCCATCTGCTGGCCTGGCGCCTCGACGTCGCGCACGTGAATCCAGCGGGGAAGCTCACGTGGACCTCGGGCGGGAACCCGGAGTACCCGGCGGGAACGAAGGTGAGCGTGCGCGCGGTTTCGGGCCACCGCGACACGGGCCCGACGGGCTGCCCCGGGGGATCTCTCTATGCCCAGCTACCGGGCATCACGGCCGACGTCGCGGCGACCGGGCTCCCGAAGCTCTACGCGCCGACGGTGTCCGGGAGCCTCGGCGGCCTCGTCCGCTTCACAGCCACGCTCTCGGCATCCGCGACGTGGACGGTGAGCATCCGCGACGGCTCCGGCGCCCTCGTCGCGAGCGGAACCGGGACCGGGAAGGCTGTCGACTGGACCTGGAACGCCTCCGCGAACCCGTTCGGGACCTATACCTACGAGATCGCCGCGGGGCCGGACACGCTCCCCGCACAGGGGCGGGTGCCCGGGCCTCCGCCGCTCGAGGTCACGAGCCTGAAGGCGAGGCCGCACGCAATCACGCCGAACGGCGACGGCGTCGGCGAGTCGACCTCCGTTTCCTACGCGCTCTCGACGGCTGCGACCGTGACCGTGCAGGTGCTCGACTCGTCCGCCAACGTTGTTCGATCGCTGGCGACCTCCCAGTCCTACCGGAGCGGAACACCCAGCCTCACGTGGAACGGGCGGAACTCGTCCGGGAAGGTCGTGCGCGACGGGAACTACCGGATCCGCGTGACCGCGACCTCCCCTGGTCAGCACGCGAGCAAGAGTCGCAGGGTGGTCGTCGACAGGACGCTCGGCCACCTCGAGGTAGCGCCGACACCGTTCTCGCCCAACGGAGACGGCCGGCTCGACTCGGCTACGGTCGGCTTCCGGCTCGCCCGCCAGGCTGAGACGCGGGTCTGGATCATGGACGGCGAACGGGTCGTGAAGGTCCTCCACCCTCGCGGTACGCTGGCCGCCGGTGCGAGCTCGTTTCAGTGGGCCGGGAGGGGCAGGAGCGGAGCCATCGCCGACGGCACCTATCGGGCCATGGTTGAGGCGACAACCGCCCTCGGGACCCGCAGGCTGTCGGTACCGGTCGTCCTCGACACGCGGGCCCCTGTCCTCCGCGCCGTCTCCGCACGGCTGAGGGACGGGCGCACCCGCCTCAAGGTCTGGCTCAGCGAGGCGGCGACGCTGCGCCTGCGCTGGGCGTCGCCGGACTGGGCTGACGGAGGCTCGAGGCTCGCCAGCCGCCCGGCCGGCTACTCACGGCTCACGCTGCCGCGGGCGATGCGCGTGCGGGTGCAGTGCGTGGACGCGGCTGCCAACGCCGGTGCGCGAGTCGTCGCCCAGGTGGCTCGCTAGCCGCCCTAGCGCTCAAAGAGGATCTCGCCGCTCTCGATCACGCGCTTTTCGCCGTCGAGATCGACGACGAAGCGCCCGCTCCGGTCGATCGCGACTCCGACGCCCGTGGACCCCTCGACGGTGACTCGCCGGCCGCGCAGAAAGTCTCTCGAACCGAGGCTGTCGTAGACGCCGTCGAGGCCGCGCTCGAGCCACGCGTCGTAGTTCCGCTCCAGGCGCTCGACGATCGCGGCGAGAAGGGGGGCTCGATCCCGCTTGACCCCATCGATCGTGTAGAGCGAGGCGGCGGCCACCTGCGTGTTCTCGGGAAGCTCCGTACGCTCCTGGTTGACGTTGACGCCGATGCCGACGACAACGGTGCCCTCGGAGGCCTCGGCCAGGATCCCCGCCACCTTTCGCCGGTTCAGCATGACGTCGTTCGGCCACTTCACCTGGACGGCCAGCCCGACCGCCACCTCGAGCGCCTCCGCGACCGCGGTGCCCGCAACGAGCGACAACTCGGCGGCGACCCGCTCGGGAGGCGGACGGAGGAGAACGGAGCAGAGAATCGCGGTCCCGGGCGGGCTCGTCCAGGTGCGCCCGAGCCGCCCGCGGCCCTCGGTCTGTTCGTCGCAGACGGCGAGCGCGCCCTCGGGCAGATCGGCCTGCAGGAGCTCCTGTGTCGACCCGCAGCTCTGCTCGAAGAGATACGGCTGCCCAAGCCGGCCCGTCAGGAGCGGCTCGACGCGCTGTGGCGCAAGCGAGTCTCCCTCAGCCACTCGACTACACTACAGCGACCGTGCAACCGACAGTTACCGAGGGTCGTCAGATCGAGCGCAATGAACCGTTTTCGCGGCTCATCCTCTACGCCAAGCTGACGGATTCGGAGCTCGTGGACAAGGCGACGAACGGGGACAGCCGCGCTCTCGACGCCCTCGTCGAGCGCTACGCGCCGCGCGTCAACCGGCTCGCGTCGCAGCTGATGGGGGATCTCGAAGAGGCACGCGACGCCGCTCAGGAATCCCTCGTCAAAGTCTGCACGCGGCTCAAGCAGTTCCGCGGCGAGGCCCAGTTCGCAACCTGGCTTCACCGTGTCGTCGTCAACACGTGCCGCGACCGCATGGCCTTCCAGCGCCTGCGTCGGGCCGAGCCCCTCGAGCTCGACGAGCACGCGGCGGACGACGCCGCCGATCCCTCGAGCCTGGCCGTCCTCACCGACCTGCGCCGCGACCTCTCCGACGCGCTCTCGCGTCTGTCGACCGACCAGCGGATCGCCGTCGTCCTGCGAGACTCCTTCGGTCTTTCCTACAAAGAGATCTCGCGTGTCGCGCGCATGCCGGTCGGCACCGCGAAGTGCTACGTGCACCGGGCCCGTGCACGGCTCAGGCAGCTGCTCGAGGAGTACACACCGGCGTGACGGTCGCTCTGGGCCGGGAGCAGATCGAAGAGATCCTCCCGCACCGCGACCCGTTCCTCTTTCTCGACGAGGTCCTGGTGCTGGAGCCCGGAGTGCGGGTCGTCGCGCGCAAGCAGGTCCGGGAGGACGAGTGGTTCCTCACCGGCCACTTCCCCGGCCGGCCGATCATGCCCGGTGTGATCATCGTCGAGGCGATGGCGCAGACCGGTGCCGTCGCCGTTCTTGCCGACGAGGCCAACCGAGGCAAGCTCGCTCTCTTCGCCGGGATCGACGACGTTCGCTTCAAGCGCATGGTTCTGCCCGGCGACGTGCTCGAGCTGACCTGCGAGATCGACCGTATGCGCGGGCCGGTGGGCCGCGGCAAGGCGACCGCCGAGGTCGGAGGAGAGCTTGCGGCACGCGGCACGCTGACGTTCGCCGTCACCGATCTGTAGATGCTCGCGAAGGTCTCCCAGAACGGCTCGATCGGGATCACCGGGGTGGGGTCGTACGTGCCGGAGAGGGTCATGACCAACGACGACCTCGCTGAGCTCGTCGAGACCTCGGACGACTGGATCACCGAGCGGACGGGGATCAAGCAGCGCCACATCGCCGCTCCGGGTCAGGCGGCGAGCGACCTCGCGCTCCCGGCCGCGCGGCAGGCACTCGAACAGGCGGGGCTCGACCCGGCCGAGCTCGACCTCGTCGTCGTCGCCACGGTCACCCCGGACATGTTCTTCCCCTCGACCGGATCGCTCCTCGCGGCCGAGCTCGGCGCGCCCGACGCCGCGGCGTATGACCTCTCCGCCGGGTGCACGGGATTCATGTACGCGCTTGCGCAGGCATACGGCACCGTTGCCGGCGGGCTGGCCAGAAACGCGCTCGTCGTCGGCGCCGAGACGCTCTCGAAGATCATCAACTGGCACGACCGGTCGACCTGCGTCCTCTTCGGAGACGGTGCGGGCGCGGTCGTGATCGACCGTGTGCCCGACGGGGGATTCCTCGGCTTCGAGCTCGGCTCGGACGGCGAGGGCGGCAAGGAGCTCTCGATTCCGGGGGGCGGCTCGCGCAACCCTTCGAGCGCCGAAACCGTCGCACAAGAGATGCACTTTCTGCAGATGAACGGTCGCGAGGTCTACAAGTTCGCCACCAGGGTGCTTGTCTCGTCGGCCGAGAAGCTCCTCGGCGAGATCGACCTCACCGTCGACGACATCGACCTCTACGTCCCGCACCAGGCGAACAAGCGCATCATCGACCACGCAGCCGCGAAGCTCGGCATCCCCGAGGAGAAGGTGTTCGTGAACGTCGACCGCTACGGCAACACATCGTCCGCCTCGATCCCGCTCTGCCTCGCGCAGGGAGTTCAGGAGGGGCGCCTGGCGAACGGCACCCGCGTTCTCATGACCGGGATGGGGGCGGGGCTCACCTGGGGGTCGGCCTACACCGTCTGGGGTAACGGAACCGTATGAAGGTCGCCTTCTGCTTCCCAGGCCAGGGCTCACAGGACGTCGGCATGGGACGCGCCATCGCTGAGCACTACCCCGAGGCGCGCGCGGTCTATGACGAAGCCACCGAGGCGGTCGGGTTCGACGTGGCGAAGATCTGCTTCGAAGGCCCCATCGAGGAGCTGACCCGAACGGACGTCCAGCAACCGGCGCTCGTGGCGACCTCGCTGGCCTGTCTGCGCGCGGTCGACACGCTCGGGATCAAGCCGGACTTCGTCGTCGGCCATTCGGTCGGTGAGTACTCGGCACTCGCGGCGGCTTCCGCTCTTTCGGACCGCGATGCGATCGCGCTCGTCCGCGAGCGGGGGCGCGCGATGGCCGAGGCAGCCGACAGGCACCCGGGCGCGATGGCAGCCGTCATCGGCCTCGAGGACTCGATCGTCGAAGAGCTCTGCGCCGGGATCGAGAGTGTCTGGCCTGCGAACTACAACTGCCCCGGCCAGGTAGTCGTCTCCGGCGAGAACGCGGCAGTCGACCGTCTGATCGAGGAGGCGGCGGCGCGCGGTGCCAGGAAGACCGTGAAGCTCCGCGTGAGCGGCGCCTTTCACAGTCCGCTCGTCGAAGGCGCCGCCGAGAGCCTGCGGCCGGCCCTCGAGAGCGTGCGCTTCGACAGCCCCGAGACGCCCTTCATGTCGACGGTGACCGCGCGCATCGAAGAGGCGCAGCGGTTCGGCGGCCTGCTCGTCGAGCAGGTCACGGGCCCGGTGAAATGGACCCAGGCGGTCCGGGAGCTCGTGTCGCAGGGCGTCTCCACGTTTGTCGAGATCGGGCCGGGTCAGGTGCTCACCGGCCTCCTTCGCCGCTGCGACCGCTCGCTCCGGACGATGTCCGTCGGCGATCCCGAGTCGCTCGCGAAGCTGCAGGAGACGCTCTCTGCCGCCTAGCGCGTTCGCGTCACTGGAGGGCAAGGTGGCGCTCGTCACGGGCGGGTCGCGCGGCATCGGCGCCGCCATCTCGCGTGAGCTCGGCGCCGCTGGCGCGCGCGTGGCGGTCAACTACCGCTCCGACCAGGGGGCTGCCGAGGAGATCGCGGGCGAGATCGGTGGAGTGGCGATCCAGGCCGATGTCTCCGTTCCGGAGGAGGCCGTCGCGCTCGTCGAGCGCGTGGAGTCAGAGCTCGGGGAGATCGACGCGCTGGTCAACAACGCGGGCGTGACGCGCGACACGCTCATCGCCCGCATGAGCGACGAGGACTGGGAAGTCGTCATCGAGACGAATCTTCGCGGGCCCTTCAACACCTGCCGGGCCGTCGCACGCAAGATGCTGAAGCGGCGCTCGGGATCGATCGTGAACATGTCGAGCGTCGTCGGCCTGCACGGCAACCCGGGGCAGGCGAACTACTCCGCGTCGAAGGCCGGGATCATCGGCATGTCGAAGGCCCTGGCCCGCGAGCTGGGGTCGCGCGGGGTGCGCGTGAACGTGATCGCGCCCGGCTACATCAAGACGGCGCTCACCGACGTCATCTCGGAGGAGATGCGCGAGCTCATCCTCACGAACACCGCGCTCGGCCGGCTGGGCGAGCCGGAGGACGTCGCGCGTGCGGTACGCTTTCTCTCCTCTGACGAGGCCGCGTTCATAACGGGCGAGGTGCTGCTCGTCGACGGCGGCCTGGGGATGTAGGAGACAAGCTTCTTGAGCACGAACGGACGAAGACGCGTGGTCGTGACCGGGGTTGGCGCGGTGACGCCGCTCGGAAACGACGCAGAGACGTTCTGGAAGAACCTCACCGCTGGGAAGAGCGGTGCGGCGCCGATCCAGCAGTTCGACCCCTCCGAGTTTGCGGTGCACTTCGCCTGCGAGCTGAAGGGCTTCGACCCGGCCAAGTGGCTCGAGCCCAAGAAGGCGAGAAGGATCGACCGCTTCGCGCAGATGATCATCGCCGCGGCGCGCATGGCCGAGGAGGACTCCGGGATCGACATCGAGTCCGAGACCGATCGAACCGGGGCCTCGGTGGCGACGGGCATCGGTGGTCTCAAGGCCTTCCAGGACTGCTACGACCAGTTGCTCCAGCGCGGCCCTGACCGAATCAACCCGTTCTCGATCCCGGCGATCATCCCGAACATGGGCGCCGCCTGGGTCTCCATGGAGCTCGGCACCCGCGGCCCCCTCTGGTCGGAGTGCACGGCGTGTGCTGCCTCGAACATGGCCATCGGCCAGGCGCTCGACGACATCCGGCTGAACCGCGCCGACGTCATGCTCGCCGGCGGCACGGAGGCGGGCATCACCAAGGTCGGCATCGGCGGTTTCGGCGCCATGCGCGCTCTCTCGCGCCGCAACGACGATCCCGAGGGGGCGAGCCGTCCGTTCGACGCCGAGCGCGACGGCTTCGTCATGGGCGAGGCCGGCGGCATTGTCGTCCTCGAGGAACTCGAGCACGCGCGCAAACGCGGCGCCAAGATCTATGCCGAGCTCGGCGGCTACGGGGTCTCCTCGGACGCGCAGCACATCACGGAGCCGGATCCGACCGGCAGGCATCCCGCGCGGGCGATGCACATGGCGATGGAGGACTCTGGCGTCGGTCCCGAGGACATCGATTACGTCAACGCGCATGGGACGTCGACGCCGCTGGGCGACTCGAGCGAGACTCGCGTGATCAAGATCGCGCTCGGAGAGGAAAAGGCGCGGAAGACGCCCATTTCCTCGACGAAGGGCGCGACCGGACACTGCCTCGGGGCCTCGGGCGCGATCGAGGCGATCATCTCGATCCTCGCGGTGCAGCGCGACGTCGTCCCGCCGACGATCAACTACGAGCACCCCGATCCGGAGTGCGACCTCGACTACATCCCGAACGAGTCGAGGGAGTGGAAGACGGATGTCGCGCTCTCGAACAACTTCGGGTTCGGCGGGCACAACGCGTGTCTGGTGCTGAAGAAGTTCCAAGACTGAGGCTCGCTTGACCGACGAGCGTTGGGCGACATTTGACGTCTACGGCACGCTGATCGACTGGATGGGCGGGATCCGCGGCGAGCTGGCGCGCATCTGGCCAGGGGAGGACGCCGACCGCCTGCTCGAGCGCTACCACGAGCTCGAGCCGCGGGTCGAGGAGGGCCGGGCGATCCCGTATCGCGACGTGCTCGCGGAGACGCTTGCGCTCCTCGCCTCCGAGGAGGGCCTCGTCGTGCCGCCCGGGGAAGAGGGTGCGCTCGGCGACTCGCTTCCGTCCTGGCGCCCGTTCCCTGAGGTGCCCGGCGCGCTCGCGGAGCTCCGCGGCCGCGGCTTCAAGCTCGCGCCGCTCTCGAACACCGATCCCGAGTTCCTCACCGCCTCGTTCGAACGGATCGGCGTCCTCGTGGACGGGCAGGTGACGGCGGCCGACGCGGGCTCCTACAAGCCGGCGTCGGGGCACTGGGAGCTCTTCTTCGAGCGCTACGGCGCCGAGCGCGAGAACCACGTTCACGTGGCCGCGAGCCTCTTCCACGACATCGCGCCCGCCGAGCGGCTCGGCCTCAAGGCCGTCTGGATCAACCGGCTCGGAGAGAAGAGCGATCTGCCGCGCTCCGCCGAGCTGAAGGACCTCTCGCGCCTCCCCGACGTGCTCGACGAGCTCGTCCCTGCAGCTACTCTCTAGCCGTGTCGACCCTGCGGGCGCGCTGCCCTGATTGCCGAACGCTGACGGCGGTCGCGCTCGAGGGCGGCGAGTATGAGTGCCATTCCTGCGGACGCTCGTTTCGCGCAGGGCTTGTCCGGGTGCCGCGCGCGTGGGGGAGCGACGGCGAGCCCATGGCCGAAGCAGCCTTTCTCGACCTGCCCTATCCCGAGGCCGGCGTGATCGAGGAGGACACGCTCACCGAGCAGACGCTCTCGATCGCCTGCTCACTGCCCGAGCGGCCTCTCATCGCCGGTGGCTGCTGCTGCTCGCACATCGGCGCCGTCGAGGCGCTCGCGACCCGTGTCGGCCGCCTCGGCGTCATCTGGTTTGATGCGCACGGCGACCTCAACACGCCGGAGTCCTCTCCGAGCGGGAATCCGTGGGGGATGCCGCTGCGCATGCTGATCGACTCGGACACGGTCGCGGCCGAGGACGTGGCGCTCGTGGGGGCGAGGAGTCTCGACCCGCCCGAGGAGGAGTTCATCGCCAGGAGCGGCCTGCGCCTCGGCGAGGGGCGTGTCGGCGACGCGCTGGACGGCGTAGACGCCATCTACGTCGCCTTCGATTGCGACGTCCTCGAGCCCGACTGCGGAGTCTCGATGTTCATGCCGGAGCCGGGTGGGATGACTCCCGAGGCCGCAGAGGCCGTCCTTCTTGACGTGGCGCGGCACAAGTCTGTGGCCGGGCTCGGGCTCTCGGGCTCCGTCGCCGACCCGGCGAACGTCGCCGGCCTGGCGCGATTCTGCTCGGCCCTCGGGCTTTGAACGGCTCGCCCGTAAGATAGGCCGGTCATGGCGAGCCGGATCGACGTCTCCATCGAGCACCGCGGGCCCGAGCCCGAACCGGAGGGAAAGCACCCGAACACCTGCCCGAGTTGTCACTCCCACTACCGGGACGAGGAACTCGACGCCGCTCTCTGGGTGTGTCCGCACTGTGGGCATCACTTCCCGGTGCGCGCCCGCCGGCGCGTCGAGCAGCTCGCCGACCGGGGCACGTTCAAGGAAAAGGACACGGAGCTTCGCTCCGCCGATCCACTCGGGTTCTTCGACCTCCGCGCCTACACGGAGCGAATCGCCGAGGCAGAAGTGGCGACCGGCCTGGGCGACGCGCTGATCGCCGGGAGCGCGATGATCGAGCGAAGACCCTGCGAGCTCGCCGTCATGGACTTTGCCTTCATGGGTGGCTCGATGGGGAGCGCGGTCGGCGAGAAGTTCGCGCGCGCCGCCGATCGCGCGGCCGAGAACCATGTCCCCCTCGTGTGTGTGACGGCCTCCGGCGGCGCCCGCATGCAGGAGGGAATCCTCTCGCTCATGCAGCTCCCGAAGACCGTTGCCGCGGTCGACCGGCTGCGCGAGGCGCCGGTCGCCTTCGTCTCGGTCATGACGCACCCGACCACGGCCGGGGTGCTCGCGAGCTTCGCCAGCCTGGGCGACGTGATCGTGGCTGAGCCGGGCGCCCTCCTCGCCTTCACCGGGCCTCGCGTGGTGCAGCAGACGACGCGCGAGAAGCTGCCCGAGGACTTCGGCCTCGCCGAGTCGAACGCCCGCTTCGGGCACGTGGACGCGATCGTGCCCCGGCCCGAGCTGCGCCCCTATCTCGGCCGGGTCCTCGCGCTCTTCGCCAATGGCCGCTGAAGGCACGGAAGGGGCCGTCGAGCAGCTCAAGCTTCGCGAGCGGCTCGCCAGGCTCCGCGAGCTACCGCTCCTCAGAGGTGTCGGCGTCTCCGGTGAGATGGCGAGGCTCCAGCACCAGATCGAGAGGATCGCGGAGGAACCGAGCGCCGACGAGGTCTGGCATGCCGTCGAGCTCGCCCGTCACCAGGATCGCCCGTACACGCTCGACTACGTCGAGAGGATCTTCGACGACTTCATTGAGCTCCACGGTGACCGCGCGTTCGCCGACGACGCCGCGCTCGTCACCGGCATCGGCCGTTTCAACGGGCAGACGGTCGCCCTGATCGGCCACCAGAAGGGGCGCGACATCCGCGAGCGCACGCACCGGAACTTCGGCATGACCTATCCGGAGGGCTATCGCAAGGCGATGCGCGTCATGGAGCTTGCCGACCGGCACGGCTTGCCGGTCTTCACCCTCGTGGACACGCCGGGCGCCTACCCGGGCGTCGTTGCCGAGCAGCACGGCCAGGGTGGCTGGATCGCCCGCTCGCAGCTCTTGATGCTGCGCCTCGGTGTGCCGACGGTGTCGTGCATCATCGGAGAGGGAGGGTCCGGCGGCGCCGTCGCGATCGCCGTCGCCGACCGCGTCCTCATGCAGGAGAACTCGATCTACTCGGTCATCTCGCCCGAGGGGTGCGCCGCGATTCTCTGGCGAGACGCCGGCGAGGCGAAGAAGGCGGCCGCGGCGTTCAAGCCAGACGCCGTCCACTGTCTCGAGCTCGGGGTCATCGACGGAGTCGTCCCCGAGCCGCTGGGGGGCGCCCACGAGCACCCTGACGAAGCTGCGCAGCTCCTAGGCGAGGCCCTCGGAATCGCCCTCGACGAGGTCAAGGACATGGAACCGGCCAAGCGCCGGCGCGAGCGAGGCGACAAATTCCGCAAAATGGGGATTTTCCTGGAGTAGAAGGCGCACTCACGGCGACCGCTCGTCTCGAGTCGCTGGATTGCTTCCCGCCCGACCAGACGGGCGCAGAAGGGAGCGGCCGCGATCCACCACACGTCCGAGCAGCTCGGCCGGCAAAGCGGCCCGCCGCTCTTACGCGTGTTCGTCCCGAACGGACGATGCCCGACAGCGAGCCGCAGTCTTCACTTGACAGGAAGGCACGTAATCCAAGGAGGCACCATGTGCCGCTGGCTCGCATATTCGGGCTCCCCGGCAAGCATCGAGACCCTGCTCTACAAGCCCGAGCACTCGCTGATCGACCAGAGCCTCCACTCGAAGCTCGGGGCGGAGACGACGAACGGCGACGGCTTCGGCATCGGCTGGTACGGCACCCCGGAGACGCCGGGCGTGTACCACAGCATCGAGCCCGCCTGGAACGACCGGAATCTGCGTGACCTGGCGGCGCATATCGAGTCGCCGCTCGTCTTCGCGCACATCCGCGCGGCCATCGGCTCGGCGGTGCAGGAGACGAACTGCCACCCCTTCCGTTACGGGCCGTGGCTCTTCATGCACAACGGCTTCATCGGCGACTTCCACGAGGTCAAGCGCGATCTCGTGCTTGCCGTCGACCCGTCGCTCTACCGGTCGATCGAGGGCTCGAGCGACACCGAGGTCTTCTTCCACCTCGCGCTGACGTTCGGCCTCGAAGACGATCCTCCGGCGGCCGTCGAGGCTGCGGTCGGGCTGATCGAGGAGGTCGGCAGGAAGCACGGCGTCGAGCACCCGATCCAGATGACGGTGGCGACGTCGAACGGCGAGACCGTCTGGGCGTTCCGCTACTCGAGCGAGCGCGACTCGCGGTCGCTCTTCTACTCGACCGACGTGCCGACGCTGCGCGCGCTGTATCCCGAGCTCGAGGTCCTCAGTGGGCTCTCAGACGAGTCGCGCCTGATCGTCTCGGAGCCGGTGCGCGAGCTCCCGGGCGCCTGGAACGAGGTGCCCGAGTCGAGCTACGGCATCGTGCAGGAAGGGCAGGACGAGCTGAGGCCGTTCGCGCCCAAGGCGCCGACTAAGCCAACGGCGGTTCCCGCGGAGGCGTGAGTCCCGCCCGGCGGATACGAACGGCATGGTTGAGCCAAATCCGCATCGCCGCTAGGCTTCTGCTTTTCCTGAAGTGAAAGGGCGCCACTCCCTGTTTCCCACAGCATCCACAGGGTTTTCCCCCGCCAAACCAGATCTTTACACAAGGCCTCGAGGCCGGTTTGCACCGGCCTCGAGTGCCAACCCCCCCTGGTCGGCAGAGAAGTCGCTAAGGAGCCTCTCGCCACGACGTTCTACCCGGCCTCAGGTCGGGCAAACATAGGCCCATGGCGAGCCTCCGCGACTACGAGCGCAAGCGAGACAGGGGGAAGACCCCAGAGCCGTTCGGAGGCCGCAAGAAACGTGCGCGGAGCCCGATCTTCGTCGTCCAGCGCCACGACGCGAGGAGCCTCCATTACGACTTCAGGCTCGAGCGCGACGGCGTCCTGCTCTCCTGGGCGGTCCCCAAGGGCGTGCCGCTCGAGACCGGCCAGCGCCACCTCGCCGTCCACGTCGAGGATCACCCGCTCGACTACGCCACCTTCGAGGGGGAGATCCCCAAGGGGCAGTACGGGGCCGGCAGCGTCGAGATGTGGGACAAGGGCACGTATGAGCTCCTGGAGGAGAAGCCCGACGGGGGCCTGACCGTGCGCCTCGACGGCAAGCGCCTCCAGGGGATCTGGACGCTCGTGCCGGCGCATCTGTCGGGGGAAGAGAAGAACTGGCTCCTCATCCGCAAGCGCGACGACGCCCCGTCTGCGCCGCGGAGGAAAGGAGCCGAATACGCGCCCATGCTTGCCACGCTCGGCCAGGAGTTGCCCGGCGGGAACGGCTGGGTCTTCGAGGTGAAGTGGGACGGCTACCGGGCGATCTCCTATCTGCGCGGGAGCGAGGCCCGGCTCGTCAGCAGGAACGGAAACGATCTCTCCGAGCG
>Ga0307289_10000915_pt1 | contig 12800 bp, 9 predicted proteins | sample ER_DNA_143_FD_194483 | JGI IMG/M metagenome (GOLD analysis project Ga0307289, IMG submission 194483) | Bulk soil microbial communities from the East River watershed near Crested Butte, Colorado, United States - ER_DNA_143 | ecosystem: Environmental > Terrestrial > Soil > Floodplain | place: USA...
AGATTCGGGTAATCCCAATCTTGGTGGATGAGACGCAGATGCCGGAGGCGGACGAGTTGCCGCCCAGCCTGGCCCCGCTGGCCCATCGGAACGCGGTCCAGATCAACTCCCGCAGCTTCGACACCCAGCGGTTGATAGCCACATTGCGTAAGACGCTGACAGAGCTGAAGGTCTCCGAGACGACCACCGAGGTTGATGGACCTGACGGAGAGCAGTTGCAGGCGATCGATCCGGCGCCGGACCCCGACGGGCTCGTCCTTGAACGGGTCACGCGGCTCGACTCCACCTACCGAGACGCGCCAGCACTATTGGGCCGAGCCCGCCTGGAACTGGAGGAAGCCGTCGGCGCGCACGCCGACGAAAATGCCCAGTGGGCGGCCGAGGGGCAGCGGCGCGTGCGGCTCCTGCCGCCGGGCATGTTCCGCGAAGAGGTGGGGCGGCTGACGACGCCGAATCGGATGCTGTGGGGTATGCCCAGTGAGCCGTCGCCGCGGCGCGTGTTCCTGTCCCACACCGCGGAGTTGCGGCGGTACCCGGCGGGGCGCTCCTTCGTCGCGGCCGCCCAGGACGCGGTGATCAAGGCCGGGGACGCGGTCACGGACATGGCGTACTTCCCGGCGCGGGAGGGGAAGCCGGCGCAGGTGAGCCGGGAGGCGGTCGCCGCAGCGGATGTGTTTGTGCTGATCGCCGGGTTCGGGTACGGGTCCCCGGTGCCCGATCGGCCGCAGTTGTCCTACACCGAGCTGGAGCACGCGACCGCCGAGCAGCGGGGCATGCCCCGGTTGGTCTTCCTGCTCGGCGAGGACACCGAGGGCCCGGCGGCGCTGTTCGCCGATCTGGAGTATGGAGCTCGCCAGCAGGCGTTCCGGGAGCGGCTGGCCGACAGCGGTGTGGCCACCGCGACGGTGACCAGCCCGGCGGAGTTGGAGACCGCGCTGCTGCAGGCGCTGACCGCGCTGCCCCGCCCGGACAAGCAGTCCGCCCTCAAGGGAGCAGCGGTCGGTCGGCGGGTGTGGACGATCCCGGCGCGGGTGCGCGGATTCACCGGCCGGGCCGCGCTGCTCGCCGAGCTGGAGGTTGCGCGGCGATCGGGCGAGGCGACGGTGGTGCAGGCGGTGACCGGGATGGGTGGGATCGGCAAGACCACTGCGGCGATCGAGTACGCCCACCGGCACCATGACGAGTTCGACGTCGCCTGGTGGGTGCCGGCGGAGAATCTTGCGTTGCTGCCGGACCGGCTGGCCGAACTGGCGCTGGCACTGGACCTGACCACCGCCACAACCCCGCCCGGGGTGGGGGCGGCGCGGCTGCTGGGTGAGCTGGCCCGGCGGGATCGCTGGTTGCTGGTGTTCGACAACGCCGAGGATCCCCGCGCCCTGCGCGACTACCTGCCCGAGGGGCCCGGCCGGGTGCTGATCACCTCCCGTAATCCGGCCTGGCAACGGTTCGCCACCACGGTGGGGGTGCGGGAGTTCAGCCGGGCCGAGTCGATCGCCCTGCTGCGCCGGCTGGCCCCCGAGCTGACGGAGGCTGAGGCGGATCGGGTGGCCGTCGCGGTGGGGGATCTGCCGCTGGCGGTCGAGCAGGCCGGGTCGCTGCTGGCCGACACCGGCCTGGCGGTGGACAAGTATCTGCGGCTGCTGGCTGAGCGCGCCGGCGACGTGCTAGACCACGAGCCGGGCGGGGCCTACCCGCAGTCGGTGGCCGCGTCATGGGCGGTGGCGTTCGACCGGCTCGCGGCCGACGACCCGACCGCGCTTGAACTGCTGACGGTTGTGGCGTGGTGCGGCCCCGAGCCGGTCCCGCTCACCGTGCTCACCGACCACCCCGACGCCCTCTCCGAGCGGTTGCGGCCGATCGCCACCGACCCGCTGGTGTTGGCGCGCTGCACCGGAGTCGTGCACCGGCGGGGGATGGCCACAGTGTCCCCCCACGGCATCCAGCTGCACCGGATTCCCGCCGCGTTGCTGCGCACGCGCAGTCAGGGATCGGAAGTCACGACTACCGCTGTTTGGCCGACGACGGTGGTCCGGCTGCTGGACCAGGCCGCCCCGGGCAACGTGCGCGCCGATCCGGGCGGCTGGCCACTGTGGAGGCGGTTGCTGCCGCATGTGCTGGCCGCAGCCGGCCGCGACGTCGCCCTGGACAGGGTTCCGGCCGAAGCAACCGGACTCCTCGATCGCGCCGCGACGTACCTATTCACCCGTGGCGAGCCCCAGGCCGCCTTGGCGCCGTACGAATGCGCCTATGAGGTGCGGCGCGACAAGTTCGGTGACGATCACCCCGACACCCTCACCTCGGCCAGCAACCTGGCGCTGAACCTGTGGTGGCTGGGTGAGTTCCAGCGGGCACGTGCGCTCGACGAAGACACGCTGACCCGGCGCCGCCGCATCCTCGGCGACGACCACCCCGACACCCTAACCTCTGCCAGCCAACTCGCCAACGACCTGTTCGGGATTGGTAACTACCCGCGGGCCCGGGACCTGCAGGAAGAGACGCTGGGCCGACGGCGCCGCATCCTCGGCGAAGACCACCCCGACACCCTCCGATGGGCCGGCCTCCTCGGCCTGGTCCTGTGGTCGCTAGGTGACTATCAGCAGGCCCGGCAGCTCCTACACGACACCCTCACCCGCAGCGGCGGAGTCCTCGGCGAGGACCACCCCCACACCCTCACCGCGGCAAGCGTCCTCGGCATGGTCCTGTGGTCGCTGGGGAACTATCAGCAGGCCCGGCAACTCCTGACCGACACCCTCACCCGCGGCCGCGGAGTCCTCGGCGAGGACCACTGGACCACCCTTCTCTCAGCCATCTATCTCGGCATGGTCCTGTGGTCGCTGGGGGACTATCAGCAGGCCCGGCAGCTCCAGACCGACACCCTCACCCGCAGCCGTCGAGGCCTGGGCGAGGACAACGTCTTCACGCTGCGCTCAGCCAGCTTCCTCGGCCTCATCCTGGGATCCCTGGGCAACTACCACCAAGCCCGACAGCTTCAGAGCGATGCCTTCACCCGCAGCCGCCGCGTCCACGGTGAGAACCACGCCTACACACTGGATCTTGCCCGCCTCCTCGGCCTCACCCTGGGAGCACTGGGCCAGCACATGGAAGCGCAGCAGCTCCTCAACGACACCTTCACGCGCAGCCGCCGAATCCTCGGCGAGGACCACCCCGAAACACTGCGCACAGCCAGCCTCCTCGGCCTCACCCTGGGAGCACTGGGCCAGCACATGGAAGCGCAGCAGCTCCTCAACGACACCTTCACGCGCAGCCGCCGAATCCTCGGCGAGGACCACCCCGAAACACTGCGCACAGCCAGCCTCCTCGGCCTCACCGTGGGAGCCCTGGGCAAGCACCAGCAGGCCCGCCAAATCCAGAGTGACGCCCTCAGCCGCCTCCGCCGCGTGCTTGGCGACAACCATCCCGAGACCCTCACCTCGGCCAGCCGGCTCGCGGCCCATCTGCGCGAATTGGGCGAGTATCAGCAGTCCCGCACCCTCGACCAGGACACCCTCGCCCGGCGCCGCCGAGTGCTGGGTGCCGACCATCCCGATACCCTCACCTCGGCCAACAACCTTGCAGCCGACCGGCGCGCTGGGTGAGCCCGGGAAGATGTGAAACTCGGTAGCCTCGGGCGGGTCGCGCTTCGACCGGCCAGCGACGACCGCATGCCCAGCCGGCCGCCTCACGGAGGCCCTGCTCCATCCATGCGCTCTTGCTGGTTCGCACAAGAGGTCCTTGCAGCGGTTCCCTTCCAGATCGCGCTTGTTCCAACATGCCGGCGCTGCTTCGCCACCAAGATCAACTACATGAAAGCTCACACGCGTTCCCAAACCGATGTTCGCTGTCGGATGATCTTGAACGACACCAATTGTCGGCGGAATCCAGTCAAGGCGGGGATTGTTCTCGATCACGTCGGCGACAATGTCGCGGTTCTCGGCGACGCGAGCCCGAGCGCGGGCGAGGAACAGCTCCGAGTCGCGCTGGACCTGTAGCGCGATGTACTCGCCGAGCACGTTGTTGGTGATGGTGATGTGCTCACGGGCGGCGAGCAGCCGATGCATCAGATCGGCGTCGCGGGTGGTGATCCACCCGATGCGAATGCCCGCGAGGCCGAACGTCCGACATGGTCGAGAGGCTGACCGCGGTCGGGTCGGCGCAGGCCGCGGGCGGCAGCGGCTCGCCCTCGGTCATCAGGCCATAGGTCTCGTCGCTGACGAGGCGGAGGCCGGCGGATTGGCGGATCTCGACGGCCACCTGCAGCTCTTCTGAGCTGATCGTGGAGCCGAGCGATGAGATCTGCCGAGAGCTGCGCCTGGCGCTCGCGACGTTTGTCGCCGCCCACGTGACAGTCCCGCCGCAGCCGTGTCGCCATCGCGATCGACGCCTCCATGAGCCTTCGGCCATTAACGGGCCATTACGCACGGTGAGCGCCGGTCATCCAAGGTCAGCCACGAGCGCACACAGATGACTCAATGCTCGCCTGCAGGCCCAACGACCGCGACCTTCCAAGCTGGTCATGCGAGTTCGATTCTCGTCACTCGCTCCGCAGCAAAATCCCTAGTCGCCTAACTCTTTCTGCGGCGCTGGGCCCTCTATGGCCCCATCTCCTTGAGTTCACGTTCGATCCGGAACTGCAACGCATCCGCGATCTTGCGATCCCGCTCGCCCGTCGCGTGCTGGTAAATCAATGCCGCACGCATGCTGCCGTGGCCCATGCGATGTATCAGCTCGCGAGTGCTGGCGCCGCTTGCCGCTGCCAGGTTGTTGCCAGTGTGGCGTAGATCGTGGAAGTGGAATCCGGGAACTTAGCCAGGTGTCGCTTCATCGCGTCGACGAGCATCGCCGGCAGAGCGACGAGGCGCACGCCGGCCGCCGACTTCGGCGGGCCGGCGACCCGCCGACCGTCTCGGAGCTCGGCGAACTTTCGCGAGACCCTGACCGTTCCGGCATCCAGGTCTAGGTCGCAGCGTCGGACGGCCACGAGCTCACCCCACCGGGAACGGGTGAATGCGGCGAACAACACCAGTGCCCGGAACCGTGGGGCGACCAGCTCGGACAAGGCGATCACCTGCGGAATCGTGCCCACCGGCCGCCCGGACTTACCTCCTTGTCGTATCCGGGAATCCGACACGGATTCTCCGCAATCAGTTGATCCTCCTTCACAGCAGTGTTCAAAACCGCACGTAGCAGTCGGTATGACTTCGCCGCGACTGTCGCCGACCGGCCCGCCTTGAGTAGCTGTTGCCGCCAGCTCCGGATCGTCTGCGGAGTGATCGTGTCGAGCGTCTTCCTCCCCAGGTAAGGCTCGACATGGTTGCGAAGCTGCGATTCATACAGCTCGCGGGTGCGCGGCTCCAGTGATCGTTGCGAGATCCATGCCTGCGAGTACTCGGTTAGCGTGATCCTAGGCGCGCCTGGGGGCGACCATTCGCCGCGGATGACCCGGCGTTCCAGGAGCGTGAGCCACCGTTCGGCGTGGCGCGGTCTTTCCGGCGCAGTCATAGCCGATAAACCTTCTGTGGCGAAGGTCGACCCCTTGGCCAGCAGGGCTCGCAACTTTCCGTATTCTGGCTCGCTCAACTTCAGGTTCGCGATCGACACCAGAGCCCAGTGAGGTGACAAATCAGCACAGAAGTCGGCGTACGTGGGGTGGTCACAGGTGGCCTTGATCAGCGCTTTACGGGCCTCGATCACTACCGCGGCGTTGTGACGACCGAGGTCGCGATAGGCCTTGAACTGAGCGGTGTGAAAGAACTGATCAATGGTGCTTGTGATGGGGAAGGTGTTGTCGCCCTCTGCGTAAGACAGGAGTTCCAAAGGCGTCTCCCTGGTGAGCACCGGCTTCGCGTACCACAGGAGGCCCAGGTGGTCCCCACGGGTGATCACGCCCAAGGCAACCGACTGTGGCGAGTAGTCGGTGCCACGCCATCCGTCGCGTGGCCCACGCAGGACGTCCAGGTCAAGCCGAATGTCGGCGTTGCATTCCAGCTTGGCCAGGCTGATGGCTGCGGCGATCTCTGTGGCGGTTTCGCGTGGCTTCTCATCGGCGTCGAGGCAGACGACCTCGTCGATGTTGCGGTCGCGGATCAGCTCAACCAGTCCGGTGTTCTCCCAGTGCCCGCCGTCGGTGATGTAGATGTAGAGGTCGTTCGGATCGTGCAGCCCAAAGAACTCCTTCAGCAAGTAGCTCAACCGTGGCCGTGGGTAAGGCACCCCGGCCTTGGGGCCATCCGGTCGGGTAAACGCCGGCTCGTACTTGTCATAGTGGGCCGCGTATTTGGGGTTGGGTATCCACATGCCGAGTCGCACGTTGGCCACGGCTAGCAGCATCCGAGCAGGGCCGATGCGATACATCCCCATCGCTGGGGAAATCGCGGCGCCGGACAGACCGACACCCAGCATGGTTGTCAGCCGAGGAGCTGCGCGGCGAAACATCAGCTTTTCCACCAGGGCGGTAGACGCCTGATGGGCATCCCACCCGCCCTCGTCGTTGGTCGGCAGGTGCAGCCGCACCGTCTCCGGGCTGAAAGTCACACTCATCGACGGCAGCCCGTAATGCGTGAAGATTTCGCGTGTTGAAGCGTGGGCCGCAGTACAGATGCTGAGCGGTGATCCCATTGCCTCACCCTGCCGCCGCTCCACCATCTCGTAGATCGAGGGCTCGACCTTCCCAGGCGGGCCGTTCCCATTGTCGAACTGCACCGCCTCCACAGGGCTCGTTCGATAGGTCGCATACGCCAGCCGCAGCCGGCCGCGGTAGAAACCGGCGATCGACCACCACTCCGCAGAGACGAAGGTATATAAGAGTAGCCACGCACCGACCAGCACACCAAAGTGCTTCACGGAGTCATCGTCGTATGTGGCGTTGATCAACCAGTGCACGCATACGAGAAGCACGACTAGCACGAAAAGCCAGCCGGCGACGTACGGGGCGAACCGGGCAGTCCGTCGTGACAAGCCACGGGCCAACGCGATTAACGACCCGATCGCCGCGATCACCGCCGGAGTGAACAGGCGCTCGCCATGCTCCAGCCAGATCGGCCATTTCGTTATGAGAGCTGGGATTCCCAGGAGCATCAGAGCGAGCAGTGCGGTCAGCAGCACCAGACCGAGGAGGAGCGGGCGCAGCCGGCGGTTGATGCACTTGGCGAGGCGAAAGGGAGGAGTCTCGGGTTGCAGCGCGCCTCGCACCCAGCCCGCGGCCACCCAGAGCAGTAGCACGACAGCGGCGGTGATTCCCCACACGGCAACCGGTGTGACGAGAAATGGCTGGATTGGGCAATCCGACGTGCCGCGACATCCGATCACGTCAGACTTGAGCAGCCACGCGTACGGCTGGATGAGTGTCCAGAGCAGAGAGAACAAGACTGCAGCGTTCAGCACGAGCCCTGTGAACACCATGGCCACCACGCCGGGTACATCTTGGGTTCCACGGCCGCGCATCACGTGCTGAGCAGCGCGGGCCATCAGAGACTGCGGTTTCTGGCCGGCGGCAGTGGCCGAGTCGTTTGAGGTATCGCTCTCCGCCGACGGGTTGGGCGCAAGCAGATAGCCCAGATTGCCGAGCAGGTGGGCCTGCTCGGGTGTGCCGTCGCGCCATGCAGTAGGAGAGGGGCGAGGAGCCATGGAGCCGTCGCGGCGGGTACTGCGCGAAACGCTGAAGCCCCCGGCAATGTAGGAGCCGCCGGATACCGAAGCGACCTTGTCAGCGGTCGTCCAGCTTGGGCCGGAGCTATCAGGCATGGAATATTCGCGATCCAGGCGTTGTAGGCTGCCCAAAACCAACGACGCGGAGCGAATTCCACCGCCTGAGGCCGCAATTCCGAACCGCGCATGCTGGATTAGTTTCTCGGTCTTGGTGCCTGGCGTACCTGACTTGACGTGATCCTCCGGTTTGGCGGCTTTTGTCGGCGTCATCCTGACGTTCGGCTCCGGCGGCTCCAGCAGCAACTTCGAGACCCACGCTGGGGTGATCAGGTAGGTAGCCATGGCGAGCGCGGCGTATAGAGCGACGATGGCAATCGTCGTCCATTTCGCCCATGACGCGGTCGCCGCGGCCTGCCAAGGAAGATCGGTGCCCGGGTAATAAAGGCCGAACAATGTAAATGCGTTCTCCAGGCCGTCCAGCCCAGCACCGACCGCGGTCAGCACCAATGCAGTGTGCGCGAAGTCTCGGAATGCCTGCAGCCGGAAAGCTCGGGGTGCAAAATAGAGCGAAGCGATGATCAACAGCGCGCTGTAACAAGCGATGAAGACGAAATCCCAAGCAATCGCTCGGTCCAGGACGTCAATCGGTACGTCGCCGCGCAACATACTCACGCGATGCGAACTGCCGGCCAGCTCAAGTGCGGCAATGTTCGTGCCGTCGGCCGTGGCCCGGCGACCCACCACAGCCACGACTGCGACAGTAAGGGCGAGGTAGCCAAACACGATCGCCGAACGTTCCCCTGGACCGGGCCCCTCTTTGTTGGGCTGCTGGCCCGGTGGCGTCTGTGATGCCACCGGCGGTTGATTTACGCTCTCGCTGTCACCCATTGCGCACACCCCTTTTCTTTTCCAGCAGCGTTATCCGCGGTTGCGAGCGGCGGGCCGAACTCGAGAGGTGGCAGAAACTCCGCTCGGAGCCATCGTTCGTCCTTCGGTTGCTGATCGGACAGAGAAGAAGACGCGCAAAACTGCGAGTTGATACATGCCGAAGCCTTGGTGTGACGAGGCCAGCGCATTGCGGCGATGCGAGCGACCCTTGCTACGCGGCACGCCGCATAGTCCGAAGGATCGGTTTGCTCCCTCAGGAAGCTGCCGTCGATCCCAGATGATCAAATGCCGTTAGGTTGGTACTGATGTCGAGGAGCTGCGCAATGCAATGCGGTTGGTCCCGACGGCCAAAACATTCCTCAAGTCTTGATATCGCTGACTCAGACAGTCACGATCCTTGCCGAGGGGCAGAAATTTGAGTTATACCGCGTAAGCAAGAGCGTGGACAATGACGAGGAAGCGAACCTCAGAATTTCTCGCCGAAGCCGGGAAAGACCCGCTGCGGGCGCTCTTCTTTGTACCCGATTCCAGCTGTCCCTTCGCGGCACTACACCAGCTCTCACGAGCGCTTTAAGGTTCTCCGCCGCAGCAAGCTGATCAAGCCGGTCGCCAGCTACCAGCTGAGGATGGCGGCGAAAGATCGGCACACCGTGGCGCCAGCTTCATCTAATGGGAGCAAACTTAGGGGTTCTGCTGGTTCGGCTGCCACGTCGTTGATCGTGTCAGTCATAGCCTGACTCCTCTCGGATTTCAGACCAGCCAGTTCTACCGTTTACCCGACAGTCCCGGTGACAGCCAAAACACGTGCAGCTGGCGAGCATGGAGGTTGCTCGAAATCTCCGAGCTGCACCGTTTTGCTTGTACCGCCGGCGGCGAGCAGGGTGCGGCCGTCGGGCAGTTGGCCGAACGCGACCGCCCTCACCTTGTCGGTGTGGTGAGCGGGCCGCGACGACGCCACATCGGCGGCCTGAACCATCCCGGCTTTGTGGAGGCATTGATCCCACGAAAGGGTGGAGTCATGTCAGCACCGCAGAAGTATCCGCCTGAGGTTCGTGATCGGGCGATCCGTCTAGTCGATGATCTTTTGGCCGATGATCAGCTGCAGCTGTCGGTGACGGGTGCGTGTCGCCGGGTCGGTGAGCAGTTGGGCATCAACCGGGATACGTTGCGCGGCTGGGTGAAGCAGGCCCAGATCGATGTTGGCGCCAGGCCGGGAGTGTCTAGTGATGATCGGCGTCGGTTGGTGGAGTTGGAGTGGGAGAACCGCGAGCTGCGGCGGGCGAATGCGATCTTAAAGACCGCATCGGCTTTTTCGCGGCGGAGCTCGACCGCCCATCGCCACGCTCGTGAGGTTTATCGACGAGCATCTACCTCGGGTACAGCTGGTGGACGATCTTGCCGCCACCTCGCTGGCCCTCCACCAAATATCGGATAGCCTCAGGTACCCGGCTCAACGGGAAGGTCTTGTCGATAACTGCTGTCATCTTGCCGGCCTCCATGAACTGCCGCAGGACTTGCAGGTCCTTGCTGTCCTGGCTTCGAACTCAGCATCCGTAACCGCTGGCCAAGCATCCGCGACGCGGTCCACCAGCTGCAGCATTCCCTCATTGAGGTGCCTATCATCCCTCCACCCGACCGATGGCTCGAACCGCTCGAGAGTGGCCTCGTCGATTCCGGTGGTATCAAGCATGCGTCCCAATGCTCTGTTCGGTGACGAACTGTTCGGCGAAGGAGGGCGTCGTGGGAACCCATAGAGCCCCGCTGGCCGCCTGGCAGGAAGAGGTTCTCGCCACAGCTCACTTTGTTAAGTCCGAGCGCGACCGACTCTTATCGCGAGATCGCGGGAATGACGACGCCACCCGCCAGAGTCACCCCGCCATCGATGTGCCTCTCGTAGCCGCTCTCCAGGTCGCCGGTGTCCAAGAAAACGGCGAACCTGTTCAGTGCGGGTCGAGGACTGGCGGGCCCGTCAACTGGCTCGCCAACGCATGGACCGGCCGTTCCATCGAAGGTGCATTTGTCCACCTCCACCTGGCCCTGACGGGGCTGGTCGACCTGTACACCGAGGATGAGATCAAGGCGCACAGCCCAGCTGTCCTCGCCCGGATGCAGTACTGTCTTCCAGCTACGGACAGGCGCCGGCAAGAGGCCGAGGCGTTGTTCGGCACAGTGCCCGGCGGCGCGCCCGCCGGCACGACTAGGCCGCAGCGGATTCACTCGGGCGTAGGCAGCGCTGCTGACGGCAACGGGACAGTCACCGAGCTATGCCGGCGGCGGGCGGCATTTCGCGAGGCGACGAAAATCTCGTACGAGGCCGCGGACGAGCAATATGCCCGTATCCGCACGCTTCGGAATACTCTAATAATCGCGGCTGCGGTCTTGACAGCGCTGGTGGCTGTGGTATGCATCGTCGGTCTCCGCCTTCCTACTGCGATTCCTCTGTGCTCGCCGTCAGCCTGTCCGACTGGGAATGTCCCCCAGCCATGGGATATCTCGATTGTCGCGCTCATGGGAATACTCGGCGGAGCGATGTCGGCAACCTTCGCAATTCAGAGGCTCCGTGTCACCCCGGTCCCCATTTCGAAAGACCTCAAGGTTTGGCTTGCATTCCTCAAGCTCCCCACCGGTGCACTCACCGCGATTGGCGGCCTAATACTCATCAACGGCCGGTTCATCCCTGGCTTAACCGATTTGGATACTCAAGGGACGATCCTTGCGTATGCCATTGTGCTTGGCGTCGCGCAACAGCTGGTCACGAGATTCGTCGACCAGAAGGCCGAGGACGTATTGGCCGCCGTCCCAAGCAAGGGATTTAGCCCCATGAACGCGCCCGTGCCTGTGCTAAATGCAGAAGGCCAGGAGACAGTTCAAATGACGCCGGCCGGGAGCACGGCGATCGTCTAGACGCGCGAGTCCTGGATGCGCCGCGTGTTGGCGCCGTGACTCGGCGCCAAGTGTGGCGTTCGCGGTGTTCTCGATCATCCCTTGATGACGCCAAGGTCAGCCGGGGAGTTCTAAAAGCGCGAGTCGGCCCAAGGCGAGGGCTGTCTGTACCGGAGTCGGCGTTGCCTACCTAGATGGATCCAGGCCGGCTTCTCAAAGGATATTGCCGGACTTAGCTACGGAGTAACTGGTGCGCAGAAGGCTAAGGACCCCGCCCGCCGAGTCTGGCCGAGGTTCGGCAGGCGCCCGGTCACTGCCGTGTTCAAGATCGACCGCAGCAAGCGATACAACTTCGCCGCTGTTGATTTCGAACGACCCAGACGCAGAGGATCGGTGCGCCACGATCGGACCATCGGGCCGCGCAATACGATCCGCGCCACGTCCCCGAACCAAGGCAAGATGTGCATCCGCAACAACATTGCGTACAGTTCGCGGCTCCGCAGCTCTAGCCGCCGATCCGCAATCCAGCGGGTCCCGTAGCCGCCGAACATGATCTTGCTCTGCTCCGACGCAGTCCCCCGCAGGATCTGACCCTCCATCAACCTGAGCAATTGCTCTGCTGACTGCTTGCTGTCGAACGTCCTCGTCGCCGAGCGGATCAGCCCATCGGGACCTTGATACCCCTGCCAACCTCCCCAACTACGCCTGCGTACGCTTCCAAAAACGACGGTGGCCGGTCTTTGTTGGCCATCAGCGCATCCTGGGCAATCGAATCGCCTCGACAGCCTGGGCGGCGACATAGTCAGCGATGGCACTGTCTGGAATCCAGACGTCACGCCCCATACGAACGAAGCGGATCCGCCGCTCCGCAATCAACCGACGCGGAAATCGCAGCCAAACGGGGCGATGAGCGGCCCGAGTTCCGGGGTACCGCGTGACCCCGTGGCGGTCGACGAGATGGTGCCGCTGCAGCAGCCGACACGGCGGCCGCCAGTCGCGCACCTAGCAGCTAGCTCGTAACCGCGAGGGCCTTACAGGTGCTCATGAGCGGTGTTAACGTTCGCGAGGTGGAGTTTGCGATCCTGGGGCCGTTGAGGGTTCGCCGGGACGGCCGAGATCTCAGCCTGGGCTCTGCCAAGCAGCGCGCGCTGCTCGCCGTGTTGTTGCTCCATGCCGGCGAGATGATGACGAAGGAGGGGCTCATCGCCGCGCTCTGGGGGGAGCGTCGTCCGCGGAGCGCGGCGAAGGCGCTCCAGGGTTACGTCTCGCAGCTGCGCAAGACGCTCGGCACCGGCGTGCTCGTGACGCGCGGCCCCGGCTACGTGCTCGAGCTCGAGCCAGGCGAGCTGGATACGCAGCGCTTCGAGCAGTCGCTCGCTCACGGG
>Ga0307289_10000921_pt1 | contig 12757 bp, 15 predicted proteins | sample ER_DNA_143_FD_194483 | JGI IMG/M metagenome (GOLD analysis project Ga0307289, IMG submission 194483) | Bulk soil microbial communities from the East River watershed near Crested Butte, Colorado, United States - ER_DNA_143 | ecosystem: Environmental > Terrestrial > Soil > Floodplain | place...
CCAGATCGCCACCGCCGCCGGCAACGGGCCCGGGGTGGCCGCCAGCGACACCAGCACCTCCCGCTCCCCCAGCCTGGGCGTCCACCACCTCGGGCGGCCCTCAGCGCCCCTCATCCGGGCTCCACTCGTTCACCACCGGCGCCTGGAAGGCGGACCGATCGACCGGGGTCATAGGAGCTGGACCTCGTGGTCGCCGACGATCGGGAGGTGGCGCAGGGTGAGGGCCTCGCGGACGTGCTCGTCCTCGACCCGGTCGGAACCGGCGAGGTCGGCGATCGTCCTGGCGACGCGCAGGGCGCGGTGGAACCCGCGGGCGCCGAGGCCGAGGCGGTCGACGGCGGTGATGAGGGTGCGGCGGGCGGCCGGCAGGACCTGGCATCGGGATACCACGTCGGCCGATGGCAGGCGGCCGTTCTCGGCTCCCTGGCGGCTCCGCTGGAGGGCGCGGGCGGCCAGCACCCTGGCCCGCACCGGCGCGGTCGGCTCGGCGCCGGCCGCGCCCGTCAGCTCGTCGGCGGTGAGCCGTTCGGCCTGGACGTACAGGTCGATGCGGTCGAGCAGCGGCCCGGACAGCCGGCTGGCGTAGCGGTGCAGGTCGTACACGCTGCAGCGGCAGGCGAAGCGGCTGTCCCCCAGGTGGCCGCACGGGCAGGGGTTGGCCGCCGCGACCAGGGCGAAGCGGGCCGGGAAGCGCACGCTGGTCATGGCCCGCGAGACCGTCACCTCGCCCTCCTCGAGCGGCTGGCGCAACGCCTCGCAGGCGGCCCGGGAGAACTCCGGCAGCTCGTCGAGGAACAGCACCCCGTGGTGGGCGAGGGAGACCTCGCCGGGTCGGGGCACCTGGCCCCCGCCGACCAGGCCGGGGACCGAGATGGCGTGGTGGGGGGCGCGGAACGGCCGGACCCCGATGAGGCCGGCGCCGGGGCCGAGGAGCCCGGCGGCGGAGAACACCTGGGTGACCTCGAGCGCCTCGTCCTGCTCCAGCGGCGCGAGCAGGCCAGGGAGGCGCCTGGCCAGCATGGTCTTGCCGGCGCCGGGCGGGCCGGTGAGGAGCAGGTTGTGGGCGCCGGCGGCGGCGATCTCCAGGGCCCGGCGGGCCTGGTGCTGGCCGCGGATGTCGGCGAGGTCCTCCACCAGAGGGACCGGCGGGTCGGGGGGAGGGCCGGGACGGTCCAGGTCGCCCCGGCCGACCAGCCACCCGCCGACCTGCCCGAGCGAGGCGGCGCCGGCGACCCGCAGGTCGGGGACGAGCGCGGCCTCGACCAGGTTGGCCTGGGGGACGACCAGGAGCCGGGCGCTCGACCGGCGGGCGGCCAGGGCGGCCGGCAGCACGCCCCTGACCGGGCGGACGTCGCCGCCGAGGCCGAGCTCGCCGATGGCCCACAGGCCCTCGAGCGCGGCCGCCGGTACCGACCGGACGCGGCCAGCAACCGCCGCCCGCCACGGCCGGGTGTGCAGCCACCTGCTGGCCCTGGCCGTGCATGCGGTCACCCTCGGCTGGGAGGCAGCCTGATGGCCGACCAGCAGTCGAGCCCGGACGGCTGGGATCCACAACACTGCCCCCGACCAGCGCGGCATCCGGGTGGAGCTGTCCTGCCCGTGCGGGGCTGTGCTGCCGGGGACGGCGGTGGTGGGGGATGCGGAGATGGTCGAGCAGGAGGCGCTGGCGAGGAGTTTCCTGGATGCTTGGGGGCGGCTGCAGATGCTCGCCCACCAGCGGGACTGCTGCTGGCCGACTAGGACCGCGTGTTAGGCTCCCCGTCTGAGGCGATCCACCGCTGAGGGAGGGCATCATGCGCCGCCGCATCCGCCCCATCATCCTGGCCGCCGTCCTGCTCACCCTAACGTCGGTCGCATCCGCTTGGGCGGTCCCACCCAACCCCAACGATCAGGTGGTGCAGGTGCTGGGCCGCAAGCTGTACGCGTACGCCCCCAACGGCAGCATCGACGGCGGGCATGTATCCGCCTCAGCGCAAGGGGAGACGGTGGACGGCAACGGCAACGGCCTCGCCAACGCCCTCCGGGGCCGGGGGGCGCTACTGGAACGTCATGGGGTCACCCGGCTGCGCATGTACTCCATCCGCCTGCAAGTCTTAGACGCGGGAACCTGGGAGGATGTGGCCATCGACGACAACGACGTGGTGGTCGGTGGCGAGCCCGCCTACCTGATCAACTACACCCCGGTGCCGTCGTTCTGCCCCCAGAACACCACCCTCACCTACCGGGTGGTGCACAAGGATGCGATCCGCTGGGCGGACGGCCGCCTCGGCACCCGAACCACCATCTCCAACCAGTTCCAAGCCCGCGCTGTGGTCAACACGCTTTGCTGAGGCGAGGTGCTGGGCCGCTGGCCGCACCCATCCTCCTCCCTGGTGAGGCGAGTGGCTATGGCCAAAGGTGATCGTGGGCTCGCCGCTGCTGGTGGTGGTGGCCGCCGCCGAACGGATGTGGGCGAACTGGCGGGCACGCTTGGGGGCGCGACGTGGAAGATGATCGGCTCCACCATCGGACTGGGCCCTCAGGCTGCCCATAAGCGCTTCTCGAAGCCAGTCAACGGCATCAGCGATGCAGCTCGAAGAGGACACCACTGGCTGGACTGGCCAGCGTAGGCGCAGCAGATGGGTAAACACGCCCTGGCCGTGCATGCGGTCACGCTCGGCTAGCCTCGATATTTCGCGAGTCGTGCGGTCAGGGGACTGGTAATCAGGTTCGAGTGCGCCTCGGGGATTGACAGGTCGCGCAGGCTCGACGCTTTGGCCAGGATCGGCCGATGCTGCAGAGCGCGGTCGATAGGTTCGACAGGATCGACCACGGGCCGGCCCGCTGGGGTGGTCGCTACCGTGCAGCACGGCGTGGCATGCGCTGGCGGGCATGGCGGCTGCTGCGACGGGAACGACGGATGAGCTAGCAGCGGGCGGGCAGGGCACGCAGCCTGGCGAACGCCGTCACCAGGCCGGCGGCCCAGGGCCAGGCGCGGTCCACGCGCACGATCAGACGGCGGGCATGCCGTACGATCCGGCCGGCCACGTGCCACAGCCGGTACCGCAAGGTCTTGGGCTCGGCGAGCTTGCAGTCGCCGTCCAGCAGCAGCACCTGCGCCCAGCAGACCAGGGTCTGGGCAATCATGACCAGGCTCAGCCAGGCGTCGTTGGCAGCAAAGCCCCAGAAGGGGAGGTTCCGCAGGCCGATGGCCTTGGCACCACGGATGCGGTCCTCCACGTGGGCATGGGGGCGGTGGCGGGCCTCCAGCACGGCAGGGTCGGGGTCGGGCTGGTTGGTGATGAAGACCTGGAAGCGGTGGCCTGCGGCGTCGGTGAAGCCCATCTTGTGGCGGGCGCCGGGATGGGGCCGCTCGCGGCGGCAGATCGCCCGGGTGCCCTCGGGCCAGCCCGCGCCGACAAGGTCCAGGCCGCAAAGCTCGGCGACCCAGGCGCCACGGCGGGGCCGCCCGTCTTGGTCCAGGGCGGGCTGCCAGGCGTCGGGGTCCAGGGCGCCGATCGCGGCCTGGACGCGCTGGTCGCAGTCGAACCCAATCGAAAACAACAGGTTGCGGGCCACGATGTCGGCCACGAAGGCGTGGGTGGCACCGGCGGAGTCAGCGCGGACCAGGATCGGCCGCCCGCGGGCTGGCTTGGGCAGGGCCAGCAGCGCCATCGCCAGCACGTCCACATGGTCGGCTGCGGTGTTGGACCCGGCATTGCCGGGCCGCAGGATCATGGCCAGCGCCTCCCCGGTGCCATCGTCGCGGTCCAGCCAGCAACCCAGCGGGTGGAACCCGAACCCTTGCTTGTAGGTCGGCGCCGCGCCCTGCTTGTCGGAGTGCGCGTCGATCAGGGTCGCGTCCATGTCCAGCAGCAGCGGCCCCGCGGGGGCCGCACCCAGCGCCCAGGCGCGCTGGCGGGCCCGGGCCAGCGCCGACCACAGCGCCGCGATCCCGCTGGGGTCGGCGGCGACCTGCCCGATGATGCGCCAGGCGGTCGGGGTCGAGGCGACCTGCCCGAACAGGTCGGGCTGGTCGCGCAGGGTGGCCAGGTCGCTGATGGCGTCGCCGCCGTCGGCGAGCATGACCACCAGATCGCGCAGCACTTGGCCGCGGTCGTGGGAGCCGCCGCGAACCCCACGGTTGGCCCGGCGGCCAAGCTCAGCCGTCAGACCCAGCCGGTCTGCCAGCTCGCCGAGCAGTGCTGCGCCGACATGGCTACAGATCCCTTGGCCGTCGGCGACGACCTCGAACCGGGGACGAGTATTGGTAGCCTGCACCTGCAGGGTGACCCTCCTGGTTGGGACCGCGACCGTCAGACAGCCGCATCTTCCCTGGTCGGGAGGGTCCCTTGCTATCCGGCCCCAGTTCGCTCAACAACCCCACGAAATACGTGGGCTAGGAGGCCGGCTAATGGCCGGCTCCGGGTCCGACGGGCGCGGACGGGCGCGGCGGCAGGTGCCGGGCGCCCAGCCCAGCAACGGCCAGGCCACCCTCGGGCCGAGCTATACGGTCGTGGTGTGGAAGTGCGACCGCTGCGGCGCCGCTGTCACCGACCAGGACCGCCACAACCGCTTCCACGCTGGCCTTTGCGCTCTGGGAGCGGGGCGGCCGGCGTAACGGCTGACGGCCGTTCAGCGCTTCTGCTGGTGCAACGCATGGGGGTGCGGACGCCCTCGGTCGCTACCACGGCCGGGGGCGTCTGCTTGTTTGCTGGTCACAACGGCGGGTAGGTGGCGTGCTCCGGTTGGCCGGTGGCCGCAAGGAGGGCTCGCCGTCCAATCGGTTCCGGCCATGACCCGGAGGCGCCCGGGAGAGATCGTCTCCGGGTCATGGCCTGGCTGGGATCTGATTTCGGCCGGTTCATAGGCCCTAGTGTTATTGCGCCGATCGCGGGATGGATGTTGGTACGCCTGCACGGTCACGGCAACTACCGGATCGTCCAGGCTTCGCCATGTTCGCCGACCGTGCGACAGCCGAACTCACAGGCCGCACCAGCGGCGGACCGGTCGATGGGCGGGGTGCGCCTTCCCTGGCGTCCTCCGGGACAGCCCATCGGCCCGCGGGCCGGGCTCCCCAGCAAGGGCATGGCCCAGGCTACGACCTCGGGGCAGAGGACACCCCGGGGTCGTAGCGCGCTCAGATGTAGATGCTGTCTCTCGTGACGTCGGCCAGGGCGGCGGCCCGATCGTTGGCCATGACGGCGGCCACCGCGGCGTCGATCCGCCGTGAGACTTCCGTCCTGTTCCTAGGCCAGCCGGCCGCCACATCGATAATTCCCGCTAACCAGCAACCGGCATGGCAGATGCCAGCTTTCGACCAGGCGAGCTAAGCAAACCCCGCTAGGGACGCACCAGCCTTGATCCCCGCCAAACAGCCCACGCCGGCTACGGCGAGGGCGGGTCGCCAACCACCCAGGAGCGGAGCAGCCTCCACCCTTTGAGGCCGGCGCGGGTCTCGACCCCCGCCGAGCCCTGCGCCGGCCTCGCCGTGGAGGGGGTGATGCCGCCAGCGCCACCAGGTCCTGCCCGACCAGCACCTGACCCACGACGTCATGGGGCCGGCCGGCCACCATCCCCGCCTCCACGAGAGGAGCCAGTCCATGCCTGACCTGTGGGATACCAATCCGGACAACATCTTCAGCCCGCCCGATGAGCAGCCCGACCCGGCTCCCAGCAGCCAGGACGACTACCCCAACGAGGTGACGCTCAACGACGAGCGCGGCCGCCTCCGGCTCCCTGCGTACATCATGATCGCGCTGGGCATCGCGGTGGTCGCAATCCTGCTGGTGGTCGTCGGCCTGCGGTTCGCGCCCGGGTAGGCCCGTGGGCGCAGGCGGGGTGCCCTGTTCTCCTTGGGTGGTCGCGAGGCCCTGGGGTTGGGTTGTTGCGCTCAGGAAACGATGGCGGCCTCCCCGGGGGCCGTCCCGGGGGCCGGTTCGTGCGCTTCCCGGGCCCCGGGTTCCCGGAGCCCTCTTATCGCTCCTCTGGGCGGTCGCCCCGGGGTAGTGGTCATGCCGGGTCGGTGGTGGCGAGGTTGGCGGGTGCACCGGCGTCGACCGTTCTGAGGTCGGTGCGGCCGATCGCCGGTAGACGACCTTTGGAGCAGAGTCGTCGTCGTATCACCGCAAGCGGTATCGGGGTGGGTTCCAAGCCACGACCCCGGATTGTCACCCCCATCCGACCACCGTCCGTGGCCGCGCTTCTTAGTCGCCTACCGCCAGAGGTCAATGCGGTTCTCGAAGTCCCTGCGCTGCTGGGCCAGCCGCGCCAGGAACACCTCGTTCTCTGCGTCGACCCGTGCCAGGAACTCCTTGTCCCCCTTGGAGAGGAAGGACCCCTTGGTGATCCGAATCTGGTCGGACGCCACGCCACCGTCGTTGAGGATGGCCGGGCCGACGGTCACCGTCGCGTCGAGTGCTGCGGCCACCGCATGCGCCGGCTCGGCCTCGACCTCGACCCGGGCTCGGGTCGAGAACGCGGGGTGCCGCTCCTTCGACCGCGCCCTCGCCCACTCCTCCGGGAGGGACCGCAGCCGATGCCACGCCGTCTGGACCCGGGCGACCAGGACCTGCCAACGGGAGGGGGCGCCGCGCTGCCGCCCCCAGCTCCCGGACCGCGCGTAGGTATCCAAGGCCCACAGGAGCGGCGGGAGCCGGCCAGGCAGATCGAGGACGTTCTGCATCGCCTCCGCGCGCCAGCGGGCCCGCTCCCCCCGGGGCAGGCGCAGGGCGGCCCGATAGACCAGCTTGCGGGTCAGCCACCGGTAGAGGTCGGGGTCCTCCAGGTCGGCCTTCGCCACCGCCCACACGACGCCGCCGAGGGCGAGGGTCAGGCCGACGATCAACTGCCACGTCGTCACGCGGAAGCACCCCCCGGGGCCGGGAACCCGGCGGTGCGGCCCCAGCCCGGGGCGTGCTGGTCGCGGAGGGCGAGGTCCTGCCGGGCCTCGGCGAGCGCCTGCCGGGCGTACTCGACCCCCTCGGTGGTCAGCCGGTAGAGGCGCCGGCGAGGTCGAGCGGCCTCAGACGGGTCGGTGTCCTCCCACCTGGAGGTGACTAGCTTGGCGTCCTCAAGGCGGCCGAACACCGGGTACAGGGAGCCGCCACGGAGCCCGGCCGCCAAACCAACCTCCAGGCCATAGCGTTCGGCGGTAGGGTCCTCAAGCAGCAATCGAAGTACCTTGAGGACGTTCATCGTGATCCTCGGTGGGCCGTCCATACCTCCCCCTCGTCGCGTAGATCGGGATCGTACATAGGGCTTGGCACGAAGGCTACATAGGGTCGCGGCCGGGGCGCAACCTCGCGCCGCTCAGGGCCGCTGGCCGGTAACGGAGCCGCCCGCCGGGCCGTTCATCCTCGAAACGGCCGGTTCGAAGGGGGACCGCAAACCGTGACCCTCGACGACCCCCAGCGCACCACCGCCCCGCCATCAAGGCCCGCCGCCAGGCGGTCCCGCAGGGACGCGAAGCGGCCTTGACGGGCACCCGGACCACCGGAGCGCCAGTAACGAAACCACCCGGGAGAGCGTTCCACTCCAGACACGCCCACCAAGGGGGAGCGCATGCGGAAACTGCTTGCAATCAGCGCACTTGCCGCGCTGGTTCTGTTGCTCGTACCGATCGCCACGTCCTCGGCCGCTCCGAAGGCGAAGCCGACCACCACGACCGCGCCCACGACGACCACGACGCCGCCACCGCCACCGCTCAGCGGCTACGAGGTGGTGAGCCGCCAGGTGGTCACGGCTCCGGGACCGAACACCTATGCGGTTGCCTGCCCTGCGGGAAAGAAGGTCCTTGGCGGAGGATTCCACGAGCCGCTCGGCAGCGCAGGACGGTCGAGCTTCCCGAGCGCTGACGGTAGCGCGTGGAACATCTACTGGGAGAACGGTGGCGTGACGGTCACGCTGTATGCCGTCTGCGCGGATGGCCCCTGATGTAGCAGCACAGCGGGGGTTCGGGGTAGCCGCCGCTGTAACAGAACCGCCGAACCGGACGCTTCCTCATAGACATCTCCTCTTGAAGGGGTACGAAGACGTGTCCGAACGCGACCCGCGCGGCCAGCATCTCCGCACCTGCGAGCAGGGACCCGAATGCCTAGAGGCGACCCGGGAGGCGATCTGGCAGGACTTCGCCACCCAGTGGGTCTCCCGGGAGCTACCCACCACTACCTCCTCCAGTCTTGCGGCGCTCCAGGTCCTCCAGCCGGCGAGTCGCGTTCCGGATCAGCGTAGCCAGGCCCGTCCCCTTCGGCGGCTCGATGCCGTCCCATCCACCGATATCTAGTAGACTTCGAGCCCTTCGACCGGACCGACCAACTATGCCACCAGGGGGGACCTCGTTATGTTTGCCGCTCGCCGCATCCTCGCCACGCTCCTCGCCACCCTCGCCCTCGCGCTTGTTGCCCTCCCTGCCTCCGCTGATCCCAGCGCCACCGAGCATCGCCAGCAACTCCGCGCCCCCACCACTGTCAATGGCGCCATACCCTCGGGCGAGAACTTCTACGACTACTGCCCCAACGGCAACTGCCTCCGCGGCGACGTCAGCGCCGATGTCTATGGGGTCGAGGTCTACAGCGACACCAGCGCCGAAACCCTCTACTACTACGGCCGCGGCAAGGCCCACATCGAATGGGGCGCCAAGCGCCTGCTGGCCTATTACGTGCGCCTGTACGCCATCACCTCCGGCGGCACCTACCTGCGCCTGGCTGCGAACGAGACCGACCGCTACGACGTCGGCGGTGCCGTCGGCCTCCGCACCCCGAACGTCAACCTCGACACCGCCCCGTGTGATCTGCGGGTCAAGTTCGGCCTCGGGATCCGCTGGAATGACGGCAGCTTCGGCAAGCGTGGCGCCTGGTCCGACATCTTTACCAACTACGACAACCCCAACTGCGCCTAGCGGCTTCAGCCAGCCTCTCCCGCGGGGGACCGTGTCGACTCGCAAGAGTTTCTTCGCGCTATGGGCGTCGTGTTCGATGAAGAACCGGCGTCGTGAAGGGCGGTCGACCGAGCGGGCTGGATCACCGACCAGGACCCGACCGACTCCTCCGCGCCCAGGGGATCTGCTCGGTTGATACGATCCACGCCCCGACCGAGGAGGCCTCATGCGCCGACCCGTCACCGTCCTAGCCGCCCTAGCCGCCCTCACCCTGGTCCTACTGCTGGCCGCCCCCGCGTTTGCGACCACCCCCGACCCCGACCACCACGTGATCGCCGTCAAGGGCCGCAACCTGTTCGCCCTCAGCGACCCCGGCGTCGGCCGGGCTGTCTGCTCCGCCCAAGGCGAGCTGGTCGACACCAACGCCAACGGGCTCGCCGACGCCCTCCGAGGCCGGGCCGCTTGCGTGGAGGACTTCGGGGTCGACCGGTTCCGCATCTACTCGATCCGGCTCCAGGTGCTCCGCGCCCAAGAAACCTGGGACACGATCGCCGTCGACGACACCGACTTCGTATCGTCCGGACAGCCCAGCCGCGTGACCGACTACACCCCAACCCTCAGCTACTGCCCACACCCGCCGTTCCCGCTGGTCACCCTCACCTACCGGATCCAGGCCCTCTACGGTGTCCGCTGGATCGACGGCACCCTGACGGTGCACTCCCGGACCAGCTTCCGGTTCGACGCCCGAGCGGTGGTCAACACCGGAGTGTGCTGAGCCTGCCCAACATCCCGGCGGCGGTGGCCGAGGGGGTTCTGTCCCTTCGGCCACCGGCTGTTGGGTCGCGGCGTGACGCGTGGCGGTGCTCCCGGTCGTTTCGGGCTCGGATAGCACGGGACCCGCGGGAGCGTGGTGTTCCCTCGGGTCCCGTGTGGTCGGCGCAGGCGAACCCATAGGGGTGGCCCCGGTGCGGGCCTGGTTGCCTTCGGTCCCGGCCGGCCGAAAGGAGCGGAGGCCGGCGGGTGGCGTTGACGCCGACGCCTTACCGTCTAGGTTCCGCCCTCCTGCTGGAGCCAGCCGCCCCAGACGAGCAGGTCGACCACGAAGGCGGCATCGCCGGGATCGACGACCTTCAACACGTCGCCGAGGCGCAGGCGGTCGAGGCCCGGTTGCGGCCACCAGCTGGCCAGGCGGCCGAGGACGGCGGCGAGCGCTTCGACCTCCCGCAACCGGAGGTCGAGCACGCTCCGGGTGGGCCGGATGATGTCGGCGTCGGTCAGGACCTCGGCGGCCTGGTCGAGCAGCACCCGGCAGGCGATGGCCCGCTCGGCCGGGTTGGCGTCCAACAGGGCGTCTGCTCGGGCCGGGTCGAGGTGGCCGGCCCGGGTCAGGGTGGCCAGGAGGTCAGGGCGAGGGGGGTCGGCCACGATGGTTACCTCCCGATGGGTGGTTGGATGCCGACCAGTTCCCAGGTCCGGGCCCGGTCCGGGGGGGTCATGTGGCCGTAGTGGTACAGGCACGCCGCCGACTGGTCGCAGGCACAAGCGTCGGAGGGGACGTGCCGCTCCCACGGCACCCGACCCCGGCTGCCCGGGAGCTGGACGTCGTGGACGCCGCGGTCGCTGGTCCACCGCTGCCTGGTGACGGCCATCAGACGCCCTTCCCCCAGCCGCCTCCGCGCCGCTGGACGTAGTACGACGGGGCGGTCGACCGGCGTCGGGCCGGCCGGCCCCGTGGGCCGGTGGGGGGCAGGGCGGAGGCCGTGAGGGCCTCGGCCGCCTGGGTGAAGGTGCGGAGCCGGCGGGCCGAGCTCGGGGGGAACCCGACCGCGGTGAGCTCGCCGGTCCAGGCGCGTTCGCGTTCGGCGACCTGCTGGGCCTGGTAGTGGGTCCGGCAGCGGGCACACTGGCCGCCCAGCAGCGCATGCAGGGCCGGCGTGGGGGCCGCCTCGGGTTCGAGGCTGGCCGCGGTGATCGCCCGGAACGCACACCACGGGCAGGCGCCCGGGGCGGTCCGGCGGGTGGCGGCGAGCAGGCCGGCCTCCCCGAAGGTCGTGAGGGCGGCCGGGTGGCGGGTCCGGATCAGGGCGAGCAGGTAGCGGTCGCGGCGGCCGCCGTGCATGCTCGTGCGGCCGGCCTGCCAGATGGTGCGCTTGACGGCCAGGGCGAGCTGGGCGTCATCGGTGGGGCGCATGGGCCGCCAGCCGGCCTGGCCGGCGAGCCCGATGGTGGGGTGGTTGCTGGGCAAGGGTTACCTCCACGGGCTGAAGTGGTCCCGGACCATGCTGGTCGTGTCGGCCATGGGGTCGTGCCACCAGCGGTCACGGCCCAGGGCCCGACCCAGGAGGTCGGCGGGCAGCGGCACCGGCTGGTGGCGCTCGCCGCAGTGCGGGCAGGGGTACAGGGTCGGCGGGGGCGGGTCGACCGGCTCGGCCGTGCGTTCGGCTGGGCTGACGGGCAGGGTCCAGCGGCGCCGTTTCGGCCCCCGGCCACCCGTGCGCCGCGCCGGCGCGGGACGCTCCACCGTCTCACCCTCCGGGCCGGTGTTCGAGCCGCCCTCCGGGTCCATCCCTCCGCCCTGGCCGGGAACGGGGGGTAGGCCTCGGCGGTCAGCCACGGCCGCTCGTCGGGTGGCCCAGCGGCCGGCGGCGGGGCGCTGGAGGTCCAGGCCTGGCGGAACCGGGCCGCGACCTCGGCCGGGTCGGTCACGGTGACCGCACCCCCCCGTTCGAGGCCCTCCGCCAGGTGTTCGCCCGATGCTGCACCTGGGCGTGGGTCAGGGGTTCGGCCGCGGCCAGCTGCGCCTCGCGGGCCAGGTGACGCTCAACGGCCCGCGCGACCCGCTCCCGGTCCTGCGCGGTCAGGTGGACCGCGGCCAGCCCTATGGCGAGGGCGGCGGCCAGGCGTTCGGGCAGCTCGGCCTCGACCTGGTCGAGCACGCGGTGGGCCAGTTCGGCCTCCACGGTGGCGGCCCGGGCGTCGGCCTCGAACATGCCGGCTGGCCTTCCGGCTTCGGGGTCGTAGCCGTCCAGGGCGCGCAACTCGACGGCCAAGGAGGCGTACAGGGCGGTCTCCTGGGTCTGGGCAAGCCCGACCCGGCCGACCACCCTGCGGAGCAGACCAGCGACGAGCTCGCCGTGCTGGGCGTAGGTCGCCGCCACCCGCTCCTCAACGTGCGCGTCCAGCGCGAGCTTGCTGAGCTTGCCGGCGAGCAGGGCCGCTTCGCCCAGCTGGCGGAGGCAGGCCTGGTCGGCGTCGGGGGCCTCCAGGGCCGCTACCGCGCCGCCGAGGAAGGCGTTCGCGGCATTGACGGCGGCGACCAGGACCCGCTTGGGGTCGGCGGGGGTGGTGGTGTCGCCGATCAGCCCCACGGCCCGCTGCAGCGCGACCCGTTCCGCGGCGGCTCGGCGCACGGCTGGTGCCGCGCCCCCATGGCTTCGACACACCTTGCCGCCTGGAATCGCGGCCCGGCGGCACCGCTGCCCGGATCGGTTCGCGGTCGCGGTGCACCGGGCGGAGTCGGGCACGTCGACCAGGTTGCTTCCCACGGCTACACCTGCTCGGCCGATGATGGGTCGGCACCGATGACGGGTCGAGGCGGCGACCGTCGGCCCTTGGCGGCTGGCGGCCGGCAGCCTTTGCAGTCAGCTCGGCAGGAGAGCCAGTGGGGGCCGGTCGGCCCGGAGCACCAGGGCGCGGACTCGCAGGTGCACTGGGCGCCCGGGTCGAGCTTGAGCCCCGGGGTACTGAAGCCGGAGACCCGGCTGCGACCGTACCCGGACGGCGGCCGGGACGGGGGAGTCTGCTGCGGCACCGGGCACCCTCCGGGGTCGGGGCTGCCCGCGCACCGTCGATCGAACAATACCGCGAACGCGCGACGGCGGGGGGATGGGGGAGCATCCC
>Ga0307289_10000924_pt1 | contig 12730 bp, 10 predicted proteins | sample ER_DNA_143_FD_194483 | JGI IMG/M metagenome (GOLD analysis project Ga0307289, IMG submission 194483) | Bulk soil microbial communities from the East River watershed near Crested Butte, Colorado, United States - ER_DNA_143 | ecosystem: Environmental > Terrestrial > Soil > Floodplain | place...
TGATACCCACGACACTCCCGCCGACGACCGTGACGTCGTAGTAGAAGGTGTCGGTGAACGGCGTGGTTTCGTTGCGCAGTTCCTTCAGACCGATCGACCGGCTCGGGGCCTCGCACATACCGAGGAGTTTGATGTGGGCGTGCTGGGCAACCGGAAGCGTCCGGAGCAGCGGGTTCTCGTTCCGGATGTAGACCGGGTTGAAGCGAACATCGTTCCAGGACACGCCGTCCTCGATCGCCGCCTGGTGCGCCTCGGCCCCAACGAAGACCTGGAGAACGTCGACCTCGACCGTGGCGCCGTCGAGATCGACGGCGCGGACGAACGTCGGGTAGGTGCCGTCGGCCAGTGCCGTCGGGTCCGGCGTGGGCGAAGCCGTCGTCGAAGGCGGCGGAGTCGCGGGGGGTGTGGAGGAGGTCGGGGTAGCCGTCGGCGATGTCGGAACCGACGTGATGACAGGATCGGGTCCCGCCCCGGACGAGGACCCTCCGCCTGCGAGCGCATAGACGCCGGTGATACCGAGCCCCAACGCGAGCGCCGCGGCGATGAAAACGACCAGTTTCCTCATGATGTTCCTCCTTCTTCTGGTCTCGACGACCGTCCCGGTGGACGCCGCTCGATCCCATCGCGTCGATCATGCCTGGCTGCCGGTCTAGATCCCATCGTCGTTCGGCGACGTTTCGCCTCGCGCGGGGGTAGGTTTCCGTCACCATGAGTGACACCCGCGGAGCGGAGCCGGCAGCCGAGGGAGGGAACGGGAACGACCACCTCGAGATGTGGGTCGGGAGCACACGCGACCTGATCCCGTTGGAGCGTGGCGGGATCACGATCGGGCTCTCACCCACGAACGACGTTCCGCTGGCCTTCGATCGAACGGTGTCGCGCGTTCATTGCGCTGTCGAGCTGGTCGCATCGCGATGGTGCGTTCGCGATCTCGCTTCGCGGAACGGGACCTTCGTCAACGGCGAGCGGGTGTGGGGGGCCGTTCCCCTCCGAGCGGGCGACGAGATCAGGGTCGGAACGGTCCGATTCGTCGTTCGGATCGACGAGGGCGTTGCTCCCGGCGAGGAGACGGTCGGCGCGGAGACGGCCCCGGCCCTCACCAGGCGAGAGCACGAGGTACTCGTCGCGCTCTGCGGTCCCATGTTCTCGGGAGACGTCTTCCGCGAGCCTGCCTCCACCCGACAGATCGCGAGCGAGCTCGTGGTCACCGAGGCGGCCGTCAAACAACACCTCTCGCGCCTCTACGACAAGTTCGGGATCTTCGATCAGGAGGGCCGCCGGGCTCGCCTCGCCAACGAGGCGATCCGGCGCGGGGCGGTCAGCACGGCCGAGATCCTCGGAAGGAAGCCCTCCGGCACGTAGCGGAACGCCCTCAGGAACGCGGGTTCCTCCGTCGAGGATGATGGTGTCGTGGACGCAGACCCGATCATCGGAACGAACGTCGCCGGCTACGCGATCGAGTCGGTGCTCGGGCGCGGGGCGATGGGTGTGGTGTACGTCGCGCGCCAGGACTCGCCGGCGCGGAGGGTGGCACTGAAGCTGATCACACCTGCCTTCGCCGGTGATGAGGTGTTCCGGCGTCGGTTCCTGCGCGAGGCGACGGCCGCCGCCGCGATCGAGCACCCACATATCCTTCCGGTGTACGCGGCCGGCGAGTCGAACGGCATCCTGTTCCTGGCGATGCGGCTCGTCGACGGCCAGGATCTGGGGGAGATCCTTCGGGGAGCGAACGAGCTCCCCCTCGAACGGGTCGCCCGGATCATCCGCCAGATCGGTGAAGCGCTCGACGCCGCGCACGCTCGCGGCCTCGTCCACCGGGACGTGAAACCCGGGAACGTTCTCGTGACGCATCAACCAAACGCTGAGGATGCCGACTTCTGCTACCTGGCCGACTTCGGTGTCAGCACGTGGACCGCGTCGTCGGCGGCGACGATCACGATGACGGGCCAGATGGTGGGGACGGCGAGCTACGTGGCGCCCGAACAGATCGAAGGGGGAAGCGTCGACGGCAGGGCCGACCTGTACTCGCTCGGGTGCGTGTTGTACGAGTGCCTCACCGGACGGCCGCCGTTCAGCGGTCGGCAGGCGGCGGCGATCCTCTACGCCCACCTCCATGAAGAGCCGCCGCCTCCGAGCTCGATCCGCCCGGATCTTCCAGTAGGTGTCGACGACGTCACGACCCGCGCACTCAGGAAAGCGCCCGGGGAGCGCTACGCGTCCTGCCGCGAGTTGACGCACGACCTTGGCCAGGCGCTGGCCGGCACGAACTCGCCTCGAGCGAAGGTTCCGCTCGCGACAGCACCGAGGACGGCACCGAGGACGGCATCGACCCGTGGATCCGTTGGGCGGTCGACATGGGCCGTGGTGGCCGTCGTTGCGACGGTCATCATCGTTGCCGTCGCTGGAGCCGCGTTCCTCGCCATGCGCGATCGGGGACCCGCGCAGAGCGCCTCGTCGTCGGTCGCGGCTCCCCCGCTGATCCGGAAGGGGGTGCAGGTAACCGCGAGCAGCACGGCGCCGTCCTCGACGGACGCTGCGGGGAACCCGGTCACGTACGTTCCGGCGAACGTGATCGACGGGAACGTGCAGACCGCGTGGCGGACGCCGGGCGACGGGCACGGTCAATCGGTCACGCTGATCTTCGACAACCCGATCGACGTCGTCCGGATCGGCTTGATCCCCGGCTACGCGAAGACCGACCCCCAAACGGGTGCGAACCGATTCCTCCAGGATCGGATCATCAAGGCGGTCGTCTATCAGGTCCCCGGTCTCCCGAACACGCCGCAGACGTTCGAACCGCTCCCTGTTCCCCAGTTCGTCCCACTTCGCGCCACGACGTCGCAGATCACCGTGAAGATCCTCGCCACGACGGCGGCGGGAGGCCTCGACTACACGGCGATCTCAGAGATCTACGTGTATGGATATCCGCAGTAGCCATCAGCGAACCCGTTCCGTGGTGCCGTCGCCGGATCGTGCTTCAGGTGAGCGGGAACGGCGGCTGCCACCACCACGGCTCGTCGGAGACGTCGATCGCCGTCACCCACTTGACCCACCAGAACCCGCGGCGGCCGGGCGCGACCAGGCGCGCGGGAGCACCGTGGCCGGCGGACAGCGGCGTGCCGCCGACGTGGGTCGCCAGGAGTAACGCCGACGCGTCGGAGCGCGGGAACCGCCGGCTGTAGCCGGTCACCGACCGGACGACGATCGACCCACCCTCCGAGCCGTCTAGCAGGCGATCCAGGCGCGCACCTCCCCACTCCTGCTCCGAGAACCACCCGCCGGTACAGTCCAGCGTCGCGCGAAGGGTGTCCCCGAACCCGAGGAGCTCGTCGACGGGATAGCTCCGAGCGCCGTCCAGCACGTGCAGGCGCCACGATGCCGGATCGAGCTCCTGGACGGAGTCGTTGAACCATTGCGTGACCGGCATGCTCGTCGGAATGCCGGACCCCGTTTCGAACGACCCCGTCGCCCGTCGGTCGGCGCCTCGTGCGCCGGTCGCGCGGAGCACGCCCGCGAGCGCCAGCCAGCCGGCCGCTCCGGCACCGAGGACCGCGCCGCTCCGGAGCAGGTTCCGACGCGACAGGTCGGTCATCCGAGGGCGAACGGGTCGTTGCACGACGTGCGCAACACCGACCACGATCGCGGCGACCGCCGTCGCGACGTGCACCCCGAGTGGCGAGAACGTCCCGACGGACCGAATGACCCCGGTGACGTGGATCAGGGCCGCCACGATCGAGGTCACGATCAACGCGGCGAACGCGATCGCGGTTCCGCGCCCGGCACGCCGGCGCGCCAGACCTCGGCTCGCGATCGTTCGCTTCCAGGGTGCGAGCACGACGATGCCCAGTCCGACAATGCCGTGCGCGATCACGATCCACCGGACCGATGCCGAGCCGACCGCCCAGGAGGCCACCCCCGTCACGAACGCGAGTACCAACAGCGCGAGCAGTGCGAGGTTCGTCCGTCGGCCGGCCACGGCTCGATCGTGCCACCGAACGGGTGGAAGATCTGCCGATCCGATGCCGGTGGCGCGCGAGATGGTGCCCCGGGACCCAGCCGGATAGATTCAGCCCCTCGACCTCGAACATCTCAGGGAGGGGACCGATGTCGTCCACCGCCACCGAAGCCGCGCCGCCGATGCCGCCGCCCGATCAACCGCGGGACGATCTGGGACCGCTGCCGCGCATCGCGCGACCCTTCGTGGACTGGGTCGCCAGGGTCCGGGCGACCGTCCACACGAAGCTGCTGGCGGGGTTCCTCGTGATCGCCGTGCTCCTTCTATCCATGGGCGTGCTGTGCATCGTCGTGCTCGACCGCGTGAACCGGCAGGTGGTGACGCTGACCGCCCTCAACCGACAGACCGACCAGGCCAGGGAGATGATCTATGAGGTGACGGCGCAGAGTCACTACCGCGCGATGGCGCTGCTCACGGGTGACCAGGCGTACACCGGGAAGATCTATGCGGCGAAGGACCTCTTCGCCCAGAACCTCGCGGAGCTGCGCACGTACGCCATACCGGACAGGACCGCCTTCTTCGACCAGCTGCAGGCAGCGAACGATCGCTTCACGGAGATGAGCAACCAGGTAACGGCCCTGGACGAGGCGGGTGAGCGAGCGAAGGCGATCGACATGCATATCGACTTCGAGCACACGCAGTCGCACGTGCTCGAGGACTCGCTGAACGCGCTCATCGCCGACTCGCAGTCGCGTGTGATCGCGGAAACCGCAGCCTTCGCGAGCCATCGCCGCTTCCTGACCCTCGCGGTCGCGACGTTCTCCGGGATCACGCTGCTGGGTGCCCTCCTGCTGGGGGCAATCCTGTCATGGTCGCTGATCCGCCCGGTCCGGAGGGTCGATTGGGGACTCGACCGGATCGCGAACGGCGATTTCCTGACGCGCGTCTCGGTGCCCAATCGCGATGAGTTCGGGAACCTCACGAGCAACCTCAACCGCACGGCCGAGCAGTTGGCGACGCTGTACACCGAACTGGAGACCCTCAACACCGGTCTGCAGACCACGGTCGATACGAAGGTCGCCGAGCTCGAGCGCACGTCGCGCCTCAAGCGCTACCTCTCGCCAGGACTCGCCGAGTCGATCCTCTCGGGCGAGCGCGACGTCTCCCTGACGACCAGCCGGAAGCTCCTGACGATCTTCTTCTCCGACGTCCGGGGCTTCACCGCGGCAGCGGAACGGATGGAGCCCGAACAGCTCGTCGACGAACTGAACGACTATCTGACCGAGATGACCGAGATCGTCTTCAAGCACGGCGGAACGCTGGACAAATACGTGGGCGACGCGGTGATGGTGTTCTTCGGCGATCCGCTGCCTCAGGAGGATCACGCGAGGCGCGCCGTCCTGATGGGGTTCGAGATGCAGGAGCGCATGGCGGAGCTGCAGCAACGCTGGATGGGTCGGTATCAGCACTCCTTCGAGATCGGGATCGGCATCGCGACCGGCTGGGTTACGGTCGGGGATATCGGCTCGCCGGCACGCAGTGACTACACGGTGCTGGGCAACGAAGTGAACCTGGCAGCGCGGTTGGCCGACCGGGCCGCGTCGGGTCAGATGCTGGTGACCGAGCGAACGCTGGCGGACGTGACGGACATCGCCTCTGCCCAGTCCATCGACGAGATCCTCCTGAAGGGGATCAGCCGGCCGATCAAGATCTTCGAGCTGCAGCCGCGCCCTGCGTGAACGTGCTCAGCCGACGTGCACGTTGTACGTGACGCTGAACTCCCCGTCGCCCACGAAGCTCACCGCAGCCTCGATCACGTGATCACCCGGCGTGAGCGGGTGGAGGAAGACCACGTTGGCCCGGAGGGCCGTCCGGATCGGACCGGTGCCGACGCCAACAGCCGTGTCGTAGAAGCTTCCCGGCTCCGAGAGGACGTCGTAGGCCCCGGTGTCGATCGGTTGCAACGGCAGGGCCTTCCCGTCGAGGGTCAGCGAGTTCGCCGACGTCACGAAGCCGGCGACCGCGGCAGCCTCGAGCTCCGCGTCGGTCTCGCCGTCGATCCCCTCCGTGGAGAACCATCCGGCGTGGGAGAGCACGATCGGCGTGCCCGTGGGAACGTCGCAGTCCAGCTCGACGCCGACGTCGATCGGGGCCGCCATGAAGAAGACGCCGTTCATCACCTCGCCGCAGTCGCCCCCGAGGGCCCCGAAGAGCGGGTTCGACGCGTCGCCCAGGAACCATTGGCCCACCATCCGCGTCCAGCTTGCGTACGAATGGCCGTGCGGATGAGCGTTGTACGGCAGCACCGGGCCCGCGGCAACGGGTGAAGCACCAGCGACCAAGCCGAGGGCCAAGACCAAGGTCAGGACGATGACGTTCCGCCTCATGCTCGTTCTCCTTCTCTCGGTCGGCCCCCCTATGGGAGCGTCAGCGTTCCACTCAGCGACGCGTGTCCCGCGTCACCAGCAGGCATGTCGCTGTCCGTCCCGGACCCCGTCGCGCCGTCGAAGACGCCCGTTCCTCCGCTCACGGCGAACGTCGTTTCGATCTTCCCTGGGTTCCCGAACGACTTCTGCGCGCCCGGCGCGAAGGTCGAGTTCCCGGGGAAGCACACGGTCCCGACCTCGTCCAGTTCGAGCGTGCTGCCGTCGGACACGAGAGTGATCGTCCGAACCGCGCTCAGGTCGGCGCAGTTCGTGTCCCCGATCGGAGCGAAGTCCGTGATATCGAACGTGCTCGTCGCCGCACCGTAGCCGGCGACCGTGCCCGTTCCGCACAGGAAATGCTCGCAGGGCTGCTTCGAGTGTGCCCTCCCGAACGTCTCCTTGAACGAAGCCTTGAACGCGGATGTCGTCGCGGCCTCCGCGGAAGCTGAGATCAAGACCGAAACGAGTATGCCTGCCGTGAACAGGAGCGCCCCTCTGCGCATCTTCCCCTCCCCCGTGTTGAGTCAACGAAGGTATGCCATCCAACGCAACCGAACCTATGGGTCGTTCGACCCATGTGGATCGGCGAACTGCAGCGTGCCGACCGCTTGATCGACGATCCGTCGATGTTCGTCGTAGTCGTCGGGACGCCCTGGTGGGTCGAAGGTCAGGATGGTCAACGTACGTTTGGGCTGGAGCTCAACGACGTACGCGTAGAGGCGGGAACCTGCATCCACCGATGGCGAGTCGCGGAACTCGATCTCGAGGCGCACCGCCTGATGTCCTTCGACGTCGACCGCCTCGGACGAGATGACATTGACGCCTTCGGCCGTCATCTCCGACACCACAGCGTCCAGGCGCGCGTCGCGGACGCTCACCTCCAAGGGGTAGCCGTAACCGTCGAGGACCTCGTTCCCCGCTGCACCGAAGGGTTCGGTCGCGAACCACCGGCAGGCGTACGCGGGCGAACGCTCGCCGTTGAGGACGTCCGTCGTGAACCAATCGCCCGGATACCCGATCGAGTAGCCGACGGCGTCGTTCGTGCACCGCTCCCATCCTTGGGGCAAGGCCGCAGGCACCGGTTCGATCGGTGCCGCCGGTCGAAGAGCTCGCCAAAGTGGGATCGTCGCGAGCGCGAACACCGCTGCAGCCAGGGTCACGGTCGCAGCCCGGCGACGCCATCCCGGCCCGGGCGCGAAGGCCGACACACCGTCATCGAGGGGTCGGTCGGGCCCCTCTTCGACGGCTCTCGCGATGATCTCCGGCCAGAGATCGGGCGGTGGGGCCGACTCGATCGCGCGGACCCGTTCGTGGAGGTCAGTCATCGTCATCCCCCAGCAGCTCTCGGAGCTTGTTCCGACCGCGATGGAGGTGCACCGCGACGGTCGCCGAGGAGATCCCCAGCGTCGTCGCGATCTCGCGGATCGGCCGGTCGGCGTAGTAATGCAGGACGATCGCTGCCCGTTGCTGCGCCGGCAGCCGCCGCAGGGCGTCGGCGAGCTCGGCCGCGGGCTCGGGCATCTCGTAGCTCGGCTCGGTGACGATCGGCTCGGATCTGCCGCGCTCGTGGAGCTGACCGGCGGCGATCCGGAACGCCGCCGTCCAGATCCATGCCTGCGGGTTGCGGATCGCGTCGCCTCGTCGCAACGCCTGCGCGAACGCCTCCGCTTCGGCGTCGCTCGCGATATCCCGATCTCCGGTGAACGCGAGCAGTGCCCACCACAGACGATCGCCCTGCTCGTGGTAGAGCTCCTCGAGGCCCTGCCGGGCTCGCACCATGACTCCGCCCATATCGTCCCTCAAGGGACGATCGCGTGCCGAAAGCTTTACACGACTCGTCAAGGAGGCCGCTCGTTCCCCCTGGGGCTATCGTGGGTCGATGGAGGGTGAGCGGCGCATCGTGACGATGCTGTTCTGCGACGTCGTCGGTTCGACGGCCATGGCGGAGCGCCTCGATCCCGAAGCATGGACCGACATCATGAACGAGGTCTTCGAGCAGCTGATCGCGCCGATCGACCGCTACGAGGGCACGACGGCCCGGCTGATGGGTGATGCGATCTTCGCGCTCTTCGGCGCACCGATCGCACACGAGGACGACCCGCAGCGCGCCGTCTCGGCGGGCCTCGAGATCGTTGCGGCGATGGGCGCGTACCGCGAGAAGCACGGCGCGGATCCCGACCGGGACCTCGACGTCCGCGTCGGTATCAACACGGGCCCGGTCGTGGTGGGCGAGGTCGGCTCGGACCTGCGTGTCGAGTACACGGCGATGGGCGACGCCGTGAACGTCGCGGCACGCATGGAACAGACGGCCGAACCGGGCACGGTGCAGATCACGGCCGACACCGCTCGTCTCGTGGGCGCGGCCTTCGACCTCGGACCGCCGCGGGACGTCGAGGTCAAGGGCAAGGCGCAACCGGTCGCCGCGCACCTCGTGCTGGGTCGGAAGGCACGCTCCGTGGCCGAGTGGGGTGCGGATGCGCACGCCGCTCCCCTGGTGGGGCGCGACGGTGAGATGGAGACACTCCGGCGCGCCGTGGACGAGACGATCGACGGGCGTGGACAGATGGTCGCGCTGATCGGCGAGGCCGGTCTGGGGAAGAGCCGGCTGATCGAGGAGACCCGCGCCTATTGGTCCTCGCGCCAACCCGGCGTCGCCCTCGGCGACGCGGACATCCGCCGCATCTGGGAGGTCTGGCAGTGTGTCTCCTACGACACGACGCGCCCGTACGCGCAGTACCGGCGGATGGTCTCGGGGATCGCCGGGATCGCTGATACGGACCCGCCGGACGTCGTGCGCGAGAAGCTCGCCCGGACGGTGGAACCGGAGGCGCCCGAATGGCTCGAGCCGCACATGCGCGTGTGGCGTTCGTTGTTCGGCGTGGCCGAGCCCGGAGAAGAGCGGCTCGAGGGCGAGGCCTTCCGCGCCGCGATCATGGATCTGGTCCCCCGATCGACCCGGCACTTCGGCGGCGACCCGCGTCTCCTCGTGTTCGAAGACCTCCACTGGTGCGACGACGCATCGATGGATCTCCTGATCGAGACCGCGAGGGTGGTCGACGACCTGCCATCGCTGCTGCTGTTCGCGTTCCGTCCGGACCGCCAGGCGCCGTCCTGGCGGCTGAAGCAGTGGCTCGAGACCGACTACCCCCATCGATCGACGGAGATCCGGCTGTCCCCGTTGTCGAAGGAGGACAGCGGCGCGTTGATCGACGACCTCCTTCCCGGGGGCTCGCGATCAGACGCGTTCCGCGCGAGGATCCTCGAGCGGACCGAGGGCAACCCGTTGTTCCTGGAGGAGTTGGCCGCGGGGATCCAGCTGGAGGGCTCGCCCGACGCGATCCCGGCCACCCTGCAGGCCGTGATCACGGCCCGCCTTGACACCCTGGATGAGGACGCGCGACGCACGTTGCAGCTCGCCTCCGTGATCGGTCGGTCCTTCGACGAGCCGGTCCTGGGAACGGTCGCCGGCGACGGTGCGGAGCTGCGTGGGCGACTGGACAGGCTGGAGCGAGCCGGTCTCATCCGTGAGATCGCTCGGATCCCCGAACGGGAGTACGCGTTCCATCACAGCCTCACGCAGGAGGCGGCGTACGGGACGATCCTCCTGCGCGATCGCCGCGCGCTCCATCTTCGAGTCGGAGCCGCGCTGGAGGGGCTGTACGCCAACCGGCTCGAGGAGTTCGCGCCCGTGCTCGCTCACCACTTCGGTGAGGCGAACGACGACGAGCGGACACTCCGCTACGCGCGCCTGGCCGGCGACCACGCGGCCAGGCTCTACGCCAACGCCGACGCGGTCACGCATTACGGCGCTGCGATCGAAGCAGCGCGACAGCTCGCCGACGACAACGAACTCCTCGAACACCTGTACCCGAGCAGGGGCCGGGCCCTCGAGCTCTCCGGGCGGTACGACGAAGCGGAGGAGAACTACGAAGAGATGCAGGCGCACGCAGAGGCTTCGAGCGACCGGGCCGCCGAGCTCCAGGCGATCATGTCCTTGACGACCCTGCTCACGACGCCCACCCCCAAGTTCGACGTCACCGAAGGCCGTCGCGCCTCGCACCAGACCGTAGCGTTGGCGCGTGAGCTGGGCGACCGCGATGCCGAGTCCAAAGCGCTCTGGAACCTGATGAACCTGAACGTCTACGGAGGCGGTGACAACGCGGAGGCGGTGGAGGCCGGCGAGCGATCACTCGAGCTCGCGCGCGAGCTGGACGCGCGTGAACAGGTCGCGTTCACCCTGACCGACATCTGGAGGCCGTACACGGCGGTCGGCGATCTCGCGGCTGCTCGGGAGAGCCTGGACGAGGCTCGCTCGATCTGGCAGGAGGTCGGCAACCTCCCGATGCTCGGCGAGACCCTCGCGAGCTCAGCGACGCTCAGCCGTTTGACCGGGAACGACGAGGACGCGCTCGCGTTCGGCCGCGAGGGTCGATCGGTCGCCGAGTCGATCGGGAACCTGTGGGGTCAGTCGCACGCGTCGATGAGCTTCTTCGAGGTCTACTTGGGTCGCGGTGAGCTCGGGACCGCCATCGACATGATGCGGGACGCTATCGACCTGGGCGAGCGTGCCGGGCTCCTAGCCCCGCAGGTAAGGACGCGTTCGACGCTCGCCGTTACGTACGCGTATCTAGGTGACCGGGAACGCGCTCGAGAGACATCGCTCGTCTCGCTGGATGTCGCGACCGAACGTCTGCCGAGTGCGCGAGCCTGGGCGTTGGCATCGATCGCCGAGATCCATCTCCTCGCGAGCGAGCTCGACGAGGCCGACGCAGCGCTCGCGGACAGCAACGTGGAGCTGTCGTCGGAACCCCTCCGCTCGGAGGCGTCGGTGCTGGTGCCGCTCGTGCGGGGACGGGTCGCGAATGCGAAGGGGGATCACGAACGCGCGATCGAGATCGCGGACGACGTCCTCGATCGGCTGGACCGTGCCGGCATCCGGCCATTCACCGAGGAAGCGATGCTGCTGAAAGGGACGGCGCTCGCGGCGGCCGGCAGGACACCGGAGGCAGAGCGAGCGCTCCGGGAGGCTCGCTCGGCTGCCGAAGGCTCCGGGCACCGTCGGATCCTGTGGGAGATCCTGGCGAACTTGAGTGGGATCGTCGGCGACGAGGAACACGCCGAACTCCGAGAAGAGGCGCGGGGCATCGTCGAAACGATCGCCGACACGCTGGAGGGCGATCTCAGGGCGAGCTTCCTCGCGCGCTCCGACGTGCAGGAGCTGCTCTCTGAGCCCTAGCGCTTCGCGTCCTCTACGGGCACCTTCCTCGACCCGATCCGGAGGGCGAGCGAGCCGACGAGCAGCAGCACGAACATGCCGACCGCGAGCCAGGGGATGTTGTCCGAACCCGTGAACGCGGTGCCGCCCGGGTCCGTGCCGGACTCACCCTTCACCGTTGGACCCCGCGAAGAGCTTCCCCCACCCCCGCCAACCGACGAGCTCGACGACGTAGACGAGCTTCCACCGGAGCTCGATGATGACGTGGGCGGTGGTGTCGTCGACGTGGGCGGTGGTGTCGTCGATGACGAGCTCGGACTCGGGCAGTTGGTTCGGTCCGTGGCCGCCTCATCCGAGAAGTAGACGTGGTCGACCGGGAGGCCGAGCCTGATCCGGTAGAAATGCGACTCTCCGAGCGGCACCTCGTACGTCCGCTGGACCCGCTCGCCGGGGTCGAGCCGTCCCTGCTCCACGAGCCGTCCGTCGATCCTGATCAGGTACCCCAGCGACTTGTCCTGGGTGTTGTGGGCGCTGACGATAGTCGTTCCGTCAGCGCAATCGCCGGCGATCACCACCACCTCATCCGACGGCCAGGATCAGCCTTCGCCGGGACTGCGAAAACGATGACAGCACCCATACACAGCAACAACAGTCGTTTCACGACCTCATCCCCTCCTGATGATCTGGCATCCAACATAGGGGGCCGACGACCGGGCGCCATCCCCTCTTTCGGACGAAAGATCTCCTGGCGCGTCAGCAGGCGACGGACCCGGACCGCAAGGAGACGCCGTTCACGTTCTGGAACTGCCAGCCGATGCTGGTCGCCGCGTTCCCACCTGCCGCCCCGTTGAGCGTCAGCGCGAGGTACCCGGCGGTCTTGCCTTTCGACCATGCGATCCGGCTTCCCGGCGGTGTCCCCGATACGCCGGCGAGCTGGTGCCCACCGGACCCGGCCACCAGTTGCACGAGGTGCGCCTGAGGGGTCCCGGCGGTGAAGTTCGCGTCCAACGGCTTGTCCTCGACCATGTGGTGCTGGTTGCCCGCGAGGAGGAGATCCACGCCGTTGTTCGCGAGCAACGCCCACGCCTGGCTCAGCGACGCGATCACCTGCGTGTTGTTCTTGACGGCGGGTTT
>Ga0307289_10000926_pt1 | contig 12725 bp, 13 predicted proteins | sample ER_DNA_143_FD_194483 | JGI IMG/M metagenome (GOLD analysis project Ga0307289, IMG submission 194483) | Bulk soil microbial communities from the East River watershed near Crested Butte, Colorado, United States - ER_DNA_143 | ecosystem: Environmental > Terrestrial > Soil > Floodplain | place...
GGTCTCCCCGTAGTCGCCACAGGCGTCGGCGGCATCCCCGAGATCGTGGCCGACGGAGAGACCGGCATTCTCGTGACCCCCGGCGATTCCGATTCGCTCGCGGAGGCGCTCGAGACGATCGTCGCGGACCCAACGCTTCGCGCCGACCTCGGCCGACGCGGACGCGAGCGCGCGGTCGAACACTTCTCCTGGAGGCGGGCCGCCGAGTCGTACCGGGAGATCTTCCGCTAGCGCTGCGGCAGGCTGCGCTGGGCGCGGCGAAGCGCTTCCTCACGCGAAAGCGCCTGGACAACCGCCCAGAGCTCCGGGCCGCGCTCGCGGCCGGTGAGGGCGAGACGGACCGTCTTCAGGTCGCCGCCGACCGCTTTCAGCTCCCGGATCAGCGCGTGCGCTTCGGCGTTCGCGCCGAGCAGCTCGGCGAACCGCTCCAGGGTCGGCCGGCTCGCCTCGGGTAGGTCGACCGGGTCGGGCTCCAGGATCGACCGGGCGTAGTCGCGAGCCTCGTTCAGGTCGCGGGCGCCGCGCAGGGCGGGGACGAGCGCGGCAGGAGCTCCGGCTCGTTCGGCCAGCTCGTCGTCGGACATGGCCCCGATCGCCTCGATCGCGAGCCGCCGGATTCGCGGCAGGTCGTAGTGGACGTCGTGCTTCGGCAGGCCGAGCTCCTCGAGGTAGCTCCGCGCGGCCTCCGCGGGGATCCCCGCCTCGCGCAGCGACGCCACGGTCGCGCCCTCGGCCCGCTTCGAGAGCTTCTTGCCGTCCTCGCCGAGGATCAGCCCGTGGTGGACGAACTCGGGCGGGCTCGCCCCGAGCGCCTCGAAGAGGCGGCGGTGGATCGCCTCGTTCGGCCGGTGGTCGTTCCCGCGGATCACGTGTGTGATGCCGAAGTCGACGTCGTCGACGACGCTCGCCAGGTGGTAGGTCGGCGTGCCGTCCTCGCGGACGAGGGTCGTGCCGTCGAAGCGCTCGCCGAGCTGCGCGGCGGCCTCGAGATGGCGTTCGCGGCGGCCACTCTGCCGCACGGGACCCTCATCCCACTCGAGCCCGAGCCACTCGAGGTCTCGCAGGAGCTCCTCCTCCCCGCCCGCGACGTTGCGCGCGGGGTCGGTGTCGTCGATGCGGAGCAGCAGCCAGTCGCCGAACTCCCGGTTGGCGACGGCGCTGAGCGCGTTTCCGACGTGGAGCGACCCCGTCGGGCTGGGCGCGAACCGAACGCGTTTCATCGTTCCACTCTAGATTCGAGGTCGATCGTGTAGCTCACGTCGAGCGGGTTCGGCGGGTACGGGACGACGCGAGTGCGCTCGTTCAGCCGCCAGCCGAGCCGCTCGTAGAACCGGCGCGCCCGCCGGTTGTCGTCCAGCACCCAGAGGTGGCACTGCTCGAAGCCCGCGGCCCGCACGACGTCGAGCGCCGCGTCGTGAAGCTCCACCGCGATGCCGCTCCCCCACCGCTCAGGCACCACGTACAGCCCGTCCAGCCACTCCGGGCCGGTCAGCGCGACGCCGAGGAGCTGCTCTTCGTCCTCGTAGACGAGCACCGACCGCCCCTCGGCCAGGGCTTCGCGCCAGCGCCGCCGGATCTCCTCGACCGGGTAGGGACACTGCTCCGGAGGAAAGATGTGCGCCAGCGCGGCGACCGACGCCTGCTCCTGAATGGCGGCCAGCGCATCGCCCTCGTCGGGACGGCCCGCGCGAATCAACGAGTCGCCTCGAGGAACTCCGCGAGGCTGTCGAGCGCCTCATCGAGCCGCGAGATGTCGCCCCAGGCGCCGAGCAGCTCGAGCCTTCCGGTCTTGCGATCGAGCCGCGGCTCCGCGCGGCCCACGACCTGGTCGCCGACGAGCAGTGGCAGGACGTAGTAGCCGTACTCGCGCTTCGCCTTCGGGACGTACATCTCGAGCCGGTAGCGGAAGCCCCAGAGCGCCTCCGCGCGGTCGCGGTCCTTGACCAGGCCGTCGAACGGCGAGAGCAGCGTCACGCGGTCGGCGACCGGCTCGTCCGAGCTCTCAGGGTGGGCATGCCATTCGCCGCCCTGCAGCCAGGCCCCCAGTCTCCGGCGGCGCCGCTCCTCGAGCTCGCGCTCGGCCTCGCGCCACGAAAGCGTCTCCGTCTCGGGCCAGACGCGCTCCGGAAGATCCCAGAGGCGGTGGGTGCCAACGCGGCCCGCGACCGCGATCTGCCCGCGCCCGGCGAGCATGTCCATCATCAGCCGCAGCGGCCCCTGCCCCCACCACGCATGCCGCTCGGCGTCCGCAGGCCGGTCGTCCTTCAGGTCGCGTGAGAGCAGCGGCCCGTTGCGCTCGATCTCTCGGAGGACGTAGCGGCGGAGGCGCGCATGCTCGCGCATGAAGTTCTGTGACCAGAGGTCACGCTTGGTCTTCAGGTACCCGAAGTTGCGACGCCGCGCCATCCTTGCCCGCTGCAGCGGCAGGTCCTCGATCGGGTAGATGAACGCGTCGTACTCGAACAGCTTGCGCTCCTTCCAGAGCAGGCGACTGAGCTGCGACCGGTCGAAGGAACCGAGACGGCTGAAGAGGACGAGCTCCTGCGGCGTCGCGACCGTCGCGATCGGATCCATCTGCAGCCAGCCGAGCCGGCGGACCGTGGAGAGCACGCCGCGCGCCGAGCCGTCGAGCGCCTGCGCGTGCACCGCGATCCTCCGCGCCTGCTCGGGAGAGACGACGCGGGTCTTCACGTGCTAGCTGTGGCGCTCGATGAACGCGAGGACGCGGTTCCAGGCATCCTCAGAGGCCTCGGCGAAGTCCTCCTGGCGGCGGTCGAAGAAGCTGTGCGGAGCGCCGTCGTAGGTCACGACCTCATGCTCGACGCCAGCCCCCGCGAGCGCCTGCTCGAAGGCCTCGTTGTGCTCGGCCGTGATGTGCCCGTCGTCGCCCGCCTGGAGTGCCAGGATCGGCGCCTCGATCTCGGTCGCGCGGTGCGTCGGCCCGGGCTGGCCGTCTCGCTCGGCGGGCATCCCGTAGAAGCCGACCGCCCCGGCGAGGTTGTGGCCCGAAGCGGCCGCCAGCCAGGAGTTGCGCCCGCCGAAGCAGAAGCCGACCGTGAAGACTGAGCGGCAGCCGAGCCTGCGCAGATGCTCTACGGCGGCGGCCGTGTCAGCCTGGACGCCCTCCTGGGTCGTCTGCTGGACGTGCTCCATGTACTCGAAGTCATCCGCGCGCTTCTCGACGCCGGCCGTCCGCCCGAAGTAGTCGAGCGCGAGTGCCGCATAGCCGCGCTCGGCGAGGCGAAGGGCGAGCTCCTCGTAGAACCGGTACAGCCCGCGGACGTCAGGGAGGATCACGACTCCGGTCGCGGCCGGCTCGTCAGGCGTCGCCAGGAACGCGGCGAAGCGGTTCCCGTCGCGCGCCTCCAGCACGAGATCCTCGTGTGAGATCGCGGCGCCGGAGATGACGGGGATCGGCGGGACCGAGTCGAGCTCGAAGCACACGGTTCCGGGAGTCTAGGTCGGGAGCTTCTCGGTATGAGTCCGACGGTTAGGGTCGTTCCCGTGCGGGAGGAGCTGCTGCGATGGTTCGCCGGGCGAGGGCGCGACCTGCCCTGGCGCCGGACGCGCGACCCGTACGCGATTCTCGTCTCCGAGGTCATGCTCCAGCAGACGCAGGTCGCGCGAGTCGTGCCGCGCTACCTGAAGTGGCTGAAGCGCTGGCCGACCGCGCAAGCACTCGCCGCGGCGCCCACAGCGGACGTGATTCGCGCCTGGCAGGGGCTCGGGTACAACCGGCGCGCTCTGAGCCTCCAGCGCGCCGCGCGGGAGGTCGCGGCGAACGGCTGGCCCGAGGACCTGACGCGGCTGCCGGGTGTCGGCGCCTACACGGCGGCGGCGGTGGAGTGCTTTGCGCACGGCCGGCCGGTCCTGCCGGTCGACGTCAATGTCCGGCGCGTGCAGGAGCGCACGGGCGAGCCGTTCGACCACGAGTGCGCGCAGGCGCTGATGGACCTCGGGGCGACGGTCTGTCTGGCTCGTGTCCCGCGCTGCGGAGCGTGCCCGCTCGCCGCCGGGTGCCCGTCGCGCGGGCGGCGCTTCGAGCCGGTGCGCAAGCAGGGGCCGTTCGAGGGCTCGTTCCGCCAACGGCGGGCGCGGACGCTGAAGCTCGTCGCGGAGGCGCCGCGGCCGCTCGCAGAGCTCGACCGCGACGCCGTCCGCTCGCTGGAGCGGGACGAGCTCGTCCAGGTCGCAGACGAGCTCGTCCGGCTTCCGTCCTAGGGCTAGAACCCGCTCGCCGCGATGTAGCGGGCCGTGCCGCCGTTCGGGTGCACGAGCAGCACTGGAGCGAGGCAGCGCTCCGGCACGGTCACGTGCGCCCTGATCCGCGCGTTCCCGTGGCGCGACAGCGGCACCGAGCCGGTCGTGAACGCCGGCGTCAGATCCGAGTCAGGGGCGCAGAAGAGCGACGCCGAGACGGACGTCACCTGGCCAGGGTCGCCCGTGCCGGTGATGATGAGGCCCCGCACGCGGAGCTCGAACCGTCCGCGGCTGTCGAGCGAGGCGCGGGCGCCGCCGTCCCAGGGCACGCCTCCCGCCGTCACTCCGTGGATTGCCGGATCGCTCGGGATGCTGCCCACGAGGTGGGCTCGAAGGATCGTGCGGCCGTGCCCGTGGCGGTGGTGGTCTCCGCGGCCACCGTGATCTGCCGCCGCCGTTGCGACGAAGACGGTCGCCGCGAGAGCGATCGCCGCCGCCAGAAGCTTCTTCGAGGACATTCGGTTTCCCCTTTCCTCTGCTTGCGGTCAGCGAGAGATACGGGTCGCGGCTGCGCTCGGATTCAGGCCGGGCGAAGAAGTGCCACTGCGAGCGCGGCGAGGCCCTCGCCGCGGCCGGTGAAGCCGAGCTTGTCGGTCGTGGTCGCGCGCACGGTCACGAGCCCGGGCTCGACGCCCATCGCTTCGGCGAGCCGAGCTTGCATCGCCGAGCGCAGCGGCGCGATCCGCGGCTCCTCGCCCACGAGCACGCAGTCGGCGTTTGCGAGATCCCAGCCCGCCTCGCGCACCTGAGCGTAGGCGCGCGTGAGCAGGTCGAGCGAGCTCGCGCCCTCCCACTCCGCTGCATCCGACGGGAAGAGCGAGCCGATGTCGCCGAGGCCTGCCGCACCCAGCACCGCGTCGATCAGCGCGTGGGAGATGACATCGCCGTCCGAGTGGCCCGCGAGGCCGCGCTCGGACTCGACCTCGACGCCGCCGAGCACCAGCGGCACGCCTTCGACGAGCGCGTGGGCGTCTGCTCCGAGCCCGACCCTCATCCCAGCCGCTCCTGGCGGCGCTTGCGGCCCTCGAAGACCGTGACGGTCTCGTAGCCCACGTCGCGCGCAAGGGCTGCGGCGAGGTCGACGTCCCGCCCGACGTGGGCGGGCTCGTGCGCATCGGAGGCGAGCGTGATCGGCACGCCTCGCTCGCGGCACGCGGCGAGAAGCTCGCGGTCTGGATAGATCTCCCCCGTCGGCTTGTGCAGGCCGGCTGCGGAGACCTCGACGCAGACGCCGGCCGCTTCGATCGCGTCTGCGGTCTCGGCGTGGAGGTAGTGAAGCTCGTCGTCCGCTGGGCGCATGCGAAAGAACTTGATCAGATCTGGGTGGGCGAGGACGTCGAACAGGCCGCTGCGCGCCGCGTTTCGCAGCCAGGTGAAGTAGCGGCGCCAGGCCTCGCCGACGGGCACCTTGTGGACGAGCCCCGGCTCCTGGTCGACCGGGAACCCGTCGACGAAGTGCACCGAGCCGAGCAGGTAGTCCCAGGGATAGGGTTCGAGCAGCCGGGCCAGCTCAGCCTCGGTGCCCGGGAAGTAGTCGACCTCGAGCCCGAGCTTGACCGGCAAACCGCGGGCTTTCGCCTCGGTGAAGGCGCCGACGTACTCGTCGAGGTCGTCCACGCACCGCTCGAGCATCCACGGGATCTCCCAGAGCTCGCGGGTCTGGACGAAGTGGTAGACGTGGTCGCTGAAGCCGATCTCGTCGACGCCTGCGCGGCGGGCCTGCTCGACGTACTCCTCGGCGCGGTCGGCCGAGTAGCGCCCGCGCGGCTCGTCGTCGGAGCCGCGCAGGTGCATGTGGTAGTCGACGATCACCCGAGCCAGGACTCGACCAGCGCGAGATCCTCGGCGTCGGTGACCTTCAGCAGGCGGCGGTCGCCCTCGACGATCTTGATCCGCCCGCCTCGCGCTTCCACGAGGGACGAGCAGTCGCTTGCGGCAGAAAGGTCGCCTCCAAGCGCATCCCGGAGGGCGGGCGCGACGAACGCCTGGGGCGTCTGGGCCGCTACGAGCTCGGCTCGCGTGAGCGTCTCGACGACCTGGTCCTGCTCCACTCTCTTCACGGTGTCCGCCACCGGAAGGGCCGGCACGGCGCCGTCCCAGCCCTCGGAGAGCGGCGCCAGCACGCGCTCGATCACCTCGTCGGGCAGCAGCGGCCGGGCCGCGTCGTGGACGAGGACCACCGCGGCCTCCTCAGGAACCTCCTCGAGCGCCAGGCGCACCGACTCCGACCGCGCCGCGCCGCCCGTCACGACGGAGCTCACCTTCCCCGCGCCGATCTCCTCGGCGACGAGGATGCACGGCTCCTCCCACTCGGGCGGCGCCGCTATGACGATCCGGTCGATCCACGCCGACGCCTCGAGGCGCTCGAGGCTCTCCGCGAGCAGCGGCCTGCCGCCTAGGCGCGCGAACGCCTTCGGCCGGTCGGAGCCGAGCCGCTCGCCGCGACCTGCCGCAGCGAGGACGGCCCAGACCGACAAGAGGACCTACGCCGTGGCCGGGACCTTCGCGGCGGTCTTCTTGCGCTTCGGCTTGCCGGCGAGGACGCCGTCGAGCCACTCGGCCGCCTCGTCCTCGTCCATGTCCTTGGCGTACATCAGCTCGCTGGCGAGGATCTTCTTCGCCTTCACGTACATCTGCTTCTCGCCGGTCGAGAGACCCTTCTCGTGGTCGCGGAGCGCGAGGTTCCGCACGACCTCGGCGAGCTCGAAGATGTCGCCGGTCTTCATCTTGTCGCGGTTGTGCTTGAAGCGCCGGTTCCAGTTCTTCGGCATGTTCGTGCCGCTACCGGTCAGCGCTTTCAGCACCTTGGAAACCATCTGCTCGTCGATCACCTTCCGGAGACCGACCCGTTCGGCGTTGTCGCTCGGGACGTTCACCGTCATGTCGTTATGCAGGATCTTGATGGTCAGGTACTCGCGCTTTTCCCCGAGCACGGTACGCGTCTCCTTCTTGACCACCGTGCCTGCCCCGTGGTGGGGGTACACCACCTTGTCGCCGACCTTGTACAACGCCGTTCCTCCCCTGTCGTCGCTCTTTTTCCACAACGAAGCCGGCGATCATATTGCTCCGCCGGCGGCAGGGGGAGTCTAGCAAAAATCGCTGGAAAAGGCCAACTTTTGCGCCGGTGGTTTCGCTGCCGGACAAAAAAGCCCTGCTCGTAGCGACAACTAACCTGTGGTGGCGCCGCCTCTACAGCTGCAGGTACCGGTCGACCAGGTTGTGCTCCTGCAAGCGGCGCAGGCCTTCCCGGATCTCGCGTGCCCGTACGGCCCCGACGCCCTCGACTGACTCGAGCTCGCGCTGCGTCGCGGCGACGATCGCCTCGAGTCCCGGCAGGCTGGCGACCACGCGCTTGACGACCGGGTCCGGCAGGCGCGGGATGTGCGACAGGACGCGGTAGCCGCGGGGCGAGACGCTGTGGTCGAGCGGGTTGATCGAGGCCGGGTAGCCGAGCACCGCGAGCAGCTCGAACTCGAGCAGCTGGTCGTAGGGCAGCCCGGCGAGCGCCTCCAGCCCCTCGCGTGTGCGCTCGACCCCGCCGTCGGCGTGGTAGTCGTAGACGAGCGCCGCCTTCTCGTCGGGCACGTCGGCCACGAGCTCCTCGAGCTGCATCCGGATCAGCCGGCCCTCCTCGCCGAGCTCGACGCACGCCCGCTCGATCTCCTCCGCCATCCGCGTCGTGAGCTCGGCGCGCTGCACGGTGACGAGAACGTCGTCGAGCATGACGGCGCCCTGGAACTCGAGCGCGGTCAGCCGGGTCAGCACCTGCTCGAGCCGAGCTCGGTAGGTCTCGAGCGTGCCGAGCGCCTGGTTGGTCTTCGCGAGCACGTCCGCGATCGGATCGAGCTGGTAGCGGCTCTGCCCGACGAAGAGCGTCACCGTCTCGCGCTGCTGCGAGATCGAGACCACCAGCGACTCTGTCTGCTTCGCGACGCGTTCGGCGGTTCGGTGCCGCGTGCCGGTCTCGGCCGAGGGGATCGTCGGGTCGGGCATCAGCTGCACATTCGCGTGCGTCAGCTTCGTGATCGCCGAGTTGACGATGATCGCGCCGTCCATCTTCGCCAGCTCGTACAGGAGCTGCGGGGTGAACGGCTGGTCCAGCCGCATGCCGCCGGAGAACATGAACGAGAGGTCGGAGGGCTCGCCGATCACGATCAGGGCGCCCTCGCGCGACCGGATGATGTCGTCGATCCCTTGTCTCAGCTCGGTGCCGGGGGCGATCCGGGCGACCGCCGCGAGCAGCTTCGCGTCCAGCCGCGGGTCGGTCTGGGTGGGTTGGCGGATGAGACCGAGCGGCGGCGGGATCCGCGCGGTCCTATCGTCGTTCTGCTTGTTCTCCATCGATCGCTGCCCGTGCGGCCTGCCTGAGCGTTTCGGCTTCGAGTATGCGTATTTTGCCACGAACCGCGGTCTGTGACTGGCCGGTGTCTTTCGGGGCGACCACGCCTGCGATCCCTAGCTTCCCGCACTCCTCCAGCCGCCGCTCCGCCTGCGCCGCCGTCCGCAGGCGCCCGGTGAGGCCGACCTCGCCGAACGCCGCGAGCTTCGGCTTCAACGGGGAGCCCTTCGCGGCGGAGACGATCGCCAGGGCGATCGCGAGGTCCGCGCCCGGCTCGTCGATGCGCACGCCGCCGGCGACATTTACGAACACGTCCGCCTGGCCGAGCGCGACGCCCGCGTGCCGCGAGAGCACCGCGACGATCATCGCGAGCCGCTTCGGGTCGACGCCCGTGCCCACGCGCCGCGGCATCGCAAGGTCGGTCGGTGCGACGAGGGCCTGGATCTCGAGGAGGAGCGGCCGCGAGCCCTCGAGGGCGCAGGCGACGGCGGCGCCGATCTCCCCGTCGACGCTGCGGCCGAAGAGCTCGGACGGCTCCGGAACGCCGACGAGGCCGGTCCCGGTCATCTCGAAGACCGCGAGCTCGTTCGTCGAGCCGAAGCGGTTCTTGGTCGCCCTCAGCACACGGTGCTCGTGGTAGCGGTCGCCTTCGAACTGGAGCACGCAGTCGACGAGGTGCTCGAGCACGCGCGGGCCGGCGACCGCACCGTCCTTGGTCACGTGGCCGACGAGGAAGATCGCGCTCCCGGCTTCTTTCGCGACGCGCAGCAGCCGCGACGCCGCTTCCCGGACCTGCGCGACCGACCCCGGCGCGGACCCGAGCTCGGCCGAATAGAGCGTCTGCACCGAGTCGATCACGCAGACGTCGGGCCGGACCGCCTCCAGCGTCGCGCAGACGCCTTCGAGCTCGGTCTCCGGGAGGACGCCGACGTTCCCGGCCCCGCCGAGCCGCTCGGCGCGGAGCTTGACCTGGGCAGGCGACTCCTCGCCGGTGATGAGGAGCGTCGTCCTCGACTCGCTGATCGAGCGCAGCGCGCTCAGCAGGAGCGTCGACTTGCCAACGCCGGGCTCGCCGCCCACGAGGACGAGCGAGGCTGGAACGAGACCGCCGCCGAGCACGCGGTCGAGCTCCGCGACGCCGGTCGGGATCCTGTCGGCTTCCTCAGCCTCGACCTCGAGCAGGCGCAGCGTGGGCCGCGGCGCTGCGGCACCGGCTGCCGCTTGCGCCTCCTCGACCAGGGTCCCGAACGAGCCGCACGACGGACACTTGCCGAACCAGCGCCCGGCCGAGTAGCCGCAGTCGGTGCACGCGAACTGGGTAGCCGCCTTCGCCACCCGTTTAGGGTAGAAGCGGACGCGGACGCGAACGTCACGAAAGTGTCGCGATAGCGTGACGTCATTGAGACTCAGCGAGCTTCTGAAGGCACCTCGGCGGGCACGTAGCCCGGCTCGGCGGCGCGGGGCGCCTGGCGGCGGGCTGCAGAGACGATCAGCAGTCCGGAGAGGACGAGCGCGACCCCACCCAGCTGCAGCGCGGAAGGCGACTCGTCCACGATCGCCCAGGCGAACAGGACCGACAGGACGGGCTGGAAGGTCAGCAGGACGGACGTGAGCGCCGCCGGCAGCCGCGGGAGCGTGATCGAGATCAGCAGCCAGCCGAGCGCCTGCGAGCTCAACGCGAGCAAGACGAGGTAGCCCTGGGCCTTCCAGTCGGGCGCCCAGTCGAGGTTGCCCCAGATGAGCCCTATCGGGATCACCCCTAGTGCGCAGGCTAGGGTCGCGTCGAAGAGCGGGCCGGCGGGGCGGCGGACATCGCGGTTTCCCTCGCGCAGGACGAGGAGGAAGCCCGAGTACGAGAGTGCGGTCAGGATCCCGAACGCGACGCCGAGGCCCGGGTTGCGGCCGTACGCGCCGTGCTCGAAGGCGCCGGAGATGAGGACGACGCCGACGAGCGCGACCGGGATCGCGGCGAGCGATCGGCCCGGCGGCCGCTCGCGCAGGATCGCCCATGCGAGCAGGCCCACGAGCACGACCTGCAGATTTCCGAGCACCGTCGCGAGGCCGGCGCCGACCTCCTCGATCCCCTGGTGCCACGCGACGAGGTCGACCGTGAAGAGCAGGCCCGCGATCCAGGCGACCACCCTCTGCTTCAGCGGGCGAGGGCCGAGGCGCCGGTTCTCGAGCCACGCGAGGACGAGGAGCAGCGGCAACGCGTACGCGCAGCGGTAGAAGGCGCCCGTCGTCGGAGAGACGTGCGCGACGCGGAACAGAATCCCCGAGAACGCGATCGCGAGCGCACCCGCCAGCGCGGCCAGAACCGGCCTGTCGTGCAGGGGATGTGACACAGGCCTGAGGCTAGCCGCGCCGCCCGCGGCTGCGCGGCGCCATCCCTGAGGCCAGCCGTGACCGGTGAGAGTTCCAAAGTCGGCACAAAGGACACTTGACGAAAACCGGGGTCCGACACCGGGTTTGTCAAGGCGCAGGTATGCCCTGATCGTGCCGAGTGATCCACAGGCCCCGCGCCAAGCGAGCGCGGGGTCGGAGGCGCCCGCGGCTGCGCTAGTTAGTCGTCGGTCTCGTTGTGCTCGTCGGCGGAGTCACTCGGCTCGTCCGGCGGGACGGTGACCTTCTCGGGCGTGATCTCGCCCGGGATGACCGTGATGTCGACCTCTTCGTCGTTCTTGCGGTCGACCAGGATCGTGGAGCCGGGCTCGAGCTCACGGCCGAGGACGAAGTCGGCCAGCGGGTCCTCGATGAAGCGCTGGATCGCGCGCCGCAAAGGCCGTGCCCCCATCGTCGGGTCGTAGCCCTTGTCGACCAGGAGCTCCTTCGCGCCGTCGGTCAGCTCGATCGCGGCCTCGTGCTCGCCCATCTGGTCGCGCAGCCGCTTCATCATCAGCTCGACGATGGTCATGATCTCGTCCTTCGTCAGCTTGTGGAAGACGATCACTTCGTCGATCCGGTTGAGCAGCTCGGGGCGGAAGACCCTCTTCAGCTCGCCCATGATCCGGTCCTTCATCTCGTCGTAGGAGAGACCGCTGTCGTCGCCGACCGAGAAACCCAGCGTCTGGTTCTTGGAGATCGTGGCCGCGCCGATGTTCGACGTCATGATCACGATCGTGTTGCGGAAGTCCACCTTGCGTCCCTGGGCGTCCGTCAGCTTCCCGTCCTCCAGGATCTGGAGCAGGATGTTGAAGACGTCCGGGTGGGCCTTCTCGATCTCGTCGAGGAGCACGACCGAATACGGCTTGCGGCGCACGGCCTCGGTCAGCTGGCCGCCCTCGTCGTAGCCGATGTAGCCCGGAGGCGAGCCGACGAGCCGGGACACGGAGTGCTTCTCCATGTACTCCGACATGTCGACCTGGATCATCGCGTCCTCGTCGCCGAACAGGAACTCGGCCAGAGTCCTGGCGAGCTCGGTCTTGCCGACGCCTGACGGCCCGAGGAAGATGAAGCTGCCCGTGGGGCGCTTCGGATCCTTGATCCCGGCGCGTGCGCGGCGGATCGACTTCGAGACGGCGACGATCGCCTCCTGCTGGCCGATCACGCGCTTGTGCAGCTCGTCCTCCATCCGCACCAGCCGCTGCGACTCGGCCTCGGTCAGCTTGAAGACCGGGATGCCCGTCCACATCGAGACGATGTCCGCGATCTCCTCCTCGCCGATCTCCGGCTGCTCGGCGCCGCCCTCCTCGGCGCGCCAGTTGTCCTCGAGCTCGCGCTTCTTCTGCGAGAGCTTGCGCTCCTTGTCGCGCAGCGAGGCGGCCTTCTCGAACTCCTGGGCCTCGATCGCGGCCTCCTTGTCCTTGCGCACCTTCTCGATCTCGTCCTCGAGCTCGCGGTAGCGCGGAGGCGCGGTCATCGTCTTGATCCGCATCCGGGAGGCCGCCTCGTCGATGAGGTCGATCGCCTTGTCAGGCAGGTGACGGTCCTGGATGTAGCGGTCGGCGAGCGTCGCCGAAGCGTGCAGCGCCTCGTCGGTGATCTTGCAGCGGTGGTGCGCCTCGTAGCGGTCGCGCAGGCCGCGCAGGATCTGGACGGTGTCGTCGACCGACGGCTCGTCGACCCGAATCTGCTGGAAGCGGCGCTCGAGGGCCGCGTCGCGCTCGAGGTACTTGCGGTACTCGTC
>Ga0307289_10000931_pt1 | contig 12709 bp, 10 predicted proteins | sample ER_DNA_143_FD_194483 | JGI IMG/M metagenome (GOLD analysis project Ga0307289, IMG submission 194483) | Bulk soil microbial communities from the East River watershed near Crested Butte, Colorado, United States - ER_DNA_143 | ecosystem: Environmental > Terrestrial > Soil > Floodplain | place...
CCCAGTTGAGGGCGCCGTTCTTCGCCAGGATCAGCCGCCACGAGTAGATGCGCACGAGGTAGCTCGTCCAGAGCGGGAGCAGCACGAGCACGAACAGCAGCGAGCGCGTTCGCGGCGGTGCCACCCTGGCCATGAAGAACGCAAGCGGGAAGGCCAGCACCGCGTCGGTGACCGTCACCGCGGCGGCCATCCCGATCGTGCGCAGCGCGATTCGGCGGTAGATCTGGTCGTGGATCAGCGAGTGGAAGTTGTCCGTCGTCCAGACGTGGACGACCTTGCCGGTGAAGGAGTCCACCTGCCAGAAGGCGGAGATGAAAAGGGCGGCCAGCGACCCGAGGTAGACGAGCAGGAACGCGACAACCGGCAGCGCCAGCAGCAGCACGACCTTCAGCCAGGGACGCCGCCAGAGGGCGGCCGAGAGCCGCAGCCGGGCGCTCCGCAGCGGAGCGCCCGGCTGTGCCAGCTCAACCATGGAGAGCTACCCGGTTATCTCGGTCCACGCCTTCTGCCAGGCGTTGTAGTCCATGCAGTCGTTCTTGCCGTGGTTGCAGCTCGCCGTCGGCGTCTTCCAGAACTTGATCGTGTCGTAGTAGCTGCTCGGCTCGTTCAGGTGGTACTTCGCGCACGAGCCGGCCTGGATCTTGTTCATGAAGGGGCACGCCTTCGGGTTGACTGGAGTCTCGCCGAAGACGAGCGCCTGCTTGGCCTGCACCTGCGGCGTGCTGACGTACTTCATCCACAGGTAGGCGCAGTTCGGGTGCGGCGCCTTCTTGGCCAGCATCCACGTGTCCGCCCAGCCGGTCGCGCCGTCGGAGGGGATGACCTCCTTGACCGGCACGTTCTTCGACTGCAGGGCGAGCGTGTCGACGGGCCAGATGGCTCCGAGCGAGACGTCACCGTTCGCGAACGCCGCCCGGCCGTCGGTGTCGTAGTTCCAGTAGAGCTTGACGAGCTTCCGCTGCTGCTTGAGCAGGGAAACCGTCGCGTCGAACTGCTTCTTGTTCAGCTCGTACGGGTCGGTGATGCCGAGGTCCGGCTGCGAGTGCATCAGGTAGAAGGCCGCGTCCGCGATCTGGATCGGGTTGTTCGGGATCGTGATCTGGCCCTTGTACTTCGAGTCGTACAGCGCCGCCCAGTTGTTTACGCCCGGCTTGACCTTGTCCGTGCGATAGAGCAGCACGTTCGGGCCCCACTGCAGCGAGACGCCATAGTGGACGCCGGAAACGGTGTTGTGCGCAGGCGACTTGAAGGTCGGGATGAAGTCGTTCCAGCTCGGGATCAGCTGGACGTTGACCGGCTGCACGTCGCCGCCCGTGATCAGCCGCAGGCTCGCGTCGCCGGAGGCTGAGACCAGATCCCACTGGCCGCCTCCACCACCACCGCCGCCGCGCATCAGCGCGACCATCTCGTTCGACGAGCCGGCGTCCTTGCGATGGATCTTGCAGCCTGTCTGGGACTCGAACTGCTTCGCGAACGAGGGGTCGGAGTAGTAGGGCCACTCGATCAGGTTGAGCGCCCCTTCGCCCTTCCCGATCGAGGTCGGCAGGTTCAAGCCGTTCGTGGTCGTGCCACCGCTGCTGCTCTTGCTGCTGCTGCCGCAGCCCGCGGCGACCAGGGCAAGAGCCCCGACGGCCAGGGCCGCCGCGCCCCAACCGAGGACTCGCTTGTGGTGCTTGCTCATCGTTCTCCCTCCGTTTCCGTTGCCCCCTGGTTGCCGTCGATCTCGAGCTGGTGCTCTGGGCGCCACTCGAGGAGAACGGCGCGGCCCTTGGCGTCAAGTGCCTCGGCCGACGAGGTCTCGAGGTTCTGCCGGACGACCTGGAGCTCTCCGCCGCGTTCGAGCTCGACGAGGAAGCGGGTCACCATCCCGGCGTAGACGACCTCGCGGATTCGGCCCGGCTCGGCCTGCATGCCGCTCGCCGGGGCCGCTCCCGCGTCGCTCATGTGAATCTTCTCCGGCCGGATTGCGTAGCGCCGGCCGTCGCGGTCGAGCTCGTTCGAGGTGCCGACGAAGCCGGCCACGAACGCGCTCTCGGGCCGCTCGTAGACCTCGGCCGGAGCCCCGAGCTGCTCGATCCGGCCCTGATTGAAGACCGCGAGGCGGTCACTCATCGTCAGCGCCTCGTCCTGGTCGTGCGTGACGTACACGAACGTGATCCCGAGATCCTGCTGCAGGCTCTTGAGGAAGAGCTGCATCTCCTGGCGCAGCTTCAGGTCGAGCGCCCCGAGCGGCTCGTCGAGCAGCAGCACCTCGGGCCGGTTGACGAGCGCGCGGGCGAGCGCGACCCGCTGGCGCTGGCCGCCGGAGAGCTGGCCCGGCTTGCGCTTGCCGACGTCGGGCAGGCGCATGCGCCGCAGCACGTCCTCGACCCGGCCGTCGCGGTCGCGGCGCGGGACGCCCTTGACGCGCAGGCCGTAGGCCACGTTCTCGGCGACCGTCATATGCGGGAAGAGCGCGTAGTCCTGAAAGACCGTGTTCACGTCGCGTGCGTACGGCGGCACCGCGGAGACGTCACGGCCGGCGAGCTCGACCGTGCCTTCGTCGGGCCGCTCGAAGCCCGCGATCAGTCGTAGCGTCGTCGTCTTGCCCGAGCCCGATGGCCCGAGCAGCGTGAAGAACTCCCCCTCGGCGATCTCGAGGTCGACGCCGTCCACGGCGACCACCTCGCCGTAGGCCTTGCGGATCCCGCGCAGCCGGACGGCGGGCTTGGGGCCGGTCCGCGCCTCGTCGCGCGGCCGCTCCTCGGTTCGCTCCTGCAATGACACCGGAGCCGACGATTATCGCCTGTCCGTCACCTCAGGCGAGCACGACTGCGGCTCGCCCTCGCAGCAGCCGAGCTTGAACGCGCAGCGCGGGCACTGCCAGGTCTGGTGGCGCCACTCCATCGGCGCGCTGCAGCGCAGGCAGCGTTCGGCGGTCTGCTGCTGGCTTTCCACGCGCGCGACGCTAGCCGCCGCGCCGGACGCTACTTGGTGTCGCGAGCCTGGCCGACCAGGTCGTCGGTGAGCTCCGCAGGCTGCTTCGAACGGAGCTCGGTGAGCCGCTTGGTCGCGGCTTTACGTCGCTTCTTGCCGTTGTCCGGGTCGAAGAAGTACGCGAGCGCAGCGCCGATCAGGGCGAAGCGCAGCCGCCGCACCTCAGTCGCCCCAGTCGAAGTCGCGCGACTGGCTCCAGAGGCCTTCCTTCTCGGCCTCCGACTCGTCGGTCGGCCACGCGAGCGCGGCGCGCTCCTGGCTGATGGCCGGCTCCTCGCCGTCCATCGTCTCCTCGATCCTCGCCTGCTCCTCGGTCTTGAAGAGCGGGTGGTTCTCGAAGGGGTCATCGGTCTTGTAACGGTCGAGCGGCAACTCGCCCTCGAGCCCCGAGTTCTTTTGCTTCAGTTCGAGATGGTCCTGGATGACTTGTGCAAACAGCGAAGAGGTCTCCACCGGCGGAACTCCTCCCGTGGGTCGTTGGCAAGCGCCGGATTCTAACGCTTAGAGCAGAGAACGGCAGCTTTCTAGGTCTGACGAGCGCGCGGTCGGGCCGTCACGACCCGGTTCTTGCCGGTCCGCTTGGCCTCGTAGAGCGCGCCGTCCGCGGCGGGCACGATGCCCTCGCCGACGGCCGCCTCGGGGAAGGCCGCGACGCCCATGCTGACGGTGACGTGGATCGGCGTGCCGTCCGGCGAGAGGATCGTCCGCTCTTCCAGCGCGCGGCGCGTGCGCTCGGCCAGGCGGGAGGCACCGTCGAGATCGGTACCGGGCAGGACGATGGCGAACTCCTCGCCGCCCCAGCGCGCCGGGACGTCGATCTCGCGCACGCACTCACGCAGGGTCTCCGCGAACTCGACCAGCACCCCGTCCCCGACCGGGTGGCCGAAGCGGTCGTTGATCGACTTGAAGCTGTCCAGGTCGGCGAGCACGAACGCAACCGAGCCACCGAAGCGCTCGGCGCGCATCAGCTCGCCTGCGAGCGCCTCCTCGCAGTGACGCCGGTTGGCGAGGCCGGTGAGCATGTCGACGAGCGCCTGTCGCGCCACGATCCGGTGCAGCCGTGCGTTCTCGAGCGCGATCGCCGCGTGGGCCACGAGCGAGGCGGCCGTGCGACGCTGCTCGACCGTGAAGCCGCGCCCCGAGAGCGTGAGCGTCCCGAAGCTCTGCCGGCCGGCTGTGAGCGGGAGGTCAAAGCTCTCGCCGCGATCGGAGAGCGTCCCGGACTGGACGATCTCGCCGCCGAGCCCGACGACGAGGCCGCCGGTCGCGCCGGTCGTCTCGACCGCCGTCTCGACGATCACGCGCAGCAGCTGGTCGACATCATGGGTGGCTGCGAGGGCGTCGCCGAAGCGGACGGTCGCGTCGCGCATGCGGGCGCGCTCGGCGTCGAGCTCCTCGAGCCGCGCCTCGAGCTGATCGGCCATCTCGTTGAATGCGATCCCGAGCTGGGCGAACTCGTCACTGCCGTCCACCTGCACGCGACGGTGGAGATCACCCCGGGCGATCGCGTTCGCAGCGGTGGCGAGGCGACCGAGCGACGCGACGATCGAACGGCCGACCGCGTAGGCGACCAGGCCGATCAGCAGGAGCGAGCCCAGCAGGCCGATCAGCAGCCGCTTGTCGGCCAGCATGACCGCGTCGTCGATCTCGTGCTGCGGCGCGAGCAGCGCGAGGGCCGGGTTGCCGGTCCCACCGCGCGAGCTCGTCGCGAGGGCCCGGTAGCGCATGCCGCCGAGCGAAAGCGTCCGGCCGCGGTCCGGCGGTGCCAAGCTGGCGCCCTTCAGCCCGGGCGGCCCGCCGGCGATGGTGCCGTGGTGGAGCACGACGAGCTTGTCGCTCGGGTCCAGCCCGGAGCGCTCACCGAGCCGCGCCAGCGCACTCGGCGTCAGCGGGATGCCGGAGACGAGAGTGCCGACCACGCTGCTCCGGTTGACGATCGCCACCCTTGTGCCGGGAGCGATCATTCGCGCGGGGCCGATTCTGTGCGCCGGGGTCTCGAGGCGCACGCCCGGATTGGCCGCCAGAAGCCTGCGCAGCCGACGGCGATCGTCGCGCAGAAGGGCCGTCTGCAGGTCGCGGTCGACGGCCAGGGCGCGCGCGCGGCTATCAGCGCCTGCGAGCTGTCCCTTGTACGTCGCGAGCACTGCGCGGAGGCCTGCTTCCAGGCGAACGTCGACGCGTCTCGACTCGCTGCTTTTCGCAACCGAGTGCAGCGCCCAACCCGCCGCTCCGAGCGGGAGAACGGAGATGAGCAGGAAGTATCCGACGAGTTTGAGCTTGAAGCTCATGACCCACAATTTAGGTTGGCCGCGAATGCCGCCGATACCATGATTCAGTGCATCGGCAGATACGGGGTAGCTTTTGAGTAGGGGTCTCACAATCATCGCAACAGCCGCAGTGACCGGCACAGCGCTGGCCGCTGCTCTGACGCTGCCTGCGCTCGTGACGCTAGGTCCTGACAGGACACCGCGGCCGCTCACTCTGGCGGGCGGCGGTGGCCCGCAGAAGTTCGTCCGCGCCGCCCCGCTGCCGCCCCCGCGGGCGAAGCACGTCGCGGCTTCTCCGCCTGCCGGAGCGGTCCCGACGATCTCGTCTTCCGCAGTCTCGCTCGCCGCCACCCTCGCCGCTCCCCGGAACGCTCCGGCTGTCCGCACGCGCATCGCTGTCCCCGGCTCGGCGAAGCCCGCTCGGCCCGTGCGCGTACCGAAGGCGCCCGCGCCGCCGCCACCTCCGGCACCGTCCCCGCCGCCGCCTCCGGCTTCGCCACCTCCGCCGCCACCGCCCGCGGCTCCGCCGGCCCCACCCTCCCCTAGGCACAAGCACAGCCACGGCCACGGACACCAGGAGCAGGCTCCGAAGGCGCCCAAGCACGACGAGCAGGACAACGCCGGCCATGGCCACCAGGGCGACCACGGTGACCACGGTGACCACGGTGACCATGGCGACCAGGGTGACCAGGGCGACAACGGGAATGGTCACGACCCCGGCGACCACGGCGACCACGGTGACCATGGCCACGACCACGGGAACCAGGGGCATGGCGACCAGGGGCATGGCGACCAGGGGCATGGCGACCAGGGGCATGGCGACCAGGGTCATGGCGACCAGGGTCATGGCGACCAGGGTCATGGTGACCAGGGTCATGGCGACCAGGGCCAGGGAGACCAAGGGGGCGACCAGGGCGATCACGGCCACGGGCACGATCAGGGCGACGGCGATCATCACAGCGGGAAGCGCTAACCTCCCCGCCGTGGCTGGCTTCCGCGCTTTCCGTCGCACGGGCACCCTCGGCCTGGCGCTGACCGCCTGGGACATCTGGCGGCGGATCCCCAAGCAGCACCGACGCGCCCTCGTCCGCCAGGGGCGCAAGTACGGGCCGATCCTCGCGGCCAAGCTGATCGCGCAGCAGCAACGCCGCCGCGACCGCAACTAGAGCGTCAACGCCTCCCGCACGATCCGGTCCTGCTCCTTCAAATGCGCGGTCGGGTAGCCCTCGGACGGGCTCGCGCGCCAGGGGCGGCCGACGAAGCGGAGCCGCACGCCGTTGGGGAGTGACTCCTCGAGGCGATGGCGGATCGCGCGCCAAGCGCCCATGTTCTGCGGCTCCTCCTGGGCCCAGACGACCTCCTCGAGCTCCGTGAACGAGCGCACCAGCTCGGCGTAGGCGTCGACCGGGAACGGGTAGAGCTGCTCGAGCCGCCCGACCGCAACCGCCTGCGCCTGCTTGCGCAACTCGTGTCCGGCCAGGTCGTAGTAGAGCTTTCCGGAGCAGAGCACCAGGCGCCGCACGGCAGAGGCATCGGCGCCGGCGTCGCCGAGCACCGGCCGGAACGCACCCCCGGCGAGGTCGGCCAGCGTCGAGGCCGCCTGCTTGAGGCGCAGGAGGCCTTTCGGCGTCATCACGACTAGTGGCCGCGCGCTCGGGTCGAGCGCCTGCCGGCGCATCAGGTGGAAGTACTGCGCGGCGGTCGTGCAGTTGGCGATCCGGATGTTCTCCTGCGCCGCAAGCTGGAGGAAGCGCTCGAGCCGCGCGCTCGAGTGCTCGGGGCCGATCCCCTCGAAGCCGTGCGGGAGCAGCAGCGTCAGGCGTGAGGTCTGGCCCCACTTGGAAAGGCCGGAGACGATGAACTGGTCGATCGCTACCTCCGCGCCGTTGACGAAGTCGCCGAACTGCGCCTCCCACGCGACGAGCGCCTCGGGGGCCGCCACCGAGTAGCCGTACTCGAAGCCGAGGCAGGCTTCCTCGGAAAGCGGCGAGTTGTGGATCTCGAAGGAGGCGGTCGCCTCCTCTAGGCCCTGAATCGGGGCGTACGCCTGCCCGTTCTGGGCGTCGTGCAGGACGAGGTGGCGATGCGAGAACGTGCCCCGCTCGGTGTCCTGGCCGGTGAGGCGCAGCGGGATCCCCTCGACGAGCAGGCTCGCGAAGGCGAGCTCCTCGGCCTGGCCCCAGTCGATCCCGCCCTCGTCGAGGGAGAGCCGCCGGCGCTCGAGCTGCTTCGCGAGCTTCGGGTTGACGGTGAAGCCGTCGGGGACGTTCAGCAGCTCGTCGTTCAGGGCCCGGAGTCGCTCGGCGGGGACCGCGGTGACGACCTCGGTGCCAGTCGAGGCAGGGATGCGGCCCTCGTACGCGACGGCCGGAACGCCCTGGCCGAAGGTGGTCTTCAGGCGCTCGTGCGCCTCCTTGAGGGTCGTGTCGACGCGGGCGGACATCGCGTCCACGTCCTCCTCCGAGACGACGCCTTCCTCCTGCAGCACCTGCGCGTATTGCTCGCGCACGCCCGGCTGGCGCTCGATCCGCGCCGCCATCAGCGGCTGCGTGTACGCGGCCTCGTCCTGCTCGTTGTGGCCGTGGCGGCGGTAGCCGACGAGGTCGATCACGACGTCGGTGCAGAAGCGCCGGCGGAACGCCATCGCGAGCCTGACGGCCGAGAGCGCCGCCTCGGGATCGTCGGCGTTGACGTGGATGATCGGCAGGTCGAAGCCCTTGGCGAGGTCGCTCGAGTAGCGGGTCGAGCGCGCGTCGGCCGGCTCGGTCGTGAAGCCGATCTGGTTGTTCGCAATCAGGTGCAGCGAGCCGCCCGTCGAGTAGCCGTTCAGGTCGGCGAGGTTGAGCGTCTCGGCAACGACGCCCTGGGCCGGAAAGGCCGCGTCGCCGTGGATCTGGACGGCCATCGCGACCGACGCGTCGACGTAGCCTGTGCGGGTCGAGCGGTCGGTCTGCTCGGCGCGCGTGCGACCCTCGACGACCGGGTCGACGGCCTCGAGGTGGCTCGGGTTGGAGGCGAGCGTGACCGTGATCTCGCCTGCGGCCGTCTTGCGCGTGCCCTCGGCGCCGAGGTGGTATTTGACGTCACCGGTGCCGCCCTCGGGATCGGCGACGACGGCCTCGAGCGTCCGCTCACCCTCGAACTCGCGCAGGATCGTCTCGTAAGGGCGGCCGAGAACGTGGGCGAGCACGTTCAGGCGCCCGCGGTGGGCCATGCCGAGCACGACTTCGTGGCCGCCCTCCTCGGCTGCCAGCGCGATCGCCTCGTCGAGCATCGGCACCATCACGTCGAGCCCCTCGACGGAGAACTGCTTCTGGCCGAGGAACGCGCGGCGGAGGTAGCGCTCGAAGCCCTCGACCTCGGTCAGACGCTCGAGCAGACGGCGCTTGTCGTTCGCGTCCAGGGTGTGGTGGTAGCGGCGCGACTCGATCACCGTCCGCAGCCAGACACGTTGCTCGTGGTCGGAGATGTGCTCGATCTCGTAGGCGCTCGTGCCGCAGTAGACCTGGCGCAGCTGGGGCAGGACGTCGGCGAGCGTCTCCCCCGGGACGTGGACGCCGAGGATGTCGGCTGGGATCAGGCGCTGGAGCTCCGGCGTCAGCTTGGGCTCGCGGCGCTCGGGGTCGAGCGCCGGGTCGCCGACCGGCTCGCCGCCGAGCGGGTCGAGCCGCGCGGCGAGGTGGCCGTGGGTGCGATGGGCGGTCACGAGCGCCATCGCGGCCGCGACGGCTGCGAAGAGTTTCTGGTCGGGAGGAGCGGGCGCCTCGACGGGAGGCGCCGCGGGGGCGGCGGCGGGCTCTGGGGGAGCCGGCGGTGCCGCCGCGACGTGTCCGTTGCCCTCCTCCTGCAGCAGCTCGACCAGCCGCGCGAGCCCGGGATGGGTCGCGACGAGCTCGCTCGCGCCGCTCTCGAACAGCGCGCGCCACTCGTCCGGGACTCCGTCCGGGTTCTCGAGGTACTGCTCGAGCAGCGCGCTGGCGTAGCCCGCGTTCAGGCCGTCGACGTCATGCATGGCATCGTCTTTGTTGTACCAACCGGGATCCCTCCCGGGGAGGCCGGAAAGGGCTTGTGCATGTAGCCCTTCTAGTAGATCGGGTGGTCGGTCAGCACGGCGAGTGACATGCCGACGACGAAGCAGACGGCGCCGATTGCGATCGCAAGCCCCGCGAGGCGCCGGTGGCGGCCACCGATCATCGTGGCCAGCAGCGCCAGCAGGAGCGCGAACGGGACCAGCCGCCCCGGCCGGTAGGCGAGGGCGACCAGGCTGCCAAAGATCGAGAGCGCTGCAAGCAGGCCGGCGATCGCCTCGGCCTGGCGGGAAGCGGGATGCGGCTGCGCGCTCACCGCGTCAGCGTCGCGCGGCGCGCCCTGGCCGGCCCGCGCTCAGGCCCGCGCCGCGGCCTCGGCTTGCGGCTTTGCGGCGACCACGGAGCCTTCGGCTCGGGGCCTTCCGCCTGCGTGGAGGCGCGCACCGGCTCGGGCGGCTTGGGCTCCGCCTTGACCGCCCAGTAGACGACGAAGCAGAGGTACGCGATCGGGATCTTCAGGATCACCATCATGAAGATCAGCTCCCACACGATCGCTGGAGTGTACGCGATGCTGTAGCGGTCCAGGCTCTTGCGGAACCACACGGCGGAGGCGGGCACGTCGTGCGCGCCCGCCTCCGGTTTCTCCGCGACCCTGCTAGCGGTTCGAACGGTTTCGCAGACGCAGCAGAGCGATCGCCAGCACCGCCAGGCATACCAGCACCAGCAGGCCCGAAGACCCGACCTCTGCTCCGAGCGCCCCCAGGACCAGGAGCACGACCACAAGGCCGGCAAGTACAACGAGGACTGATCGAACCACGCCTGCTCTCACGATCCCGTCACTTGGCAGCCCATGCCCCGTTTCCGTTCACCCAGAGCTCGATTTGCGGGTAGTGGGTTCCGATGCATCCCCACTTGAAGATGCAGTTGTCGATCTGGCCTTGCCGGCGCGAGTAGTGCCCGCCCGTCGGGCTGCCTCTCCACGTGTACCACCAGCCGGTGCCGTGATCGTCCCAGTCCACCTGGAAGAGCGGATCGACGTCCGAGAAAAACGAGTCGACCGTCAGCAGGTTCGCGTCGATGACCGGGTACGTAGCACACCAGTGAACCTTGTGGTGAAACTTCCAAACAACCACACGCGTAAGGGAATCGTGCGCCGTTCGGTGCTTGTCGATTGTGTAGCACCGCCTCCCGGACACGCCGAGCGAAATCGAACTCGTTGCGCCGGTGATGCTGTCCAATACCGGCCGCGCCGCGCTCTCGGAGTAGACGCCGGCGTTCCCTCCGTACGGTGAGATCTCGTAGGAACCGTCCGGCAGGTTGTCCATCGATTGCCGGCTGAGCAGGTTTCCGGACTCGTCGGTCACCGAGTAATCGAAGCCCTCGTCGAAGTACAGCTGCGTCGGCGGCGGCGGGCTCGGTGGTGGTGGTGGCGGCGGCGGCGGCGGTGGCGGCGGCGGTGGCGCCGAGACGGGAACGACCGCGTTCGAGCTGGTCGCGTACGAGCCGTAGCAACCCTCCGCGTTGCAGGGAAGGACGGCCGAGGTCACCTTGCGCCCGACGTCAGCCGCCTGTGCGACGTATCTGAAGGATCCCGGCGAGCCGGCCACCCAGCTCGGGCCGCTGATCACGCTGCCGTCGCGCAGCCACTCCGCGTAGAAGCCGCTGATCGTGACACCACATGAGCTCCACGAGCCTCCGCTCGAGGTGATCGTGTTGCCGGCGTAGGTCGGGCTCGGTGCGCTGAGGGCCGGGTCGGCGGTCTTCACGATCTGGCCCACCGGACAGAGCGGGATCGCGTAGGCCGCCCGGCCTCGGGCGAGGGCGAGCGCGGCGCTGAGGAACACTGCCCCCACGAGCGCGGCGCAGGCGAGACGACGGTGCATTTCGGACTCCCTTCCGGAGGCGACGGGCCTCCCATCGACCTCGATCGACGGTAGGCACGGCCGGCGCACACGTGTGAAACGGAGCCGTGTCGAAAGTGCAACATCGTCCGGTAGGTCCTATCGGATGGCGAAACGCCTGCCTATTGGCCCTTTCGGACAGGTCCGAAACCGCCGCCGCCAGGCGTTTCCACACGGACGACGTCGCCCTCCCGGAGGGAGCGCGTCACCTTCCCGGGCAGCTCCTCGCCGTTCAGCAGGTTGCGGCCGGGCTGCCCGGGCTCGCCGCCACGGGCGCCCTGCGGGGCTCGCCTGCGGCGCTCGCCGACCAACGAGACCCTGCAGTCCTCGAGCACCCGCAGCTCGCGGACGACGCCGTCGCCGCCGTGATGGCCGCCCTCCCCACCCGAGCCGAGCCGCAGCTCATGCCGCTCGACCCGAACGGGATACGCGAGCTCGAGCGCCTCGACCGGCGTCGAGAGCGTGTTCGACATGGCAACGTGAACTGCGGACGGGCCGTCGGCGTCCGGACACGCGCCCTGCCCGCCGCCGACGGTCTCGTAGTAGGTGAAGCGGTCGTTTCCGAGCGTGAGGTTGTTCATCGTCCCCTGGCCCTGCGCGGGCACCGGCACTGCCCGGCCGAAAGCGGCGAAGACCACGTCCACGATCCGGCTCGAGGTCTCGACGTTCCCGGCCGCCACAGCCGCCGGCGCGCGGGCGTTCACGAGCGAGCCCGCCGGGGCGTGGACGTGCACCGGGACGAAGGCGCCGCCGGAGGCAGGCACGTCCGGTTCGGTCAGGCAGCGCACGACGAAATAGCAGGCCGAGCGCGTGACGGCGAGCGGACAGTTCAGGTTCCCGTCGTGCTGAGCTGCCGTCCCCGCGAAGTCGAGCTCGAGCTCGTCGGCGGCGATCGTGACCGCGACGCGGAGCTCGAGCTCGCCGCCGTCCGCCGGCTCGAGCACGTCGGCAGCTTCGAAGCGGCCGTCCGGCAATCGCGCGATCGCCGTTCGCACGAGCCGCTCGGAATAGTCGTGCAGCTCGTCCATGGCCGCCTCGACCGCCTTCTCGCCCCGGCGCTCGCAGAGCTCGTCCAACCGGCGCTCCGCGAGATGGTGGGCCGCGAGCTGGGCGCGCAGGTCTCCGCGCCGCTCGTCGGGGTTGCGCATGCGCGAGACGAGCTCGGTCAGCGTCTCGTCGTCGAGGCGCGTCGGCGGGATCACGACGCCTTCCTCGTCGAGCGTCCGCGACTCGGCGGGCAGGCTGCCCGGCTCGACGGCACCGACGTCGGCGTGGTGGGCGCGCGTGACGGCGAAGCCCGCGCGCGTACGGGTGACGAGAGTGATGTCGGGCAGGTGCGTGCCGCCGGCGAAGGGGTCGTTCAGGATCCACACCTCCCCAGGCGCGGGATCGTGCGCGCGGACGGCGGCGGCGGCATCCGGCAGCGCGCCGAGGTGGACGGGGATGTGCTCGGCCTGGGCGACCATCCGCCCGCGCGAGTCGAATAGGGCGGTGGAGCAGTCACGCCGCTCCTTGATGTTCGCGGAGAAGGCTGAGC
>Ga0307289_10000933_pt1 | contig 12695 bp, 24 predicted proteins | sample ER_DNA_143_FD_194483 | JGI IMG/M metagenome (GOLD analysis project Ga0307289, IMG submission 194483) | Bulk soil microbial communities from the East River watershed near Crested Butte, Colorado, United States - ER_DNA_143 | ecosystem: Environmental > Terrestrial > Soil > Floodplain | place...
CACGCCCCGCAATGGCTTCCTGCAGTCGCCCCCAGTCCTTCTCAGTAATCAGAGGCTCGGCCCGCAAGACGGGCGCCCCTTCCTCTGTTCGCACAACTTGCCCTTGATGCTGTGTCTCACCCAACAGCGCACGAGAAGTCAGAATAGCTTTGACAGAGGAGTAGGACCACTTTCGAGGAGTTCGAGCGGCCTTATCCTTGACCTTTCCTCGCCCCAAGGAGTCTTGATAGTCGCGAGGTGTAGGCACTTCGCGAAACTGAAGATCCTGCGCAATTCCCAACAAGGCTTCTCCGTTGATAGCCCGCTCGATCATTTCTTGTACGATTGCGCCAGTAATAGGGTCGGGCGCGAGACGCCAACCGTCAACAGTTGACGCATCGTCAACGGGAACCGGTTGGTAACCATAAGGCAGCATCCCGCCGCCCCATCGACCCTTTTGTCGCATGAAAGCTTGTGCTCCCGTGACACGCTCAGAGTTCGCCTGAGATTCCATTTGCGCCGCAAACGCCAGAATCATGACGATCAGCTCACCGATAGCACTCGTCAAGTCCATCTCCATCGCCCCACCCCCGGGACCACTTGCAAAAATAAGACGCTTCTTGTATTCCCGCGCCCACTTCGCTAACTCGTGAAGGTCTCCCATGCTACGAACGGCCCGGTCCAAACGATGCCAGATCACCACATCGAACTCGTGGGCTCGCTCCGTCAACCATGGCCCGAGTTCAGGTCGCCGAAACGGGCCAACTTTGGAGGCCGAGATGTTCAGGTCCTCCGCGACACCGACCACGTCGAGGCCTCGACGACGGGCCTCCTCTTGCCCAGCCGTAGCTTGGCGGTCAGGACTGGTAGTCTCATCCGTCACACGGCTGAGCCGGACGGCGACGAGCGCACGAGTGTTCATAGGACCTCTTACAGGGTTGAGAGCCTCCAACTGCGGCTGGCCCAGTTTCTACAGTTACAACCCGGGTGCTGTCAAGGAAATCCCTGATCACAGCCTTGGCGCGGAGCGGACTGAGATCCGATGCGCCCACTGTGACTCGCACCTCGGCCACGTCTTCCGGGGCGAGCAGCTCACGCCCGAGAACACCCGCCACTGCGTGAACTCGTTGGCGATCCGCCTCGATCCCGCAACCTAAGAATCGGACAAAGCAGACGGCCCGGGTCTCTTGGAGATCCGGGCCGTTACGTGTCCTGGGCTACGCGGCGGGCAGTGCCAGCACCTCGTCGGGCATGTCGCCGGTGCCGCCAAGGAGCTGCCACAGGGTCAGTAGCCCTCGGATGGTGACCCTGATTTGTACCTTGAAGTGGGTCTCGCCGTCGGGTGTCTGAAACTCGGTCACCGCGCCTTCGAGAAAGCCCCGCTGGACGCATTCCTGATAAGGCCGCCATGCGCCAGTCCCTCCACGCCGGTAGATCCACCGCTCCCGTGCCATCACGTTGAATAGCCGGCGTTCGCCGGTGTGGATCCGGGGGTCGCGGCATAGCGCCTGGGCGGCTTCGCCGACGGTCAGCGTGTCGCCGGCCCCCATGATTCGGGTGACTGCCGCTTTGAGTTCGTCGTGGGCCTGCAATGAGGCCTTGAGCACGTGGGCCTCGCGCTCTAGCGTCTGTTGGCGCTCAACCGCGTCCGCGTGTGCCCGGAGTGCGGCGACGTAGTCCTGCGGGACCTCCACCGCCTTCGAGTTCAGGGAGTACCCGCCTGTCCGACGGATCGTCGGCAGGACCTCGTCAGCCACCCATGCCTGGAACACGGCAGCCTCGGGCCTCCGACTGCGCATCAGTAGGCGGTACATCCCGCCTTCACTGATCAGCAGGACCTGCGGATTTCCCCTGGTCAAACCAGGTGTGCTCACTTTAGACGCCCTATCACGATCGATGAGTCGTCGCGTAGAAACCGGTAGATAGCGCGTGATGTTGTTCGTCCTGGCCTCACCGACGGCGTGGCAGATCTCGGTTGCGAGCAGCCAATACGGGCCGAGTTCACCGTCGTAAGCGAAGAACTGGATTGGCTCTTGGTTGGTTGGGAACGTGAACGTGCCGACCACCCGGGGGTTGCCCGGTGGCTGCACAAGAGAAATAGTCACGACTCTTCTACGGAGCGGGCTCGCTACAACACCGCAAGGGTGTGCCTCTGCGCCAGAAGATCACTCCTCCGAGTGACTGCGCAAGGTATGCCGGTCCAACTGTCACCCTGGCGTGGCGGTGCGCGAACTCTACGTGGGCAACCACGGTAATGGGTTCACATGAGACAAATACACGGCGTGTCGATGATCGACACCAACGACATGGCCCTCTTGCTCGGCATCACGGCGGAGGAGTTGAACTGGTTGATCAAGGAGTGCGCCTCTGGCCCACCCACAAAACTGACGGGCACGTTGGGGGAGCTTTCGCCGGGGACAACGACACCGACATCCTTCCCGCCGCATCTGTGGGCTCAGGGCAGGGCCAATATGGACCGGGTACGCGCACTAGGTGTGCCGGACTCACTTGACGCGGTCCTGGAGTTCCTACGCCGGGAGGCGGCCATCAAGAGAGCTGATGATCACTAGGCTCCCAGCCCACCGACAATTCCCTCAGTACTGCGGGTAAGGGCGGCCGTCGACCCAGACGGTCACAAGGACCTCGGGCTCGATGTTGCGGACCTCGTCGAGGATGTCATCCATGGCGGCGAGGATCTCGGGGTCCCTGGTTGTCATGACCTCCGAGAGAGTCATCCTGCCGACGCGCCGGAGCACCTCCCACCGGTCCATCACATCAGTGTGCGTGGATGGACGCCTTGATCGTAAGGGTTGACTTACTTGAACGTGACTCGGCTGAGGATCGCGATGACGGCGGCGAGCAGACCGACGCCTCCGACGATCCAGCCGAAGAGGGCGGTGGAGCCCTGGGTCTTGCCGGTGAGTCCGGCGGTGAAGATCCGCAGGTCGTCGATCTGTTTGGTCATCAGGGACCAGCGGGTCTCGGCCTCCAGCCGCGGGATGGATTTGGCCAACGCCTCGGCGAGTGAGTCGACCTTCTCGACCAGGCCGGCGCGTTGGGCGTCGAACTCGTTGCGGGCGACGAAGGTCTTGGACTGGTCGTTGAGCTGGGCGCGGAACTCGTTCACCGCGTCGAAGCGCTTCTCGGTGGCGGACTCGGCTTTCGACACCGCCTTGTCGCTGGCGGCGAGCGCGAGGGCGACCTTGTCGGCCTGGCTTTCCATCAGGGCGCGGTAGACCTCGAACTTCGATTCCATCAGCGCGGTGAGGCCGTTGAGCTGGGCGCCGGTGGCTGCCAGCTTGTCGGAGATGCCGCCGATCTGGCTGGCGTTGCGCTCGACGACGGCGAAGCGTTTCTCGTCGACCTGGGCGGCTGTTTCGACGGCTCGTTCCGAGGCGGAGAGGGCGGAGGCGAGGACTTTCTGTTCGGTGACGAAACGCCGGTCCATTTGGCGTTCCATCTCCATGAACCGGTTCTCGGCCTCGGCCCTGGGCATGATCCGGTCGACTTGTGCGGCGGATTCCTCGAAGCGCCGTTCGGCGAGGGTCTCGGCCTTCTGGACTGCCTTGTCGGCGGCGGCGAGGGCAGCGTTGACGGCTTCTTTGGCGGCGTCGAGGGCGGCCTTTGTGGCGGTCTGTTGGGCGCTGAAGGCGGCGTCGAGGGCGCTGGTCTGGGCGGCGTAGCGCTGGGAGTAGCGCTCGTCCATGCTGGCGAGCTTGGAGTCGAGCAGTTCTTGCAAGAGGCCGATTTCCCGGCGGAGGGATTCGGTGGCCAGGACCGACGGGTCGGGTGCTGGTGCGATCTGCGACCGGAACTGTGGCGACAGTGGCGGCGGCTGGGGATTGGCGAGTGATTCAGAGTTGGCCACCCCAGACCTATCGGCGCTGGTTGGGCTGTGTGCTCCCTGAGCGGACTACCCGGGTTCTGGGCCTCGGGTCCCGCGCCACCGCAGAGGAACTTGCCTTCCGCTCAGGGAGCACTCCACGGGGGTCCGTGGGCTGCGCCGGCACTGCGTGGGACCTTGGGGTACTAACCCGCCGCGCCGTGGCGACAACAACGTGTCAAGGCTAGGCAGACTGCTCCGCGTAGGTAGACGTTTGCGGAAAGTCGTAGGGTGTGTCGGTGGAGGATCACCCGTCCGTGCTCGGTCCTGAGGGTGCTCGCCTGCTCAACAGGCCCTGCGATACCTGCGTGACCTTTCCGGACGACCGGATGGGCCTCGGCGAGGAGGTGCGGCGGGCTTTTCTCGCGGAGGCCCGCGTGGGCAAGTCCTACGTGATCTGTCATGAGACGATCGGCAGCGACGAAGCGGTCTGCCGGGGGTTCTGGAACCTTCACCGGTCGGCGTCGGATTTCCTGTCGGTGATGGAGCGCTGCGGCCTCGTGGTCGAGGTGGATCCGCCGTCGAGCCCGGCGGTGAGATCCACGTAGACGGCCGGGAAGACGGCGGTCTGCTGGTTCAGGAGGGCGTCTTTCATCAGCTTCCATGCCGGTGCGCTGGTGTAGTAGTGGCACATCCCGCAGTAGCCCTCGCGGACGTCGTTGGGATTCCAGCTGACCATGTGGCATTCCGGGCAGCGGATCGCCATCCCGTCGTGGATCCCGCGCTCGATGACCTCACTGCGGAATGGCCGCTTGATGATGTTGTGGTCGCGGTAGAGGGCGGCCTCGTCGTTGGTGACCTCGACGCCGAGGAGCCGGTAGAGGTCCCGCGAGATCTTGTCCATCAGGCCCTCCGGGGGATCTGGGCTTCGTTCGGGTTCAGGACGGTGGGCTCCGGCATGGGGGTGCCGGCAATCTCGTGCGCCAGGGTGAGGCAGACGGAGCAGACCTTGTCGGCTCCGGTTTGCTTGGCCTGCTCGGGGCCGATCCAGCATTCGTCGCCGCAGACCTCGCAGGTCGTGAGGGAGTGCAGGATCGAGGGAACCCAGCCGGAGATTTCTTTGAGCACCTCCCGGTCGGCCGTTCGGTGCAGCAGGACCACGCCGCCGACCGGGTCCCTGGTGGGTGAGAAGATCCGGGCCAGGCCCGGTATGCGCCGATCGATCTCGACCTGGGTCAGGCCGACGCTGGTCTTGCGCTGCTCGCGGTTGAAGGCTTCGAAGTCGTCGGTGTTCCTGACGTCGAGCGGGACCTTGCCCGCCTCGGTCACGATTTTGAGGCAGATCAGGCAGACCCGGTTCGCGCCGTGGATCCGCATGCCTTTCACGCCGGCCTTGCCCTGGGTACCGCAGACCCCGCAGGTGGCCAGGATCTCGGTCTTGTTCCCGGTTCCGCCGATGAACGCGCGGGCGGCGAGTTCCATGCCGGGCGGGACCACGAGGACGGTCGGGACACGGTTCTTGATGTCGGCGATCAGTTTGATCAGGCCGGGCATCCGCCGCTCCAGCTCTTCGTCGGTGATCTCAATCGTCATGGGGGCCGTCCGCTCGCTTGTGGTCGTGGAGATTCGTGACTGGCTGGTCCGGCGGGATGTGCGCGTTGGCGCACCCAATGCAGATCGGTAACGCGTCACCACTGAGGACGACGTCATGGGTCTTGTGGCCGAGGTGAACCTCGTACCCGCACACGACGCACCAGGTGTATCCGTGAAGACAGTAATCCGGGAACGGGACGTCCTGGACGCGGTCGAGCGCTACGTAGGCCACGTTGCACTCCAACGAGTGACAACGATTGTGGTTCCGCCTGGCGGCTGCGTTACGGTCCTGGCACTACCGCGGAAGGTAGCCGTTCTGGTCGTGGTCATGGCGTCGTCGTGATCGGTGGTGCACAAACGACCGGAACCGCGGAGGACGATCCCGGACGGAACCGCCGTCGCTCCGGCTCCGGCCACAGCCGGGATCGAGCATCCTCTGCCCAGGGACCGGCCGAGCACGCGGATTCACTGCTCGGCCGGTCCCGTCCAGAGCAGGACAGCGGTTGGGCGTAGTGCTCGTCGATGTGGCGGGACGGCCAGGGTCCGTTTATTTCGTCGGGCGGACTCTTTTCGGTTGCTGGGCTCATTAATCACCAACCGCTGCCCGTAGTTTGGTCCTCGTGACCGTCGAGCCGTGCGACTGCACCTGCGGCTGCGAGCCGGACGGGGAGTGGCACTGGGCGGAGCCGTTCTGCGCCTGCGTGCTGCTGGGCTGCCCTTGCGTCACCGACAACCGGCGGGATACTTGGCCCTGTGAGCCCTCCAGAGCGCCGCTACAAGTCCTACACGCGCCCAGACGGGGTTCGGGTACAGCCGGACCCGCTGAGCTGCCCTGAGGGCGAATGGTTCGAGCTGGTGGGCTTCCAGCGCAAGTACACCCAGTGCGGCAACCGGGAGCACGGGCCGCACCAGGGGTGGCGGTGCAACCACTGCGACAAGACGCTCTGGGACCCGCCGTGCGACCTGGACGGTGGGGGCCTCAAGGCCGGCTGATAGGCGGACAAGCTTCGGGCGCCTCGGCGGGTAGCGTGGGCGGCGGCCGGGAGCAAGCTCAGTGATGGAGAGAGCACCGCTAGCTGATCAGATGACGACGGGCCGAAAGGCTGATGTCGACTCGACTGTTCACTCGGAGAGCGCGGGTTCGAATCCCGCCCCCGGCCAAAAGTCTTCGGTTCCTGCACATGCAGACCGCAAGATGCATCACCCTGAATGGGCATTCACGTTCATTCATGCGGCTGCGACTTCCATGACTGCCGATCGCTACGTACCGTAGTTGTCAAGCAAGGTGAACGTCCTCCCCGGATTTTGGGAAGGAGTCCGGACCCGGACGAGCGCTTCGCGATCGGAAGAGAAGCCGGCAGGCTTCAACGAAGGATCGCCCCGTTCCGCCTGACACCAGGGATTGCGTTACGCAGAGTCCTTGGACCAGGAGGCGGCAACGGTGGCTGGCAACTACCGCCCTGGACCCCCGGCGAACGGAGCGATCACGATCCGCGTCCAGGGGAGGGCAGCCTATGCCGTCAGATCATTCTGCTGGGTAAGCACAAAGCTGCGACGTCGCCGTGCGGTCACAACCCTGCTCCCCCCCACCATGGCCGTGGTGATGATCGACGACCCGACGCCGCGCAAGCGGCCCACGACCGGGTCTGCGCTTCCGGAAGGCCGGCCAGGACTCGCCTTCCGTAGTCTCCTTTCGCCCGGTCGTGGGCTGTCCCACCAACTCCGGCAGACCTGCGCCTGCCTGCACATATAGACGAGGCCCAGGAGTCAGCGCTGACTCCTGGGCCTCCGTTTGCGGTGTCGGGTTCACTCGGGGTTGGGTCGGTGTCCACCTTCGCGTTGGAAGATGACGCCGTAGGCGAAGCCCTCGACCCAGGAGTTGGACGTCAACTCCCTGATCGATGTGAGGATCCTGTCGCGCACGCTGGCCGGGAGTTCGGTCATCGGTTTTTCGAGGGCAGCCTGCATCTCCATCAACGCGTTGAGGGCCTTGAGGGCTGCGGTGACCTCATTGAGGTTCATCCCGGTCCGTTGGGCTGCCAGGTAGGCCACGCTCATGACGTCCACGATGTCCTGGTAGGCCTGCGTGGCGGGCATGCCGCTGGCCTTCAGGGCTTCCATCTGGACCACGGCATCGATCAGGCGGGCCATGTCGGGGGTGTCCGGCCGTATCAACGACGGGTCGGACTCGTAAATCGCCCTCAGGGCATCATCATCGTCACTCACAGCAGCGAGGGTAGCCTGACCGCCTCATCGAGCGCGTCCGGTGAGAGGTCCAGCCCGAGCAGCTTTTCGAGGGCGCCAGCGGCGATCGGGTTGAGGTTGGCGACCCATTCCCGAGCCGCGGGGCCCCCATCCGGGTCCCGCAGGGCCCCCAGAAACGCCTCACGCGCGGCAGCAGATCTTTCGGCCTGTTGCTGGGCCCTGAGCGCATCGCGGCGTTCCTGGCTGGCCACGGGAAGCCGGCGCCCACACACAAAGGTGGGCCGAAGCCACAGCACCTGTTCGGTGTCCCAGGTGATCAAGTTGATCCGGTTGGTCGCGTCGTGTGCTTCCTCGTTGCCGTCGACGGTGAGCCAGAACCCATCGACCTCCCGCGCAGCTGCCGGCCAGTCCACGGTCGTGTTGCGTTCACTGTCGAGGTCGAGGATCCCCCTGAACGGCGACATGGATTCGTCGGTGTGACGCCAGCGGTCGACAGCGGCCAGCAGGTCCTTGTGGCTGTCGATGACGACGATCCGTGCGTTGGGCTTGGGGACGACCCGGTAGACCAGGTTGCCGGCGTCACCCACTGGATTCCCCTCGGTCCAGTGGGTGCCGAGCAGCTCCGTGCCCACGTAGATCAGGGATGAGGTGAACAACCCGCCCGAGGTCGGCTGGGATCGGGCCATGGGCACGTGGGCGATCGTGGGAGCGGTGAACACCTCACGGTTGAGCCGTACGCCACAGCGGCTGGACCAGCCCTGCGGTGGTAGCTCGGCGCCGGTGATGATCCGCAGACCCGTGGTGATCTCAAGTGGCGTTCTTTGCACACAGGCACAACGAGGCTGACCAATGCACGTTACGTGCACGACCTTGAGGATGGTCTCGGTCTTACTCAGCAATGCACGCCCGAGCCCGGGAACTGAGCAACGCCCGACCCCGCTCGCATCGGGGTCGGGCGCTGTCCTGTGCCCTGTGTCCTTGATGGACACTCTACTTGTTGAACAGGCTCGGGAACCGTCGCGTCATCAGGGCTCGCCGGGCGGACCGTTTCGGCAGCCGCCCGGTGCCCTTCGGCACGCCGTAGTCGGCCCGCTCGTAGATCCGCTTGGTGTCGATCCGGTCCCAGGTCTTGGGGTCGAACACCTCGATCCAGACGCTGCCGCACTGGTTGGCGCACCGGGACGTGATGCTGACGACGCCTGCTTCGATCATCTTCTCCAGTGCGGTCAGGGTCAGCGGCACCTCGACCCAGATGTGCATCCGGGACCGGCAGGCGAGCGCTTCCTCGGGCATGTTGTCGGTGCGCTGGTCGATGCCGAGGACCTTTTCTTTCGCCGCCGCGGTGGCACTCTTCTTGGCGGCGGCGAGCTTCGCAGCTTCTGCCCTCGCGATCCGGGCCTTCACGCCGGCCGCGACTGACCTGCTCACAGTTCCTCATCCGCACGGCGGTAACCCGCACGGTCGAGGGCGTTGACGATGCGGCGCTCCGCCACCTCGGCCGCCAGCGCGCGGGCCTTCCAGTCATCGCGCTGGGCGGTCAGGTCCTCGATCACCTGGGCGACGTTGGCCCGGTCCTGGGCGTACTGCAGCAGCTCCGCGACGGTGAGGTTGGCGACCTCGGCGTCGAGGACCTCCGCCGCGGGCTTGCGGGGCTCGGCCGCTTTGCGTCCGGCCCTCGCGCTCGCCTGGCCGTGCTCCTTGATCCGATGTCCGATGACCCGCCCGCGGGTGTCGATGTGCCCGCAGCTCGTGCAGCGGAAGAGCTCACGGTGATCCGCGAGGATGACCTTCACGAAGCCCTTGAACGGGGCCTTGGGCAGGTTCATCACCGACTCTTCACGGACGACCTTCACGCCCTCGAACTCGCCGAGATCCGGTGCGAACGCCGTTTCGACGACCTCCGGCAGGGACGGTGGCTTGGGCTGCGCCTTCTGGCGCCGAGGTTCCGGCACCTTAACCGGCCTCAGCGGTGTAATCGTGGCCACGCACGTTGCTCCTCATCAATTCAGCTCTCAGCAACCAATCGGTTACTGAGAGCTGATACAGATGTGGAGCTAGCTAGATCCGCGCGGCGTCACTCGTTCGTGTCATCTACCTCGATCAGGCGCGGCGCACGGTGCACCGGACAGGTCATCGAGTCGAGGTCGTTGAGGTCCGGGATCCCGTGCCTGCACTGGCATCCGAAGCCGGCCGACACGATCCCCCGGAAGGTTCTGCCGCTCATCACCGCGATCGGGGCGTCGAGCATGTGCCGGCCCGTCTCGCCGAACTGGAGGGCCAGCCGGTCCTCGATGCGGGACAGCACCTCCTGCAGCAGAGCGAGAAACGCGGCGGCGCTGACGACCTCGACCTCGGACCGGTCCCGCATCTTGACGACGATGGTCAGCACGTCGTCGACACTGACCGTCAACATCTCACCGTCGCCGATGTCGACGGCGATCTCGTCGACCTGGTCGCCGACCCTGCCGACGGTGATGAAGACGCGGGTAACCCGTTTCTTCACATCTCGTCCTTGGCCCGGCGGGCTCGGCGGAGCACAGCCTGGACGACCGGGTCGAGGTTGAGATCCTGCTGCTCGGCAGGGCTCGGGATCCGCGCGACGAGGCCGAAGGCCGTGATCTCGAACAGGCTGATGCCGAGGCAGTCCGGGCACAGCATGAAGCCGGAGTCACGGCTCTCGTCGACCTCGCCGAGGTGCGCCGTGACCTCATGGTCGTACTCGGTCAGACAGTGCGGGCAGACCACATGTGCCTCGACGTGCTCCATCGGCAAACCTCTCAACCGGCTACTGCAGGTATTCATAGCAGTACACACCGTCGAGTGACAGACCTGGGCCCGGAACCCACGGAATCCGTATCGTCGAGCACATGAATACACCGCCGCAACTCGCCCCGATCGACTGGACCAGGTTCGAGCCGGGCGGTGCAGAGTTCAACGACAGGTACACCACCCAGGCACGGCAGATCCTCTTCGTCCGGATCGTCCGTGGACTGTCAGAGCCGATCGAGCCGGGCACCCGGACCTGGGACACCGTGAACACGATGGCACTGCGGTTCGGGCTTCCCGCCCCGCGCGCACTGCCGGAGCCGGAGTACCTGGCCTACCTCGACCAGTGTCTGGACACCTGGGAGACCGTCCTCCACCCGAACGGATAGGAAGTCAGAGTCGCTCCGTCTCGATCACCTTGCCGCACCAGTCGCAGTGAACCGACCGGCCCTGCTCATGACCCGCGATCAGGCAACTGAGGCGGCCTACGACGTTCTGGACGGGTCGCAGCCACACCGGACGCAGCGGGTACATCCCCCACCAACGCTGCATCGCACGGGCGCGGGCCTGCTGCACGTTCATCCCTGGTCCCCTTCCGGCACAGACTTGTCTTCGCTGGTGAACCAGGGACCGCTGACCAGTGCGCCGACACATGTCAACCGGTAGACACCGTCGCCCTGCTCGCCTTCGGTGACGATCAGGACGTTGTCGAGCTGGTCGAGGACGGCCTTACGGACCACGTCGCCGTCGGCCTCGTGGGTGTCCGGGTCGAGGGTCAACGTCATCAGCAGAGCGAGCCTCACCTTCTTGCTCATGACACTGCCTTCAGGTCGGCGATCCGCTCCTCGGCGAGCGTGATCACCTCCTCCATCCGCACGATCACCGCGCGGCAGTAGGTGACCAGCTCAGCCAACTTCGTGGTGTCGTTCTCGCTGTACTCCGCCGCCGGAACGTCGACGCGACGACGCTTCTCCCGGTGCCAGAACGCGACCCCGCCGGGCTCGTCGGCGAACCAGCGCAGCGACGGCGGCGCACCCCAGACCTGCGTCTGATAGCCCAGCCACTTCTTGGCCTCGGACAACTTGTCGAACATGACCCGCCGAGGGTTCGGAACTCTACTCACAGTGAGGATCCTCTTCCCTACCGAGCCGGAGGGAAACCTCAAGCTCAGGCAGCGGCATGGTGCCGCGCGTAGCGGCCGGGATGTCTTCCTCGGTCACGTACAACGTCACGGCCTCACCACGGCTGAGCGCGGCGAGCTGGGCGGTCGTGACGGTCAGACTGATCCCCCAGTCGGCCGCCACGGTCGATGGTGGCACCACCTTGGTCATGCCGCACTCCCATGCTGCTGGCGCTCCAGGTAGTCAGCCACAGCGCGACGGATCACACCGGACCGGCCCTCGACGTCGCGGCCCGCGAGTTGATCGAGTTGGGCGACCATCGAGGCCGGGGCGCGGAAGTTGACGACCATCGTGCCGTCGACGTTCTGGCCCTTCATCGCGAGCTTGATCAGCTCACTGTGGTCGTGGGTCTTCAGCCAATCCTCGGCTTCGGCCCTCGACATCGCGGTGAAATCCGGCAGCGGAGAGCCGGGAAGCAGCTCGGGGTGATTAAACATCGTCGCCTCCTACGATCGTCGCTTGCTCAAACACGGTCAGGTACCGCACCAGCGTCACCCACCGCCGCGCACTGACGGTGTCTCGCTCGGCGTGGATGGCGATCCACCGATCGAACGCAAGCTGCGCGTAGATGACGAACGTGCGCGGCCACAGCTCGATCTCGATCCGTCGTCGAGTTCTATCCGGGCGGCACGCCTCCATCACTTCGTCGTAGGTCACGCCGATCGTTGACGCCATCAGCGCAGCCTCGGTGCTCATGCGGTACTCAGGGTCGCTCACTGATCTACGATAAGACGTGTAAGACAATACCCTTGTCAGGCGATCGGCTCTACTGGTCCGCGTACCGGCGCGCGGTCGCCCCGGCCACCGTCTTCTGGTAGTCATCCCACCGAGCCTGCCCCGCCTGTCGCACGGTCAGCTCGTCGTCCCGGCGTGGTGCCCTGCCGACCGAGACCCGCAGCCGGGCCAGCAGGTCACAGACGAAGCAGGTCCTCATGGCAACCGGCCGCAGCGTCGGGCCGTCACAGAAATCGAACTGGCAGCCGACCCGCTCCAACACCTCGATGGACTCCTCGATCAGGGTGGTCACGGCCGCAGGTCCTCCTTCAGCACGCCCAGCTCGACGAGCCGGGGCTTGAGCGCGCGAAGGGTCTCGTTGCAGAAGGCCCGGATCTGGTCGGACTCAGCAAGCAACACCGGGCGTAGCAGGG
>Ga0307289_10000941_pt1 | contig 12644 bp, 14 predicted proteins | sample ER_DNA_143_FD_194483 | JGI IMG/M metagenome (GOLD analysis project Ga0307289, IMG submission 194483) | Bulk soil microbial communities from the East River watershed near Crested Butte, Colorado, United States - ER_DNA_143 | ecosystem: Environmental > Terrestrial > Soil > Floodplain | place...
GTCGCTGGTCAAGTGCGGCGCGCTCGACTCGACCAGCGCCTCGCGCCGCGGGATGCTCGAAGCACTCGAGCACGCGCTCTCGCACGGCCAGCGCGCCTCGGATGAGCGCCTGCGCGGGCAGAGCTCGCTCTTCGCCGAGGTTGAGGAGAAGCTCGAGCACCCGCCGATCGGCCGCCACGAGTACGAGAAGAACGAGCTGCTCCGCCAGGAGAAGGAGGCGCTCGGCCTCTACGTCTCCGAGCATCCGCTCGAGGCGATCCGCGCTCAGCTGCGGCGCAAGACAGACGCCACGCTGGCCGAGCTCGAGCGGCGGCGAGACGGTGAGATCGTGACCGTCGCCGGAATCGTCTCGGCGATCAAGCAGCTGACGACGAAGAAGGGCGACCCGATGGTCTTCCTGCGGCTCGACGACGTCGTCGGGAGCGCCGAGGTCGTCGTCTTCAACTCTGTCTATGCGGCCGCGCGCGAGCTGCTCATCCCGGACGCGGTGCTCGTGGTCAAGGCGCGAGTCGACCACAAGGAAGGCGAGTCGAAGCTGATTGCACTCGAGGTGACGGCGTTCGAAGCGACGCCCGAGCGACGCGAGGTGCGGCTGAAGCTCGACGCCCGGCTCGCGAGGGCCGGGATCATCCGCGAGCTCGCCGCAGTCGTACGCGACTTTCCCGGCGAGGCGCCGGTCGTGGTCGACCTCGAGACCTCGGAGGGGCCGCGCACGCTCCAGTTCGGCACCGACTACCGCGTGAAGCCGGAGCCGGACTTCTTCGCCGAGGTGAAGGCTCTCCTCGGCGAGGCCGCCGTGGCGTGAGGCCGCGGCGGGTCTACGAGACCGTCGTCTACGCGAGCGACCTCGAGGCCGCGCGTGCCTTCTACCGCGAGTTGCTCGGCCTGCGCGAGGTCGAGGACGGCGTCTTCCGCCTCGACGACGACGGAGTGCTGTTGCTGTTCGACCCGTCCGAGTCCTCGAGGCCTGGGCGGGTGGTGCCCTCGCACGGCCCGAGCGGCGCGATCCATGTCGCCTTCTCGGTCGGCGAGGACGAGCTCGACGCCTGGCGCGAGCGGCTCGCGCAGCACGGCGTCGAGCTCGAGCAGGACCAGGATTGGAAGCGCGGCGGCGCCCGCTCGCTCTACGTCCGCGACCCGGCCGGGAACTCGGTCGAGCTGGTCGAGGGTGATCTCTGGCCGAGCTAGGCGAGCCCGTTCTCGCGCAACTCCGCGAACGCCCGCTCGGACTTCGGAAGCTCGAGGCCCATGCCGCGCATCACCGCCGGTGTCTTCGAGAACTGAATGTCGCCGTAGCCGACCACCTGGATGCGGTTGCCCCAGGGGTCGAGAAAGTCGAGCCCGCGACCAGGAACGATCTGCGCGCCGGCTGCCTCGAGCGCGGCGCGGGTCGCTTCCTTGTGGTCAACGACCAGCCCGAAATGGCGCGTCTCGTCGGCGGCCTGCGTTCGTCCTTCGGTCAGGTTGAGGAATTGGTCTCCCATCTGCAGGAAAGCCATGTGCGGGAAGTCGGCCTCCCGTTCGACCTCGAACTCGAAGATCCGCCCATACCACTCGAGCGCCTCCTCGAGATCGCTCACCTCGAGCGCGACGTGGTTGATCCCGACGAGCCTCGGCATCCTGCGAGCCTAGCGCTGCGACCCTTCAGCAACAGTGCCTGACACCGGGTCGGTCAAGAAACCCCTGCATCGGAGGCAGTTGTGGATGCTTCGTGACGCTTCCGTTCGCGTGTCTGACACCAGGTCACGTCCGCGACCCCGCCGGGAACTCGGTCGAGCTGGTCGACGGCGACCTCTGGCCGCGCTGACGGCGCACGAGCACCAACAGCGCGCCGGCCGCGAGCACAGCGGCTGCGGCAAGCACGGCCACGAGCGCGTAGTTCGTGCCTGAGCCCGCACTCGGCGCCGTGGCCGGGAGGCCCAGCGAGACGAGCGTGCGCTTCAGTGCCGGGTTGCGGTACCAGCCGCCGATCGTCGTGGACGAGAAGATCGGCTGGCCGGGTCGCGTGTACGCGACCGCGCCGCCCTTGGCGTAGGGGTAGACGTCCTGGGTGATCAGATGCGTCTCGCCTGCAGGCACCGTCCAGACGATTCGGTAGCGCGGGCCCAACGGGCCGGCCGGACGCGCGTGCAGCATCGGATCGGGGGACTGGCCGACGGCGGAGGGGAAGAAGCCGCTGTCCGTCGACAGCCTGCCGATCGCCGACGAGCTGTAGTCGGGGCCTTCGCGCATGCTGATCGTCTTGTGGAATCCGGCCCCTGAGATGGTGGCGTGGGTCGGTTCCTTGGCCGCGGCGAGGCCTGGCAGGACGAGAGCTGCGACAGCTGCGGCGGCGAGTGTCAGGCGGATCATGGTCCGTGCTCCTTTCGGCGTGTGCCGTGGATACACCGCCTCGGCGCCTCAGGTTCCCGCAGCCGGAGTCTCAGCCGTCGGTCGCGCGGCTTGTCAGCTCGCGCGCGACCTCGAACTTCTCGACCGACAGCACCGACCCGTCGACGGCCTCCGCCGCCTCGCGTCGAGCCTTCCCGGCGGTGCGCTCGCTGTTCTCGAGCGCGCCGGCGTTGTCCCAGAGAGTGACAGTCATCGTCCGCCCGTCTTCCGGGTCGACGAGGACGTACCCGCCGGCGAACCCGTCGAGCTCCTCGACCTGCTTCGCCGCCTCGCCGAACGCCTGAACCGCTGCGTCGATCTGTTCCGACCGGACTTCGTAACGTGCAACACGTGCCAGCATGGTTCGGAACCCTAACGATCTCGGCGGTGTAAGAACAGCAGTGGTGGACCGGCCACTGGACGAAGCCGAGCTCGTCGAACGGGCCCGGCGCGGCGACCTCGAGGCCTGGGAGACGCTCGTGCGCACATACCAGGGAATCGCGTTCCGCACGGCCTATCTGCTGGCCGGCAATGCCGCCGATGCCGAGGAGGCCGCGCAGGACGGATTCGTCAAGGCCCACCGCGCGCTCGGGCGCTTCCGGCGCGGCGCCGCGCTCAGGCCGTGGCTGCTGCGCATCGTCGCCAACGAAGCTCGCAACCGCCGCCGCTCGGCGGGCCGCCGCGAGCGGCTCGTCATGCGGGCGATCGAAGAGGTCCGCCCGGGGGACGCGGTCCCGTCCCCCGAGGCGGCGCTCCTTGCGCGCGAGGAGCAGGAGCGGCTGCTCGCGGCACTCGAGCGGTTGCCCGACGACCATCGGGACGCGATCGCCTGCCGCTTCCTGCTCGAGCTCTCCGAGGAGGAGACGGCGGCCGCGCTAGGGATCCGCCGCGGGACGGTCAAGTCGCGCCTCGCGCGCGCCCTCGCGCGCCTGCGCGAAACCCTGGAGGCGGAGGCATGAGCTCGCTCGAGCAGCGTCTGCAGCAACTCGGCCAGGAGCTGGCCTACCCGCCGGCGCCGGATCTCGCCTCCAGGGCACGGTTCAGCGGCCGGCTGTTCCCGTGGCGAGCGATCGCGCTCGCGGCCGCGGTCGTGGCCGTCGCAATCGCCGCTGCGTTCGCGGTGCCGCAGGCGAGGACGACGATCCTGCGCTGGTTCCACCTCCGTGGCGTGACGGTCGAACGAGTCGAGACGCTTCCCGAGGCGCAGGAGCGCTCGAGCGCAGGCGGGCTCGGCCGGCGTCTCACGCTCGAGCAGGCGCAGCGGCGCGTCGGCTTCGACCTGCTGCTGCCGCCGCTCGACGGCAGACCCGCGGCGTACGTCCTCGACAACGCGCTGGCAACGGTGATCCTGCGCGTCGGCGACCGCCCGTTGCTGCTGTCCGAGTACGTCGCCAGGGACTACGCCCTCCTGAAGAAGTCGGTCGCCGAGAAGGCGGTGGTCGAGCCCGTCCGCGTCGAGGGCAAGCGCGGCCTCTGGCTCGAGGGCCCGCCGCACACGCTGACGTACTTCAACGGCAACGGCGAGTTCCGGCAGCGGACGGTGAAGATCACCGGCAACGTCCTCCTCTGGACGCACGGCCCGGTCACCCTGCGGCTCGAAGGGCGGATCGCCAAGGCCCAGGCGCTGCGACTCGCCCGCCGCATTGGGTGAGATCCCCTTTCAGGGGGAGATCCGCCGGCCGCTCTGCACCGAATACCAGGTAGATGACTGCGGCTGAAGTACATGTCTTCACCGAGACGGAGATCGAGCGCGTCGAGCACTGGCGCGCCGAGGAGCTGATCCGCGCCGGATTCGACCCGAGCGACGCGGTGGCGTTGGCGGCCAGGCACGACATCGACCTGCACTTCGCGGTCGAGCTGCTCGAGCAGGGCTGCCCCTACGAGACCGCGATCGAGATCCTGATCTAGACCGGCCGCCTGACGCAGGCGTCCAGGCGTCCGGGCAGAATGTCGCCCGCGTGAGCCTCGCGTTCATCCCCTCGCCGCACAGCGGCACGATCGACCTCGGCCCGCTGACGATTCACATGTACGGGCTGATGCTACTGCTCGCGATCGCGGCCTGCATCTGGCTGACCGGGGTGCGCTGGGTACGTCGCGGCGGCGATTGGGACCTCGTGCTCAAGGTCGCCGTCTGGGGCGTGGCGGCGGGGATCGTCGGCGCCCGCGCTTACCACGACATCACGAGCTGGAACGAGGTCTCGAGCCCGAAGTGGAAAGGCGTCTTCGCGGTCTGGGAGGGTGGGCTCGGCGTCTGGGGCGGGATCCTGCTCGGCTGCCTCGTCGGCGCCTACATCGTCCATCGTGAGGGCGCCCCGGTGCGCAACTTCATGGACGCGGTCGCGCCGGGTCTCCTGCTCGCGCAGGGGATCGGCCGCATCGGCAACTGGTGGAACCAGGAGCTCTACGGCAAGCCGACCGACCTGCCCTGGGGCCTGAAGATCGACTTCCAACACCGGATCGCGGGCTACGAGAACAACGCGACCTTCCACCCGACCTTCCTCTACGAGTTCATCTACGACATCGCAGGCGTCGGGCTGCTGCTGCTGCTCGACCGGCGCTTCCGCTTCAAGCCGCCGGCGCTGTTCGCGCTCTACGTCTCGTACTACACGGCCGGCCGATTCTTCGAGGAGCTGCTGCGGATCGACCCGGCGCACCACTTCGCCGGGCTGCGCCTGAACGCGTGGGTCTCGATCGTCGTCTTTGCGATCTCGACCTCGTTCTTCATCTGGTGGCAGTTCATCCGCGGTGGCGAGGCCGGCCCGCGGCGGATCGGCCGCCGCCCGAAGCGCGAGCCCGAGCCGCCGGCGATGGCGATCCCGCGCGGCCGCGTCCGGTAGCGCCGTTACCGTGCCGCGCGTGGTCGTGCGCGAGCTCGAGCTGGATCTCGACGCCTTCGAAGGCCCGTTCGACCTGCTCCTGACGCTCGTGCTGAAGGAGGAGCTCGACCTCGCCGAGATCGACGTCGCGGGGATCGTGCTCACCTTCGTCGAGCGCCTCGCGGAGCGGGGCGAACTCGACCTCGAGGCGTGCGGCGAGTTCCTCGTGCTCGTGGCGGCACTGCTGGAGCTCAAGGCGCGTGGGCTTTTCCCGGACGAGGAGACCGAGCTGTCGGAGCTCGAGCCGGAAGAGGCGGCCGAGGAGCTGGCGCGGCGCCTCGCCGAGTACCGGCGCGCAAAGGAGGCCGCGGCGTGGCTCGCCGAGCGGCTGGAGGCCGAGAGCGACCGCTTCTTCCGGCTCGGGCCGGCGCCGCTCGCGCCGCGGGTCGAGCGAAGGCTGGCCCCGCAGGAGCCGGAGACGCTGGTCGTTGCGCTGCGGGCGCTCGCCGAGGAGCCGCCGGAGGTCTCGCTCGCGCACCTCGAGCTGCGCTTTCCGCCCGTGGCGCAGTTCCTGGAGCGCTTCCGCTCGGTGCTGCGGCGGCGCAGGGTCTTCGATCTCGACGCGGAAGTGGAGGGCATGTCGAGGATCGAGCAGGCCGTCGCCTTCCTCGCGCTGCTGGAGCTGCGGCGCGGTGGAGAGGTCGCGCTGGAGCAGGCCGCGCCGTTCGCGCCGATTCGCGTCCGTCGTTCCGCCGAGGAGAGGAGAGAGGAATGGACCGCCCGCTCCGCCTGATCACCGCGAGCCCCGTCGACCGGCTCGCGCGAACCGTCGAGGCGCTGCTGGTCGTCGCCTCGCAGCCGTTGTCGGTCGAGGAGCTGTCCGAGGCGGCGAACGACGACTCCGAGCGGATCGAGACCGCTCTCGGGCTGCTAGGCGAGCGCTACGCCGAGGGCCGCAGCGGGATCGTGCTCGAGCACGTCGCCGGCGGCTGGGCCTTCCGCGCCTCGCGTGAGGCGGCCGAGGCCTGCGGGCGACTGTTCGAGCGGCCCGTCGAGCGTGGACTCTCCGCGGCGGCGCTGGAGACGCTGGCGATCGTCGCCTACCTCGGGCCGGTCAGCCGGCCGGAGATCGCCCGCATCCGCGGAGTCGCGGCCGACTCGGTCGTCGCGGGCCTAGTGGAGCGCGGCCTGATCGCCGAGTCCGGGCGCGAGGAGGGCATCGGTGGAGCCGTGCGCTATCGAGCAACGCCGCTGTTCGAACGCGTTTTCGGGCTCGACTCGCTCTCGGCCCTGCCGCGCCTGGACGACCTCGGCGAGAGCACGAACGAGATCCGCGAGCGACTCGAGTCGGTCGCGGAACGGCGCGGGGCCTGAGCGCGGCTCGAACAGTGACAGTCACAGTGACAGTCACTGTTCGCCGGAAGTGTCACGACGACGTGCCGAAAGCGTGACGGCTAGAGCCGTTTGACGATCGCTTCGGCTTCGTCGCGCGTGAAGGCGCGCAGCGTTTCCGTGTGCTCGGCGCCGTGCCGCTGGAGCTTCATCAGGATCTCGGCAGCCGTGTCGTCGTCGCGCGCCTCGAAGATCTCGACCACGTCGTAGCGGCCGAGCGTGACGTAGACGCCGACGAGCTTCCCACCGGCCTCCTCGACGATCCGCTCGCCCTCCTCGACCCGCTCTCGCCAGGCCGGCAGGCCCGCGACGCCCTTCGAGGTCCAGCGCATCAGCGAGACGTAGTGCGGCACGGCCTCCCGATAATGGCGCAAATGCGCCTGAACGCCTACCTCGCGCGGGCCGGGGTCGCCTCGCGCCGCCACTCCGACGAGCTGATCAAGGCCGGCCGCGTGACGGTGAACGGCGAGCCCGGGCAACTGAACACCTTCGTCCAGAGCCGCGACCGCGTCGAGCTCGACGGCGAGCCGGTCCGGCTCCAGCCGCTGGCCTACGTGCTCCTGCACAAGCCGGCCGGGGCGGTCACGACTGCGAGCGATCCGCAGGGCAGGCGCACCGTGGTCGAGCTCGTCGAGCATCCGGCCCGAGTCGTCCCGGTCGGCCGGCTCGACGTCGACACCACCGGCGCGCTCCTGCTGACGAACGACGGCGAGCTCGCGCACCGCCTCGCGCATCCGCGCTACGAGGTCGAAAAGGTCTACGAGGCCGAGGTCGAGGGCGACCCGGCCGAAGACGCGCTCGAGCTCCTACGCGCGGGAATCGAGCTGGACGACGGCCCGACGAGCCCTGCGCAGGTGCGACACCTCGGCCCCGGGCGCGTCGAACTCGCCATCCACGAAGGCCGCAAGCACCAGGTGAAGCGGATGCTCGCGGCCGTCGGGCACCCCGTCACGCGACTGCACCGCAGCCGCTACGCGGGGCTGACGCTCGAAGGGCTCGAGCCCGGCGCGTGGCGCGAGCTCGAGCCCTCCGAAGTCGAGCGCCTTAGGCGCTAGCCGCCAGTGCGGAAGCCTGGCTGATCAGGCTGTTCGCCTGAGTAGTCCAGCTATCCGCCTGCGCGTCGCTGATCGCCGTGCCGTCGAAGGCCGCCGCGTTCAGCGCGGTGCGGACGGTTGCGACGAGCGCGTCGCGCTGGCCGGTCAGTGACGTGATCGAGTCCTCGACCGAGTTGTAGTGCGTCTCGTCGGTGGACTTGATCGCCTTCGTCGAGGCCGTCAGCGTGTCCTGGGCAAACTGCCCGAACGACGCGTTGACCTGCTCGTACGCGTCCATCAGGGCCTTGATGTGCGGGCCCTTCAGCTGCTTGGCGTAGGCCCCGGAATCCAGGGCCTCGACGAGCACTCGGCCGTCAAGCGTGTAGTCGTCCTTCAGGCCGGCGAGCGCCAAGATCGTTGGACGGAGGTTCGTGTGATCCGTCCACGTCGTTGGGTCCACGCCGAGCCGGTCGACGCCCGGGCCGACGAGGCCGGCCCAGGTGTTGCCGATCTCGTCCTGCTTGTCGCCATGGTTCCAGGCGAAGCCCGGCACCACGCAGACGGCCACGCCCGTGCATGGGTTCGAGGCCGTGAAGAAGAAGTCGGGCTGGCCGAACATCGTGAACGTCGGCGTCCTGCTCGGATCCGTGTTCACCATGTGCAGCGTCTTCTCCTCGACCGGGTCGGCGAGCGCCTCGGTCAGAGGCACCGACTGCACGACACCGCCGCTGCGGACGTACGGGTCGAGCGACGTCAGCGAGCCGACGTCACGCTCGAGCTTGCGGACGGTCGGGTCGGTCCTGGCCGGCTGGCCGTTGACGTAGATCGCCGGAGCGTCGTCGAAGTGCAGGTCGAACGCGGGCTCGCCGGCCGGAAGCAGGCCCTTGAGGTTCGCGTTGACCTCGCCGATCTGGTTCGTCGGGCACGTGCTGAGGTTCGTGCAGGTGCGATGGTCGTAGGTCAGCCAGTCGCCACCGGACTGCGGTGCGCCGACGCCGCCGGCGAAGTGGTCGCCCTCGTCCACGGTGATCGCGAAGAGCGTGTTCTGCCTCGTGATCCCGTGCTTCTTCAGATCCGCGAAGAAGGCCTCGAAGGCATCGTCGTAGTCCTTCAGCTGCTGGTTGTGCAGGAGCTCGCCCGGGCCCATCGCGGAGCTCGCGTAGGCGTCGGTCGCAAGCGTCGGGACGTGCAGGTCGTGCGCGTCGGAGATGTACCCGTAGGTGACCGGCACACCGGACTCCTGCATCGCTGCCACGTAGCCGAGCGTGTTCTTGGCGAACATCCCGTCGAAGCCCGGGAAGCCACAGTTGCCGAGCGGGTCGGTGATCGGCGCGCCCGAGGTGTCGGTGACGCAGCTGTTCCCGTTCGCGACCGCCGGGTCGACGTACTTCGTCCCGTAGAGCGCGTTGAAGCCGCTATAGCCGCCCGGTTCGTCGGGCAGCAGGTCCGGCTTCGCGTGCGAGTTGCCCGTGCAGACGCTCGAGGCGGTCTGCGCGCAGTGGATCGCGATCCCGACGAAGTCGGTCTGGCCGAGCTGCGAGTTGGCCGCCGCCTCGTTCCACTCCGGCGAGCCCTGGCCGAAGACCTGGGTGATGTCGCCGGTGGGTGCGGTCGACGCGTTCTCCAGCTCGATGTTGGCCGTGCCGACGCCGCCGACGTCACACCCCGCGCGGGTGAACGGCACCCACGGCGCGGGCGTGTTCTTCTGCCCGTCGGTGATCATGTTCGGCAGCGGGTTGTTCACCGGGTCGACCGGGTTCGTCCAGTACTTGAACGAGCTCGTGAAGGCCGGGACCTTGCTGGCCGGGTAGTAGTCGTAGCTGTTCGAGACCGTCTGGCCCTGCCGGTCCGGATAGAGACCGGTCAGCGAGCTGAGGATCCCGCCTGCGGTATGCGAGATCAGGATCGTGTGGTCGTTGGTGAACAGCGTTCCGTTGTCCTTCAGGAAGTTCAACAGGTGCGGCATCTGCTCCAGGTCGGACGCCACGTTCGACGCGTCGCGTCGGTAGTGCGTGTTGTCGAACTGGAGGTAGACGACGTGCTGGATGTGCGAGCTCTGGCCCAACCCTCCGAGCGTGCAGCCGGCCGCGACGGCCGTTCGCTTGGCGGGTCCGCGGTCGCCGCTCGCTGTCTGGACGGCCGCGAGCACCGCCGCGGCGATCAACGCGGCGACGGCAAGCGTCACGACGACGCTTTTTCGCCCTTTTCGCATGTCCCTCCCCTTCCGTGGGTTGCCTGCCCGGCGACGGTCTAGCAGACCGCGGAGCCGCTTGCCAGCGCCAACGCAGCTTCGCTACGTCACAACCCGAAGCTTCGTGCGATACGGTCCTGCCCTTCAGGGGAGAAGACACAACCGAGGAGGTCCGTACATGGTCAAGCGGCTGACGTTGATGCTCGCCGCGGCGATCTCGATCCTCGCGTTCACGGCAGGCTCCGGTGCGGCGCTGGGGAGCGGGAAGAGCCACGGCGACGCGAACAAGCTGGGCAACATCAAGCACATCGTCGTGATCTACGAGGAGAACCACAGCTTCGACAATCTCTACGGAGGTTGGGAGGGCGTCCGCGGCCTCAAGTCCGCCGACGCGGCGCACACGGTTCAGCTGGGGCAGACGGGACCGTCCAGCTTCGCGGCGTACCAGTGCCTCTACCAGGACGATGCGAACCTGCAGGCGCAGTCGGCCGCCAATCCGTCGGCGCCGCTGAGCACGACCTGCAACAACACGACGGGCGGCACGTTCCCGAGCCACTTCACGAACGGCCCGTTCTCGATCGACGACTACATCGCGCCGACCGACGTGACGTGCCCGCCGGTCCTGACCGCGTTCAGCTTCCCGAACGGGTTGCGCAAGGGCGGGATCAACCCTGCGACTGGCCTCGTCGTACCCGACGCTCGCGCCGGCGGCTGCACCCGCGACATCGTGCACCGCTTCTACGAGGAGCAGTTCCAGCTCAACGGCGGGCAGCAGAACCGGTACGCGCTCCAGAGCGACGCGGCCGGGCTCGTGATGGGCACCTACGACACGACCAAGCTGCCGGTCTACAAGTACCTGCACGCGAAGCACCATCCGAGCTACGCGATCCTGGACAACTTCTTCCAGTCCGCGTTCGGCGGCTCGTACCTGAACCATCAGTTCCTGATCGCGGCCGCTCCGCCGGTCTGCAACGCGGCCAACGGCTGCCCGGCGAACGCAACGCACTCGGTGCTCGATCGCAACGGCAGCCCGACGGCGGTCAACCCGCCGGCGTCGAACCAGCCGCCGGGCATGGGGGTCGAGTACACCTCGCCCGACAGCGGGCTGAACAACGGCGTCCTCACCCAGGCGTGCGGCCTGCCGACGACGCGCACGTGGCTCGCCTGCGGCGACTACAGCGTCAACACACAGCAGCCGGCCTTCCAGCCGTCGGGCCTGTTCGGGGCCAAGCTCCCCGCGCAGACGAACCCCACTATCGGTGACCGGATGAGCGGCAAGAACGTCGACTGGGCCTGGTACTCGGGCGGCTGGTCGAACGCCAACGGCGACGTCAACAAGCCCGGCTGGACGAACGGCGCGGGCCCGGCGGCGACGCCGACCGGTTGCTCCGACCCGAACGTCGACCCCGGCGTCTCGCATTGGCCGGAGTGCCCGGACAACCTGTTCCAGTACCACCACCAGCCGTTCAACTACTACGCGGCCTTCTCGACGCAGACCGCCGCGGGGCTGGCGAACAGGGCTGCTCACCTGAAGGACGAGCAGGAGTTCATCCAGCAGGCCGACAGCTCCAAGAAGAGCTGCAACCTGAAGTCGGTCAGCTTCATCAAGCCGATCGGCGAGGAGAACGAGCACCCCGGCTACGCCAGTGAGCCGAACGGCAGCGACCACCTGGTCGACCTGCTGCAGTCGATCGAGGGGAGCGCGTGCGCCAAGGACACGCTCGTCCTCGTCACCTACGACGAGTTCGGCGGTCAGTGGGATCACGTCCCGCCGCCGGGCCAGGGCAACAACAACGGCCCGCACGACCAGTGGGGCCCCGGCACGCGGATCCCGGCGCTCGTGCTGGCCCCGCACCTGAAGGGCCACTTCGTCGTCGACCACACCGAGTACGACACGACGACCGTGCTCTCGACGATCGAGGCGCGCTACGGCCTCGCGCCGCTCAGCTCGCGCGACGCGGCGATGAACACGCTCGACAACGTGTTCGACGCCCACGGCCCGAAGCGCGGCCACGGCCACGGGCACCACGGCCACCACTAGCGGTTGAACCTGAGCGGCCCCTCTTCGGAGGGGCCGCTCGTTCTTTCTAGGGCCTGACGAACCCCATCCGCTCGTACATCTGCTCGAGCGTGGGCGCCGAGGCCTCACGAGCCTTGTCGGCGCCTCGGGCGAGCATGGCGCGAAGCCGCGGCTCGTCGGCGCGAAGCTCTTCGTAGCGCTGCTGGATCGGCGTCAACAGCTCGACGACCGCCTCGGCCACTTCCTGCTTGAACTGCCCGTAGCCCTGGCCGTCGTACCGCGACTCGATCGCCGGGATCGAGTCGCCAGTGGCGACGGCCATGATCTCGATCAGGTTCGAGATGCCGGCCTTCTGCGCCGGGTCGTGGCGGACCTCGCTGCCGGAGTCGGTCACGGCCGTCTTGAACTTCTTGCGGATCGTCTCGGGCGGGTCGACGAGCCGGACGACGCCCTGCGGCGCCCCGCGCGTGGTCGACATCAGCCGCTCGGGCTCCTGCAGGTTCTTGATCCGCGCGCCGTCCTCGGGGATCGAGACGTCGGGCACGACGAACGTCTTGCCGAACCGCTGGTTGAAGCGCTCCGCGATGTCGCGCGTCAGCTCGACGTGCTGGCGCTGGTCGTCGCCGACCGGGACGAGGTCACTCTGGTAGAGCAGGATGTCGCCGGCCATCAGCACCGGGTAGGTGAAGAGGCCCGCCGAGACGAAGTCCTGCTCGGCCGCGCGGTCCTTGAACTGCGTCATCCGGCGCAACTCGCCGAAGCTCGTCACCGAGCTCAGCAGCCAGGCAGCCTCGGGATGGGCGGTGACGTGGCTCTGGGCG
>Ga0307289_10000942_pt1 | contig 12633 bp, 11 predicted proteins | sample ER_DNA_143_FD_194483 | JGI IMG/M metagenome (GOLD analysis project Ga0307289, IMG submission 194483) | Bulk soil microbial communities from the East River watershed near Crested Butte, Colorado, United States - ER_DNA_143 | ecosystem: Environmental > Terrestrial > Soil > Floodplain | place...
GCGATGCCGAAGTCGGTGAGCTTCACGCGGCCGTCCGGAGTAACGAGAATATTGGCCGGCTTGACGTCCCGGTGGACGACCCCGGCGGCGTGAGCGGCAGCCAGGGCGAGCGCCGCCTGGCCGATGATCCCGCGCACCTGGTCGGGCGGCATGGGGCCACGGGCGATCATCTGCGAGAGCGGCTCGCCGTCGACGAGCTCCATCACGAGGTACGCCGTGCCGTCGTCCTCGCCGTAGTCGTAGACCGTGGCGATGTTTTGGTGTGACATTCCCGCGCTGTGGCGGGCCTCGTCGCGGAACCGGTTGGCGAACGTCGGGTCGTCCGCGGCGGTGGCCCGCATGACCTTGACCGCGACGTCGCGGCCGAGCACCGAGTCCGTGGCCCGCCAGACGTCACCCATGCCTCCGGCCGCGATGCGGTCGGTCAGGGTGTACCGGCTGCCGAGGGTCGTCCCCACTTCAGGATTCATCGGTTGGTGTTCCTTGGTCGGTAATGTGTTGGCGCGGGCCTCATTGGTTGAGCACCGCTTCCATGACTGCTTTGGCGATCGGTCCCGCGAGCCGCCCCCCGACGGCCTCGCTCCCGGCGTTGCCACCGTCCTCGACGACGACGGCGACCGCAACCTTCGGGTCGTTCGCCGGCGCGAAGGCGGTGAACCAGGCGTGCGGCGGCTTGCCGTTGCCCTGTTCCGCGGTCCCGGTCTTGCCGGCCACCTGCACGCCGTTGATCTGGGCCGGCGTGCCGGTGCCCTGGTCGACGACCGCGGTGAGCATCGACGTGAGCGTGCTGGCCGTTTGTGGGGACACCGCCGTCCCGAGGCGCTCGGGCGAGGTGCGGTCGATGGTCTGCAGGTCGGCGCTGAGCACCTGGTTGATGAGGTAGGGCCGCATGAGGACCCCGCCGTTCGCGATGCCGGCACTGACCATGGCGACCTGCATCGGCGTGACCCGGACATCGAACTGCCCGATCGCCGACTGGGCGGTCTGCGCCTGGTTGATCCCCGTGGGGAACCGGCTCGGCTCGACGCGCGTCGGGATCCGCAGGGTCGTCCCGAACCCGAACTTGGCCGCCTGGTCGGACAAGCCCTGGGCGCCGACCTGCATACCGAGGTTTCCGAACGCGGTGTTGCACGAGATCTCGAGCGCCCGTTGCAGCGTCGTCTCGTCGTTCGGGCCGCAGGGCTGACGGTCGTAGTTCGGTAGACCGGCTGTGGTCTGCGGGAGCTCCAGCACCGCCGGCGCAGGGATCTTGGTGTTGGGGTCGACGACCTGTTTCTCCAGCGCGGCGGACGCGGTGACGATCTTGAACACCGATCCCGGCGGATAGAGGTTTCCCCCGATGGCCCGGTTGACGAGGGGCTGGTTCGGGTCGGCGTTCAGCTCGTTCCAGGCCTTCACGACAGAGGCCTGGTCGTGCGCCGACAGCCGGTTCGGGTCGTACTGCGGGTGCGAGATCATCGCGAGAATCGCCCCGGTCTTGGGGTCGAGCGCGACCACGGCGCCACGCTGGTTGCCCAGGCCCTTGTTGGCGGCGTCCTGGGCGCGCGGGTTGATCGTCGTCTGGATCGTCGCGCCGACCGGCTGGTTCCCGGTGAGGAGGTCGGTGACCCGGGTGTAGAACAGCTGGCTCGACGACCCGGAGAGCAGGTCGTCGGCCGAGCCCTCGAGGCCGCCGCCGGCGCCGTACGTGTACGAGAAGTAGCCGGTCACGTGGCTGTACGGGAGCGGCTGCCCGTAGGTCCGCAGGTACTTGATCTCCTCGTTGGGCGTCGGCTGCGACACCGCAACCGGCTGCTCGCCGACGAGGATCGCCCCGCGCTGGCGGGAGTAGTTGTCGAGCAGCGTCCGCCGGTTGTCCGGGCGGGCGTTGATCGAGGGGGCATAGACCACCTGGATCAGCGTGGTCGAGATGAACAACGCCGCGAAGAGCAGCGCGACAACGGTTGAGACACGACGCAGGGGACCGTTCACGGCATGGCCACCACCTCGGTGGCGTCATCCGGCTGGGTCTGCTGGTCGGGTCCGCCGACGAGCTCCTCGGTCTCCGGCCGCCGCGCCTGGTCGGAGATCCGAAGGAGGATCGCCATGAGCGTCCAGTTGGCCAGCAGCGACGACCCGCCGAGGGACATGAAGGGGGTGGTCAGGCCGGTGAGGGGGATGACCTTGGTGACCCCGCCGATGACGACGAACACCTGCAACCCGACCGAGAAGGCAAGGCCGAACGCCAGCAGCTTGCCGAACCCGTCCCGCACTCCGAGGGCGGTGCGGAGACCGCGCTCCACGAAGACCGCATACAGGGCGAGCAGGGCGGCCACTCCGAAGAGCCCGAGCTCCTCGCCGAAGCTGGCGAAGATGAAGTCGCTGTTGGCGAAGGCGACCAGCCAGGGCCGTCCTTGCCCGAGCCCGGTGCCGAAGAGACCGCCCGAGGCCATGCCCATGATCCCCTTGGCCAGCTGGTCGGACTGCTCCAGGGATGCCTGCGAGAACGGGTCGAGCCACAGCCCCACGCGCGACTGGACGTGGTCGAAGATCTTGTATGCGAGGTAGGCGCCGGCCGCGAAGAGGACCAGACCGATGGCGATCCAGCTGACCCGCTCCGTGGCGACGTAGAGCATCGCCACGAAGACGCCGAAGAAGAGCAGCGAGGAGCCCAGGTCCTTCTCGAAGATGAGGACGGCGAGACTGACCAGCCAGGCGATGAGGATCGGTCCGAGGTCGCGGCCGCGCGGGAAGGTGAAGCCGAGGACCTTCCGGCCGGCCAGGGAAAGCACGTCGCGGACCGACACGAGGTATCCCGCGAAGAAGATGATGAGCGCGATCTTGGCGATCTCACCGGGCTGGAAGCTGAGGGGTCCGATGCGGATCCAGATCCGCGAACCGTAGATCGTCGTGCCGATGCCGGGCAGCAGCGGCAGCAGCAGGAGGACGAGACCGACGGCCATGGCGGTGAACGTGTATCGCCGGAGCAGCCGATGGTCGCGAACGAAGACGAGGACCAGAGCCGCGACAACCACCGAGAGCGCGGTCCAGATCAGCTGCCGGCCGGCGTCGCTGTCGATGCCGGTCTGACCGGCGGCGAGGTCGAGTCGGTGGATCATCACCAGCCCGAAACCGTTGAGCAGCGTGGCGATCGGCAGCATCAGCGGGTCGGCGTAGGCCGCCCGCCACCGGACGATGATGTGGAAGGCCAAGGCCAGAGCGAGTAGGCCGCCGCCGATGGTGAGCAGCTGGGCGGGCACCGTCTCGCGGACGCCGAGGTCGACGCTGACCCAGGCCAGCAGCGTGAGGCCGACGGCGAAGACGGTGAGCAGCAGCTCCACCCCGCGACGCGTGCGCGGCGTGATCGTCTCGACCGTCGTTCTCATGGCGTCGATCCCGTCGTCAGGAACGGGCTCGGTGTCGTCGCGGCGCCGGAGGGTGTGCTCGACGTGGCCGAGGTCGACGGCGTGGGGAGGATGACGGGGTTCTGGCCGCAGGCAGTCCCCTGGGACGCCTGGTTTCGGCAGTCGGTGGCCGACGTCCGCAGGGTCTCCACCCGGGTGGTGGCGTCGGCGAGGCTGCCGAGTGGTGTGCCGGCGCTGACCACGTCCTGCACGTAGGTCGGCAGCTGGGAGACAGGGATGTCGGAGACCGAGTAGACGTGCGACAGGGTGAGCGGGCCGACGTTCTGGCCGACGCCCTGCCAGATGGCGACGTACCCGTCAGACGGCTTGACGTAGAACTGGTTCTGGGTCCAGGCCCACGCCCCGTAGGCCCCGCCGGCGAGGATCAGGAGGAGCGCGGCGACGAGGACCCCACGGCGCACCCAGACGACGCGTCTGGACCGTGGCTCGTCGGCGAGCACCGGCCCCTCGTCGTCGTCCTCTCCGCTCGGCGTTCGGACCGACCGGGCCAGGCTGGCGGCCTTCTCGGCCGGGCTGATCGGCAAACCCCGGGTCCGTTTGCCCTCCCTGTCGCGCAAGGACGCTGCGCCGACGATCTGCGGCGAGGTGCTGGGCGCCTCGGAACGGTGCAGGTCGACGACGTCGGCGACGACGACCGTCACGTTGTCGCGGGCGCTCGCCTTGAGGGCCACCTCGATGAGCCGGTCGGCGGCCTTGGACGGCGTCGGCGACTCGGTGAGGATCTCCTCGATGATGTCGCGCCGGACGAAGTCGCTGAGGCCGTCGGAGCACAGCAGGTAGCGATCTCCGGCTCTGAGCTCCCGCATCGACAAGTCCGGTTCGTCGTCCGGCTGTCCGGTCATGACCCGGGTGACGAGCGACCGCTGTGGGTGGTCCTCCGCCTCCTCGGCGGTGATCCGCTGCTCGTCGACCAGCTGCTGCACGAACGAGTGGTCCTTGGTGAGCTGGCTCAACGTCCCGTCGCGCAGCACGTATGCGCGCGAGTCGCCGATGTGCGCCATGGCCAGCTTGTTGCCGCTGCGGAGCATGGCGATCGTCGTGCTGCCCATCCCGCGCAGCTTCGGGTCGTCGTCCATGGCCCGGCGCAGGCTGGAGTTCGCCTCCCGGACCGACTTCTCGAGGGCGGGCAGGGCCTGCTCGGCGCCGATGCTCTCGCCGTCGAGCGGCGCCAGCTGGCCGACGATGAGCGAGCTGGCGACATCGCCCGCCGCGTGACCACCCATCCCGTCGGCGAGGACGAGCAGGTGGGGACCCGCATACCCGCTGTCCTCGTTCCTGGACTTCGGTCCCAGCCCGAGGTCGGTCCGCGCCGCGTAGCGCAGGGCGATCGCCATGGTTCAGCCCCGCAGTTCCAGCGTGGTGCGACCGATCCGGATCACCGTGCCGGACTCGACCGGGACGGCGCCGGTGATCTTGACGCCGCCGACCGTGGTGCCGTTGCGCGAGCCCAGGTCCTCGACGAACCAGCCCTCGGCGCGGGGGAAGATTCGGGCGTGCCGGCCCGAGGCGAACTCATCGTCGAGCACGAGCGTGCATTCCGGAGCGCGGCCGATGAGGACACCCTGGCGGCCGAACGGCAGCGAGGTTCCGGCCATCTGTCCATCGGTGACGACCAGGCTGACGGGGTCCCGGCGACGTCGCGGGGCCCGCGCCGGCGGTGGAGCGGCGGCGGCTCCGGCGGCTGCGGCGCCGGCCGGCACCGGCGTCCGCGCCGGCGACGGAGGGGAGGAGCGGCGGTCGCGGCGGCTGCGCCGGGAGATGCGCGTGCCGTAGATGTCGCGCCGCAGGACCGCGGCCAAGGACAGTACGAACACCCAGAGCAGGGCGAGGAGGCCGAGACGGATGATCGTGTAGGTCAGCTCACTCACGTAGAACCCTCTCGCGCGACTCCGCGCTCTCTCCGGGCCCCGCTCGTCCCTCGCTCGTGTCCTCCCCCGCAAGCGGGAGGTACCCCCGGCTTCGCTGTCGTCACGCAGGTATCACCGCTTACCGGGCCGGAACACCGCATGGGTGCGCCCGATGGTGATCTCGTCCCCCTCGTCGAGCCGTGTGCTGGTGATGCGCTGACCGTTGACGAACGTGCCGTTCGTCGACCCCAGGTCGCGGATGGAGGTCACGAGGTGCGGTCCGTCGTTGGTCACGCGGATCTCACAGTGACGTCGCGAGACGCCTGGGTCGTCGAGGACGACGTCGGCCAGCTCGTCGCGCCCGATGACGGTGTGCGCGCCGATGAGCGGGTACCGCTCGCCGTCGATGACGAGCCACGGACGGGCGACGGGACTGGTCGTGGGCCGTTGGGGCGGCGGCGCCACGGGGGCGTTCTGGGCCGAGGGAGCCGGTTCGTGCCGGGGCGCCTGAGTGCTCGGGGCGATCGACCGCCGGCTGGTGGCGGGGCGCACCCGGAAGACGCCGGTCTCGAGCTCCTCGTCGCGGTGGAAGCTGATCTGCACGGGACCGCCCGGCTGGTAGCGCTGAGAGTCGGCGTGCTCCTGCGCGGCAGCCACCAGCTCGTCGGAGAGTGCCTCCTCGTAGCCGGACAGACGTTCGAAGTCGGTGCGGGAGAGCTCGATGGTGTAGAGGTTCGGAACCATCGTGCGGCCGTGGCCCATGACGGCGGCGCGGTCGTCCATGGCCCGCCGGATGGCGGAGGCCAGCTCGACCGGCTGGACCTCGGACTTGAACGCTTTGGCGAAGGCGCTGTTGACCGCTCGCTCCAGGCCGCGCTCGACCCTGTCGAACAGTCCCACTCGCGCTCTCCTCGAGAGTTCGGCTCCCCGGGCGGGAAGTCGGTTCATGGTAACGGTGGCGCGCATCGTCATTGGTGAACCGTCGATTCACGGGCCCTACCCTCTGTCGTATGCGTGTGGAGCTCCCGGAGGGATACGTCCCACCCGACCCCACACACCCGTTGTACGGCTACCTCACGCCCGACGAACTGGAGGCGTACGAGGCCCAAGAGCGCGCCCGGTCGGGCATCATGCCGGGCGTCGTCGAGCCCTCCGTGACGGAGGTCGAGCCGCAGCCGGTGACGGTCGCCTGGGCGCCGCCACTAGTGAGTGAGGGTGAAAACGTCCCGGAATCCGGGCCGTTACCCCCCTCACTCGTCAGTGCGGCGCCGGTGATCGAGGCTGAGGAGGCGACGGTCGCGCATACCGGTTGGGTACCGGCACCCCCGCCGGAGCCTGAGGCGGTCGTGGCCACGATGGGCGGGTACGCCTGGGACGCCTACAAGCAGGAGTGGGTCCTGGCCGCTCCTCGGCCGCCCGATGCGGCGGAGGAACCGCCACCCGACGTCGCGGCCGCCGCGGGTGGACGGGGCGCCTCGAGTTCCTGGACGGGCGGCGACGGGCAGCGGTTCCGTTGGGACGCGCGGGTGCAGCGCTGGATCACCGAGCCGGCGGAGGGGTCCGGCTAGCGGTTTGGCGGGAGTGCGGGCCATGCAGCACACTGGTCCCCGCGCGCGAGTGGCGGAATGGCAGACGCGCTGGCTTCAGGTGCCAGTGCCCGCAAGGGCGTGGGGGTTCAAGTCCCCCCTCGCGCACGACGACGCCGCAGGTCAGCGGCCAGGAGCCGAATAAAGAGGTCCGTCCGAGCCGCCCTCACCGAGCTGGGCAAGTACTTGACCGGCAAAGGTGCCACCGCCGAGTACCTGCACCCGGCCGAACGAATGTTGTGCAGGAGTGGCTGGCCAGAGGTCATGCCCCGCCGCGCAACAGGTGTCGCTGTGGCGGGAGCGGGCGACAGAGGCATCTGACCTGTGCATCCTCGTCCGGCCTCAGGGCTCAGATCATCGGTAGGTTGACCCTATGCCCACGAGGCACTCCACGCTTTTCGTCCAGGGCACCCATGGCGGCGTTGGCAACTTCGAGGTCGTGGTTCGTCGACTCGCCGGTGGCGGCGCTGCCCATTTCTGGCGCGACAACGACTCCGCGCAGCTGCCGTGGATCGCGTCGGGGATCGCGTTCGGCAGTGCAGACGACGTGTACTCACTTTCCATCGTCCAGAGCAATTTCGGTTCTTCCGGCAACCTGGAGGCAGTCGCGCTCGAAGGCAGCCAGCTGGTACACCATTGGCGCGACGACGGTGGCAGCTGGCGCTGGCAGGCGCGGACTTTCCTGCCCGGAAGCGTGCCGGTCATGGAGTCGGTGGCAATGATTCAGAGTTCGCATGGCTCGACGGGCAACTTCGAGGTCGTCGCGCCCGTGGCGGCCGCGGGAGGTGGCGGACTCGCGCACTGGGCACGCGACAACGACGCCGCGGGGCTGCCCTGGAGCGCGCCGACGTTCTTCGCGGCGGGGGCCGTAAATGCTGTGGCGATGCTGCAGAGCAACTTCGGCCCCGCCGGGAACCTCGAACTCGTCGTCCGCTGCGGAGACCATCTCGAGCACTACTTTCGCGACGATGGCGCCACGTGGGCGTGGCACGGACCGACCCCGATCGCAGGTACAACTGGCGTGTCGGGACAGCACGCAGTGCTGCAGAGCAGCCTGGGCGGCGTCGGCAACTTCGAACTGGTCACTCCGATGGCGGGCGGGGGCCTGGCCCACTGGTGGCGTGACAACGACGACTCGCTGCTGCCATGGCACGGCCCGACCTTGTTCGGGATCGGCAGCGTCGACGCCGTTGGGCTCACTCAGAGCAACTTCGGCGGCGGCAACCTGGAGGTTGTTGCGAGGGTGGGCGGCGAGCTCGTCCACTACTGGCGTGACAGCGAAACTCTCGAGTGGGTGGGTCCCCAGCTGATCTACGACGAGGCCCTGCTCGACCCGAGCATGGCCGGCACCAGCAGCGTCGACTACAAGCCGCCCATTGTCGCCATTCACGCGGCACTAGCCCGCACGGGGAAGCTGGCGATGTGGGGCAACGCCGACTTCGACGCCGCCACGGGGGTCGAGGGGGTGCTGAATCTGGAGTCAGGCGCGGCTTTCATCCCACCCGAACATCACCACCTGTTTTGCAGCGGCCACGCCGCCCAACCCGACGGCCGCATCCTCATTATGGGCGGCCACATAGGCGGCCTCACCGGCGTCCATGTCTTTGACCCGACGGACGACTCGTTCGTGCACGTGACGGACATGGCCGCCGGCCGCTGGTACCCGACATGTACCGCGCTTCCAAACGGCCAGGTCCTGACGATGTCGGGCACGATGGGCAGTGGCGGACCCGTCTCGTCCACCGCGCCCGTCAACAACTCCCTCCAGGTCTTCGATCCAGTCGCCGGACTTCAGCCGAGCGTGCCGTTGCCAAGCCCGTTCTCGAGCTTCTTCCCCGCAGACTTTCCGACCATCGATCTGTATCCGTTTGTCTACGTCCTGCCTTCCGGTGCGCTGCTCGTCCATTCGCGCAACGTCACTCGCTTCTACGACTGGACCACCGGTGTCTGGTCCCCGGTAGAGCTGCCGCTCGTCTATCCGCACTCGCGCACGTATCCCGGCCAGGGCAGCTCCGTGCTGCTGCCGTTGCGACCCTCAGAAATTCCGCCGTACCGCGCACGCGGGCTTGTCATTGGCGGCGGCGGCTCCGATCCCCAGGATCTCCAGGTTTCGACGCCGGCCACCAACACCGTCGAGATCCTCGACCTCAGCGACCCGTCGCCAGGATGGCGCTTCACCGCTCCCATGGCGGCGCCCCGGGTGATGCCAGACGCCACGTTGCTACCCGACGGCACGGTCCTGGTGACGGGAGGCAGCGCCACCGGCCGCTCCGACATGGGCATCGACCCCGTACTGCTGGTGGAGCAGTTCGAGCCGACAAGCGAGACCTGGACCCAGCTTGCGTCGATGCACACGCCCCGCTCATACCATTCCATAGCGATTCTGCTGCCCAACGGAAAGGTGCTGATCGGCGGCAAGGACGCCTTGTTCAACCTGCCGCCGTACGACTACCCCGAACACCGGCTCGAGGTCTTCTCCCCGCCGTACCTGTTTCGCGGTCCGCCACCGTTGCTGTCAGGCGTCCCGGCTGTGGTTGGCTTCAACACGAACTTCACCGTCGACGCGTCACAACTCATCCAGACCGCCGTACTCATGCGCCCTGGCTCCGTCACGCACTCATTCAACATGGACCAGCGCCTGGTGGAGCTGATGATCCTGGGCCAATCCGGCAGCCAGCTATCTCTGCAAGCACCGCCAACCCCGAACATCGCCCCACCGGGCGTGTACATGCTGTTCGTCCTCAACGGAGAGGGCGTCCCTGCGCACGCCGCGTTCATGGAGCTGGTGGCATGACATAGCGAATGTGCCGCCGACAGCACCCTCGCGGAGACGTTCCCCGATGGGTGACGTCGCCGCCTGGGGCCCGGCCCACACGGCCCCCAGCTCCCGTTCGGCGAGGGAGTTCGCCCGCTCGAGAGGAGGAACGTTGCCGCTATCACGTCAACTTCGCTCCACTCGGGGCGCGATCCTCTCGAGCGACGGGTCAGGTCAGGTCGTGACGGGGGCGTAGGTCGCCGCGGCCGTGCGTGAGGTGACGCCCGTCTTGGTAAAGATGTTGCTCAGATGCCGGGCCACAGTTTTCTCACTGAGGAACAGCGCCGTCGCGATCTCCGGATTGCTCCCACCGCTCGAGACAAGCCTCAGCACCTCGACCTCACGAGAGGTCAATCCATCCGGCAGCGCGGTCCTCATGAGCAGCGCCGCCTCGCGTCTGGCCGGTTCGGTCCCGAGCTCGGCAAAGATGCGTTCGGCAACCCCCAGCTCGGAGAGTGCCGACTCCTCGTCGCGGAGTGCGCGATAAGCCATCGCAATTCGCACTCGTGCTCGCGCCGCGTCGTACCGGGCGCAGAGACCGATCCACGCCTTCCAAGCACGTCGCAGCGGCACCAGCGCGTCCTGGGGCTCCGCCGCCGCCAGGGCGGCCAGCCCAGCGGCAACCCTCGATCATCGCGCAGTAGATGTTGCCGGAGCCGATCGGCGAGACCTCACCGGCGGCCAGCCCGACCATCGCCTCGTCCAGCAAGGTCAACCCCTCGGGCACCTGCCCCGAGTAGATGAGCATCCGCCCCTGGCTGACCGGTCCGAACGCGGTGAGGTCGCCGTTGCGCCAGCGTTGGCCGATCGCCAGCACCTGCCGGCCGCACTCGGCAGCACTGGCGATGTCACCGGCGAGTTCTACCGCCACCTCGGCTGGTGCATCAGGAAGAAGCCCCCAAGGCTCGGCGTCCTCGGGCTCGCCCTCGAGCAGCCGCAGCCCCCGGGCGACCCAGCCACCACCAACCGCCACGTTGCCAGAAGTACTGTGTACGTGGGCGATCCATTGCGCGTCCATGGCTGCCGCCACCCGGTCGCCGGCGGTGCTGTGGAGCGTGAACGCCTGCTGCCACGCGCGGATCGCGCTGTCTCGATCCGCGACGAGGGATGCCGCGGTGGCCAGCGAGTGCCAATCGACCGGCGTGAGCGTACCGGGGTCGGCGCGCCCGAAGTGGTCGCGCGCCGCAGCCCACGCCCGGGCGGCGAAGGCCTTCCGACCGGACTCGAGGTCGCCGGTGGTCTGGCGACCGCGGGCGACGTCCCTGGTGTCGCCCATGGTGCTCCTCCGTTCTCGGAGGATACGCGCGTCGTCAGGTGCCAACTCCGGAGATCGCGTGGCTGCGGCTCACCGCCGAATGGACCGCGATGTGCCGGGCGACGTAGTCGGCGTCCCGGCCGGCACCGTGGATCGTCATCGAGAGCGCCGCAGACTGGAAGCACAGCCCGGCGAAGTAGAGGCCTGGCGCCTCGCCGACGACGCCCCGGAGCTCCCGAGGCCACCCGTCGTCGTCGAACACCGGGACGTCGACCCAGTCGAACACCTGACGGAATCCCGTGCACCACACGACTGTGCCGGCGTCGACGACCCGGCCGTCGTCGAGGACCGGACGTCCCTCCTGAACGCCCGCCACCCGCCCGCGAACCCAATCGACGCCAGACCGTTCCAGGTCCGCCTGCTGCACGCGGATGCGCGGCCCGCCGTGCTGGCGGAAGTGGTTCATCTGCTTGCGGCCCACGGGGTTTCGGCGGTTGAGGACGTGGGCGAAGAGGACGAAGAGGATGAACGGATACATCACCTTGGCCAGGGGCGACTCGTAGGCCACTGGGAGCTGGCCCGTGTCGCGACCGACGAGCACGGTGTCGTGGGTCTCAGTCGCCTCGTAGGCGATGTCGCAGCCAGAGTGGGAAGCTCCGACGACGAGCACCGTGCCCGCGGCCAGCTGGGACGGGCGTCGGTACTCGCTCGAGTGCAGCTGCCGGATGCCCGGGTCGAGCTGGTCCGCGAAGTCGGGGACGAGCGGGATCCGCCCGAAGGTTCCCGTTGCCACGACGACATTGTCGGCCTCGATGCGTCCGCCCGAGGTGGTGACGACGTACCCGCCGTGGTCCCCGGCGGTGAGCCGTTCGACGCGCGTGCCGATCCGCACGGGCAGGGCGAATCGCGCGGCATACGCCTCGAGGTAGTCGGCGAACTCGTCCTTGGTCGGCGTATGCCATCGGGGAGCCGGGAAGGGCATGCCCGGCAGCGCGTCGGCCCAAGCTGGGGTGAAGAGAGTCAGGCTGTCCCACTGGTTGCGCCAGCCGTCGCCGACCCGGCTCTCCGTGGCGAGGACGAGGCACGGGCGGCCCAGCCGCTTCAGCTGGTAGGCAGTGGACAGACCGGCTTGGCCGGCCCCGATGATCACGGTTTCGATGTGTTCGGTACGCACAACGTGCTCCTGGGTGTCGCGGTGGGGCGGCCATAGCGCACGCTCCAGAGGAGCATCAGCGCGGACGTGACCGCGTAGAAGGTGTGCAGCAGCCAGATCGGGCCGGGCGGCAGGTGGAACACGTAGAGCGAGTAGAAGGCGTTGCCGACGTTGGCCAGGACCAGGTTGCTGCGTGAGTAGGACGCCAGGTCCCTGGTGCGGGCGGCTTTGCCCAGCATCGGCAGCATGCTGAGGGCGAACACGATCGTCGCGACGGAGCCGGCGGCCACTGGAACGGAGCTGTCCATGCCTCCCAGCGTCGGGATGCCGCGTGGTGGCCCGCGTCGGGCGACTCACCCATTTCCGCAGCGGCCGGGATGGGTGGATTGACCCACGAGATCGTCCAGGGCGATCGAGTGGCCCAGGTGCCTGCTGGCACGCTGACCACCATGGCCGCCTCGACCTGGAACGAACTGACTGCCGAGCGGGACGACGACGACCTGGCCCTGTTCACCGCATACCGGACCGCCGTCCGTGCGATGCCCGAGGTGACCGAGAAGGTTTCGAGGACCG
>Ga0307289_10000944_pt1 | contig 12597 bp, 10 predicted proteins | sample ER_DNA_143_FD_194483 | JGI IMG/M metagenome (GOLD analysis project Ga0307289, IMG submission 194483) | Bulk soil microbial communities from the East River watershed near Crested Butte, Colorado, United States - ER_DNA_143 | ecosystem: Environmental > Terrestrial > Soil > Floodplain | place...
CGTACGACTCGGCGATCGTCTCCACGAAGCTGCACATCCAGACGGCGACCTCGGTCACCTACTGCGTGGACAGCACCGTCGGCGGCAAGACCTGGAACAAGAACGGCCCAGGCGCCGACATCGTGACGGACCCCTGCACGTAGGCAAGAGCTGGACCTGAAGGATCGAAGGGCGCGGGAGACCGCGCCCTTCGTGTTTTCAAGTCACCCGTTTCGGTTGCCGATAGAGATTCCATGACTTTCACGCTCTCGCCCCCCATCCGCTACGCCGCTCTGTGCGCCCTTCTGGCCTCTGTCTTGATCGGCGGGTCGTTGATGATGCTCGGGCACAAAGGCGAGAGCGCCGTCGCGACTCCGCATGTGATCAACAAGCACCCCTTCGGCGTGAAGAAGCATGCGACAACGACGACGAAGAAGACCGCGCCGGCCGCCACGACGAAGCCCAAGCCTCAGCCCGTACAGGCCACACCCGCCAAAGCCCCCGAGCAGCCTTCAGCCGTGATCGCCGCTCTCGCAGCCGGCATGCCCGCGCCGATCGCGAAGGCGCTCGGCAAGCACCCGATCGTCGTCGTGTCGCTCTACAACCCGTACTCCGAGGTCGACGGCATCGCCTTTGCCGAGGCCCGCGCCGGCGCCCAGATGGCGAAGGTCGGATTCCTGCCGCTCAGCGTCCTCAGCCAGGCTCAGGTCGGCAAGCTGACCGAGCAGCTGGGCCTGCTGCCCGATCCTGGTCTCCTCGTTTACGCGAGGCCCGGAACCCTCGTCGCGAGAATCAGCGGCTTTGCCGACAAGGAGACCGTCGCGCAGGCTGCCCAGAACGCCGCCCGCGGCACGTGACCGAACCAGCCGCTGCGGGCACGGCGAAAGAGCTCTTCGTCCGGCACGCACGTCGCGACGGAAGATCCGTCGCCATCCTCAGAGCCGTCGACTACGGCGACTCCTGCGTCATCGAAGCGGAGGTCTACCCCGCCGGCGGGCGCAGCGCCGAGCCCTCGAGGCCAGGCCCGTACACCTTCGCCGACGTCCACCAGGCGACAGCGTTCATGACCGAAGCAATCGAGGCGCTAATGGTCCTCGGCTGTGACGTTCATGCCCAGTAGCCGGGGCGACTAGGGACTGCAGCCAGTCGTTGCCGGCTCGCTCTGGACCGGCTGGCCGTTGACCTCTTCGACCACGACGGAAGAGGCGCCCCACGTGCAAGTGTCTGCCTGCTTCGCCGGATGTGCGGCTCGCTTCGCCGGAGCGGAACTGGCTGCCATCGTGAGAACGAGCGCCAGGCAGGCGAAGACCAGGAGAAGACCCCGCTTCATATGGTTTCAACGCCATATGGCTTGAAAGAGATACGGGCGCCGGTCCCCACTGCTCTCGAGACGCCCGGGCGGGAACGGATCTTCCCCCTAGATCGAAACTCGCGCCAGCTCTTCGATCGACGTCAGACCGGCGGCCACCTTTGCGAGGCCGTCATCCCACAGCGTTCCCATGCCTTCGCCGATCGCGGCCCGCTCGATGTCCTCGCGGCTCGCCTTCGTGACGGCGAGGGACTCGAGCTGCTCGCTCATCGCGAGCAGCTGGTAGATGCCGATCCGGCCCTTGTAGCCGGTCTGGTTGCACCTGGGGCACCCCTTCTTGCGGTAGAAGACCATCCCGTCGCTGGCCGCTGCAACCTCCGGGGAGACGCGCGCCTTCACCAGCTCGTCGACCGACGGGGTGTACATCTCACAGCAGTGCATGCAGAGCTTTCGCGCCAGTCGCTGGGCGACGACGGCCGAGACCGCAGCGCCGATGAGAAAGGGCTCCACGCCCATCTCACCGAGACGCGTCAGGGCCTGCGGCGCGTCGTTCGTGTGCAGGGTCGAAAGCACGAGGTGACCTGTGAGTGCCGCCTCGATCGAGATCTTGGCGGTCTCGCCGTCTCTGATCTCACCCACCATCACCACGTCAGGATCGGAACGAAGGATCGAGCGCAGAGCGGTCGCGAACGTGAGGCCCGCCTTCTGGTTGATCTGCACCTGGTTGACGCCGCCGAGCCGGTACTCGACGGGATCCTCGACGGTGATGATGTTGATCTCGGGCCGGTTGATCTCCGTGAGCGCTGCGTAGAGGGTGGTCGACTTACCGGAACCCGTTGGCCCTGTAACGAGCAGCGCGCCGGTGGGCTTGCGAATCAGCACTTCGAGTGAGGCCCGCATCTGGTCGGACATCCCGAGCTCCTCCAATGTCGGCGCCTTCTTCGACTTGTCGAGCAGACGCATGACGATCGACTCGCCTTCGACGGTCGGCAGCGTGGCGACACGAACGTCGAGCATGCGGCCGGCAGCGGCGGCGTTCAGGGAGATGCGGCCGTCCTGCGGCTTGCGGCGCTCTGCGATGTCGAGCTTCGCGAGGACCTTCAGCCGGGTCAGGACTCCGGGCATCATCCGCTTCGGGATCCGCTGGACCTCGTGGAGCACGCCGTCCACGCGGAAGCGGACGAGCAGTGCGTCCTCCTGCGGCTCGAAGTGGACGTCGGAGGCGCCGTCCTCGGCCGCCTGGAAGATCACCGAGTTGACTAGGCGAACGAGCGGCGCGTCCGAGATGCCGTCGTCGACCTCGAGATCGTCGACTTCCTCTTCTTCTCCTTCCGCCTCCAGCTCCTCCGCGACGGCGGCTCGGGCGCCGAAGGCCTCCGAAGCACGCGCGAGGCGGCGGATCTCGGCGAGGATGTCGTCGCGCGCGGCGACACCGATGTCGAGGGGATGGCGGGTCGCGAGCCGAAGCTCGTCGATGCCCTGGATGTTGCCGGGATCGGCGACAGCGATTCTCAGAGTTCCGTCCTCGAGGGCGTAGGGGATCGCGACGACGCGCTCGAGGACGTGGATCGCGATCTCGCCGCTCGCTTCGTCCGAGACGCCGGTGAGAGCGAGGTCGACGAGCGGCATCTGGAAGCGTGCCGCGAGCGTTCGGGCCAGGCCCTCGCTCGAGGCCACGTTCTGATCGACGAGGGCGGCGGCGAACGAGCCCATGCCGGCCGCGCTGCGGACGCCGGCCAGCTTGTCGGCGGGAACGAGGCCCGTGGCGGCGATCAGGTCAGCGACGAGCTCTGCGAGCGCGTTGATCGGCGGCGGGGGGCCGCCGATACCGGCGCCGCCGGGCGGCGTGGCGGCTCCGGGGTCGGTGCCCGGAGTGCGAAGTTTGGGCGGGCGGTCGGTGTCCATGTATCCCTCGTTCGAGGTATCGGCAGGAGCCGCCCCTGCCTTGATCCCGCCCCGCCTCAACCTCACCCCTCCAAGGGCCGATATCGCCCTAGTGCCAGAGTCCACCCTCGTCCTTAGCAAGGCAGACCAGCCTTGCTGCCGACGAGTGCGGCCTCTGGCTTGGTGCTCCCGACCCAGAATCTCGCCAGCATTACCGGCAGGGGCACTAGATGAGGGACTTCCTGCGCTCGTCCGTCGCCCGAGTCTGGGTACCGGTTCTCGGCCTCGCGGCCGGCCGCGCCTACCTCGATCGAGGGACGGATCCGGGCGACCTCATCTACTTCGTCCACAAAGGCGAACAGCTGCTTTCAGGAGGCTGGGCGAACACCTTCTCGGATCCGATGCTCCAGTCCGGCCCGCTGCAGCTGATGGTCTTCGGGGCGGTGAGAAACCTGACGGCGCTCGCATTCGTGCTCGAGCTGACGGTCGCCGCCCTCTTGCTCTACGTGCTCGGAAAGGTGCAGGTCGGCGATCGCATCAGGCTGCTCGTCGGCGTGCTCGCGGTCGCAGCGGGCCTGACGCAAGGGGCGTTCATCGACGGACATCCGGCGGAGGCAATCGTGCCGCTGCTCTGGGTGCTGGCCGGGCTCTACGCCCGCGAGGATCGCGTGCTCCGCGCGGGAGCGCTCATCGGCGTCTCCGCCGGGCTCGAGCTCTGGGGTGTTCTCGGCGCGGTTGTGCTCCTACTGGCCCCACGGCTGAAGCGCGCCTTCGTCGGGGGGCTCATCGAGACAGGCGTGGTGGTCGCGATGCTTGCGCCATTCGCACTCGCGGGGAGCTTCCGGATGTTCGACCACCAGTGGCGCGTCGCGACGGGGACGATCCTCGGTCTCGTCGTCGAGCCCGGCACGCACTTCGACTGGAAGTTGAGGCTGCTGCAGTCTGCGCTCGCACTCGCGGTCGGCGCCGCGATCGCGACGGCCCTTCGGCGCAGCGTGCATGCGCTCTGGCTTGCGCCGCTCGGACTGGTGATCGTCCGCCTCGTTCTCGATCCGCTCGCTTTTGGTTGGTACTTCCTCGAGCCTGAAGCGCTTGTACTGGTCGGAGCTGGGCTCGTCCTCTCGAGGCTGCGTAATCTGCGCGCATGGCTCGACACGTCGTCGATTTCGAAAGCATCCGAGCAAAGCTCGCAGGGCGCTGCTTCATCTGCGAACTGATTGCGGGCAACCCAGAATTTCGCCATCACATCGTCTTTGAGGACGACAACACGATCGCGTTCCTCAACGCCTATCCACCTCTGTACGGGTATGTGCTTGTGGCACCACGAGAGCATCGCGAGCGTGTCACCGGCGATTTCAGCCGAACGGAGTTTCTCGAGCTACAGAGCGTCGTGCACCGCATCGGAGAGGCGGTCTGCGGCGTCGTGCCCACCGAACGGCTCTACATCCTCACCCTGGGAAGTCAGCAAGCGAACCGACACGTTCACTGGCACATCGCTCCCCTCCCGCCCGGTGTGGCCTTCGCAGAGCAACAACTGGCGGCATTGGGCAACGACGCTCTCGACATGAGCGACGATGAGTTGAAGGATCTAGCAGCGCGCCTACGAGCCGCTCTGGCCGACTCCCCCTGACTTCTGCGCCGCCGAACATCTCGCCGCGGAGGCGGGCTTTGCCCGCGTCCGCTTCCAACCGCGCTCGGAGATGGGACCGGCACTGAATCATCATGGCCCGCGAAGCGGGCCGGATTTAGTGCCGCAAGGTCGAGAGGTACGCCTGCAGGATGTCGTGTCCCCAGAAGAGGGCGACGACGGACCCGATCGCGAGGAACGGACCGAACGGGATGCCCATCTTGCGCGCCCTGGAGCCGTGCCGCGCGAGCAGGTAGATGCCTGGGATCATCGCCGCCAGCATCCCGACCATCAGCGCGACGGACACCGTACGTCCGAGCGCGGCACCCATGAAGAGCGCGAGCTTGACGTCACCCATGCCCATCCCGGCGGGATACACGAGCGCGGCTGCGAAGAGGAAGCCGGAACCGGCGAGCGCCGCAAGCGCCCACTCCGGGCTCAGAACTCTAGCGGTGTTCGCGACGAGGACGAGCGCCGTCGCGGGCAACACGATCCGGTTCGGGATGATCCGGTGCTCGAGGTCGATCGCCGACACGGCGACGAGAACGGCGCAGAAGAACGCGGCGACCGCGGCTTCCATGGTGAGACCGAATGCGAGGACACAGCCGGCAATCAGGAGCGCCGTGACGAGCTCGACGGCCGGATAGACGAGCGGAATCCGAACCTGGCAATGCCGGCAGCGGCCACGCAGGGCGGCAAAGGACAGCAGCGGCACGTTGTCGTACCACGTGATCTCCTGCTCGCAGGCCATGCAGGCAGAAGGCGGCCGAACGATCGAGCGCCGCAAGGGCACGCGGGCGGCGACGACGTTCAGAAAACTCCCGAGCGCCAGGGCAGGCGCGAAGACGACAGCGGCGAGTGCGAAGTCCACGCTTGAGTATCGGCAGGGCGAGTCCCTGAGTTGAGGGACTAGCCGCCGCCGTACACCGGTGCTTCAGGTACGCCTGACGTGTTCGGGTTGCCGGGCGCGCCGAGCGGTAGATCTGCGAGCCCTGGTAGAGGCTTCATCTTGACGCTCTGCCCAAGCGAAAGGTTGCCGGCGATGATTGGGCCTTCTGTCTGGGCAGACTGGCCGAGCGAAACGCTTCCCGGGGTGAAGATGGCGCCCTGGAAGTACGAACCTTGGTTCAGGGTCACACCTCCGCCCGCAATGAACATGAACATCGACGTGGTCGGTGTCCAGGCGTTGAAGTCACACGAACCCGACGAATACGCGGAGGTGTCATTGGTCATATTCCAACCACAGAACACACCGGTGTTCGACATCGAGACAGTGCCCGACACGTACATGACCATCATCCCGCCTTCTCCGTCGGAGCCGTCAGTTCCGGCCGGATGCGCGCCGCTGGAATTCACACCGCGGTACTTGACGACACCGTCGACGGAGACATTTCCGTCGATAAAGACTGTCCCTCGAACTTGAAGGATCCGAGTGGACGCATTCCAGTCGAGCTCACCGACCACCGCGCCACTCGCGTTCGTCGTCTGGCAGGTGTAGCTCGACCCGGCCGTCAAGACAAACGTCGAGGGAAGGCTGCTGTTTCGGGTCGTGTCGTTGTCGAAGGCCGTCCCTGCCAAACCACCGGAGTTACACGGCTTTAGCCGGCTCATCGTGGCGTTTTGGTAGTAGCCGTCCCAGTCGGTGGACGTGAGAGTCGGAGCGTTGATGGCGGGAGCGCTCGTGCTGTAGCCCCCGGCCTTGACATAGAAGTAGTCGTTTGTGGGCGAAGACGGCGAGCACGTGTGAGCCGCACTAGCGATCGATCCGGAGGCGCAGCCGCCGCCAATTTTCGCCGAGGTGACCAGTTGGTTCGGATTGGTGCTTGCGTCTCCGACGCCTTTAGACGCCCCGCTCAGCCACACGAGCTTCCCTCGTACTTCGAGCAGCACCGGGTCGGCCGCGTTGGGCTCGCTGATTCCAGCGGAGTTCTTGAAGCAGAGATTGCCTTCGACGTAGAGAGACGAGCTCAGTGCCGTGGTCTGGTCGAGCGTGACGTTGCAGACATTCGGCGTCGTGTCCTTGACGAAGACGTAGTTCCACGCAGGAACGATGTTCTGCTGAGACGCCTGAGCGCGAATGTGCACCGTGGCGATGAGCGTCCTAGTAGTGGGTGCTCCGCCGAAAGCATTCCGGACCGAGCCGGTCGAGGTGATTGTCCAGTTGTAGGTATTCGTATCGAGCCAGCCCCACATCGTGGTGGTCCCACCGTCATAGGTCCAGGTGTACGCCGAGCAGGTGTTGCCGAGCGACGCAGCTCCAACCGGATTGGCCGGCGGACTCGCGCAGTCCTGCTGCGCGTACGTCCCCTGCGGATGGAGGACGTGCGGATCGTAGGCGTTGCTCTTGGTCAGAATCGACGCTGCGTTGTTGATGCCGGCCTCGGCCAGCGAATAGGCGGAGATTCGCCCCTTGGAGCGATCGGAGCTGCGGGTGTTCGAGGTCGCGGCTTCGATCACTGTGACGACCGTCATGCTGAAGACGAAGGTCACGGCGAGGGCGATGACGAGCGCGAAGCCGCGCTCCTGTCCGAGCATTTGTCGAAGTCGCGTCATGTCAGATCCTCGTGCTGTTTCGCAGGTAGATGGTGTCTCCGAGGTCGTACGTGCCGATCGTCGCGCTGCCCTTCAGGCTGATCGTGAAGTCGACACGCAAAGAGGCGAGACAACCGCAGCCGGCCGTGTGCGCGAACGCCGGGAATGCGTTCGCGGAGGTCAGGTAGTCGGCAATCTTGGTACCGGATGAACCGCACGTGGTTCCGGCCTGCCGGTAGAGCGCGTAGCGATTCGTATAGCCGGTGACGGCGACGGTGCACCACGTCATGTCGCCGCCCCCGCAGGCTGTGATCTTGAGCGTCGCTGAGGTGGTCGAGTACGGAGTCACGTCGCTCGCGCAGTGGATGTCGCGGCGAATCTTGTCCAGCGCCAAACGGGTCGAGAGCTGCGCCTGGAAGCGACGATCCTGCTCCGCCTGCGCCTTCGATCCGGCTACAAAAATGTCGGTGATGCCGGCGAAGACGATGCTCATGATCACCATCACGGTGAGCATCTCCACCAAGCTGTACCCAGCCTCTCCCCCGATGCGCAGCCTGCTGCGCACCCGCTCGATCACTTCATCCTCGCTTTGACCTCCGCGAGCGTTCTGCTGGCGACGAGCTCGCTTTTCGTGCCGATCCCCCAGCGCTTTTGCGCCAGACGATCAGCGGCGATCAATTGTTCCAGTGCCTCGGCCCCGTGCCACCAGCCGAACGCGGCGCCGGTGACGATCCAGCTGTGCTGGTAGAGGAAGCGCCTGACGTTCGCCCTCGTCTTCGAGTGCGATGCGATCCACGCCTTGAGGAGCTTGGCACGCTGGGGAAGCGGCATCTCCTTCAGCGGCTCTTTCGGCGCACCCGCGAGCACGAATGCAGCGGGACGCTGAGTCGGCGCTGCAGACGGCGGCGCGGCCTTCGTGGTCGGAAGCTTCGCTGCCGCGGGGGCCCTCTGCTCGGCGCCCTTGGGAGCAGCCGGAACAGGCGCGGCGGGAGTGACCGTCGTCGGAGCCAGCCGGATGGGTTGCACGGGAGTGCCGACGTACGGCGAGACGTCTTCCGGCTCGCCCTTCTCCGGATAGGACGTGCGCGCGAGTTTCACGATGATCGTCGGCGCGCCGGTGTCTCGCACGCGCGTGCCCGCGGGCGGCGACTGGCTCGCGACCTTGTTGGCGGCATAGCCGTGCACCGAGCCCATGACGTGCCACGCGAAACCGGTGTCCTCGAGCGTGCCCTTCGCGAAGACGAAGGCCTGGCCGGAGAGATCGGGGACGACGAGAGTCGGAGCCGACACGGGAGCCGGCGCACCCTGGGGCACGGCCGTCAGCCGCTTCGCCGCGCCGACTGCAAGAGTCGCGCTTGCGAGCAGGAGGACCACGCCCACAACTACAAGGCGCGGCAAGCGAGTGGCTATCCGCAGAGCCATAGTCCGCGAATCGGCAGAAATCGGCTTGGACTCAAGCCCCACCACGGGTGAAGCCGACCATGGGATCCCTCGTTTCAGGGACGACGACCGAGAAGACCCGTGGGGCGGCCGGTGTTGCGTCCGGCAATTCGAGCGGAGTGGGAGCGTCCTGCCATTGGAATGCGCTGCCGGCAAAGCTCTGGAACCAGGCCTGGTTTTGCGGGTACTCGGTCGGCGGCTGCAGCTGAAGATGGAGGTGCGGCCCCGTCGCATGGCCGGTCGAGCCGACAAGGCCGATCTGGGTGCCGGCGGCCAGCGAGACGCCGTCGACGACGCCGGGCTGGAGGAAGGCGAGGTGGCAATAGGTCCACACGAGCCCGTCGTCCGTGCGGATCGTCATGCCGATGCCGCAGCGCGGGTCAGCGGTATGCCAGGCATTGATCACCACCGCGTTCGACAGGGCGTAGACCGGAGAGCCCGCGGGCGCCGCGATATCCGCGGCCGGGTAGTCGTGGTGGGTGTGCGCAACGGAGACGAGCTGCGGGCCTCCGCCGACTGGGAAGACGTAGTTGTCGTGGAAAGACGCGGCGCCCATGAGGTTCCCGACGCCGGGTGCGAAGGACGGAGCCTGGGCGCTTTGCGTCGCCGTCGCGAGTGAGTCCTGCGCCTCTTGCAGTGCCGAACGAGCCGCAGCGGTTGCCTCGCGGGCCGCGTCGACGCGCACGTCGAAGAGCACTGCCCGGCGCTCGGCGGCCAGACGGTCCGACAGCAGTGCCGTGGCCCCGACCCGGCTGTGCAGGGTCGACGACACGCCGCGGAGCTGTTGCTCTCGCGCCTGCGCTGCTTGAAGGTTCTGGCTGGCGCTGACGACTGCACGGCGAGCGTCGTCGAGCTTCGCTTGCAGATGTTGCAGGTCGACCGTCTGCGTGATGCCGCCCTGCCCGTAGACCTGCGCGAGGTCGAGCACCTCGCGGACGTACCAGTCGGCGTGGTTGTAGGCGAACACGCCGCGCGCGATGTCGACCTGGCCGCCTGCTGCTGCGAGATACCGCGCCGCCGCGAAGATCGCGTCGGAGGCGTTCCACGGGTCGGCAACGCCGTCTCCGTCGGCGTCGACGCCCCAGCGCAGCCACGTCGACGGCATGAACTGCATCCAGCCAACGGCACCGGCCGAGCTCGGCCCCATGTTCTGTCCGAAGTTGGACTCGATCTTGTTGATCGAGGCGAGAACCTGCCACGGGATCCCATACGTGGATCCCGCCCGCTGCCAGAGCACGTTCAACGCCGAGACGGGCAACTGCTGCACGTTCGCGGGGGGTGATGTGAAAGAGACGGGAACCGAGATCGTGCCTGGAGCGTTCGGCGTCGCAGCACTCGGCAGCGAGACGGGCGCGGTCGGGCGCGCCCCGGACGAAATCGAGAAGCCGAGCACCGGCGGACCCGCTGCCCGAGCCGAGCCCGCAACCACCGCAAGGCCAATTGCCGCAAGGAGGAGGAAGCGCATCAGTCTCCGGCTTGCGCGAGGCGGAGCGCTGGCAATTCGTGTTCAGGACCCTGCGGCTCGGGCTGCTCGGGCCGTCCCTGATCCCGATTCTGCTTGTTTGCCTGCGCCCTGGTGTCCGCGCTTTGCTGCTTTAGAGCGCGTTCGAGCGTGACGAGGAAGTCGTGGCGGTTCGTGGCGGCGTTCGCGGCGACTTCCTTGTCGACGTTCCCCGAGACGACCTGGTCGATCAACGCCTTCGTGAACGACTGCATGTCGAAGAACGCACCTTCCTCGATCGCGTCCGTGATCGACTCGGGCTCGTTGTCGCGGACGAGATCGGCGATGCGGCTGTTCAAGATCATCACTTCGACGGCGGCCGCGCGGCCGCCGTCGATCCGGGGAATGAGCCGTTGGCTGACGACGCCTCGCAGGACGCCCGCCATGATCGAGCGAATCATCTGCTGCTTCCCTTCGGGGAAGAACTCGACCATGCGGCCGATCGTCTCCGCCGCGTCGACCGTGTGCATGGTCGACAGCACGAGGTGCCCGGACTCGGCTGCCTGCAGCGCAGTCTGGGCGGTTTCTGCGTCGCGCAGCTCGCCGATCAGGATCACGTCCGGGTCCTGGCGCAGTGCGCGTCGAAGCGCCTGCATGAAGTCCATCGTGTCCAGGCCGATCTCCCGCTGGTTGACGATGCAGCCGTGGTCGCTGTGCAGGATCTCAATGGGGTCCTCGATCGTGATGATGTGCTGCTGCCGCGACCGGTTGATGTAGTCGATCATCGCCGCGAGCGTCGTCGTCTTCCCGGAGCCCGTCGCACCCGTGACCAGCACGAGGCCGCGGTGCTCCTCCGCCAGGCGCTTCACGCCCGGAGGCAGCCCGAGCATCTCGAACGTCGGGACGTTCTTGGGGATGACGCGAAAGGCGAAGGAGATATGGCCGCGCTGCTTGAAGGCGTTCACACGGAAGCGCGGCAGGTCATCGTCCTGGTAGGCGACGTCCAGGTCACCGGACTGCTTGAAGGCCTCGAGCCGCTCAGGGGAACGCTTTCCCACGACCTCCAGCACGGCTTCCACGTCGCGGTCGGTGAGGATCGCCGATTCCTCGAGCGGACCGAGCGCGCCGTCACGCCGAAGGATCGGGGGCAAGCCGACCTTCAGGTGGACGTCGCTTGCGCCGAGTTCGACGGCGCGTCTGAGCAGGGGATTGAGGTCCATGGCGGCCTCCCCTGCATCGGCAGCCGGTTAGGGGCGCTTTAGGCCGCTGCGGTGCGGGGATTACGGGCCAGGCGGGCCAGCCCTTTGATCACCTGCATGGCTTGGCGGCCGGCTCCGCGGGCCTCCCCGGGATGGGCGACATCACCGAGCACGAGCTTCTCCAGCACGACCCAGGTGACGGGGAGGCGCATCACCGTGAAGACCGCCCACGGGAAGCGGTCGAGCGCCACCTTCGCGGCCCACCCGGCGGAGGCGAGCGGGTCGAGCTCCCGCTGAACCGCCGCCTGGTAGGGGTCGAGTGTCTCGGTCTTGCCGGCGAGGAGCGCGAGCGTGTGCTCGGCGGCGAGCCGCGCCGTGACGAGCGCCTCGTAGATGCCGTCGCCCGAGACGGGGTCGAGCGCACCCGCCGCGTCGCCGACCACCAGCCCGCGGCCGCGCGCGAGGACATTGCCCGGCCGCCGCATCGGCAAGCGGTGCCCGCGAAGGTTGGAGAGCTCGCCGAGCTCGAAGCCGTAGTGCTCGCAGAGAATCTGCAGGTGGCGCCGCAGGTGCGGGCCTTCGTGACCCCAGCCGCCGACCCCGACGTTCACGTGATCCCCCTTCGGAAAGATCCAGCCGTATCCCCCCGGTACGTTTCCGAGCTCGAGGACGAGCATGCCCTGCCAGCGGTCCGCAGGAAGTCGCTCGTACGGGAGATTGCCCTCGAGGGCGACGCCGTTCACGATCGCCCCGCCGAGCCGGAGGGAGCGGGCGGTCGTTCCGTTGGCTCCGTCCGCTCCGATGATCGCCCCGACCTCGATCCGTTTCCCGTCGACCTGGAGCGCGGTATCCGACTCGACGTCGACGTGGACGCCGTCGCGGAACTCGACGCCCGCGGCCGCAGCCTGCTCCACGAGGAACGCGTCGAGCAGCCGCCGTTGCGTCATCAGGCAGAGGACGCGAGCCGACGTGTGCTCCATCGTCGAGCCGTAGCGCAGCCGGCAGCGCGTGCGCGTGATTCGGTCCTCGACCACCGGCTCGACCGGGAACGGCAGTTGCCGCACCGCCCGCATCGTCAGCCCACCGCCGCAGGGCTTGTCCCGCGGGAAGGCCACTTTGTCGACCAGTAACACGCGCGCGTGCGCGCGCGCGAGGCGGTAGGCGGCAGTAGACCCCGCCGGGCCCG
>Ga0307289_10000946_pt1 | contig 12593 bp, 9 predicted proteins | sample ER_DNA_143_FD_194483 | JGI IMG/M metagenome (GOLD analysis project Ga0307289, IMG submission 194483) | Bulk soil microbial communities from the East River watershed near Crested Butte, Colorado, United States - ER_DNA_143 | ecosystem: Environmental > Terrestrial > Soil > Floodplain | place: USA...
AGGATCGACCAGCGGCGGGAGCCGTTCGTGTCGAGGGGCGGGCCGGCTTGATGCAGCAGTTCATCGGGTCGAGCGAACGTCCGACCAGCGTGCGCGACTTCCTGCTCGCCTACAGCGAGCCGGCCGTTCGAGCGACCGCGGCCCGCGTGCGTGCGGCAGAGGAGCGGTTGGCCGTGGATCCGGATGAGAAGGCTCAGCTGGCCTACGCGTCGGCGCTCGCCGCGTGGGAGCAGGCCGGCGGATATCGCGCGGAGGTGCTCTGGGACCGTTGTGCGCAGGCGGCGTTCGGCGGCGGCTACCCCGAGAGCGCCGATCGGACGATCGACACCCTCTCCGGCGGAGAGCGCAAGCGGCTCGCCTTGGAGATCGTCTTCGCCTCGCCGTTCGACGTCCTCCTGCTGGATGAACCGGACAACACCCTCGACATCCAGGGCAAGGGCTGGCTCGAAGCGACCATCGCGGAGGATCCGCGCACGATCTTGTTCGTCTCGCACGACCGAACCGTCCTCGACCGCGCGGCGACCCGGATCGTGACCCTCGAGGGCCGCGCAGCGTGGACCCATGTCGGAGGTTTCTCGACCTATGCCGAGGCCCGGGACGCCCGGGTCGAGCGTCTGGACGAGCGTCACCGCCGGTACGAGGACGAACGCCGCCGGCTCAGCGCGATGGTGAAGGAGATGAAGCGCAAGGCGGCGTACAACGACGGTTGGGCGTCGAAGGCGCGATCGGCCGAGCACCGGCTCGAGCGGTTCGAGACGCGCGAGAAGCCGCCGGAGAAGGCCGCCACCCAGGACGTCAAGATGCGCCTCGCCGGCGGCCGGACCGGGAAGGTGGTCTTCCGCGCACGAGGCCTTTCGATCCGGGGGATCGTGGAACCCTTCGACGCCGAGGTGCGGTTCGGGGAGCGACTGGGCGTGATCGGGCCGAACGGGACGGGCAAGACACACCTCATCCGCCTGCTCGCCGGTGAACCCGTGCCTCACGATGGCGAGTGGATGCTCGGCGCACGGGTGACGCCCGGACATTTCACACAGCTGCACGATCGTGCGGACGTGGGCGACCAGCCGATCCTCGACGTGGTGCTGAAGAAGGGACTCGATCGAACGGGAGCGATGTCCGCCCTCCGTCGCTACGAGCTCGACCACGTGGCGGCGAACCCGTACGAGGTGTTGTCCGGCGGCCAGCGAGCGCGGTTCCAGATCATGTTGATGGAGATCGATTCGCCCACGCTCCTGCTCTTGGACGAGCCGACCGACAACCTGGATGTCGCGTCGGCGGATGCGCTGGAGGAGGCGATCGGCCGCTACGAGGGGACCGTCGTCGCCGTCACGCACGACCGTTGGTTCATGCGGCTGATGGACCGGTTCTTGTTCTTCGACGACGACGGCGAGGTACGCGAGCTGCTCGGATCACCGTACGGCGTGGCCGTTCGGTGACCGGGGACGAGGTCGTCTCCTTCGACGGGGCTGCGGTCCGTGTGGGCACCGATCTGTTCCTCGGACCCGTCGACCTGACGATCAGCTCCGGGGAGCATTGGGTGGTCCTGGGACCGAACGGGAGCGGCAAGACCACGTTGCTCTCGCTCGCCGCAGGACGGCGTCAACCGTCGGCGGGGGGTCCGGGTCCTCGGGGAGGAGCTCGGACGCGTCGACGTTCGGCACCTCCGCCGGAGGATCGGCCATGTCTCGCACGCGGTCGCCGACCGGATCCGTCCGGCCCTCGCCGTCGAAGACGTCGTGCTGACCGGGAAGGCGTCGGTGCTGGAGACGTGGTGGCAAGACCTCACGGACGCCGACCGGAGGCGCGCCCGGGCGTCGCTAGAGGAGGTGGGATGCCTCGGGCTCGCCGACCGGTCGATCGGGTCGTGCTCGTCGGGAGAGCGGCAGCGGGTGCTCATCGCGCGCGCGCTCTTCGGCGCGCACCCGCTGTCGCTGTTCGACGAGCCGGCCGCCGGGCTCGACCTGCCGGCGCGCGGCTGGCTCCTCTCCGCGATGACGTCGGCTGCCACCGGGCCGGACGCACCGACGACCGTGCTCGCGACGCATCACCTGGAAGAGGTCCCCTCCACCGTCACCCACGCCGCGCTGCTCACCGCGGCGCGTGTGGTCGATCAGGGACCGGTCGAGGCGGTCCTCACCGAGAGCGCGTTGTCACGCTGCTACGGGCTGGACATCGTGCTCGAGCGGCGGGCCGGGCGATGGTGGGCGCGGGCCCGCTGATCCTCACGACCGCCGCTTGCGTCGCTTGGGGGTCATCGCTCGCCCCAGGAGCGAGACCGCCACGCTGATCGCGAGCGTGAAGAACGTGACGACCGCGACGATCGCGATGAGGAGCGCGGCGGGATCGGCCTGCTCCGGCGCCGACCCGATGGCCTTCACGATCGCGTACACGAAGATCACGAGCCAGATGGTGCTCGGGATGGTGAACGGGAGCGTGACGAGGAACGCCAGCGACGTGATGGCGATCGCCGCAGCGAGCCCTCGGTTCTCCCGCATCGGCCGAGACTAGCAGCGGAGCGACTGGGAAGATGGGCCATGCTCGACCGCGCGACCAGGACCGCTCGATCGGCGCGGCGACTCGGCATCGTCGCCGTCTGGGCTGCCACCTTTGCCTGGGCATGGGGCTACATCCTCGTGAAATGGAGCAGCCTCGACGGGTTGCACTTCGCGATGTTCCGGTTGTGGACCGGCGCCGTGATCTCCTGCATCGTCCTCGTCGGCACGGGACGCCGCTTGTCACGCGAGGCCTTCCGCGCCTGTGCGCTTGGCGGTGTGTTCTTCGCCGCGGATATCGGGCTCGGGTTCACCGCGATCAAGCACACGACGATCGCCGACGTCGCGGTGATCGGCGCGCTCGCCCCGGTCGCGATCGCCATCATCTCGGCCCGTCGTCTGCACGAGCACATCGAGGGACGGGACTGGGTGTTGGTCGGGATATCGTTCGTCGGGGTCGCGGTGGTCGCGATCGCGTCCTCCGGATTGCCGTCGTGGAGTCCCTTCGGCGATCTGCTGGCCGCGTGTGGGATCGCGACGTGGAGCGCGTACTGGTTCTTCTCGCGGCACGTGCGGGAACGCGCCGACCCGATCGTCTACTTCGCTTGCGTGATGCTCGCGGCGGCGCTGGTGATGACACCGACCGCGTTCCTGCTGGCGGGTGTGCCATCGTGGCCGAGCGCGCGCGACTGGTTCGCGATCGCCGGCGTCGCGCTCGTCCCGGGGTTCGTCGGACACACGTTGGTGATCTGGTCGCATCGGCACGTGGAATCGTGGCTGTCGGCGCTCATCACGCAGTGCACGCCCGTGATCACCGTGACGCTCGCCTGGGTCCTCCTCGGTGAGACGCTGCCACCCCTCGCGATCGTCGGTGGAGCGATCGTGATCGTCGCGACGGGCCTCGTGCTGGTCGCGGCGGCTCGGCGGGACGGTCGCGCGGACCTGGACGAGGCTGCCGAGCGCGTCAGTTGAATCCCGCGACGGATCCGTCCGGCCGCGGGGGAGGGACGCTCGTTCGGGCAGACGGCATCTTCGCGCCGCTGATGGTCAGGATCACGCCGGCGGCCAGGATGACGAGACCCGCGATGAGCAGGCCGATGCCGATGGGGCCGAGCGCCGGGAGCGTGATGGACCCCGATGCAACGACCGACACCGGAGCGGTGCCGCTCGCGTTCATGATCACCAGCGTCCAATCGCCGGCGTCGACGGGCCACGTCAAGGTCGCCGGGGACCCGTGCGCCTTGGCGACCCAGAACGGTCGTGTCTCAGGTGGTGCCGGCCGCCTCGTTCCGGGCTCGGGGTCCGTTTTCATCCCCCCCGGCCAATTCACCTGAACGATCCGATCGACCTGGACATGATCGAGGTATCGCGCCACGTCGGCGGCCCGACCGATCCCGACGAAGACGTCGCCGTCCGCGCCGTTCCCCGTGACCGTGACACCCACGGTCGCGGCGAAGCTGCCGCTGGAAGGGAGCGCTTCGCTCAGGTCGAGGGTCTCGAACACGAGTGCATGCCCGCTGCTGTCGCCCTGCGCTTGCGGCAACGTGAACGAGCCGTCCGTCCCCACGAGCACCACGACGGCGATGCCACCGATCGTCATGAACAGACCGAGCAGGACCAGAGGGATCCCGAACCCGAGCTTCAACCCGCGCTTCATGCGAGCCATCCTCCCATGGGGAGGATGGCTCGCATGTTGACCCGGGTATCCCATCGGAGTAGGTGGAGCCCTGGTGGGTGAGACAGGTGGGTGAGGCGGTCCGGCTCGACGACATCGTCGCCGGCACGCCGGCGACCCGGGACCGCGTCGTCGACTTCCTCCGGGCCGCGAGCATCGTCGCCGTGGTCTTCGGCCACTGGATGATCGCGATCGTCTGGTGGCAGGACGGGGTGCTGCGAACGACGAGTGCGGTCGGCGTGACCACCGGGCTCTGGTTAGCGACGTGGTTCTTCCAGGTGATGCCGATCTTCTTCTTCGTCGGTGGGTTCTCGAACCTCGTCTCCCTCGAGGCGTCGCGACGACGAGGCGATCCCGACGGGCGCTTCGTGAAGACCAGGGTGATGCGGCTGCTGGGGCCCTCGCTCGTGTTCTTCGCGGTCTGGAGCGCGGTGATCATCGGGATGCACCTGTTCGACGTCGGAGCGCCCACGGGTCCGAGGATCTGGGACGGAACGACGCTCCTTCGCTCGTTCCTCCCGCCCGGGGCCACCCTGCCGTTCGGGCCGCTCTGGTTCCTTGCCGTCTACCTCGTGGTCGTCTGCATCGCGCCGTGGATGGTCGATCTGCATCGCCGGTTCCGTTGGTGGGTGCCGGCCGTCATGGTGGTCGGCGCGTGCGTCGCCGACGTGATCGGCTTCGCGGTCGGGATCTCGCCCGTTCGGTGGGCGAACGTTGCGTTCGTCCTGCTGTTGCCGCACCAGCTGGGGTTCTTCTACGCCGACGGGACGTTCGCTCGGCTCCCGAAGCGCTTCTTCTGGGCGATGGTTGCGGTCGGGCTCGGCGGGCTCGTGGTTCTCACGAACCCGCCGTTCTGGAGGCTGTTCGGAGACGTCCGGTTCGACTGGTTTCCCGGGATCGGCGCCTACCCGAAGAGCCTGCTCGGGACCGACGTCGAGCTGGTCTCGAACGCGTATCCGCCGACCGTCTGCTTCCTGCTCGGTGGGATCTGGTCGATCGGCGCAGTCATGCTGCTCCGGCCGTGGCTCGCGCGATGGCTCCAGCGGACGGGTCCCTGGAAGGTCACGATCGTCCTCAACAGCGTGATCATGACCTTGTTCCTGTGGCACATGACCGCGTACCTCTTCGCGGTGTTGACGCTCTGGCCGCTCGGGCTCGGCCATCAGCACGACAGCACGGCGGGCTGGTGGCTGGAACGGCCCCTCTGGATCGGGCTCTCCGCCCTCTATCTCGTGGGGCTCGTCGCCGTGTTCGGCCGGTTCGAGCGACCGAAGCGACACGAACGGGTCTCCGCCGTCGCCTGATCATCGCGATCGCGTCGCAGCCGGTCTGCGACCCACACGATGCGGGTCCGCGATGCTACCTTCGGGCATCGTGGATGTCGCCGAAGGAGGGCACGGCAGCTCAGCGATGGGCTCGCGAGCGCTCCTGCTCGCCGGCCTCGGCATCCTGTTCATGGCGATCGTCGCGGCGACCCCGGGCTCCCCGTACCAACCGCCGCTCCCGGCGGGCGGACAGCCCCACGGGATCCTCCGCGACGTCGCCGTGGCGCTCCACCTCGATCGTCTCCAAGGCGATCCATTGCTCGCGATCGGCGTCCTGGCCACCCTGCTGGCGACCGCCTCGTTCCTCCTGCTGTTGCGCGAGGCCTTCCGCGGAAGGGTGTCGGTCGGGGCGGTCGCGGTCGTCGTGGTCGGCGCGCACGCGTTGCTGCTGCTGGTGCCGTTGCTCTTCTCGCGCGACGTCTACTCCTACGCGTTCTACGGTCGGATCGCCGGGGTCTACGGGGGCAATCCGTACGTTCAGACGCCGCTCGATCACTCCGGTGACATGCTGTGGAACTTCGTCGGCTGGCAGTGGGTCAACACCCCGGCGTATTACGGGCCCGCATGGACGTCCCTCTCGGCCGTCCTGTCGAAGATCCTCCCGAGGCCGATCGACGACGTACAGGCGTACCGGTTCATCTCGATCGGGGCGAGCCTCCTAACGTGCGGCGTGATCGTCTGGGTTGTCCACCGAGTCTGGCCGCAGCGGACCGCTTTCGCGCTGGCGGCGTTCGGCGCCAACCCCGTGGTCCTGTTCCACTCGGTGGCGAGTGGACACAACGACCTCCTCGTGGCACTCGGGATCGTGAGCGCCTACGCGTTGCTCCTCTCGAAGCGCGAAGCGGCGGCGGTTGCCGTCCTCACGCTCGCGGCGCTCATCAAGGTGACCGCGCTCTTGCCGCTCATCATGCTGCTGGTCTGGTGCGTGGCGCGCCGAGCACCCGAAGAGCGTCGCGCCGCGTTCGTGTCCCGGGTCGGCCTCTCCGCCGGGATCGGTCTGCTCCTCGCCGTGCCGTACTTCCAACTGCACGACCCGACGCTCGGGATGGTGGGGTTGGCGAGTCGGAGCGGCTGGTTCGCGCCCACCAGGGCGATCGCCCGCGTGGTCGACGGCGTGACCTTCCATACGTTGGGGTGGGTGGTGAGCCTCGGAGCGCTGTGCCTGTTGGCGTGGGGCGTCTGGTCGCTCGCCCGAGCCGTCTGGCGCCGCACGTCGATCGGGAGCATGTCGGGGAAGGAGCTGGGGGCGGTGTGGGGGTGGGCATTGGTGCTCCTCCTGCTCCTCGGTCCGGTCCTCCTCCCGTGGTACATCGTGTGGGGGTTGCCCTTGGTGTGGGCGCTCCCCAGGGTGCCGCGGATCACGATGCTCGCGGCGAGCGCGATGCTCGGCGTCACGCTCTGGTCGGAGGAGCCGCTGCGCTACCCGGGCGCGTTCGACCTGAACCTGCTGGTGGGATATCTCGTCGTCGTCCCCGTGCTCCTCGTGATGCTCGTGCTCGTGATCCAAGACCTCCGGTCACGGATCGAGTACGGTCGCGCGTTCGACGACGGGGTTCCGTCGACCGCGCCCACGATGCTCGCCGGCCAGACGGAGGGCAAGGAGCGCATACCCGGTCCCGCCGGCGAGGGCGCAGGCCACGCTGGCGACCCATCCTCGACGGGGGTCGGCGCCTAGGAGCTCGAACCCGAGCGCGACGAGCGTCAAGGTCGCCGATCCGAGCGCGGGCGAGACGGCGAGCGCTGCGGCGGCGTCACGCGAGGATCCGCCGAACGCCCACCACGCCCACCCCGCGCCGATCACGATCAGCAGGAGGAACGTTCGGATCGTCGAGCGGACGATCGTCGACGGGTCGGACGGGGCGAGCTCGCCGGGATCGGCTGGGGGCGATCCGGTCACGGGGACGTTCGTCGCGATCGTCCCGTCCCACGTCGTGAGACCGGGCGTCGTCATCGCGGATGGATCGCGGTCGAGCTCGGGTGCGACGAAGACCGCGCGCGGACCCGGCGGGATCTGGGCGAGGGAGTCGGCAGACGCCCGGTCGAACACGGGATCGCCGCGCACCGTCGGCCGCCCCGCCAGCAGGTCCTCCGCGCGTCCGAGGTAGATCGACACGTCTCCCGCGCGATCCGGGGGGATCGCTGCGCGGACCGTGTTGAGCCCGTGGGAGAGGTGGAACAGCGCGTAGTCGATGCCTGCGGGGTCATCGGCAACGAACACGAGCGGGGTCCCGGGCGGGGTCGTCGCCGCGATCCGGCCCGCGGTCGTCAGCTCGTTGAGCTCGTCCGGCGAGACGTAGGTCGGCTGCGCGCGCCAGTCCCGCATCGCCGGGTAGACGATCAGCGTGACGAGCACGATCGCGATCGGCCACGCGAGCGCCGGCCGGCGGAGCCGCTCGCCGATCCACACGAGACCGAAGCCCGCGAGGATCGGGAGGCAGAACGCGAAGGTGAGGATCCGGTCGGGCGGGAAGAGGCCGGTCAGCATGCCGACCGGCAACGCGAGCGCGCTGACGACGGCCCACGCGACGAGGAACCGCCGAGCGAATCCGCAGGCACGGAAGCTCCCGGCAACGGCGAGCGAGGTGGTCATGATCGGGGCGTATCGCCGCCAGTTCCGGACGAGGCGATCCAGGTACAGGCGGCGGAGCTCCGTCCATTGCCCGGTCCGTCGGAGCATCGCGTCGAGGGAGGTGTCCCCCGGGAGTCGAGCGGGGCCGATCAGGCACGCGAGGATCCCCCCGAGAACGATCGCGGCGCCACCTCCGAGCGAGGCGAGCACGCGGCCTGCGTCGGCTCGGGCGGCCGATGGATGCCCGCTCGGCGCCTCGCGGCCGGCCCACCACGACCACGCGGCGGCCGCGACGAGCACGGCGACCGCAACCAGGAAGAACTCCGGGTGCGCGAGGCCACCACCGCCGAGGAGCAATCCCGCTGCGATGGTTCCCCGCCGCGTGCGGCGGGCGAGGGCCGCCGCCGCGGCGAGGAACGCCGCGACGAGCGCGAGGTTCGCGAGGTAGCCGCCGCCAAGGAAGGTGGTCCACGCGGCTGCCAGCACCGCCCCGGCGAGCCACGCGAGCCGGGGTGTCTCGCCGCGGCCGCGCGCCAGCGCGGCCGCGGCGAGCGCGCTCGCCGGCATCAACGCGTACTGCACCCCGGCGACGGCGGGCACCAACCCGATCCCGAGCGCGCTCGCGACGGTCGGGATCAGCGCCGGCGTGCCGGGCCGCTCGCCGACGAGGGACAGCCCCTCGGCGGCCCCGACCCGAGACCACCAGAGGTAGACGGGCATATCGGGCCCGACCGCGAACGCGTAGTGGTGGACCAGCGTGGGCCAGACCGCGACGCGAAGGAACACGGCTCCGAGCACGACGACGAGCAGCAGGTCGATCGTCGCGCGGGCGGACCCGGTCCGGATCTCGGTCGATCCGGTCGTCGCCGTTTCGGTCGTCGTCACGTCGCCGGCCGACCGTATCACCGCGGCTTAGTAGCATCGCCGCCATGCTCGATCGCGAGCTCGTCACCGAGGTCCTCGCCGCCGCGCGCCGCAAAGGTGGCGACTTCGCGGAGGTCTTCGTCGAGGAGCGCTCGTCCACCTCGATCCGTCTGGACGATGGGCGCGTCGAGGAGCTGACGACCGGCCTCGATCGTGGAGCGGGCGTGCGGGTGGCACAGGGAACGAGCTACGGGTACGCGTACTCGAACAAGCTGGACCGCGACGCGCTGCTGGAAGCAGCCGCGGCGGCGAGCGCGGCGCTCCGCGGTGACGCCCCGGGCACGGTCGTCGATCTGACCGACCGGTTCGGGCCGGGGACCAACCGTGCGGGCCGCGCCGCCGACACCGTCGCCGCTTCGGACAAGGTCGGGTGGCTCCGCGAGGTCGACGAGGTCGCGCGCGGGCACAGCCCCGAGGTGACCCAGGTCACCGGGATCTACTTCGATTCGCTCCAGCGACGGCTGATCGCGGCTTCGGACGGCCGGTGGATCGACGAGGAGCGGCCCCGGATCCGGCTGGTCGCCCAGGTCGTCGCGAAGCGCGGTGACGTGATCCAGACCGGGTGGGACGGGCCGGCCGCCTGCGCGGGCGTCGAGTTCCTCGACGCCCATCCGCCGAGCGTCACCGCCGAACGGGCGGCGACGCGTGCCGTCACGATGCTGGACTCGATCCCCGCGCCGGCCGGCGAGATGGCGGTGGTCGTCGCGAACGGATGCGGCGGGGTCCTGTTCCACGAGGCGGTCGGGCACCCGTTGGAGGCCGATGCCGTCGACAAGGAGGCGTCCGTGTACCGCGCGCTCGTCGGCGAGCGGTGCGCGAGCGAGTTGATCGACGGCGTCGACGACGCCACGATCGCGAACGGCTGGGGTTCGTACGATTTCGACGACGAGGGCGAGGCCGCCCAACGGACCGAGCTGTTCCGTGCCGGGGTCCTCCAAGGCTTCCTGCAGGACCGGCTCCGGGCCGCCAAGATGGGTGTCCAACCCACGGGGAACGGTCGGCGCGAGTCCTACGCCTCGCCACCGATCGTGCGGATGACGAACACGAACATCCTTCCCGGCAAGGAGGACCCGGACCAGATCCTCCGTTCGACGGCGCACGGGATCTACGTCCGTGGGCTCGGCGGCGGGCAAGTCAATCCCGCGACCGGCGACTTCGTGTTCGGGGTCTCGGAGGGTTACCTGATCGAGGACGGTCACGTCACGACGCCGGTCCGCGGCGCCAACCTGATCGGCCGGGCGATCGAGGTCATGAGCTCCGTCGACGTGGTCGGGAGCGACTTCGAGACCTGGGAAGGCGTCTGCGGCAAGGACGGCCAGAGCGCACCGGTGGGGAGCGGCTCGCCGACGCTCCGCATCGCCAAGATCACGGTCGGAGGCACGGGTGCCTGAGATCGGAGCGTTGGTGCGCGCCGCCGTGGAGGCGGCGGACGGAGACGAGCAGGTCGAGGCCTACGCCGAGGAGGGGCGCCAGACCGAGGTGAGCGCGCTCCGGAACGAGATCGAGGGCATGACTTTCGCGGAGTCACGCGGCCTCGGCGTCCGCGTGATCCGCGACGGGCAGCTCGGCTACGCGTGGGCGGCCGATCCCTCGGAGGACGAGGCGCGCGAGACGGTGTGGCGGGCGCGCGAGAACGCCGCGCTCTCCGAGTCGGACGAGCACAACGGCCTGCCCGCGGCGGAGTCGTTCGAGGCGATGCCCGAGATCTTCCGAGAGCAGAGCGCGACCGTCGCCGCTGACGACAAGGTGCGGATGGCGTTGGAGCTCGAGGCGTACAGCGTCTCCCGCGATCAGCGCGTGTCGAAGGTCGACCTGGCGCAGGTCGGGGACGCGGTCTCGCGCGTGGCGATCGCCTCGACGACCGGGGTCGACGTCGAGTACGCAAGGACGGACGCGTGGGCCGTCGTCGTCACGCTCGCCGTCGACGGCGACGAGACCCAGACCGGCTTCTCCTACGCCATCACGCGCGGGCTCGACGCGCTCACGTGGGAGCCCGTCGCCGACGAGGCGGTCGAGCGCGCGGTGAAGATGCTCGGCGCCGTCAAACCGCCGACCGCCAAGCTGCCGGTCGTGCTCGACCCGTTCGCCGCATCGAGCTTCCTCGGCGTGCTCGCCGGCGCGCTGAACGCGGAGGCAGTCTTGAAGGGCAGGTCGCTCTTCGCCGACATGGTTGGTCGAGCCGTCGGTTCCGACGCGTTCACGCTCGTCGACGACGGACGTCGACTCGACGGCCCCGGAGCGTGCCCGTTCGACGGGGAAGGGGTTCCGAGCGGCCGGACCGAGCTGTTCACGGACGGAACGCTGAACGGGTTCCTCCATGACTCGTACACGGCGCGCCGGGCCGGCGATGGCCAACGATCGACGGGCAACGCCAAGCGCGGTGGCTACCGGTCCACGCCGGGTGTCGGCACGTCGAACTTCTTCGTGGATCCCGGAGAGCTCTCGTACGACCAGCTCCTGACGAAGGCCGAGGGCGGCGTGCTGATCATGGACGTCTCGGGGGTGCACTCCGGCGCGAACCCGATCAGCGGCGAGTTCAGCGTCGGAGCGACCGGGTTGCGGTTCCAGGGCGGAGCCACGGGCGAGCCGCTGCGCGAGATGACGATCGCGTCGACCCTGCCCCAGATGCTCGCGGGCATCGCGGGGGTGGGGAGCGACCTCCGCTTCTTCTCGAGCGTCGGCACGCCGTCGATCCTGATCGGTGAGATGACGCTCGCCGGCGTCTGAGCCGGCTCGATCTCAGATCGTCGCGGACCGAACGCCGGTCGCGATCAGCAGGAAGACGAGCGCCGCCACCGCCAGCCGGTAGACCATGAAGATGAGGAAGTCGTGGCGCCGGAGGTACCGCAAGAGGAACCAGATCACCACGAAGCCGCTGATCGCGGAGGCGACGAACCCCCAGAAGAATTGAGCACCGTATCCCTGGAACCCGTCCTGCAGCACGCCGACACCCTTGTAGAGGCCGGCGCCCGCGATGATCGGGATCGCCAGCAGGAACGAGAAGCGAGCCGCGGCCTCACGTTCGATGCCGATGGCGCGCGCGGCGGTGATCGTCACGCCGGAGCGAGACACCCCGGGTTGCAACGCGAGCGCCTGGGCGAGCCCCAAGAACAGGCCGGTCTGGGGCCGGACAGAGTCCAGATCGCGATCGCTCCGGCAGATCCGGTCGACGACGTAGAGGACTACCCCGAAGACCGCGAGCATCACGGCGATCAGCCACGGCTCACCGAGCGTGTCCTCGATCGCGCTCTCGAACAGCGCTCCCGCTATCGCTCCGGGGATCGTGCCGACCACGAGCGCCCATGCGAGTCGTTCGTCCGCCGATCGGATCGAACGAGCTCGGACCGACGCGATCCAGGCTTTGAAGTAGCGCCAGAGATCGGTGCGGAAATAGATCACGGCCCCCAGCAGCGTCCCGACGTGGAGCGCGACGTCGAAGGTCTTGTTGAGCGCCGGATCCTGGACGATGGACCACCCGAACAGCCACGGGACCAGGATCAGATGTCCACTGCTGGAGACCGGAGCGAACTCCGTGATGCCTTGGGTGATCCCCAAGATGATCGCCTGCAGGATGGTCACGCGCGCCCTTCCGGTCGGGAGGACCACCG
>Ga0307289_10000947_pt1 | contig 12566 bp, 15 predicted proteins | sample ER_DNA_143_FD_194483 | JGI IMG/M metagenome (GOLD analysis project Ga0307289, IMG submission 194483) | Bulk soil microbial communities from the East River watershed near Crested Butte, Colorado, United States - ER_DNA_143 | ecosystem: Environmental > Terrestrial > Soil > Floodplain | place...
CTGCTCGGGCCAGGGCTCGACCTGACGGGCCGTGAAAGAGATTCCAAGCTCGGTCAGCGCCTCGCGCACCGCGGAGGAAAACGGGCACCACTCCGCCTGATAGAGGGTCGGACCGGCGTCAGCCACTGAAGCCGTTCTTGGCGTGCGTGCCGTCGCAGAACGGCTTGTTGGCGGAGCCGCCACAGCGACAGAGGGCCACCTTCTCGCCTTCGAAGACGACAGCGCCGTCCCCGTCGACGATGCGCACGTTGCCGGAGACGAGCAGCGGCCCGTTCGCCGACGCGCGGAGCTCGGTCGGGCGCAGTCGCCGTTTGGCCGGCGCCCCGACGCGATGAGTCCTCAGCGCGCCCGAGGGGCAGAGGGAAACCGCCGCCTCGACCTCGTCGGCTGACGCAGCGTCGACCTTCACCCAGGGTCGGCGGGAGTCGTCGAACACCTGCGGCAGGGAACGGACACAATTCTTCGAGTGGTAACAGAGGCGCGGTTCCCATTCGACGACGATTTCGTCGGTGGGATACTCCTTGGTCAGCGTGTCCCTGGTCGAGCTCATACGCGCATCGCCCGGGTGACGTTAGCGAGACGGTGGCGGGCTACGGCGAGAACGGGAGGACTGGCATGGCAACTGCAGGTTCGGTGAAGCTTCGCGAGCAGGTCGGCGGCGAGACGATCACTTCCGAGGACGCGGGCTACGAAGAAGCGCGGCGCGTCTACAACGCGATGATCGACAAGCGGCCGCAGGTGATCGTGCGCGCCCTCGATGCGAACGACGTCGTCGCGGCGGTGAACTTCGCACGCGAGAACGAGCTCCCGATCGCAATTCGCGGCGGCGGCCATAGCGTCCCGGGCTTCGGCACCGGCGACGATGCGGTCGTGATCGACCTCAGCGCGATGCAGCGCGTCGACGTCGATCCGGGCTCGAAGACGGCGAAGGCTCAGGGCGGAACCACCTGGGGCACTTTCAACGACGCGACCTATGCCCACGGCCTGGCCACGACGGGCGGGATCATCTCGACCACGGGAATCGGCGGGCTGACGCTCGGCGGCGGGATCGGCTATCTCACCCGCGGCCTCGGGCTCTCGTGCGACACCCTCGTCTCGGCCGAGGTCGTCACCGCCGACGGCCGAACGGTGAAGGCGAGCGACGAGGAAAACGAGGATCTGTTCTGGGCGCTTCGCGGCGGCGGCGGCAACTTCGGCGTCGTCACCGAGTTCGAGTATCGGTTGCACCCGCTGAAAGAGGTCTACGGCGGCCCGATGTTCTTCGAGGTCGAGGACGCGCCCAAGGTGCTGAAGTTCTTCCGGGAGTTCATCAAGAGCGCGCCCGAGGAGTTCGGCGGCTTCCCGGCCTGGCAGATCGCGCCGCCGCTTCCGTTCATCCCGGAGGACCGGCACGGCGACACCTTCATGGCGTTCGTCAGCTGTTGGGCGGGGCCGATCGAGGAGGGCGAGGCGGCCCTGGCCCCGATCCGCGAGGTCGCCCAGGTCGTCGCCGAGCACGTCGGGCCGATGCCCTACCCGGTGATCAACAGCGCCTTCGACGCGCTCGTTCCCGCCGGGCTGCAGCACTACTGGAAGGCGAGCTTCGTCAAGGAACTGACGGACGAGGCCATCGACGCCCATCTGACCCACGGGCCGAACGTTCCCACCGTCAACTCGACGGTGCACATCTATCCGATCAACGGCGCTGCCAACCGGGTGCCTGCCGACGCGACCGCCTTCGCATATCGAGATGCCACGTTCGCCGTGGTGATCGCGGGCATGTGGCCGGACGCGGCCGACAACGAAGCAAACACCGCCTGGGTGCGGGGCTTCTACGACGCGGTCGAGCCGTTCTCCGAAGAGGGCGGCTACGTCAACTTCATGGCGGATGACGATCAGGGGCGGATCCGCGCGAACTACAAGGGCAACTACGACCGGCTCGTCGAGGTGAAGCGCGAGCACGACCCCGACAACCTGTTCCGGCTGAACCAGAACATCGCGCCTTAATCGATAGTCGCCTCGCGCCACACCGAGGCGACGAGCACGATCACGACACCGATCGGCAGCAGCCACCAGGCGTTGACGCCCTCGTGCGCGAGCACGTAGGTGGCGCCGAGCGCCACCGCGAGACCGAGGGCGGCCCGCCAGTCGTCTCCGACGACGAAGTTCCACCAGAAGAGCGCGAAGGAGCGGACGAACCTCATGCGCCGGCCCCCGCAGTCACGGCAGCCACGCGCCGCCGCCGCAAGGCGCGCACCAGCAGGAACGAGACCGCGCCGAGCAGCGCGATCACGGCGAGCAGGGACGCCTCGTCACCCGGCCAGTCGACGCCGGCGCCCTCGGCGCCCCAGAAGCAGCCGAAGCTCGTCAGCAGGATGCCGACGGCGAACTTGATCGAGTTCTCGGGCACGCGCTCGAGCGGCCCGCGGGCCAGCACTCCCGCGAGGACGACGAGCACCACCGCCGCCCCCGCCGCAGCGGCTGCCAGCCCCACACGGCCCTGGGCGCTGCCGAAGCTGATGACGATGAACACGACCTCGAGACCCTCCAGCAGAACGCCTTTGAAGGAGACGGTGAAGGAATACCAGTCGAGCCCCGCCCGCTCTTCCTGCCCCGCAGCCGCGGCCAGCTCGCGCTGCCGGCGGAACGCCTCATCCTCGTCCTTCATCGGCTTGTAGCCCCCCGCACGCAGGATCGCCTTGCGCAGCCACTGCATGCCGAAAGCGAGCAGGAGCGCGCCGACGACGAGCCGAAGCGTTTCGATCGGGACCACCCGCAGCGCAGGGCCGAGCGCGGCGATCAAGACGGCGAGCACGACGCCCGCCAGACCGGCGCCGATCAACGTCGAGCGCCAGCCCCGGACGATGCCGACGCCGAGCACGATCGTCAGAGCCTCGACCGCCTCGACCGCGCTGGCGGCAAAGGCGCCGAGCAGGATCAGGATCGTGTGGCTGCTCAACGGTCGACCCGTGAGCGCGCGGCGGCCGAGTAGCTGTCGGCACTCGGCGCAGGCTTCCGTTCCACCCCCGCCGCGGCATACGCATCTTCCTCGTCCAGCGTCTCGTGCTCCATCAGCGCCTCGACGAGCGAATCCAGCTTCGCGCGGTTCTCCCGCAGGAGGTCGACGACCTGGTGGTGCGCTTCTTCGACGATGCGCCGCACCTCCTCGTCGACGAGCCGCTGCGTGTCGGGCGACACCTCGGCAACACCGGGCAGGAGCGGGCCTGAGCCGTCGCGCGGGAGCACGGCGACCGGCCCGACGGCCGGGCTCATCCCCCAGCGCCCGACCATCTGCCGCGCTAGGTCGGTCAGCTGCTGGATGTCCGACTCCGCGCCCGTGCTCGCCTCGCCATAGACGACCTCCTCGGCCGCGCGGCCGCCGAGCGCGACCTTGATCTTCGCCTGCACCTCGGGCTCGCGGTAGTTGAAGCGATCGCTCTCCGGCGCCGCGAAGGTGACGCCGAGCGCGAGCCCACGCGGGATGATCGACACCTTGCGGACCGGGTCGGCACCCTCCGTGAGCATGCCGACGATCGCGTGGCCTCCCTCGTGGTACGCGGTCCGCCGCCGGTCCTCTTCGGAGATCATCACCTCGCGCTCGGCGCCGAGAATGATCCGCTCGAGCGCGTCCGTGAAGTCCGACTCGTCGACGACGTCATGGTTCCGCCGCGCCGCCAGCAGCGCCGCCTCGTTGACGAGATTCGCGAGGTCGGCTCCGACCATGCCTGGCGTCGTCGCCGCGATCCGGCCGAGGTCGACGTCAGGCCCCAGCGGCACGCCTCGCGTGTGCACCCGGAGAATCGCCTCGCGGCCGCCCCGGTCGGGCGGCTGCACAGCGACCCGGCGGTCGAAGCGACCGGGTCGGAGGAGGGCCTGGTCGAGGACGTCCGGCCGGTTCGTCGCCCCAATGACGATCACCTGCGTCGACGAGTCGAAACCGTCCATCTCGGTCAGGATCTGGTTCAGCGTCTGCTCGCGCTCGTCGTTGCCGCCGCTGAAGCCTGCGATGCCGGACGTCCGTGAGCGGCCGATCGCGTCGAGCTCGTCGATGAACACGATCGACGGGGCACCCTCTTTGGCCTGCGTGAAGAGATCGCGCACGCGCGAGGCGCCGACACCCACGATCGCCTCGACGAACTCGGACGCCGCGAGGGAGAAGAACGGGACGTCCGCCTCGCCGGCGACGGCCCGCGCGAGCAGCGTCTTGCCGGTACCCGGTGGCCCCGAGAGCAGCACGCCGTGCGGAATCCGGCCGCCGAGCTTCCGGTACTTCTCGGGATGGCGGAGAAAGTCGACCACCTCGGACAGCTCGGCCTTGGCCTCGTCGATTCCGGCGACGTCGGCGAAGGTGACCTTGTCGCCGGCCGGCTGGTAGCGCCGGGCGCTCGACCGGCCGAAGGAGCCGAGGACGTTCTGCACGTTGCCGGCCCGCCGCATCAGCCAGAAGAGGAGCCCGACGAAGAGAATCGTCGGCCCGAAGCCGAGCAGCAGGTTCTGCCACCAGGGTGCGCCGGTGTCGAGCGGCTCCGCGTTGACGACGACGCCGTTGTCCTGCAGGAGTTTCGAGAGGGCGTCGGTGTTGGCGAAAGCCGGGATCTCGGTGCGGAACTTCGTCGTCGGCTTGGAGCCCTTGTACGACTCTTTCTGGTTGAAGGTGCCCTGCACGGCCGTGCCCTTGGACGTGATCTCCTTGACGTGGCCGTCCTTGACCTGATTGATGAAGAACGGGCTGTACGGGACGCGGACACGCGATGAGGGCTGCGTCGCCCTGCTGCTGAAGTAGAGGTTGAACGCGAGCAGGGCGAGGAAGAAGAGGATCCAACCCCTGCTCAGGCGGAAGCGCGGCTGCGACGGTGACCCAGAGGAGCCTCTCGGCGCCGGGGGTGGCTTCTCGCCCTGCCCGCGCTCCTGCGGCGTCTCACTCACGGGTCAAGCCTACTCCCGCCTGCGAGGGAGACTTCCAAGCCGCGAGACTCTGGCCCGTGACGGCCTCGGGCAGGCAACTCGCTCGCAGATTCTTGGTGCTTGTCTTGCTCCTGCTGGGGCCCATCGTCGTGGCGCTCGACCGGTTCGGCGCCGCCGGCGAGATAACCCTCTTCGTCCTCGCAGGTGTGGCGCTGATCCCGCTTTCCTGGGTGATCGGCGAGGCGACGGACAACCTCGCGATCCATACCGGGCCCGGCGTCGGCGGCTTCCTGAACGCTACGTTCGGAAACGCCCCGGAGCTGATCATCGCGATCGTGGCGATCGCCGACGGCCTGCCGGAGATCGTCCGTGCCTCGGTCGTCGGCTCGATCGCCGGGAACCTCCTGCTCGTCCTCGGCTTCACTTTGTTGCTTGGGCAGCGCGGTGCGTTCGACCGGCGCTCCGCCTACATCTCGTTGGGACTCGTAGCCTTCGCCGGGCTGATCGTGCTCGTCCCTTCCGTGGCCGGCTTCCATGGCGACCCCAACCGTCACTCGCTCGCGGTCCTCTCGCTTCCTTTTGCGGTCGTCCTTCTGCTCGTGCGCTTGACCGTGACCCGCTACTCATTGCGCCGCCAGCGTCGGCTGGCCGAACCGGGCACGGGCGGCTGGCCCCTTCGAGTGGCGATCGGCGTGCTCGGTCTCGCCACGCTCATAACGGCTTTCGTCACCGAGACCCTGGTCGGCACCCTGCAGACGTTCGCGGAGCGGGCGCACCTCTCGGATTTCTTCGTCGCCGCCGTCATCGTCGCGATCGTCGGCAACGCGACCGAGCACGGCAGCGCGGTATTGCTTGCGCGTCGCGGCCGGGTGCAGCTTGCGGTCGAGATCCCGCTCGCTTCGAGCGCGCAGATCGCCGGGACGCTGATTCCTCTCGTCGTCCTGATCTCCTGGGCGTTCGACCCGTTCGCCCTCAGCTTCCGCCCGGTCGAGCTTTTCGCGATTGCGATCGCCGCAACGCTTCCGGCGCTCTTGCTCCGGAGCGGCGAGACGAGCCGTTTCCGCGGCGCCGTTCTGCTCGCGGCCTACGCCGTGCTCGTGGTGGTGTTCTACTTGGTCGGCGACCGGTAGGCCGGCGGGCTCACTCGCTGCTCGAGGCCGATCTCGAGACCGAGGCATAGAGGGCTTCGATCGTGCGCGCCTGGCCGAGGGCGTCATCACGCCCGAGCATCAGCTCGGCCTCGCCCCGAATCGCAGCGCTCACGTTCTCCAGCTCGAGCCGGTAGGCGTTCGCCGGGTCGATTGGGATCGGCTCCGGCTTGGCTCCCGGCCGTTGCAGCTCGATCCCGGGGGTGCCGGTCGTGAACGGATCCGGCACGAGGAGCGTCGCCTCGTCCCCGACCACCTCGAGGGCCGCTCGGCGGGGAAACACGAAACCGCAGTCGAAGTGACCGAGAACCTCGTTCGGGAACTCCAGCGCTCCGGTGAAGACGACGTCGACGCCCGTCGAGCCGAGCGCCTGCTCGCCACGGGCACGCTCGGGCTCTCCCCCGACGAGCCGGAGAGCGCTGATGCAGTAGCAGCCGACGTCCATGAGCGCCCCGCCGTCGAGGCCGGGATCGAAACGCGTGTCGGCAGGACCGCGCGAAGCCGCCAAGTCGAAGCCGAACGCTGCGCGCAAGACTCGAACACGCCCGACCGCGCCCGACCCGATCAGCTCGGTGAGGCGCCGCGTCTGCGGGTGGTGGCGCCACATGAACCCCTCCGAGAGAACCAGGCCGGCTGCCTCCGCGCGATCGAACGCCTCCTCCACCTGCTCGGGGTGGCGCGAGAACGGCTTCTCGACGAGCACATGCTTGCCCGCGTCGAGGGCCCGGAGCGTCCATTCGACGTGGAGCCGGTTGGGAAGCGAGACGTAGACGGCGTCGATCTCAGGATCTTCGAGCAGCCCCTCGTAGCTTCCGTACGAGCGCGCGAGGCCGTGCTCCCTCGCGTACACGCGGGCGCGATCCTCGTCGCGGCTTGCGACCGCGACCACCTCGACGGCGGAGCTCTCGGCGGCTCCCGCGAGGATGGCGTCGTTGATCGCCGCGGTCGAGAGCAGGCCCCAATTCACGGTCACGGCGTGTAGCGATAACACGCCTGAGTCACCTTGCGCCGAGCTAGGGTGACCCGCAATCTTCAGCCAGTTCACAGACCAGGTTGCCAACGCCTCGGGCTGGGCGTATCTGATCGTCTTCCTGCTGGCGTACTTCGACGCGATCGTGCCCGTCGTCCCCAGCGAGACGGCGGTGATCACCGCCGGCGTCGTCGCTTCCTCGGGCGACCTGAGCCTGCCGATGATCGTTGCCCTCGCGGCCGCAGGAGCCCTCCTCGGCGACAACACCGCGTACTTCATCGGCCGACGCTTCGGTACTCGAATCAAGGACCGCTTCTTCAGCAGCGAGAAGTCGCGTGAGCGAACCGCGTGGGCGGAGCGCCAGCTCACCGAACGCGGCGGCGAGCTGATCGTGATCGCCCGCTTCATTCCGGGCGGCCGCACGGCGGTGACGCTGAGCGCCGGCACGCTCGGCTACCCGTGGCGGCGCTTCGTCCTCTTCGACGCAGTCGCCGCGCTCATCTGGGCGTCGTACGCAGCCCTGCTCGGGTACTTCGGCGGCCATGCGTTCGAGCACGCGCCGTGGAAGGGCCTGCTGCTCGCACTCGCCATCGCCTTTTCAGTTGCCGGCGCGATCGAGGTCTTCCGCTGGTACTTGAGGCGGCGTCGAGCGGCCGCGTCCTAATCAAACGCCGGAGTGGTCGAGCGCGGCGAGCAGAGTCTCGAGCTCGTAGTCGCCGTCGTGCCTGACGCCGTTCAGGTAGAAGGTCGGCGTGCCGTTGACGCCGCTGCGCACCCCACTCATGAAGTCCTCGCGCACCCGCTCGGCGTGGACGTGTCGCGCCAGTTCGTTGTCGAACCTGCCGACATCGAGCCCAAGTTGCTCGGCGTACCGGTGCAGATCCGCTGCCTCGAGGTGCTGCTGACTCTCGTAGAGGAGGTCGTGCATCTCCCAGAACTTTCTTTGCGCGTCCGCCGCCTCGGCGGCCTCCGCCGCTAGCTCGGCATGTGGGTGCGAAGTCGTGATCGGGAAGTTCCGGAACACGAAGCGGAGCCGATCGCCGAGCCGCGACTGGACCTCTTTGACGATCGGGTAGGCGGCGCCGCAGAACGGGCACTCGTAGTCGCCGTACTCGAGCAGCGTCGCCGGCGCCTCCGCCGCCCCCTGGATGTGGTCGCGGTCCTCGCTGACCGGAAGCGTCAGCTTCGCCGCCCACTGGGTGCTGCTCACGAGCCGCTCTCCGCGCCAAGACCTTCGAGCGCGCGTAGGATCCCGTCCGCGCCGGGGTTGACCCCCACAGGCGAGACGTAGCTCCAGCGGACGACCCCGTCGCCGTCGATCACGTACAGCGCCCGTTCGCTTGTCCCCGCTCCGTCCCGGTAGACGCCGTAGGTCCGAGCAACCTCGCCCTTGGGCTCGAAGTCGGAAAGCAAAGGGAAGTGCAGGTTTCGGTCACGCGCGAAGGCTAGGTGCGACCAGATCCCGTCGACGGAGATCCCCAGCAGCTCCGCATCGAAGCGCTGGAACTCGGGCAGCAGCTCCTGGTAGAGCGCCAGCTGATCGGAGCAGACGGGGCTCCAGTCTTCGGGATAGAAGGCAAGGATCGTCGGTCGGCCACGGAAGTCGGCGAGCGAGACGGTCTGGTCAGGGGTCGACAGAAGCGCGAACTCGGGCGCTTTCGTCCCGATCTCGAGCGGTCCGGCGCGGTGCTCAACGGTTGTATTCGGCATCCGCAAATACCTCCAAAGTGCGGGCCTCGGAGTCTAGTCCCGTGCCGCGCGCAGGAGCCGACGCGATGAGTTTCCTTCGCTCTGGCGGTCTTCTCTTCGTGATCCCGATAGCGTCCGAGTCCGACGGAGGGAGAGGTAATGCCTGAGCACAAGATCGGAACACACGAGGAATGGCAGGCGGCCCGCGACGAGCTCGCGAAGCTCGAAGGCGAGCACGCGCAGAGGAACGAGGAGATCAAGAAGAAGCGTCGTGAGCTTCCCTGGGTCCCGGTCGAGAAGGAGTATGTGTTCGACACCGGGGACGGCAAGAAGACCCTTGCCGAGCTCTTCGACGGACGCTCGCAGCTCCTCGCCTACAACGTGATGTACGGCCCCGACTACACGAACGGCGCGTGCCCCGGCTGCACCAGTCTGGCGGACGGGCTCGACGGCACCCTCGTCCACCTCAACCACATGGACGTGACGCTGATCTGCTTCTCGAGAGCGCCGATCGAGTGGCTCGAGGCCTACAAACAGCGGATGGGCTGGCAGTTCCCCTACGTCTCCACCTACAACACCGACTTCGCCTTCGACTTCGGCCTCGCGCTGAAGGAGGAGCAGGTAGAGCAGATTCCGGAGCTCAAGGAGACGCTCGACAACCCGCCCGGCTGGCTCGAGGATTGGTCAGACCAGGTCGGGGCCGAGCTCAAAGACGGGCTGCGCGAGAACCCGAGTTGGATCGCCTTCGCGCGCGAGAACGGGACCGTCTACCACACATACACCGTCAGCGCGCCCGACCCGTTCGTAGCCCCGTACTACGACTTCCTGCTGGCGCGAACACCGAAAGAACAGCCGGAAGAGCCGCGCAACTGGCGAAAGGACGAGTATCCCGACTGACGCTAAGTATTAGGGTTCAGCCTCCCGTCAGCGAACAATGGAGCCCGCATGCTCGTCCTGCTACTCGTCATCATCCTGGTGCTTGCCTTGGCCGGAGGCATCTTCGTCAGCAAGTTCCTTTTCTTGCTGCTCCTCCTGCTGCTCGTCGTGCTTCTCCTGCGCGGCCGCTTCTAGTACCGCCAAGTTTCGGTGAAGTCGCGACTCAGGGTCACGCGGCAACAGATCCTGGGGTTCCGGCGCCGAGTCGGCGCGCTCGACGAGCGCCTGCCGATGGGCTCGCAGTCGCTGCGGCGGGCGGCCTGGGCCGGTCTGCAGGACAGCATGCCGAGAGCCGCCCTGCTCTCGTTGCATGCGCGGGTCAACGGGGTCGAGCCCTCCACGTGGGAGCATCCGTCGCTGGCCCAGCTGTGGGGCCCTCGGTACAGCACCTATGTCGTCCCGAAGCGCGACTTCGCCCTGTTCTCGCTCGGGAGGCTTCCCGACAGCGCCAAAGGCCGGCTGCGGGCCGAGCGCATCGCCGAGCGGTTGCACGCCCACCTCGACGGCAGGCGGATGACCGATCGCGAGGCCGGGCGCGCACTCCGCATCGACAACTCGCTCAGATACGCCGCGACGACAGGCACCGTCGCGATCCGCTGGGAAGGCGCGCGTGCGCCCACGGTTTGGACGGTCGCCGCCGCTGAGGTCGAACCTGCCGACGCGCGTCGCGAGCTCGCTCGACGCTACCTCCATGTCTTCGGGCCGGCGACGGCCGGCGGGTTCGCCCGCTGGGCGGGGATCTCCCGGCGGTCGGCGGCTGACACATTCGCGTCGCTCGAGTCATCGCTGCTGCCGGTTCGATCGCCACTCGGCGACGAGTGGCTACTCGCCGAAGACGAACCTGCGATCCGCGCCGGCGAGACGGCTGACGCCCCCGCCCGCCTGTTACCGAGCGGCGACGCCTACTTTCTACTCGACGGAGCAGAGCGGCAGCTGCTCGTTCTGCGCGAAGATCAGCGGCAGCGTCTTTGGACGCCCCGCGTGTGGCCGGGCGCGCTTCTCGTCAAAGGCGAGATCCGCGGAACCTGGAGACGGGCGCACCACACTGTACGGATCGATCCCTGGGCACGACTGTCGCGCGAAGCGCGCGACGCGATCGAGGCCGAGGCCAACGCTATGCCGCTCGCAGGCCTCGAACGACCGATCGAAGTGGTCTGGAATGAAACGCTCACCCGATAAGTCGACCAAGATCTCCGCCAAGCTCAAGCTACGCAGCTCGCTTTGCGTCCGACCTGCAACCAAGTGCTACGTGGCCGTTTTTAGACTCTCGAACCAGGCTCGCGCCGTAAACTCGCAGAATGCAAGCTCGCGCTGCCCGTCGAGCGAAAAACGAAGCTCTCCATCGAGAGGTGAACGAGCGGCTGGCGAAGCTGGACAAGCAGGCTGACGCGCGCTGGGCGAGCGATGGCGAGCTGTTCGAATTCCTCTGCGAGTGCGGCGCCGCCAGCGGTTGCGACGCACGGGTCAAGATGCTGCTGACGGACTACGAGCGAGTTCGCGCACAGGACGATCAGTTCGCAGTCGTCCCCGGCCACGAAAACCTCGATATCGAGCGGGTCGTGGATCGGGGCGAGGGCTACGTCGTCGTCGACAAGATCGCCGAGCTCGAGCCATATGTCGCCGACGATCCCCGCGGCGCTCCTTCGCACTGAACTTAGGTCCTGCGCCAGGGTGTAGCGTGGCGCGCCGCGCGCCCCCTGCGTTTACGAGCGCGCGCGGCGCGCCGGCGAAGCACGACTGGCGGCCGATGCTCTACGGAGTGAACTGGTTGAAGCCGGCGCTGGCGATGGGATGCAGTCGCGCGAAGCGCCGCTCTTCTTTGAAGACGTTGGTCTTGCCGCCGCGGAAGGGCCGAAAAACGAAGAACAACGACGAGCCGCAGCAAGACGTGTGCAGCCACCCGCCGGTGGAATGCTCCCCGCCCAGAGCTTTCACGTATGCCTTGACGACGATCGGCCGGTGCGCGTAGAGGAGTTGTCGGCGAGTCGGCGCACGAACCGCGACGTAACTCCACGGCCCCTCCAAGCCGTCCCAGGCGGCAAGCGAGTTGTTCCTCCCGTGCAGCGAGACCGTGCCCTGCCCGCAGCGTGAGAAATGGCGATCCATCGGGTGCCCCGGGAGGACATTCAAGCGCTCCCCGATCGGCTCGAGCTCGAGGTTCGTGGCGAGCAGATGTTTCGAATAGTTGCGGCCGCCACCGGTCGAAAAGTACGCCTTGCAGGGCGGGGTCATCAGCCCGCTGAAGACCGTCGCCTCTGTGAACAGCGCTGCCACACGCGGACGCGGCCCGATCAGGTGCAGGTCGAGATCCCCGTACCGCCCGTGATCGGTGTAGACAACGAGAGCGTAGGCGGTCCAGTTCCAGTCCAGCGCGTGCGCCTCTAGGCGACCGTCGCCCGAGCACGGCTTTACGGCCGAACAGACTTCCTGGGAATTCAGCGTTCCGCCGGCGATGACCTGCACCTCGAAGTAACGATGGACGGGCGGTCGTGTGGACGTGCTCGCCCCTCCGACGCTGCCGAAGGCAACGCCGAGCACGACGGCGCCGATCAGAACGACGAGCCGCTTTCGCGCCCCCTCGCGCGTTTTCGCCACACCGCCATTAAGACAGGCGACACAGCCCGCGTCTAGAGAACGTAGTACTGCTCGGAGGACTCCCGAACTCTGATTCGCATCTCGGTGAGCGCACCGGCAATCACGGGATCGTCACTGGCACCGCTCCAACTTGACGCAAAGGCTTGACGCGCGCCTCGCTCGACAGGGGTGCAATGGTCGAAGCCTGCATGACGAGCGAAGCCGACGCCCGGACTCGAACCGGGGACCCTTCATTGCGAGTCATGCGGTCTGCGGATAGTCAAATCCCACCACGCTGCAACCGGCACTTTGATGGGCCGGGCATGGATCGAACCTGCGACCCGTCCGCCAGACAACGCAAATCG
>Ga0307289_10000951_pt1 | contig 12546 bp, 11 predicted proteins | sample ER_DNA_143_FD_194483 | JGI IMG/M metagenome (GOLD analysis project Ga0307289, IMG submission 194483) | Bulk soil microbial communities from the East River watershed near Crested Butte, Colorado, United States - ER_DNA_143 | ecosystem: Environmental > Terrestrial > Soil > Floodplain | place...
TTGGGGATCACCGTCGGCTCGCCACCCTCGAGGGTGGCGACAACAGAGTTGGTGGTCCCCAGGTCGATCCCTACGGCCTTGGCCATCTCATCACCTCAAACTTGCTGGGACAGGGTTCCGGAGGCCAAGATAGGTGGTTGAGTCAACCATTGTCAAGTTTATGGGTCTGGCTGATTTATCTGCCCGCTGAGCAGCAGGTTCAGGCTGGCTCGGGCAGTGCCGCCGGGTCCGCCGGGACCACCCTGGCCCCCGGTCCGACCCCGGCGGCGCCGAAGGACCCGGCGGCCAGCTCGACCGCGTAGCGGTAGGGGCCGGCCGGGGCGTAGCTGGGGCAGGGGTCGGCCTTGCACGGGGTCATCTCGGCCACGCTGACCACCCGCCCGTCGGCGGCCACGAACGCGATCGACAGGGGGACCAGGGTGTTCTTCATCCAGAAGGCCTCGGTGACGTCGGCCGGGTACAGGAAGACCATCCCGGTCCCCTTCGCCACCTCGGTGCGGCCCATCAGGCCCCGGGCCCGGGCCGAGGGGTCGGCCGCCACCTCCAGCCGCACGGTCGCGGCCGGGCCGCCGGCCGGCTCCAGCCGGTAGGCCACCGCGCCGGGCCGGGCGCCGCCGGTGGTGGTCGAGGGTGCGCCCTCGAGGTTCAGGGTCCGCGGGGTGTCGTCCATCGCCGGGGCATCCCCGTCGACCAGGCCGGCGGCCACGGCCAGGACCCAGGCGACCACGGCCACCCCGGCCACGACCAGCACCAGGCCGCCGACCAGCAGGCCCCGGCGGGCACGCTTGGGCGGCGCCGTCGGCGGCCGTGTCTCGTGTCGCATCTCTCTCCGCCCAGCCTATCCGCCTCCGGATGTTACCGAGCGGTAGACTGCCGCACGGCCAGCGGACGCGACCAGGCCAGGAGGACGTGCGATGAAGCTCGCCATCGGACTCGTGCTCACCTTCTTCGCCGTCGCCCTGGCCGGGCAGCGGGCCGAGCGGATCACCCGGCTGATCGCCACCGGCCAGCCGGCCCCCGAACGGTTCGAGCACGCCTGGACCCGCCTCCGGGCCGAGCTGGTCGAGGTCTTCGGCCAGCGCAAGCTGCTCAAGCGGCCGATCCCCGGGCTGGCCCACTTCTTCACCTTCTGGGGCTTCGTGATCCTGCTGACCACGATCGCCGAGGCCTACGGGGAGCTGTTCAGCGACACCTTCGCCCTGCCGCTGATCGGGCACAGCCCGGCGCTCGGCTTCCTCCAGGACCTGACGGCGGTCGCGGTCCTGGTCAGCCTGGCCGTCTTCGCCGTCATCCGCCTGCGCGAGTCGCCGGCCCGCCGGGACCGGGCGTCGCGGTTCTACCGGTCCCACACCGGCCAGGCCTGGGTCATCCTCGGGATGATCGCCCTGGTGATCGTCACCCTGCTGCTCTACCGGGGCGCCAGGGCGGCCAGGGGCACCTTCCCCTACGACGGCTGGGCCTTCGCCTCCACGGCCGTCGGCCGGCTGCTGGACGGGCTCCCGCCCTCGACCCTGCGCCTGCTCGACGAGGGCTTCCTGCTCGCCCACCTGGCGGTCGTGCTCGGCTTCCTGGTGCTGGTCATGTACTCCAAGCACCTGCACATCTTCACCGCGCCCTTCAACGTCGCCTTCTCCCGCCGCCCCAAGGCCCTGGGGCCGCTGGCCACCCCCAGGATCGACCCCGAGGAGATGACCGAGGAGGACGTCTTCGGCGCCGGCAAGGTCGAGGACCTCAACTTCAAGCAGCTGCTGGACCTGGCCACCTGCACCGAGTGCGGCCGCTGCCAGGACCAGTGCCCGGCCTGGAACACCGGCAAGCCGCTGTCGCCCAAGCTGGTCATCACCGACCTGCGCGACCACCTGTTCGAGAAGTCCCCGTTCCTGCTCGGCGAGGCCGACCCCGAGCACCCGGACGGCCATGACCCGGCCGTGCTCGGCAAGGAGCTGGTGCAGGACGTGGTCGGTTCCGACGTGCTCTGGTCCTGCACCACCTGCGGGGCCTGCGTGGAGCAGTGCCCGGTCGACATCGAGCACGTCGACACCATCATGGAGCTGCGCCGCTACGAGGTCCTGATGGAGTCCCGCTTCCCCGGCGAGGCCGGCACCATGCTGCGCAACGTCGAGAGCTCCGGCGACCCCTGGGGCCTCGGGGCCGGCCAGCGCCTGGCCTGGACCGAGGGCCTGGACTTCGAGGTCCAGGTGGTCGGCGACCGCATCCCCGACGACGTCGAGTACCTGTACTGGGTCGGCTGCGCGGCCGCCCTCGAGGACCGGGCCCGCCGCACGGCCAGGGCGATCGCCGGGCTGCTGCACCGGGCCGGGGTGCGCTTCGCCGTGCTCGGCCCGCGCGAGTCCTGCACCGGCGACCCGGCCCGCCGGCTCGGCAACGAGTACCTCTACCAGCTGCAGGCCAAGCAGAACATCGAGACCCTGGACGGCGTCGGGGCGCGCAAGGTGATCGCCTCCTGCCCCCACTGCTTCAACACCCTGGCCCGCGAGTACCCCCACCTGGGCGGCAACTACGAGGTCGTCCACCACACCCAGCTGCTGCGGCGGCTGGTCGACGAGGGCCGCCTTCGGCCCGAGGGCCCGCTCGAGACCACCGTCACCTACCACGACCCCTGCTACCTGGGCCGGCACAACGACGTCTACGACGCCCCGCGGGCCGTCCTGGACGCCGTGCCCGGGGTCCGGTCGGTGGAGATGCACCGCTGCCGGGAGCGCGGCTTCTGCTGCGGCGCCGGCGGGGCCCGCATGTGGATGGAGGAGCGCATCGGCAAGCGGGTCAACATCGAACGCACCGACGAGGCCCTGGCCACCGGCGCCGACGTGGTCGGGACGGCCTGCCCCTACTGCATGGTCATGCTCGACGACGCCATCAAGCAGCGCCAGGCCGAGGGCTCGGGCGAAGGCGTCAGGGTCCTGGACGTCGCCCAGGTGCTGGAGGAGTCGGTCCGGGCCCGGGAGCGCCCGGGGCCCTCCTGATCGCTTCGTCCCCGGTCAGGACGAGCGGAAGTTCTCCCAGTACCGCGACGGGGTGGGCCCCCGCTGCCCCTGGTACTTGGACCCGACCCCCCTCGACCCGTACGGCCGCTCGGCCTCGGTGGTCAGCTGGAACACCGCGATCTGCCCGATCCGCATCCCCGGGTACAGCGTGATTGGCAGGTTGGCCACGTTCGACAGCTCCAGCGTCACATGCCCCACGAACCCCGGGTCGAGGAACCCGGCCGTCGAGTGGGTCATCAGCCCCAGCCGCCCGAGCGAGCTCTTTCCTTCGAGCCGGGCCGCCAGGTCGGCCGGGATCCCCACCTGCTCCAGGGTCGACCCGAGCACGAACTCCCCCGGATGCAGGATGAACGCCTTGTCGGGCTTGACCTCGACCAGCTCGGTGAGGTCCTCCATCGGCTGCTTCACGTCGATGTAGGGATGGCGCGCCGTGTAGAAGACCCGGAAGCGGTTGTCCAGCCTCACGTCGATGCTCGACGGCTGGATGGCGTCGTCGTCCAGCGGGTCGATCACCAGCCGCCCGGCCGCGATCGCCTCCCGCAGACTCCGGTCGGACAGGATCACCAGTGCACTCCCAGGACAGAGGCTGCTCGGCCGGCATTCTGCCACGACCTCGTTGCCCCAGCTCAGACCGCCCGGCTAGAATCACCCCTCCTGCGGGCGTAGTTCAATGGCAGAACTCGAGCTTCCCAAGCTCGCGGTGAGGGTTCGATTCCCTTCGCCCGCTCCACCCGGCAGCGCAGGTCCTGAGCCTGCCACCCCGCGAACCGTCGACGAAGCCTGCGTCGCCGTCACATCCCGCGGCGAGAATCGCGACGCCCGCTCCATCGGCGGCCGGCCGGTTCGATCCAGGAGGCGATGTGCACCTGGACATCGAGGTCGACGACCTGGAGGCCGCCGGGGCCCAGGCCGTGGCCGCCGGGGCCGTCCTGGCCGAGCACCAGCCTCAGGAGGACGTCCGGGTCTACCTCGACCCCGCCGGCCACCCGTTCTGCCTCTGGGTCGACAGCTGAGGCGCAGCACCGGCCTGGCGTCCCTCAGGCCGGGCGGGGCCGCCGGAGCGCCCGCAGCCCGAACAGCACCGCCACGGCCAGGACGACCACCGGCGTCAGCCAGATCACGCCGACGAGGACGGCCGCCGCCATCACGCCGAGCCCGTTGACGGCCGTCGCCCACGCCCTGGCCAGCCGGCCGGCCGGCCGCCCGGCGGCCGCGCCCGGCTCGCGGAGCTGGAGGACGATGGTCGAGAACGAGGACTGGTCCTCCAGGTGGTCCACCTGCCCCTGCAGCCGCTCGATGTTGGACTGCACCTGCTGGAGCTGGTTCTGCACCGCGATCACGTCGGCGACCGACCTGGCCCGGCCGAGCAGGCGCAGGTAGACCCGCTCCTGGGCCCGCCAGGCCACCAGCTGGGCGTTGAGGTCGACGTACTGGTTGGTGACGTCCTCGGTGCTCGACCGCTCCCCGCGGTAGGCGCCGAGGGCCTTCAGCTCGCGCAGCACCGGTTCGAAGGCGTCCACCGGGACCCGGAAGGTGACCTGGCCGCTGGCCGGCTCGCCGGCGGGCACCGAGGTGGACGACCCGACGTAGATGCCCTTGGCCCTGGTCACGACGTCGGTCGCCCGGTTGATGGTGTCGCTCAGCCGGTCCTTGCCGACCTCCAGGTCGACGGTGGCCGTCCGGACGATCCGGTCGCCGAGGTCGACCAGCCGCAGCTGCGCCGCCGCCCCGGTCGAGCCGGCCTGTTCCGGCGGCGCCGCCTGGTCGCGCCCACTCGAGGGCTGATCGGCCGCCTGGACGGCGGCCTGCGTGCTCCCTCCGCCCGCCGAGTCGCCCCCGCCCCCCCGCCCGTCGCAGCCGGCCACGATCACCATCGCCACCAGGGCCACCCCGACCGCCACCCCGCGAAGCCGCATGCCCACCCTCCCGTCTCGGCGCCTGCCCGTTGGGACGCGGCCCGGGCCCGAACGGTTCCTGACGGTGCCTCCGGCGGCCGGCGCCGCACCGCCGCACCGGGCGTGGGCTGTGGATGCTCGCTTGCCGGGTCGCCCGCCATCTGGAAGCCTCCTACGGGTCTGCATCGATCGCCGAGGAGTCCTGCCCGTGGCCGTCGCCACCTCCCCACCCCGCCCCACCAGCCGCGCCACCCCGTCGCTGCGCGGCGTCGTGCTCGCCCTGTTCGTCGCCTCGGGCGCCGCCGGGCTCATCTACCAGGTGGTGTGGTCGCGCGAGCTGGTGCTGGTGTTCGGCAACACCACCCAGGCGGTGGCCACCATCGTGACCGCGTTCATGGCCGGCCTCGGCTTCGGCAGCCTGGTCGGTGGGCGGCTGGCCGACACCAGCGCCCGGCCGCTGCGCCTGTACGGCCTGGTCGAGCTGGCCGTCGCCGCCATGGCCGGCCTGCTGCCGCTCGCCTTCCACGGTCTGGCCGAGGTGTACCGGGGCGTGTGGCCCAGCCTGGTCGAACGGCCGGGCCAGCTTGCCGGCGTCCGCTTCGCCCTGGCCGTCGCGGCCGTGGCCCCGGCGACGTTCCTGATGGGGATGACCCTGCCGCTGCTCACCCGGTACCTGGTCCGCACCCTCGACGAGGCCGGCGCCCGCCTCGGCGAGCTGTATGCGGCCAACACCATCGGCGCCATGGCCGGGACACTGCTCGCCGGCTTCGTGCTGATCGAGCTGCTGGGCCTGCGCCTCACCAGCTACCTGGCCGTCCTCCTCAACGTCGCGGCCGGGACGGGCGCCCTGCTGCTGTCACGACGCTGGGAGACCGGCCCCGACGCGAGCGGCACAGCGGCGGCCGACCGTGTGCGCCCGCCCAGGCCGGAGGTCCCCCGTGACTTCCGCCCCCGGCGGCGGATCGTGCTGGCGGCGACGTTCGTGTCGGGGTTCGTCTCCCTGGCCCTTGAGGTCCTGTGGACCCGGATGCTGGCCCAGGGGACCGGCTCCAGCATCTACATCTTCACCGCCATCCTGGCCATCTTCCTGCTCGGCATCGCCCTGGGCAGCTTCCTGTACCGGCGCTACTCCCGGCCCAGGGGTGAGCGGCTGGGCACGCTCGGCCTGTGCCTGGCCGGGGTCGGCATCCTCGCCCAGACCACGGTCGTGCTCGGCAGCGGGGTGGTCGGCCACGTTCCGTTCGTCGTCCGCACCGTGGTGGTGCTCCTCCCGGCGACGGTCCTGATGGGCTATGCCTTCCCGCTCGCGGGTCGGCTGGTCACCCCGTCGGCGGAGGCGGCCGGGGGCAGCGTCGGCCTGCTCTATGCGGCCAACACCGCCGGCTCCATCCTCGGCTCGTTCAGCGCCGCGTTCATCCTCGCCGGGACCATCGGCACCAACGGCTCCATCCTCCTGCTCGGCGGCCTCAACCTCCTCGCCGGCGCGGTCCTGTTCGCCGCCGAGCCGGCGGGCCGTCAGGCCCGGCAGCCGGGGGACCCCGGGCCGGGGGCGGCGACCCGGGGGCGGGGGCGGGTGGTCGCCGCCGGGCTCGCCGGGCTGGCCGTGCTCGGCATGGTGGCGTCGTCGCTCGACCTGCCGATCACCCGCACCTTCACCGAGAACGACCTGCGCCGCACCGGCCGTCCCGTGACCCATGCCGAGGACGAGCTGGCCACCGTCGACACCCTCGGCGGCAATCCCAGCGGCCGGCGGCGGCTGCTGGTCGGCGGGGTCGGGATGACCACGCTCACCGTCGACACCAAGCTGATGGGCTACCTGTCGAAGGCGCTGCGCCCGGACGCCCGCGACTTCCTCGTGATCGCCTTCGGGATGGGCGGCACCTACCGCTCCGGGCTCGAGCTCGGGCTGCGGACCGACGCGGTCGAGCTGTCCCCGACCGTGCCCAGCCGCATGCCGGTCTTCTTCCCGGACGGCGAGCGGTTCCTGCACCACCCCAAGGGCCGGGTGATCATCAGCGACGGCCGCAACTACGTCCGGCTGTCCCGCGAGCAGTACGACATGATCGCCGTCGACCCCGCCCCGCCGATCGAGAGCGCCGGGTCGGTGGTCCTCTACACCCGCGAGTTCCTGACCGAGGGCAAGGCCCGCCTGCGGCCCGGCGGGACCTTCATGCTCTGGATCCCCTACGCCCTGCCGCTCGACGACTTCAAGGACCACGTCCGCACCTTCGCCAGCGTGTTCGGCCACGTCAGCCTGGTGCTGTCGCCGGGCCGGCACGGGGTGTTGATGTTCGGCTCGGACGCCCCGCTGGAGTTCACCGAGGCGAACATCCGCCAGGTCCTCGGCGCCCCCGCCGCCATCCGCGACCTGAACGACGTGCCCGACCATCGCCGCACCGACGCCGACGGCTGGGTGAGGATCATCCAGCGAGCCCAGTGGCTGTCCGACGACCAGGTACGGTCCTTCGTCGGCCCCGGCCCCGAGATCACCGACGACCGCCCCCGCTCCGAATACTTCCTCTGGCGCCGCACCTTCATGGACGACCAGCAGTACATCACCCAAAAGTCGCTCCTCAGGGCCACCACACGCTGACGGCCGGCGGCCCCGGCTCCGGCGCCGGGCGGGTCGTTGTCAGGGGTCGGTCTGGGTGACCTTGTCGAGGCCTCGGGGGGCGTCCGGGTCCAGGCCCTTGGCCCTGGCCAGGGCCTCGGCCAGGAGCTGGCCGGGGACCACCAGGGCGAGCGGGGCCAGGTGCTCGGGGAGCGAGGTGCCGGGGAGGGTGGACCGGCAGGCGGCGGCGAAGTCGTGGTCGCCGCCGATGCCGTACACGTCGGCCCCGGTGGCGGCGATCCGGCGGGCCAGCCCGGTCATCTCGGGGAGCATCGGCCCGTCGGCGGCGGCCACCAGCAGGGCCGGCGTGCCCGCGTCGAGGATCGCGATCGGGCCGTGGACCAGGTCGGCGTAGGAGAGGCCGACCGAGGTGACGTAGCAGGTCTCCTTCAGCTTCAGCGACAGCTCCAGCGCCGTCGAGTAGGCGAAGCCCCGGCCGGACACGACCAGGGTGTCGGCGTCGGTCAGCCGCCCGGCGAGCGCCTCCGCCGCGGGAGCGACCTCCAGCATGGCCTCCACCGCATCCGGCACCCCCCACAGCGCCTCCAGCGCGGCGCCCGGCGGGACGGGGCCCGGGCCCCTTCCCATGGACAGGGCGAGGACGGCCAGGGCGGCCAGCTGGGTGGTGTAGGTCTTGGTGGCGGGGACGGCGAGCTCGCTGCCGGCCTGGGTGACGAGGGCGACGTCGGCGGCCTCGGTGAGGGGGGACCCGGCCGCGTTGGTGACGGCGACGGTTCGCGCCCCGCAGCGGCGGGCCCACTCGAGGGTGGTCACGATCTCCCCGGTGGCGCCGGACTGGGAGACCGCCACCGCCAGCACGCCGCGGAGGTCGAGGTCGGCCCGGTAGACGGTGGCCAGCGACGGCGAGGCCAGCGAGGCCAGGCGGCCGGCGCGGACCGAGCACAGGTACTGGCCGTACACGGCGGCGTTGTCGGACGAGCCCCTGGCGATGAACAGCACCTGCCTGGTCTCCCGGCCCAGCGCCTCGAGCGCTCCGGCCTTGGGTAGCAGGGCGTCGAGGGTGCGGCGCAGCGCCCGTGGCTGCTCGGCGATCTCGGCCCGCATCCGGCTCGGCACCACACCCTCCAAAGTGGCCTAGTCCAATTTGCCCGTGGTCACAGTAGCACCCCACAAACCATGCCGAGTGGGGTCGAACTAGTCGGCGGGGTGCCTCGCCGTTGATACTGTCAGGCATATGGGAGGGCCGGGCTGGGTCCCGGCGTGCCGGAGGTCGGAGGTTCTACATGCCCGAGCGCCGTGTCGTTATCGGTTCCAAGGTCGGCCTGCACGCCCGGCCGGCCGCCATGTTCGTCCAGGCGGCAGCCAAGCAGCCGGTCAAGGTGACGATCGCCAAGTCGGCCGGTGGGGACCCGGTGGATGCCCGCAGCATCCTGTCGGTGCTGGCCCTGGACGCTCGCGGCGGCGACGAGGTCGTGCTGGTCGCCGAGGGCGACGGCGCCGACCAGGCCCTCGACGAGCTCGCCGCCCTGGTCGCCAGGGACCTCGACAGCGAGGGGTAGCGGATGGCCGAGACACTCAGCGGCATCGGGGTCAGCCCCGGCGTCGCCGCCGGGCCGGTGGCCCAGATGGCCGCGCCCCCCGTGGTCCCCACCGACGCCACGCCGTCCGGCGATCCCGAGAGCGAGAACCAGGCCGCCATGGCCGCGATGCGGGCGGTCTCGGCCAGCCTGGAGGAGCGGGCGTCGCGCGCCCCCGGCGAGGCGGCGAGCGTGCTCGCCGCCCAGGCGATGATGGCCGAGGACCCGACCCTGGCCTCCAAGGTCACCGCGGGGGTGCAGGCCGGCAAGGCGGCGGTGACGGCGGTCACCGCCGCCTTCGAGGACTTCCGGGCGATGCTGGCCGCGGCCGGGCCCTACATGGCCGAGCGCGTCGCCGACCTCGACGACCTGCGCAACCGCACCGTGGCCACGCTCCTCGGGGTGCCCATGCCGGGCGTCCCCGATCCCGGCCATCCCTTCGTGCTGATCGCCCTGGACCTGGCCCCGGCCGACACCGCGACCCTGGACAAGGACCGCGTGCGCGCCATCATCACCGAGGAGGGCGGCCCGACCAGCCACACGGCGATCCTGGCCAAGTCGCTCGGCATCCCCGCGGTGGTCACCGTCCATGGCGCCACCGCGATCGCCGAGGGGGAGACGGTCCTGGTCGACGGGACCGAGGGGACCGTGGCCGTCGCGCCCGACGAGGCCACCGTCCGGGAGGCGCTCGACGCCGAGCAGGCCAAGCTGGCGGCCCTGCAGTCGCTGAGCGGTCCCGGCCGCACCTCCGACGGCCACCCGGTGCAGCTGCTGGTCAACATCGCCGGCGACAAGGACCTGGCGCCGGCGGCGGCGGCCGACTCCGAGGGCGTCGGGCTGTTCCGGACCGAGTTCCTCTTCCTCGACCGGCCCAACGCGCCCACGCTCGAGGAGCAGCAGGCCGTCTACCAGCGGGTCTTCGACGCCTTCGCGGGACGCAAGGTGGTGGTGCGGACGCTGGACGCCGGCGCCGACAAGCCGCTGGAGTTCGTCACCGTGCCCGACGAGCCCAACCCCGCCCTGGGCGTGCGTGGGCTGCGGACCTCGCGGCGGCACCCGGAGCTGCTGGAGGAGCAGCTGACCGCCGTGGCCAATGCTGCGGCGGCCAGCCAGGCCCAGGTCTGGGTGATGGCGCCGATGGTGTCGACCACCGCCGAGGCGGCCGCCTTCGCCGAGCAGGTGCGCGGCCACGGGCTGCCCTCGGGCGGGGTGATGGTCGAGGTGCCGGCGGCCGCCATCAGGGCGCGGCACGTGGCGGCGGCCTGCGACTTCATGTCCATCGGCACCAACGACCTGTCCCAGTACACCTACGCCGCCGACCGGATGGCCGGGGAGCTGGCCGACCTGCTCGACGCCTGGCAGCCGGCCCTGCTCGACCTGGTCCGGATGACCGCGGAGGCCGGCAAGGCCCTCGGCAAGCCGGTCGGGGTGTGCGGCGAGGCGGCCAGCGACCCGCTGCTCGCCCTGGTGTTCGTCGGGCTCGGCATCACCAGCCTGTCGATGGCGCCGGTCAGCCTCCCGGCGGTCCGCGCCGCCCTGGCCGGCCACACCCTGGCCGAGTGCCGGGGGCTGGCCACGCTCGCCCTCGACGCCGAGGACGGCCGCGCCGCCCGCAACGCCGTCCGAGATGCCAAATCGTAGCTGACGGCCGGCCTGAGTAGAACGGAACTCTACGTTCCGGTGATACGCTGGGGCCATGAGCACCGCGTCCACCCCCCTGAGCGGGCGCCGGGCCGAGGCGGCCCGGAACGACCAGCGCATCCTCGACGCCGCCCGGGCGGTGTTCGTCGCCGACCCCGGCGCGCCCATCGCCGCGGTGTCCGAGCACGCCGGCGTGGGCATCAGCGCCCTGTACCGGCGCTACCCCAGCAAGGAGGAGCTCCTGCGCCGGCTGTGCGGCGACGGGCTCGCGACCTACATCGCCGCCGCCGAGGAGGCCCTGGCCGACGACGGCGACCCCTGGGAGGCCTTCGCCCGCTTCATGCGCCGGGTCGTCGACGCCGACACCCACTCGCTCACCACGCGCCTGGCCGGCACCTTCACCCCCACCGACGAGCTGAACCGCGACGCCGGCATCGCCCAGGAGCTCAACGAGCGGCTGGTCGAGCGGACCAGGGCCGCCGGCGCCATCCGCGACGACCTCGACGTCAACGACCTCTCCATGGTGTTCGAGCAGCTCGCCTCCATCCGCCTCGGGGACGAGGCTCGCACCCGCCAGCTCCGCCACCGCTACCTGGCCCTGCTGCTGGAGGCCATGCACGGCCCGTCGGGCTCGCGGCTGCCCGGCCTCCCGCCGACCTGGCGGGAGCTCACCGCGCGCTGGTAGCCGGCCGGCACCCCTCGACAGGCCGCACCCCAGGTGTACGGTTCATTACTGTAGTAAGGAACCGATGGACCAGGAGTGCCGTGTTCGACGACCGGAGCCCGATCTACCGCCAGATCGCCGACCAGGTGAAGGCGGACGTGGTCAACGGGACCCTGGGCGGCGACGACCAGGTGATGTCCACCAACCAGTACGCCGCCTACTACCGGATCAACCCGGCGACCGTCGCCAAGGCGTTCCAGCAGCTGGTCGACGAGCGGGTCCTCTACAAGAAGCGAGGCATCGGCATGTTCGTCAGCCCGACCGCCCGCGACGCCCTGCGGGCGCGGCGCCGGGAGACCTTCTTCTCCGACGTCGTCGACCCGATGGTGGCCGAGGCCAAGGCCGTCGGCATCCCCGTCACCGAGGTCATCGCCCGGATCCGGCAGCTGGCCAGGGAGGGCGACCGATGACCCTCGACATCGAGGTGGCGGGCCTGCGGCTGCGCTACGGGGACGTCACCGCCCTGGACGACCTCAGCCTCACCCTCGGAGGCGGCAGGATCTACGGGCTGCTCGGGCGCAACGGCGCCGGCAAGACCAGCCTGCTGAGTGTGCTGGCCGGGTTCCGCAGGCCGTCGGGCGGCACGGTGCGGATCGACGGCCAGCCGGTCTTCGAGAACCCCCGGATCACCCGCCAGGTGTGCCTCATCCGCGAGACCGGCGACACCGGCGACCGGGACGACCGGGTCCGCTACGGGCTGTGGACCGCGGCACGCCTGCGCCCCGGCTGGGACGCCGACTACGCCGACGCGCTGGTCGACCGCTTCCAGATCCCGCGGCACAAGAAGCTCCGCGAGCTCTCCCTGGGCCAGCAGTCCGCCCTGGGGATGACCTTCGGGCTGGCCACCAGGGCCCCGGTGACCCTGTTCGACGAGTCCCACCTCGGGATGGACGCCCCCTCACGGGCCGCCTTCTCCGACGAGCTGCTGGCCGACTTCATGGCCCACCCGCGCACGATCGTCATCTCGACCCACCTGATCGACGAGCTGAGCCCGCTGTTCGAGCAGGTCGTGATCGTCGACCAGGGCCGGCTGGTGCTCCAGGACGAGACCGAGGCGCTGCGGGCCCGGGGCGCGGACGTCACCGGGCCGGCCGAGGCGGTGGACGGTTCGTGGCCGGGCGCACCGTGCTGC
>Ga0307289_10000952_pt1 | contig 12545 bp, 13 predicted proteins | sample ER_DNA_143_FD_194483 | JGI IMG/M metagenome (GOLD analysis project Ga0307289, IMG submission 194483) | Bulk soil microbial communities from the East River watershed near Crested Butte, Colorado, United States - ER_DNA_143 | ecosystem: Environmental > Terrestrial > Soil > Floodplain | place...
CGCCGCGGAAGAGGTTCTAACTGGGCGCAATGACGCACCTGCTTGGACGAGGCGAGACATCGTCACGGCGGAGCCCCGCAGACTGGTGGGCTTTGAGGTGATCCTGGATGCCTATTCGCCGCTGTCGATAGCGGCGAGGTGTCCAGTATTGCGGTCGGGATGTAGCAGCGCCATGGACCAGTCGGATAGGTAGCGGCTTTCGTCGGTTTGCCATTCGTCGTTGGTGTCGGCAGGACGGCGCCAATCAGGCGGATGACGGCGGCCTCGTTAGGGACGATCCCGACGACCCGGGAGCGGCGCCTATCTCCTTGTCGAGCCGCTCGAGCGGGTTGGTCGACCAAGATCTTCCGTCAGTGCGCCCGATCCTCCGGGGTTCTTGGACAAGGTTCCGTACCCGGACGCGTAGACCACGACTCCCAAAATGTCGGCGCCCACCGCGGCAACCCCGGCTACTCACACGATGTGCCACAAGCCGACGACGGTGCCAACGCAGGCCGAAACCGGTCCCGGTACCTGCGTAACCGCCACCGGCCTCGAGCTGGCGAAACGTCTCCGGAAGGCTTCCTGCCGGTTCTGCACGATCAGCGTAGCCAGCAGCGGAAACACCTCTTAAGAAGGCACGGTGCAGATCTTGGCGGAAGGTCTACGGGCTGGAGCGTGACGAGGGCTGCTCGAGAACCACTCCGATCCCGACCAGCCCGCTGTAGATCAAGCTGCTCTGAGGAGCTTCTCTCGACTCTGCCCAGCGTCAGCAGTCCCGCCATCTTCCGATCAGTAGGCATTCGCCGGACACCGTGAACGCAGCGGCACACCATGGTCCGCGGTGTACGGGTAGCCGCCCAACTCGAGCATCCGACAATTCACGGATGACAGACCGCACGGCGTGGGCGTGCGGGGCCGGGATCGTGTCGGCCGAAGGTCGTGTCGACGTCGTGTCGATTTCAGCCCGTGCGGGGCGTTGTCCAGGTAGCGGCGCACATCGGCCCGCTACCCGACACCGGCTTTCGGCCGGTTCGAACCGAGGAGACCTGTCATGACGCACCCCGTTGTCCACGCGGAGATCCGATCCGCCGACCCCGACGAAACCCGCGAGTTCTTCGCCGACCTGTTCGGCTGGAAGGTCGCTTCCGAGGGAACCTTTCCCGGCTACACCTTCATCGACACTGGCGCCGAGAACGGCGCATACATGGCGATCGGTCCTCGGCAGGGACCCCAGGACGAGGTGTTGTTCTTTGTCGCCGTTCAGGACGTGGGGGAGACACTCGAGAAGGCCCGGAGCCTGGGGGGCAGCATCGTCCAGCCAGAACAGAAAGTGCCGGGCACCAGCTTCGGGGTCCTGGCCGACGCCCAGGGTCACCGGATCGGCGTCGCCGCCAACGGCTGACATTCGCTGCCGAGCGGTCTGCCCCGGCCTCCACCGGTGGGTCACCGCCCTACCCCCAGGGCGGTGAGCTGGGCGGCCTCGGAGTCGGGGGTGAGGGCCGGGGCGTACCTCTCGGCGGCGGGACGGCCGCGCCAGCGGCGGTATGCGAGGACGCCGGCTGCCCACCTGAGTGCTGGCATGGCTCTACTTCGGTTTGCGTTTCAGCCGGTCGCCGTATCGAGGCGTGGCTCTGGAGGGGTCTGCCCAGCTCGTAGTAGCAATGCCCGCCGCGCAATCCCGATAGTCCAGTGACGGAGGCGAGTGAGGTTTATGAAGGTGTTCATCGGGGTCGATCCCCACAAGCTGTCGGTGACGGTCGAGGTTGTCGACGTCCGGGAGACGGTGTTGGCGACCGGCAGGTTCCGCACCGATGGGACTGGCTATGCCGCGATGCGCAAACAAGAAGATGCCGCCGACCTGGCGGCCCAGGACATCCTCATCGCGGCCCGCCTGCAACTGCCTACCCGGGCGGGAACCGGTCGCCAACGCCCCGGCGGCGGCAAAGGCGCGTGCGCGTTGGCTGGGCCTCGTCGACCCGGGTCCGGCGATGGGCTTGCATAGAAGGCAGCCGGCAATGGCGGGTCCTTGTGGGACCACGCCGCACCGGTCAGGCCCGGGCTGGGGTAGGCCACGCGTCAGCAGTGACGGTGGTCTCTGACGGCATCAGGATCCACAGGATCGGGTAGATCACGATTTGGCTACCGGGGATGAGGAGAAGCAATATCACGAAAAGGATCCGGGCGGGCCACGGTGCGATGCCCAGGCGTCGACCCAGTCCGGCCACAACACCGCCCAGCACGCGGCCCTCGCGTGGTCGGACCAGACCCTGCCGGGCGAACCCATGGTGGATGTCGTTCATGGTCACTACAAACTTCCTTCAGTCCGTCGGTTGATGGCGTCTGCCTGACCTCTACTGTCCGCCGTCGAGTCCGTCGGGCATATCGGGTGCGTCCCTGACCCGACCCTTGGCTGCCATCTGTAACGTCGGGGTCGCGCCTGGAGAGGTCAGGGATGAGTGCACCGTCGGCGGCCACCATGCGCAGCGAGGCCGTCGTCCCGAGGAGCGCCTGACTCGTGTCAACAAACCTCCTCCAGCGCTTTGGGCGCCCGCCGGCAAGCAGGCACTCCAGCCGGCATGGGAACGTGTTGGAGGTTGGCGTCGCCCATTCCTAGCGAACAAGTACCGGCGAGGCGATAGCGAAACGCGCGTGAGCACCGCTGCATTCGCGGCTACGGAGTGACGCGCCGCTGATTCGATGGCTTGGGTCGCCCGGTGCGCCTTGTTAGGTTGCCGCCATGGCAAGGTGCGCCGCCTGGCGGGCGTGCGGGTGAAGGCGGTCGTCTATGAACGGTACGGGTCGCCGGATGTGCTGCGGGTCGTGGACGTCCCGGTGCCGTCTCCGGCCACTGGGCAGGTGCGAGTGAGGGTCGCTGCTACCTCGGTCAACCTCAGTGACTGGGAGCGGCTGCGCGGATCGCCCGGATACGCCCGCATCGGTGGACTGCGTCGCCCGGCTCGTCGGACTCTCGGGTCGGACATCGCCGGCGTGGTCGACGAGGTCGGTGAAGGGGTCTCCCGGTTTCTACCGGGCGACGAGGTGTATGGGGACAACCTCGCGGTGATGGGGGGCTTTGCGGAGTACGCGCTGATGTCGGAGTCCGCGATCGCCGACAAGCCGGCCCAACTGACGTTCGCTGAGGCGTCGACCATCCCGCAGGCGGGGGCGATTGCCCTGCGCGGTGCACAGTGGGCGGTCGCGGGTGGCCGGGTTCTGATCAACGGCGCCGGCGGAGGGTCGGGATCCTTCGCCATTCAGCTCGCCAGGCGGCTCGGGGCTCACGTGACGGGGGTCGACAACGCGGCCAAGCAGGACTTCATGCGGTCTGTGGGCGCGCACGACGTGGTCGACTACCGCCAAGACGACTTCACCCGGGCGGCCCAGCGGTACGACCTGATCCTGGATCTGGTCGCAGGTAGTCGGTCTTGGCCTACCGGCGCGCGTTGGGACCTGGTGGCACGTATCGGTGCGTGGGCGGGTCGGTGCCGGCGCTGCTCCGGGTGCTCACCGTCGGCTGGACCGTTGGCCGGGTCACCGGCCGCTCGATGGGGGTGCTCGTGGTGAACCAGGGTCCGGCGCACTTCGAGCCTCTTGCCGAGCTCTGCGTCACCGGCGATGTCAGGATCCACATCGACCGCACCTTCGCGCTCGACGAGGTTCCCGCCGCGCTTTCTCATGTCGGCGAGGGTCGTGCACTCGGCAAGGTTGTTGTCGTTCCCTCCTAGCGCGACACTGACGCGGCCGCTTCGCGGTGGTGACTTACGTTCCGAACGCTTGCTGATCAGCCAAGCGCTAGGGCAAACGCGTCAGGGTGGGTGCGGTTACGGCGGGGGAAGCGCAGTTGGGAGCGCCGGCGAGAGGGATGCGCTAACGGACGGCACCTTGTGGAGATGTGGTGAGAACTGACGGCGACCCTGCGGGCAGTGGTGTCCATCGATCGGAGCAGACGGGCGAAAGGTGGGTGGGGGGTGCCCTTGTCAGGCCACGATGGATGGCATGGCAGGCGAGTTGGGCACGGTGGCGGCAGCCGAGGGCCGGACGCTCGAGATTCTCACGGCCGGGATCCCGGGGGGCTGTCCGTGGCTGTGGGTGTCGGGCACTCCGTCGGCGGCGGTCGACTTTCCGCGGCTCGGGGATCTGGCGATCAAGCTCGGCCTGTGGTTGGTGACGTGGTCGCGGCCTGGTTACGGCGGCTCCACGCCGCGGCGGCTTCCGGATGGGGGGCCTCGCATCGTCGATGACGTTCCCGACATTGAGGCCATCTTGGATGCTCTGGGGTTGGACGAGTTCGTGGTGGTGGGCTGGTCGGGGGGCGGGCCGCGAGCGTTGGCCTGTGCGGCGGTGCTGTCGGGTCGGTGCAGGGCTGCGGCGACGTTGGCGGGTCTTGCCCCGTTCGACGGCGCCGGCCTGGACTGGTTTGCGGGGATGGGACCTGGGAACGTCGCGGACTTCAGCGCCGCCGTGCAGGGTCCGGAGGCATACGCCGCGTTTCAGGAGAAGTTCTTTCTGCCGATGACGTCGGCCAACGCGGCCGAGGTCGCGGCGGGATTAGGCCAGCTTCTGACTGCGACGGACGAGGTGTCGTGTACGGAGGACCTGGCTCGGTGGCTAGCCGAGACGATGCATCGGGCCGGTGCGCAGGGAGTTATCGGTGTGCGCGACGACGGGCTGGCTCTGGCGGCGCCGTGGGGGTTCGACGTGAGCAGCATCTCGGTGCCGACCGCGATCTGGGCCGGTGGGCAGGATGCGACGGTGCCTTACGCGCACGGCCAGTGGCTTGCGGCGAACGTGCCTGCAGCCGTCGCTCACCTGATGGATGAGGCGGGACACATCACTCCGCTCAACCACCTCGAGGAGGTCCTCGACGAACTCCTCGATCTTGCAAGGCTCAATCGGTAAGGCAGCTGAACGGCCGAGCCGCCGCGCACATGGCCGCATACCCCTCGAGCGATTGGCTGTTCACCACCGAGGCCGGAGGCCCCTCGGCTACCGGAGGTGCAAGCGGGTCTGGGCAGAAACCGGTCCCGGTGACGTGGTACGCATTCGCTCAGGCACTTCTACGCTTCGGCGCTCATCGCCGGGGGCGCGTCGGTCAAGCAGGTGCACACCGTCCTCGGGCACTCCTCCGCGTTGATCACGCTGCGGACGTGCGCCCACCGGTGGCCGGGGACGACGACCGCACTCGCCTCGTGATTGACACGGTGCTTGCCGGTCTTGTGCACGGATTAAGGACTGCCCACCCCTCCGCCGACCATTCCCGCAGGTCGAGGCCTGAGACTATGCCGCAGCCTTCTTGGTCTCCCAGAAGATCTCGGCGATCTCGTCGATCTTGCCGAGCAGCTGGTCGGCGACCTTCGGGTCCCAGGAACCCTTGGTGCCCGCGGCACCAGCGAGCTTCGTCGCCTCGTTGAACAGCTCGTTGAGGTTCGGGTACTTCTCGAAGTGCGGCGGCTTGAAGTAGTCGGTCCAGAGCACCCAGAGGTGGTGCTTCACGAGCTCGGACCGCTCCTCCTTGATCCGCCGGGCGCGAGCCTTGAACTCGCCGTCGTCCTTGTTGTCGGCGACCTTGGTCATGCACGCCTTAACCGACTCGGCCTCGAGCCGCGCCTGGGCGGGGTCGTATACGCCGCACGGAAGGTCGCAGTGGGCGGAGACGAGAACGGTGGAAGCGACTACGCGGGGCATGGGGGATTCCCTTCCGTGAGTAACGTCGGTCTTCGGCAAGCCTGTCCCCTCAACCTACGCCCGCCAAACACGACGGGTGAAGGCGGGCAAGCGCAGCAGGACCCGGCCCAGCACGTCCGCCTCCGGGATGCCGCCCACGTGCCACGAGTCCACGCCTTCGGCGGGGTTGTCGCGCTCCACCCACCAGGCGCCGGGTTCTCCCGGCGCAGTACCGGTCACCCGTTTCACCGACAGCGGTCTCGGCCCGCGCTCCGACGGCGGTAACCGGACGACGGCCAGCCGACCGGGCCTTGGGCGGCCACCCCACACGACCAGTACGCGGTCGCCCTCGTGCAGCGTGGGCTCCATCGAGCGCCCCGAGACGACCGCGACGCCCAGCCGCCGATCGGTCACGCCGCCAGTGCCGCGAGGTAGTCGGCGAGGTATCCGACGTTCTCCGTGTCGGTGCCGTCACGTCGCATACCGATGTAGCGGTCGGGCCGGACGACGAGCACCGTCAGCCGGTCGACACCGAGCTGCGCGGCGACTTCCGCCGGCATCGTTCCCACACGCGAGTCGCCGAACTCGCCGACGACGAACCCGTATGCGGCCTCGACGTACCGGGCATCGGCGACGGTGGTGACCCGGTCGAGCACGGCAGCGACGTCTTGGGCGGGAGTGCCCGGACCGCCGAGGACGAAGACGGTGTGGCCCAGCCGTCTGGCGAAGTCGTGCAGCGCCCCGTCGTCGCCGCTCGGCGAGCGCACCCGAGCGGTGAGCGGCAGCAGCCGGCCGGCGGCCGGGCCACGAGCCGTTTCCTGCCCGGCTCCCCTCACGACGGGCGACCGGTCGTAGTACCGGTCCACCTCGGCACCCGACGCGGCCTCCAGCTGCACCGCATCGGGATCGCTGAACGTCGCGACGACCCGGGCGTTCCGGGCGGCCCGCTCGAGCTGGTCGAGCCGGGCCTGGGCCGCGTCGGCGGCCGCTCCGCTCTCGACGATCCGCTGGGCGACGGGACGGCGCTCCTTGTCGTAGCTGTCGAGGAGCACCTCGCCCGCCTCGCCGCGGCAGACCAGGGCCAGCTTCCAACCGAGGTTGTATGCATCCTGCAGGCCGGTGTTCATCCCGTGGCCCTCGGTCGGCGAGCACGCGTGCGCGGCGTCGCCCGCGAGCAGGACCCGGCCGGATCGGAACCGTTCCGCCACCCGTGCGTGGCACAAGAAACGAGTGGGGTTTCGGACGTCTACGAACGAGACGCCAGGGGAGTATCGGTCGAGAACGGCGCGCGAATCGCCTTCGAGGTCGGTCTCACCCGACTGCGGGCGCGAGTAGACCCGGAACCGCCGGCCGGGCAGCGGCGTGATGATGACGAGCGGGTCGTCGAAGAAGGCGTGGACCATGTCCCACTCGGAGCTCCACCCGGCGAGGCCGGCGTCGAACACCGCCCACGGCTCGTCGGGAACGTCGCCCTCGTATCCGATTCCGGTGAGGTCGCGCACCGTGCTGTGGTAGCCGTCGCAGCCGACGACCCAGGAGGCGGTCATGGTCCTCCGCTCGCCGTGCGACTCCAGGGTCGCGGTGACCCGGTCGGCCTCCTGGTCCAGGCCCACCAGCCGGGTGGACCGGGTCACGCGCCCACCGACCCCTTCGAGGTATGCGGAGAGGATCCGCTCGGTCGTCTCCTCGGACATCCCGATGTCGAAGTGGAAGCGGGTCCGGTTCTCGGCGTAGTCCTTCTCACCGAGCACCGCGCCGTCGGCGCTGATCCGGCAGCCGCGGATGTGCACCCCAGCCGCAGTGAACTCGTCGACGATCCCCAGCGCCTCGAAGATCTGCAGCGACCGGGGATGGACGACGGTCGCGCGGTCCCAGCCGAGCGGCGCGTCGTAGGCGTCGACGAGCACACAGTCGACTCCCCGGCGGCGCAGCGAACACGACAGCAGCAGGCCGGTCGGGCCTGCGCCCACCACGAGGACCGCCGTGTCCGTCGCCGGTTGCCCCTCCATGAGCCCGGGAGTCTAAGCGGGAAGGGGGGGTGTGACGGGTGCCACACGTCGGCCCGCCGAATTCTGCTACCCCTCGGTAACGCGCTTCTGGCACAGTGTCGGAACCGGCGGCCACCCTCCGCCGCCGTCGTACTCGTGGCCACACCTCGGCTGCATCGCACAGCCGAACCCGCGGTCCGTCGACCGCTCAGCCACCGAGGTGCCCATTCATGGACCCGCAGTCCACGCCGCTCGTCGACCCCTCCAGCCCGGTGTTCCGCGCCCACCTGGGCGGGAAGCTGGCCACGCTCGCAACCCAACCGCTGCGCGACGCCGCAGACCTGTCGCTGCTGTACACGCCGGGCGTCGCCCAGGTCTCCCGCGCCATCGCGGCCGACCCCAAGCTCGCGGCGACCTACACCAGCGTCCGGAACACCATCGCCGTCGTCAGCGACGGCACCGCCGTCCTCGGCCTCGGCGATGTCGGGCCCCTCGCCGCGATGCCGGTGATGGAAGGAAAAGCCGTGCTGTTCAAGCGATTCGGCGGCGTGGATGCGGTGCCGCTCTGCCTGCAGACCGGCACGGTGGAGGAGCTGGTCGACGCGATCGCCCGCGTCGCGCCGACGTACGGCGGGATCAACCTGGAGGACATCTCTGCGCCGCGCTGCTTCGAGATCGAGCGCCGCCTGCAGGAACGCCTGGACATCCCCGTCTTCCACGACGACCAGCACGGCACCGCCATCGTCGTCCTCGCCGCACTCGCCAACGCGGCCCGCGTCGTCGGCCGCGACCCCGCCGACCTCGACGTCGTCGTCTCGGGCGCCGGCGCGGCCGGAGTCGCGGTGACGAAGATCCTGCTGCGAGCCGGCATCGGACACGTCGTCGTCGTCGACTCGGCCGGCACCCTCCACGTCGGACGCGCGGGCCTACCTCCGCACAAGCGGGAGCTCGCCTCGCTCACGAACCAGCGAGGCGTCGCCGGCGGCATTGCCGAGGCGCTCGTTGGAGCCGATGTCCTCGTCGGCGTCTCGGGCGGAACCATCCCCGAGAGCGCGGTCGCCCGGATGTCGACCGACGCGATGATCTTCGCTCTCGCCAACCCCGACCCGGAGGTCCACCCGACCGTCGCGCACCGACACGCCCGCGTCGTGGCCACGGGTCGCTCCGACTTCCCCAACCAGATCAACAACGTCCTCGCCTTCCCTGGCATCTTCCGGGGTGCCCTGGACTCTGGCGCCCGGAAGGTGACCGAGGAGATGAAGCTCGCCGCCGCATACGCGATCGCCGCCGTCGTGGAGCACCCGACCGCGGACGAGGTCGTCCCCAGCGTCTTCCACCCGGGCGTTGCCCCGGCGGTCGCGGAGGCGGTGCGTCAAGCCGTCTGAGGAACTACTCGACGAGGCCCTGGCGCATCCCTTCGGCCACCGCCGCCGCCCGGTCCGACACGCCGAGCTTCTGATAGAGCCGCTGGGCGTGCGTCTTGACGGTGCTCGTCCCGAGGAACAGCTCCTTCCCCAGTTCTGGCACCGACAATCCGCGGGCGAAGCCGCGCAGCACCTCGAGCTCCCGTGGGCTGAGGATCGGACGGTTCGGTTCGGCCCGCATCCGGATCTGGCTGACCAGCCCGGCGGCGAGCTCCGGTGGGACGACGGTGCGGCCGCGGCTCACCGCGAGGACGGCGTCGACGATCTCCTGACGCCGGGCGTCCTTTGAGAGGTACCCCGCCGCTCCCGCCTCCACTGACGAATACACGACGCTGCTCTCGACCACCGCGGACAGCATGAGGACCCGGGTCGGCAGGCCGTCGCGCACGATCGCCGACAGGACCTGCAACCCGGTGAGATCGGGCATCTGGTAGTCGACGACGGCGACGTCGGGGCGCAGCTCGGTGATCAGCTCGAGGGCGTCGCGACCGTTCTCGGCCTCACCGACGACGTCCACCCGACCGCTGTTGACCAGCCCCCGAGTCAGGCCGTCGCGGAAGAAGGGGTGGTCGTCGACGACGACGACGCGCACCCGTGGGTCGGACGAGACCACGACGCGTCTCCTTCCCGGTTCTTCGAGCACGTGCCCACGACAATAGTTCCCGAGACCCTCCGGGAGGTGCCATGAGCGAGACCACCGCGGGTGTGGCCCGCGTCGAGAACCTCGTCGCCGATGTGATGGCCAGCCATGCGGCGCGCGGCGCTCGGCTCGAGGCCTGGCTCCGCCTCGGCGTCGTCGCCTTCGTCTGGGCCTGCCTGCTGCTGGAACCGCCGAGCGAGCAGGCCGGCTGGTGCTACGGGGTCGCGGTCGCGTACCCGGTGCTCTGGGCGCTGACCATGCCCGTACTCAGGCGTCAACCGACACGTGGGCCGGATCTGTCCTGGCTGCCGCTTGCGCTCGATATCGCCGTCCTCGGCGTCCTCACGATGCTGGCGGGTCTGTCGGCCGAGGACAGCTGGACCGCCTACGTCATCGTCAACGGGTTCTTCCTCCTCCCGATCCTGGCCGCGACCCAGCTGAGCCCACGGGTCGGGCTGGCCCTCGCGCTGCCAACGGTCGGGGTCTACGTCCTCTCGAGCGTCACCACCCGCGAGGCCAACGGCGAGCCGTGGCGGTCGCTGTTCCTGCGCGTCGCGGTCCTCGTGGGCGTCTGTGTGGGATCGGTAGCCCTCTCACGGATCCAGCGATCCCGCGTCATGGACATCGCGGCCCACGCGATCGACCGAGCCGGCCTGCTCGTCGAGCTGGCAGGGGTCGAGGAGCACGAACGACGCCGTCTGTCGGAGGCCCTGCACGACGGCGCGCTCCAGTTCGTCCTAGGCGCGCGTATGGACCTCGAGGACGTCCGGGACGGCGATCCGGAGGCCGTGGACCGCGTCGACCACGCCCTGACCCAGACCGCTGGGCTGCTCCGTCGCACGGTCAGCGAGCTGCACCCGGCGGTGCTCGACCAGGCCGGGCTGGTGCGGGCGGTAGAGGACCTCGCCGAGGCGCTGCGCGGCCGCGGATACACCGTCGACGTCCGGATGGAGGGTATGCCGGTCCGTCCGGCCACCAACGCCGACCGGGTGGTCTTCGGTGCGGTTCGCGAGCTGGTTGCCAACGTCGTCAGACATTCGGGTGCCCAATCCGTCGTCCTCGACCTGAGGTACGACGACGGCCAGCTGGTCGCCGCGGTGACGGACGACGGCGCCGGCTTCGACGAGGAGAGTGCCGCCCGTCAGCTGGCCGCGGGTCACATCGGGCTCGCCTCGCAGCGGCTCCGGGTCGAGGCCGCCGGGGGTCGCCTGGTCGCGTCCCGTGGCGAGCCACGCGGCACCCGGATGACGGTCACCCTGCCGGGATGAGTTCCAGCACCGGCGTCCGTCAGCGGTCGGCCGGTCTCCCGGCCAGCCAGGGCGCGACGAGGTGATCACTCACTTTCCAGAGCGCCTGCCGCCGATCGAGCCGAAGCACTCGGTCCGGTATGCGTCGGACGCGGCGGTGAGGCCCGAAGAAGGACGCCGACACGGTGGCAGCGTCGGCCTCGCCGGCCAACCAGGTTGGCGTGTCGGCCGCCTCGTCGGGCGTGAGACCGGTGCGGTGCGCAGCGCCGGCCAACAGCCGGGCGAGTGACCCCGGGACGCCGGTCCCGTTGCGGAACACGTCGGTCTGCGTGACGCCGGGGAAGACGCACGTCGCCGCGAGCGATGTGCCGCGGAACCGAACGAGCTGAGATGACCAAGCAGGCGATGGCCGAGCTCGTGGCCCATCTGGAGGATCGGGGCTACGTCGACCGGGTGCCCGACCCGGATGACCGCCGAGCCAAGCTGGTCCGGCCGACCGCGAAGGGCCGGCGGGTGTACGCGATGGTGCGGGAGATGGTCCCCGAGATGGAGCAACGCCTCGTCGAGGTCATCGGCGCCAGCCGGATGCAGCAGCTCCGGCGGGACCTCCAGACGATCCAGGAGATGTTCGCGCCGACGTCGTAGCCGCTCGAGCGGCGGGGATTACAGTCGGCCACGACGACGACGAGGAGGTTCGCATGCCGCTCGGGGTGTCGTCATCCGTCACCACCACGGCGCTCGGACGGATCGAGTACGCCGTCGTGGGCGTCGGTGCCCCGGTGCTGGTACTCCACGGCAGTCCCGGCGGCATCGACGCGGCAGCCCTCATGGCGCGGTTCCTGCCGAAGGACGCCTTCTCCGCGGTGCTCGTCTCCCGGCCGGGCTACATGGACACGCCCCTCGGTCGGGATCCCAGTGTCGACGCCGAGGCCGACCTCCTGGCCGCGCTCTTGGACCGGCTTGACCTCGACCGCGTCGGAGTGCACTGCTGGTCCGGCGGGGGACCGGCCGCATACCGTCTCGCGGTCCGCCACCCCGGACGGGTGCGGTCGATCGTCGCCTTCGCCGCGGTGAGCCAGGCGTACCCCACGCCGAAGCTCAAGCTGGTCGACCGGCTGCTGTTCAATACCCGCGCGGGCAACAAGCTGCTCAGCTATGTCGCGGCGAAGCAGCCGCAGCAGTTCGTCGCCGGGGTGCTCGCGGCCGAGAGTTCGCTCAGCCGGCCGCTGCTCAAGGAGCGCGTCGCGCACGTCATGGCGAACCCGGGAAAGCTGGACTTCGTCGTGGGACTCGGCCTGACCGCCGAGCAGACCGCGGAGCGGCGCATCGGCTACGACAACGACATTCGCGAGTTCGCCGCGATCACCTCTCTGGAGCTCGACCAGATCGCGGCACCGACGCTCGTGGTGCACGGAACCGCCGACTCCGACGTGCCCTACGAGCACGGTTCGTTCGCCGCCTCCCAGATCCCGGGCGCCGAGCTCTTGACCCTGGACACCGGCACGCATCTCGCCTTTTACACGCACCCGGACTCCGACGAGGCCCAGCGTCGGGCCATTGACATCCTGGCCGGCTGACCGTCGTTCATCCTGTCCCGGCT
>Ga0307289_10000953_pt1 | contig 12534 bp, 12 predicted proteins | sample ER_DNA_143_FD_194483 | JGI IMG/M metagenome (GOLD analysis project Ga0307289, IMG submission 194483) | Bulk soil microbial communities from the East River watershed near Crested Butte, Colorado, United States - ER_DNA_143 | ecosystem: Environmental > Terrestrial > Soil > Floodplain | place...
CACGAACATCAACGTAGGCTGCGGGGCGACCGATCTCCGGCTTCTGAGCGAGACGGTCGCGGTCGGGGAGTTCGACCTCGGCGTGGCTTTCGACGGCGACGGTGACCGAATCCTCGCGGTCGACGCGCAAGGCGCCGAGCTCGACGGCGACCAGATCCTCGCGGTACTCGCCCTCCATCTCGGCGTTGACCAGGTCGCCGTCACCGAGATGACGAATCTCGGCTTCCACCGACTGATGGCCGAGCGCGGAGTCCGCGTCCTGACCACGCCGGTCGGCGACCGCTACGTGCTCGAGGCCCTTCGGCGCGAGGGCGGGAGGCTTGGCGGCGAGCAATCCGGGCACATAATCTGGCTCGACGGTCACACCTCCGGGGATGGTCTGGTTGGCGCGATCCTTGTCTGCCGGGCGGTTCGCGAAACGGGGACGCCCCTCCGCGACCTGGCGGCGGCGATGGTCAAGCTGCCGCAGGCGAAGGCGAACGTCCCGGTGCGCTCGAAGGCCATTCCGGACGCGCTCCGGCGGCAGATCGAGGGGCTCTCCGGTGAGGGTCGCGTCGTCGTCCGCCCGTCCGGAACGGAGCCCGTCGTGCGGGTGCTCGCAGAGGCCGAAACGGAGGAAGCGGCCGAAAGTCTCTGTGGTAGGATCGCCACTCTCGTCTCGCGAGAGCTCGGCTGAAGCCGGGCCTTTTCGTTTTCAGGCTCGCTTCTCGGAGAGAGCACTCTCGGCAGGCGCGAAAGCGGGCGGAGGACGGCCGTCGCTCGAAGAAAGGGGGTTCAGGTGTGCGGAATCATCGGATACGTGGGCTCCCGCGAGGCGCACGGCCTGCTCCTCCAAGGGCTCGAGCGACTCGAGTACCGGGGTTATGACTCGGCCGGCATCGCGCTCCTCGAGGACGAGGGCCTCGACTACGTTCGCGCCGTCGGGAACCTCGACCAGCTGAAGGCGGCGATCGGCGTCGACGGCTCGACGTCCACAACCGGAGTCGGCCACACGCGCTGGGCCACGCACGGGAAGGTCTCGTTCGAGAACGCGCACCCGCTGACGGGCTGCGTCGAGGACGAGGTCGCGGTCGTCCTCAACGGGATCGTGGAGAACTTCCGCGAGCTCAAGGATTCGCTCCTCGAGGAGGGGCACGCGTTCACGTCCGAGACGGACGCCGAGGTCGTCGCCCACCTGGTCGAGCGCCATTACGAGGGCGACCTCGCCGAGGCCGTCGCTAAGGCCTACCAGCAGCTCGAAGGACATTTCGCCTTCGTCGTCATCCACCGCGAGCACCCCGACATGCTGGTCGGCGCCCGCCTGCAGTGCCCGCTCGTCGTCGGCATCGGCGAGGGTGAGATGTTCCTCGCCTCGTCGATCGCCGCGTTCCTGCGCGAGACGCGCCGCGTGCAGCTCATCGAGGACGGCGAGGTCGTGGCGATCACGAAGGACGGCGGACGCTTCGTCTCCGTGGACGACGGCCCACGCGAGCGCGACGAGTTCGAGGTCGACTGGGACGACGAGGCCGCCGAAAAGCACGGCTACGAGACCTTCATGCTCAAGGAGATCTACGAGCAGCCGCAGGCGGTCGCGGAGACCATCGGGGAGCGCGTGCGCGGCACCAAGCTCGACTTCGACGACATCGGCCTCTCCGACCTCGAGATCCAAAACCTGCGCCGCATGGTGGTGCTCGCGACGGGCACCGCTTACCACGCGGGCGTTGTCGGCCGCTACGTGATCGAGGAGTGGGGGCGGCTTCCCTGCGAGCCCGACATCGCGAGCGAGTGGCGCTACCGCAACCCCGTCCTCACGAAGGACACGCTCGTCGTGGGCATCTCGCAGTCCGGTGAGACGCGCGACACGGTGCACGCCCTGCGGCTCGCCCGTGAGAGCGGTGCGCGGACGATCGCCATCACCAACATGATGGGCACACAGATCACCCAGGAGGCCGAGCGCGTGCTCTACACGCGCGCGGGGATCGAGATGAGCGTCGCGGCGACGAAGACGTTCACGGCGCAGGTCACGCTCCTCTACCTCCTCGCGCTGCACCTCGCCCAGGTGCGGAGGACGCTTCCCGAGGAGGAGATCCAGCGCCTCGTCGCCGAGGTCTCGGCGCTCCCGGCGAAGATCGGCGCCTATCTGGACGGCGACCATCCGATCGAGGAGATCGCGCAGCGCCATTACCACAAGCCGTTCTTCCTCTACCTCGGGCGCCACATCGGCCTGCCGGTCTGCCTCGAGGGCGCGCTCAAGCTCAAGGAGCTCTCCTACATCCCGACCGACGCCTACTCGGCCGGCGAGATGAAGCACGGTCCGATCGCGCTCCTCGACGAGCAGACGCCCGTCGTCTGCATCGCGACCGACTCCCACGTCTACGACAAGGTCGTCTCCAACATCCAGGAGGTGCGGGCACGCGGAGCGGACGTCATCGCCATCGCGACTGACGGGAACGAGGACATCCAGCACCACGCGGACGACGTCGTCTACGTGCCGCGCACGCACCCGTTCCTGCAGGCGACCCTCGCCGTCATCCCGCTTCAGCTTCTCGCCTACCGCATCGCCCGTCTCCGCGGCCTCAACATCGACCAGCCGCGGAACCTCGCCAAGACCGTCACCGTCGAGTAGCTGGCTGCCCTGGGCGGCGGCTTCGCCCGGGCAAAGCCCGGCCGAAGTCACTCGCCGGTTGGAGGCCGACGGAGCTTCTTCGTCGTTCCTCGGCGCTTCTTCTTCTCGAGCCGCCGCTCTCGGGCCGCGGCCGTCGGCTTCGTCGGCCGGCGCTTGCGCTCGACGTGCAGGCCGGCCCTGATCGCCGCGGCGAGGCGCTCGAGCGCGAGCTCCCGGTTGCGGTAGCGGCTCCGCTCGTCCTGGGAGACCGCGCGGACGACAGGCCCGGCCTTCCTGCGCAGGCGCCGTTTCTGCGCCTCGGACAGGGTCTCCGAGGCGTCGACGTCGAACACCGCCTCGACGCGGGTCTCGGTCTTCTGGGCGTGCTGCCCGCCGGGGCCGCTCGAGCGCGAGTAGCGCAGGTCGATCTCCTCGACGGGGATCGCCAGCCTGTTGTGCACCTGAATAGACTCGCGTGGGATGACGGCGATTCTCCTGGACATCGACGGTGTCCTGCACGTCTCGGGGGAGGCCGTGCTCGGTGCGCCCGAAGCGGTGCGCGCGCTCCGTGAGGAAGGCCACCGGCTCCGCTTCGTCACGAACAACACCACGCGGGCGCGTGGCGTCCTCGCCGACGAGCTCCGCTCCATCGGATTCGAGCTCGAGAGCGAGGACATCACGACGACGCCGCTGGCCGCCGGGAAGCTCTTGCAGGGCAAGCGCGTGCTCGCGCTGACCATGAGCTCGATCCGAGACGACCTCGCCGAGTACGTCGAGCTCGTCTCCGACGGCGCCGATGCCGTCCTTCTTGGCGGCGCCGACGAGAGCGCCGAGACCGGGGAAGTCTTCTCCTACGACAACCTCAACAAGGCCTACGCCGAGCTCCGCGAGGGAGCGAGGCTCGTCTGCCTGCACAAGAACCGCTGGTGGCAGACGAGCCGCGGGCCCCTCCTCGACGCCGGAGCGTTCGTCGCCGGGCTCGAGTACGCCGCGGGCGTGGAGGCCGAGGTTGTCGGCAAGCCCACGGCGGCCTACTTCGAGGCCGCGCTCGCGGAGGTGGAAGCGACGCCCGCCGAGGCCGTGATGGTTGGTGACGACGTCGAGGCGGACATCGGCGGCGCGAAGGCGATCGGGCTCCGCGGAATCCTCGTCCGCACCGGCAAGTTCCGGCCTGGGGCCCTTCGCGACGCGGAGCCGCAGCCCGACGCGGTCGTCGATTCGATCGCGGACCTCCCGGCCCTCCTGAACGGATCGTGAAGGTCGGCCTCGACCTCATCGAGATCGGGCGGATCGCGCGGACGCTCGACCGGTACCCGTCCTTTCGCGACCGCGTCTTTACGGACGCCGAGCGCGCGTACTGCGACTCCCGCCCCAACCCGCCGCAGCACTACGCCGCCCGCTTCGCCGGGAAGGAGGCGGTCGGAAAGGCCTTGGGCTTCGGCGTCGCCCGCGCGTTCGCCTGGAGGGACGTGGAGATCTCCGGCCGGCCGAAGCCCGACGTGCGGCTCTCCGGCCGAGTGGCGGATTGGGCACGGCGCCGGGAAGCGGGCGCAATCGACCTCTCGATGACCCACTCGCGTGAGCTGGCCGCCGCAGTCTGCGTCATCCGCGATGTCGATGTGGGCTGAGCCGCTCTACACGGCCGCGGAGATGCGTGCCGCGGAGGAGGCCTACGAAGCCCCGATGCTCGACCTGATGGAGCGGGCCGGAACCGCGGTGGCCGAGGCCGTCATGCGCCGCCATCCCGACGCGCGCCGCATCTCGGTCTGGTGCGGCACCGGAGCGAACGGAGGCGACGGCTTCGTGGCCGCTCGCAAGCTGCACGAGGCGAAACGGGATGTCGAAATCGTGCTCGGCGGCCCCGAAGAGAAGATTTCCGGGGACCCCGCCGCGAACCTCACACGCGCGCGGAAGCTCGGGATCTCCATCGCGGACGAGGGCGAGGGCGAGGTCGCGGTCGACGCGCTCTACGGCACGGGCTTCACGGGAAAGCCGCGCGACGATGCGGCGCGACGGATCGGGGAGGTGAACGCTCTCGGCGTCCCGGTCGTCTCGGTCGACGTCCCGAGCGGCGTGGACGCCTCGACGGGGGAGGTGGCCGGTCCGGCCGTGCATGCGGCCGCGACGATTACCTTCCACCGGAGGAAGGTTGGCCTCGTCGTCGCGCCCGGGCGCTTCCACGCGGGCGAGGTCGAGGTGGCGGACATCGGCCTCGCCCCGGTTCACACCCGCCACGGTTTCGTCACAGAGGAGATCCTCGAGCTCGTCCCCCGACGCGGGCCGCGCGACAACAAGTACACGGCCGGATCGGTGCTCGTCGTCGGCGGGTCGACGGGGAAGACGGGAGCTCCGTGCCTCTCGGCCGAAGCCGCGCTCCGCGCGGGCGCGGGGATCGTGACCCTCTGTGCCCCGGCGTCCCTCAACCTCGTTTTCGAGCAGAGGCTGCTCGAGGTGATGAGCCGGCCGTGCCCGGACGAGGATGGCGTCATGACGATGGACGCGGCCGACGAGATCCTCGACGCCGCGGGGAAGGCGACTGCCGTCGCGATCGGGCCGGGTCTCGGGCGGACGGATGCGGCGCGCGCCCTCGTCGGCTACCTGCTCGACCGCCTCGACAAGCCGGTCGTCCTCGACGCGGACGGGCTTTGGGCGCTCGCCGGTCATCTCGACTGGGTCTTCGCGCGTGACGCGCCGACCGTGCTGACGCCGCACGAGGGCGAGCTCGCGCGTCTCCTCGGGCGCGAGTCCGACTGGATTGCAGCGCGTCGCCTGAACGCCGTTCAGGCCGGAGCGGACGACGTCGGCGCCGTCGTCCTCCTCAAGGGCGCGGACACCCTCGTCGCCTCCCCGGGGCGCGGGGCCCTCGTCTGCGATCTCGGCAACCCGGGGCTCGCGACCGCGGGGACAGGAGACGTCCTCGCCGGGATCGTCGCTGCGTTCCTGGCCAAAGGGATGGACGCCAAGCGGGGGGCGGCTGCTGCTGCGGCCGCGGGCGGAGTGGCCGCGCGCTTGGCCGCCGAGAGCCACGGCACGGCTGGGATGATCGCAAGCGACGTCGTCGAGGCCCTTTCGCCCGCACTCTCCCGCTAGTCTCGGCTCCCGATGAGCCGGTCCGCGATCACCATCGACCTCGGCGCTCTGCGCCGGAATGCCGCCGTTCTCGCGGCCGCCGCCGCGCCGGCCGAGCTCTGGGCGGTCGTGAAGGCGGACGCCTACGGCCACGGCGCCGCCGACTGCGCGCGGACGGCGCTCGACGCGGGAGCGCGCGGTCTCTGTGTGGCGACCGCGAAGGAAGGCGCCGCGCTTCGGCCTGCCAATCCAGGGGTCCGGATCCTCGTGCTGAGTCCTCTCGCCGAGGGAGAGGAGCGCCTCGCGGGCGAGGCCGGGCTCGAAGTGGCGGTCTTCTCGCCCCGCCTGCCGGACGGCCTGGCCGTTCACGTCAAGGTGGACACCGGCATGGGTCGGTTCGGCATGTCGCCCGAGGAGACCGCGGCCCTCGACCCCGGCCGCGTCGTCGGCGTCATGAGCCACCTGGCCACCGCGGATGAAGGCGATCCGGCCTTTGTCCGCAGGCAGGTGGAAGCTTTCGCGGTCGTCGCATCCGCCTTCCCCAACGCGGTGAAGCACATCGCCAACAGCGCGGCCACGCTCATCTTCCCGGAAGCGCGGTTCGACGCGGTGCGGTGCGGCGTCGCGCTCTACGGGCTCTCGCCGTTCGGGGGCGACCCGGCCGAGCACGGCCTCGAGCCCGTGCTCGCGTGGAGAAGCTACGTCGCGCAGGCCAAGGTGCTGCAGGCTGGAGAGAGCACCGGCTACGGGCGCCGCTTCGTGGCCGAGCGCGAGACGCGCATCGGTCTCGTGCCGGTCGGCTACGGGGACGGCTTCCGGAGGGGCCTGACCGGAACGGAGGTCCTCGTCGGCGGCGCGCGGCGACGGGTACTCGGCACGATCTCGATGGACTCCTTCGCGGTCGAGCTCGGGGACGAGCCGGAAGGCGCACCCGTCACCCTCGTCGGGGACGGCCTGCTCGTGGAGGAGCACGCGCGCCGGCTGGGCACGCTGAACTACGAGATCACGACGGGGATCGTCTCCGACCCTCGCCGTGCCGAGCGCCGGAGCGTCGATGGATAGCCGCATACGGACTGCCGTTGCCGGCGTCGAGGCCTACGTCGTCGGGGGAGCCGTGCGCGACGACCTCGTCGGACGCCAGGTTGTCGACGTCGACGTTGCCACGCCCGATCCCGAGGTCGCAGCCCGCATCTACGCCGGGCTCGCCAACGGCGCGATCTTCCCGCTCTCCGAGCGCCACGGCGCGTGGCGCGTCGCCTTCAAGGACGGTTCGACGGTCGACTTCACGCCGCTTGCGGGAACCATCGAGGACGACCTGCGCACGCGGGACTTCACCATCAACGCGATCGCGCAGCCCGTGGCGGGCGGGGAGTACGTCGATCCGCTCCACGGGCGCGCGGATCTCGAGTCTCGGACCCTTCGAGCCGTCTCGGAGACGATCTTCGAGGACGACCCCCTGCGGCTCCTGCGGGCGGTGCGGCTCGAGGACGAGCTCGGCTTTGAGCTCGACTCCGAGACGGAAGGGCTCGTGCGGCGCTCGGCCGGCCTCGTCGCCGACCCGGCCGGTGAGCGCATCGTGAGCGAGCTCGAACGGCTGTCGCCCGAGGGCTTCGGCCGCGCGGACGAGCTGGGCCTGCTCGCTCCCCTGGGCGGCTCCCTCGAGCGCCTGCGCTCCGTGGAAGTCGTCGACACGCCCGGCTACCTCCTCGTCGTCGTCCTGGGCGAGAGCCTGGAGCGCCTGCCGGTCTCCAACGAGCTCAAGCGTCTCGGGCGCACGCTTCTCCGCGCAGAACGTCCCGAGGACGATTCGCCGCGGGCGATCCATCGCTTTCGGAGCGAGACCGAGCCATGGGCTCTCACCGCGCTCGCCTTCCTCGGGGCCGGCGACCTTTACGAAGCGGTGCGGGCGGCCAGGGTGGCAGAGCCGGAGGAGCCGCTGCTCCGGGGCGACGAGCTCGGGCTACAGCCCGGCCCGGAGATCGGCCGCCTGCTCGACCGCATCGCCGAGGAGCGGGCCGCAGGGACGATCTCGACCAAGGACGAGGCGCTTCAGCTCGTCGAGCGCGAGCGGACTACCGAGCCCACTTGATCGTGCAGCCGACGGCCGGCGTGTCCCGCGGCTCCGGCTCTCCGCCGGCGAGAATGGCTTCGAGCGCGTCCCGTAGGTAGGGCTCCGCTCCGCTTGGATCCTGGTGATCCGAGTCCGGTGCTCCGTGGTAGGCGAGCCGGTGCTCGGCATCGAAGAGGAAGACCTCGGGGGTGCGCGCCGCGCCGTAGGCCTCCGCGACCTCCTGCGTCTCGTCGTAGAGGAACGGGAAGGTGAAGCTCTTCTCGCGCGAGCGCGCCTCCATGTCCTCGAGGGAATCGCCGAGATGACCGGCGTTCGAGTTGACGGCTACGAGGCCGGCCCGTCCGTCGAAGTCCCGCGCGACGTCGTTGATCCGGTCCTCCCAGGCGACGACGTAGGGGCAGTGGCAGCAGGAGAACACCACCGCCAGCGGTTGCCCGGCGAAGTCCCGATCGGAACGCGATTCATCGTCCACTCCGCGGAGAGCGAAGCCGGGTGCGGGATCGCCGAGCGCGAGCCGTGTCATGTCGCCATGCTATCCGCGTGGGCCCGCTCTACGACGCTGTCGGCCTGGGGATGCGAGCGTACTCCCGGACGGCTTTCCGCGTTCGCTATCTCGGGCCGGCGTCCTTTCGGTTGCGCCCGGGGACGCTCATCGTGGCGACCCATCGCAAGGAGACCGACGTGCCGGTCATCGCCCCGGAGCTCTACTTCCGGGGCTCGCTCTGGAAGCATCGCAGCGAGCGGATGGCCTTCGCCGCCCGGGACGACATGTTCCTGCGCGGGTTCTTCGCGGGGTTCCCGCCCGGGCTCTCACCGCGCGCACGACGTGCTCTCTTCCCCCTCGCAGTCGGCCGCTTCCTCCCGCGCGTCGAGGTCCATCCCATCTCGAGCGCGAGCTCGGCCCGGCTGATGGAGCTCCTTTCGGCCGAGCCCGACGCGCGCCTTGACGACGTCGTGCCGGAGCGCCTGCGCCCGGCGCTACGCGGGCGGGCGAAGGAGCGCGGGCTGCCCGCGCCGGTCCGTGCTCGGGACGCCGTGGTCGGCCAGTACGCGGACCTGCTCTGGGAGGGCGTGTCGCGCGGCGAGGGGTCCGACGGCTTCTGGCAGGCGCGGGCCCTGCGCGCTACCTCCGACTTCCGTGAGCTGGTCGGGCTCATCCGCGCCGGGCGCTCGCTGCTCGTCTTCCCGGAAGGGCGTCCGTCGCTCGCCGGCGAGATCGGCCCGCTCCGGCGCGGACTCGACGCGCTCGTCCGGCGAGGGAAGCCCGAGCGGATCCTGCCCGTCACGCTCGCCTACGACCCGCTCGTCCGTGGACGCGCTGAGATCTTCCTCGTCTTCGCGGAGACGCTGGCGCCTCCCGACGCTGAGCTCGAGACCGTCGTCCTCGAAAGCCTGAAGCTGAACACGGCCCTCACCATGGGGCAGTTCGTCGCGCACGAGCTCGCCGCGGGCAGGGAGCCGCATCCGGCGACGCTTGCCGCTGAGCTCGAGGCCGCGCGAGCCCTCGGGAGACCCTTCGACCCAGCCCTGGCCGATCCCGCGCGTCGCGCGGTCAAGCTGGCCGAGTCGCGCGCGGCGGCAGCGCTGAAGCCGCAGGAGATCCCCTTCCTGGCGGAGGAGTTCGAGAGCGCCCGGAGCTAGGCTGGCTCTTCGGCGGTTTGCTCGCGCCGGAAAAGCCGGGGGAACGCGGGGCGAACGAGGATGGCGCCGAGCAGCGTGATCGGCAGCACGGTGAGGGCGTGCATCGTGATCACGAACGCCGTCGCCTTGTCGGTGGGCACGTCGATCCCCTTGGCCGCGACCAGGGTCAGGTAGTCGAATGTCCCGATCCCGGCCGCTGTGGCGGGCACGGCAAGGGCGAGGTTCCCGATCCCCTCGAGGAGGAAGAAGCCGCCGATGCCGATATCGATGTGGTAGGCGCGGCCGACGATGATGTACATGGCAACGTCGGCGAGCCACATGGCGACGGAGGTGGCAAAGATGAGGAAGACGCGCTTGCGCCCCCTGAACGCGCCGAGGCCGTCGACGAAATAGGCAGCGGCCCTGGCCACGCGGGTGTGCCAGCGAGCGGGCAGGAACTTCGTCAGGCGCCAGACAAAGCGCTCTGCGCGCTCGGGGTCGTGCGCCGCCGAGCGTACGAGGAAGACCCCGAACGCGGTGGCCGCCGCAAGCGCGATCCCGGTCAGGAGGACGGGCCCGCCCTCACCGATCAGGAGCGCTCCCAGCACGATCCACACCGAGAGGACGACACCGTCGAGGAGGCGCTCGGCGAAGAGCGTCCCCGCGCTCACAAAAACGGGGACCTGCCGCTCCCGCAGCGACTCGATCCTGAGGAGGTCGCCGCCGCGTGCGGGCAGGATGTTGTTCGCCCCGCGGCCGACGGCGATCGTCGAGAAGAGCTTGCCGTTGCCGACGTTGTAGCCCGCACCGGCGAGCAGGTACTTCCAGCGCAGCGTCATGAAGAAGACGTTCGCCCCGATCAGGCCGAGCGAGGCCAGGAGCGTCCAGGCCGGGAGCGAGGACATCATCTTCCACGCCTCCGAGAGGTCGACCTCGCGCAGGAAGAGCACCAGGAAGGCGACGGTGGCCGCGGTGCCGATCAGAAGCCGAACGATTGTGCGCCGCCACGAGGTCGCCATCTGTCGATAAGTATGTCGGCTGCGATGGGAGGCGGAGGCGGGCGGCGATTCTCAGGCCGGCGCGAGGTCGCGATCGGCCTGGGCGTCTACGCCGTCTATCTCACGGTGCGGCACCTCGTGGTCAACGAGCGGGGGCGGCGTCAGGCAAAACGAAACGCCGAGAGGGTCGTCGCCCTGGAGCGACGGGTCGGGATCCATGTGGAGCCGGAGCTCCAGGCGCTCCTCCTACCTCGCCGCCGCGTCGTCGCGGTCCTCAACGTCGCCTACGTGACGCTGAACGTCGGGCTCAGCGTGGGCTGGCTGATGAGGCTCTTCCAGCGGCGCGACCCTGATTTCCACAGGCTGCGCCGCGCGGCCGTGCTGGCGACGCTCGGAGCCCAGCCCGTCTTCCTCTTCTTCCCGACCGCGCCTCCGCGGACGCTCGAGCACTTCGTTGACACGATCGCCGATGTTTCCGGAGTCGACCTCGACTCTGGGCTCGTCGCGCGCCTCTACGACCCGATCGCCGCGATGCCGAGCATCCACATCACCTACGCGGTCATCACGGCCGCCGGCATCGCCGAGACGAGTAGCTCGCCACTCGCGCGGGCTCTCGCGCCCGCCTATCCGCCTGCGGTCGCCTTCGTCATCTTCGCGACCGCGAACCACTACGTGATCGACGCCGTTGCGGGCGCGGCTCTCGGCCTTGCTGCGCTCAGGCTCGCCCGCGCGCTCGACTAGCCGCTCTGGGCGGCGGGCTTACGGGTCGGCGTAGCCGACCTTCGCCCACCTGACGCCGCTCGCTGCAAGAGGCTGCGCTCGCGGCTGCTCGCCGTACCACTCGTACTGTCTCGCGTCCGCTCGTTTGCCTCCTTTGCGAGCGACGCCCCAGAGCGGCTAGCTATTCGGAGTGCGTTTCGCGAACCGGCCTGCGAGGCGGGCGAGGGTCCCAGGCGCGAGCGCCTGCAGCGCCCCGGCGACGCGGAGGTAGCGTGGGATGACGACCTCTGCCCGATCGTGCGCGACCGCGCGAAGGATCGACTCGGCGATCTGCTCCGGCTGGAGGACGAGACGGCTGCCGAGCCGGTGGCCGAGCAGCTGGCGCTGCGGGAAGCCGGCCGTCTCGACGGGGCCGGGGTTGACCGTGTGCACGCGGACGCCGCGCTCCGCCAGCTCCGCGCGCACGCTCCTCGAAAAGGCGAGCTGGGCGTGCTTGGCGGCTGAGTAGGGGCCGGACGACCCGTGCGCGAAGGTTCCCGCCACCGAGACGACGTTGACGACATCGGCGGGCCGCGCGGCCTCGAGCTGCGGGAGGAACGCCCGCACGCACCAGACGCTGCCAAGATAGACCGTGTCGACGATCTCCTCGATTGTCTCTGGGTCGAGCTCGAGAAACCCGCGCCGCCCCGTGAAGCCCGCGTTGTTCACAAGGAGGTGGACAGCCGGGTGACGCTCCGCGATCCGGGCGGCAGTCGCCTCGACCTGCGCGCGGTCGGCGACGTCGCAAACCTCCGCCTGGGCCCCGAGCTCCGACGCGACGCGCTCCAGCCGTTCGGCGCCCCGCGCGACGAGCACGCACCGCCAACCCTTGGCCGTGAGCGCGCGCGCGGTGGCCTCTCCAATCCCGCTCGAGCCTCCCGTGACGACTGCGATTCGCACGCCGCGACAATACGAGATCGTTTCGGAATGGCGCCTCGTCGCCTGAGCGCCCACGGTGGCTCAGGTCGTCATTTCCGGACGGTCTCGAAATACACTGGCTCGCGCTTTGGCTGATTTCTCGGGCAAGCGCGGTCTCGTCCTCGGCGTCGCCAATCGCCGCTCCATCGCGTGGGCGATCGCGCAGAAGCTCGCTGCAGGCGGCGCGAGCCTCGCCTTCACTTATCAGGGCGACCGGATCGAGAAGAACGTGCGCGAGCTCGCCGAGTCGGTCTCCAGCCCGCTCGTCACCGAGTGCGACGTCTGCTCGGACGAAGGCCTCGAGCGCGTCTTCGCGGAAACCGCAGAAACGTTCGGCGGGCAGCTCGACCTCCTCGTCCACTCGGTGGCCTTTGCGGACACGCGCGACCTCGAGGGCCGGTTCACCGACACTCCGCGCGACCGGTTCTGGCTCGCGCTCGATGTCTCCGCCTACTCACTCGTCGGCGCCTCCAGGCTCGCCGAGCCGTTGATGGAGGCCGCGGGCGGCGGCTCGA
>Ga0307289_10000961_pt1 | contig 12486 bp, 14 predicted proteins | sample ER_DNA_143_FD_194483 | JGI IMG/M metagenome (GOLD analysis project Ga0307289, IMG submission 194483) | Bulk soil microbial communities from the East River watershed near Crested Butte, Colorado, United States - ER_DNA_143 | ecosystem: Environmental > Terrestrial > Soil > Floodplain | place...
ACGAGGCGACCGCACTACGTAGACCCCCACCACCGGCCGCTCCCGCGCTCAGACGTCCTCCGACCCGGCCGACACCTCCCGTAGGGCGCCCGCCGACATCGGCGATCTCGTGAGCTCCTACTACGGTCCAAAGGTGCAGCTGATGTCCACCAGGCAGACCCTCCCCCGGAACACGCTCAAGCAGCGCGCGTCCAGGCAACCGGATCCATCCGGTCGCCCTGCCGCTGACCGCCGCCGCCGCAGGATGGAGGTGACGGCCGGGGTCTGCCTGCTCGCCGTCTGGGTCGTGTCTGGCTCCCTGCTCGGGCTGGACTTCGTTGTTGTCCTGCTGCTGGGGGTGTTGCTGCTGGCAGCGTTCCAGACCCTGGTTCGGCGACGGCCCCTGCGGACGCTGCTCGTTCGTGACACGGCCTCGTTCGCGCATGGCTGGAGGGGAAGGCTGCTGGTCGCCGCCGTCCTGGTCGCGATCCCCGCGACCATGGTGCTGATGTCGGTAGGCGGCGGCCGGTACGGCCGGTACGCCGACGACAGCTGGAAGGCGCTGCTTATGCTCGTCATCCTGGCCGGGGCCTACCTCGCCTCGCGTCGCCTACTCCTCACTGTGCTCATCGGTGCGGTCACCGTCGCGCTGGTGTCCTGGGTCCTGTCCCCAAGACTGGCCGACGCCCGCAACGGCGACGCCACGGTCCTCGCCGACCTCGACCTCCGAGCCGACATGGGCATGCTGGCCGGCCACCACGACGTCGCCGTCGCCGAGGTCGACCTGGATTCGGCCCAGCCGGTTCGGCTGGCTGGGATCGGTGCCGATGACACCACATCGATGGAGGTGGGGTCGATGACCAAGGCGATGACCGGCCTGGTCATCGCGGACGCTGTGCGCCGCGGCGAGATCCGGATGGACGCCCCGGTGGCCACGTACCTCCCGCAGCTGGACGGCTCACCGGCTGGTGCCGCCACGATGCATGAACTCGTCACGCACACTTCCGGATACGCCGAGTTCGGTGCCGCCACCCTGCGCCGGGCCGCCTGGACGGCGCCGCTGGGCCGGAACTTTCTGACCGCCGACAGCGCGCAGATGATCCAGGAGACCAAGGACCAGACGCTGCACGGCGTTGGCCAGTACGCGTACTCCTCGCTGGGTTCGGCCATCGCCGGCCAGGCCGTCGCTGGGGCAGCCCACATGAGCTACGCGGATCTGATGCGCACGCGGCTGTTCGAGCCGCTGGGCATGTCCCGCACCGCCATCCAGGTCGACCACGCACTCGTCTCCGGCGGCGAATCCCAGACCGGCCTTCCGACCCAGCCGTGGGTCATGGATGCCTACGCACCCACCGGCGCCGCCGTCTCCACCACCGGTGACCTTGCGAAACTCGCCACCGCACTCCTCAACGGGACCGCCCCCGGCATGACCGCCCTGGAGCCCACGACTGCCACCGACCAGTCGAACACCCGCATCGGCGGCTTCTGGCAGATCTCCACCTGGCAGACCGGTCAGACCATCACCGATCACGCCGGGCAAACCAGCGGGTACGCCTCCTACCTCGGCCTCGACCGGCACGGCCACAAGGCCGTCATCGTCCTGTCCGACGTCGCCAACGACGCCGGTGACCTCGGCACCCAGCTGCTCGCCGACCGCACCTAGAACTCCGCCGCCCATGGGCGCGTCCGGGGGCCGGCGGATGTCCGCGGTGCCGGCGTGGCGACGCGCAGGTCAGCGCATCGCCGACCCGAAGGGTGCCCGAGAGACGCGAGGCCGTGGCTGGCTCGGTGCTCTGTTCGGGGGGTGCGACCACCGGTGTCATGCGCAGCGTGTTCCGATTCGGCGGACTCGACGTCATGCCCTTGCTCGTCGTTCAGGGTTCGAACGTCCAGGCTGTCCGGGTTCTGAATCAGGAGCCGGACTCTGAACGGCGCGAATCCTCAGAGCAGCCGACGAGCAGGAAGCGCTTGTAGTCGTCCGCGGCCCGCCCATCGCCCAGCCCGCCACATGCGCGTGAATGCCATCGCAGCAGCAGCCTTGCAGTCGAGCTAGCCCCGGTGATTCACGAGGCGGGCTGATGGCGTTGGATCCTCGCTCTTGCCGGGGGCGCGGGGACCTGAGTTGGGCCAATTTAGTGCGCAGGGACTTGGGCGTTGATCGCTCTGATCGCGTTGGCGTGGTCGTCGGGTAGGGGGTCGGCGGGGGTGAGAGTGCGGTCTCCGGCTTGGATGGTGACTTCGCGGTAGCGGCGGGCGGTCTTAACGAATCGCTTGATGCTCCAACCGGTCTCGTGCTCGATCCATCCGCAGAGTGAACCGCCCCCGGTTCAGTGCCACAGCGAGTTCTCCCGCCAGCGGGTGCTGTCGGGGGTTGATCTGACGGTAGTAGTCCCGCTCGAACTCGACGGGTGCGACGTAGCCGAGGGAGCTGTGCAGTCGCTGCTGGTCGTGACCAGTCGACCCATTCGGCGGTGGCAATCTCGACGGCGTCCAGGGTGCGCCAGGGTCCGCGGGGCTTGATCAGTTCGGTCTTGTACAGCCCGTTGATCGTCTCGGCCAGGGCGTTGTCGAAGCTGTCGCCGACGGTGCCGACGGACGCGGCGATGCCGGCCTCGGCGAGGCGTTCGGTGTAACGGATGCTGACGTACTGGCCGGGCTCAATCCGTATGTGCCACAACGGAATCGAGGTTAGCTCCGTCCCGCTGTCGGGTCCACACCGCCTGCTCGAGTGCGTCCAGGACCAGCTGGGTGGTCATCGAGGTGCCGCATCGCCAGCCCAGGAGCCGGCGGGCGTAGGCGTCGATGACGAACGCGACGTACACCCATCCCGACCACGAGCTGACGTAGGTGATGTCCGCTACCCACAACCGGTCCGGCGCCGATGGCGCGAAGTTGCGGTTGACCAGGTCCCTGGCGCGTTCGGCCGCCGGGTCGGCAATCGTGGTGCGCTTGACCTTGCCGCGCACCGCCCCGCGCAGCCCGTCAGCGCGCATCAGCCGCTCAACGGTGCAGCGGGCCACCACGATCCCGTCACGGTTCAGCTGCAGCCACACCTTCCGGGCGCCGTACACCGAGTAGTTCTGCCTGTGCACTCGGCGGATCTGGTCCAACAGCACCGCATCCCGCCGCTGCCGCGCCGACGGGTGACGGTGCACATGCTCGTAATAGGTGGCCGGGGCGATCTTGAGTCCATGCTCGCTCAGCACCGCACAGATCGGCTCGACACCCCAGCGCAGGCCACCGGGCTCCCGGTGGCCTGCGTGCTCGCGGATGAACTCCACGATCACCGGGACGGCCGGTCGAGCTCGGCCGCGAAGAAACTGGAGGCCGCGAGGCTGTCGCGTGAATGGTGGGTCGGCTGGGCGGAGCACGACATCCCTCAGGTGGCGGCAGTGGCCACGGGTCGGTTAGCCGGCCCGGTACACCTTCATTAGTTTGTGCGTGGCGCAGATCAGTTTCCATTCGCTGTCGGCGGCGGCCAAGCCGCGACGGGAGATGGTCGGATCCCGCGGTTGTGTTTGATCTGAGCGAACACCGGCTCGATACTGGCCGCCCGCTTCCTGTAGATCTTGCGGCCAGGTGGGGCGTCGAGCTTGGCGATCATCGTGGCCGTCAGGGGGTCGGGGTCTCCCGTCCGGCGTCGGCGCAGGAGCTGGTTCACTCGAGCCCTGCTCACCCCTAGCCGCTCGGCGGCTTCGATCGTGTCGATGCTCCAGGCTTGGACGCCGGCCAGGATGATGGCACGGGTGTGCTCGGCCTCGGCGATCTTCTTCAGCTGTCGGGCTCGTCCCGGAGCGATGTAGGAGTCCACGCCCTTGAGGGCGACGTTGCCAGTGCTCCAGTACCCTGCGTCGGCGACGACCCGGCGGACTCGGCGCCGTTCCCCGGCCGCCTTCAGGTTGTCCTTGGCGGCCTTGATCATCGGGGTGTACGCCGGAGCGTCCATGGCCAGGTTGGTGACCTCGGCAGCGACCACGAACTGGTCGGTCGTGGCGACGGCCTGGGCGTTGTAGCCCTGCACGTAGCCGTCCTTGGTCTTCAGCAACCGGCTGTCCGGGTCGGTCACGTTGAAACCTGCTGGCGCGACCTGTGGGTCGCCGAGTCAGGCACCGGACGCCGGCCCCGGATGGGCTTTCCGGTCGCTGCTTCCTTCTCGGCGCGCCGGGCCATGTGAGCCTCATACGACTTCTCCGACGCTTCGGCCTCCAACTCAGCCAGTAACGCCCGCAGCCGTTCCCGGCGACCACCCCGCCCACCAGGACCGGCGGGCACCGCCGGTCCGACGTGAGCGGTCGCGTCCCCGGTCGCGTCCTCGGCGGCATCGACCGCGGCCGCCTCGGCCAGGATCTCCTCGGCCAGCTGCTCCGCGGTACGGCTGGCATCCCGGGAGGCGTTGGCCCCCAGTTTGGTTCCGTCGATGGCGACCAGCCCCGGACGCAGCAGCCCGCTGCGGGCGCACACCGCCAATACCTGCCCGAACAAACCAGCGATTGCGTCCTGATGCTCGACCCGGAACCGGGCGATGGTCGTGTGATCCGGCTGCTGGTTGGCGGCCAGCACCCGGTACGCCACATCCTCGATGAGCCGTTTCTCGATCTTCCGGCTGGACCGCTCACCCATGCAGTAGGCGTACACCAACACCCCCAGCAGCAGCTGCGGGTCGTAGGCCGCCCCCCCGCCCGTCCTGCCGGTACCGGGCGCGGAAGCCCGACATGTCCAACTCGGCGACCACATCAAGGACGAACCAGGCCAGATGATCCTCCGGCAGCCAGTCCGCCACCGACGGCGGCATCAGCAGCAGCTGATCGCGATCCCCGCAAACGAAGTTGTATGGCACACAACGATTCTCGAACCCGCCATCTCAGACCCAGCGCAGCCACGCCGCCGATTCGTGCGACAGCCTCCCGCCTTCAGGATCGCATTCGCCCGCCGCAACTCAGCGTTCTCCCGCCGAAGCCGCTTGATCTCGGCAACCTCCTCACTGCTGACCCCGGCCCGGGTGCCCGCATCCACCTGACCCTGCCGGACCCACTTACGGACCGTCTCCGCCGTGCTCACCCCCAGCAGCTCGGCCACCCGCCCCATCGCCTCCCAGTCCGTCGCCTGGTCAGGACGAATCTCCTGATACATCCGCACCGCCCGAGCCTTCAGCTCAGGCGGGTACCCGCCGCCTCGCATCTCCCGGCATGACTCCAACCTTCCCAAGCTCCCAGTCTCCGGACACGCCGGGGCGGTTCAGTTCGCCGGTGTTGACGAGTGCAGGCCCAGCGTATGCGTCGGCGCTGGTTGTCGACGTTGCGGAAGCCGAAGGCGTTGCGTCCTTGGTGCTTGGCGAGCCGGTTGTAGCCCTCGGAGCGGGCGTTGGAGTAGCCGGTGGTGAGGGCTGCTTCGACGGCTGGCCACCACGCCTCGATGGTGGCGGCGAGACGGTGTACCTCCGGCGAGGTCGATGCGGCGGCCTGGTCGTAGAACCGCCACAGCCGATGCGAGATGGCTTCGCGGTCCGGGTCGGTGCCAGCGAGGTCGAGCAGCTGCCGCAGGTTCTCCTTGACGGTGTACGCGTGCAGGATCTCGATGCCCGGGTCGCCGGCGTCGATCAGGGAGTTCCACAGCCTGGCGAACGCGGCGGGGGTGAGCCGATCATGTGCGGTCAGCAGCCGCCGCCGGCCGGCCCATTCCGGGTCGCGTTTGCGGCCGCGGCGGCCGCGGACGTCGCGGGTGGCGCGCTGGCGGACCTCGGTGAGCATGTCGTTGGCGAGGCGGACCAGGTGGAACCGGTCGGCGACCACCACCGCGTCCGGGAGGGCGTCAGTGACCGCCCGCAGGTAAGACGCGGACAGGTCGATGGTCACGTGGGTGACGCCGGCCCGCCACGGATCGGGTTGTGCCGTCAGCCATTCGCTCACCTTGGCGGCGGTCCGCCCGTCGACGTGCGCGAGCAGCCCACCGGTGCCGGCGGCGTCCACGATGGCGGTATGCCACCGGTCGTGGGCGACCCGCCACCGACCGGTGGCCCGGTCCTGGACCCACTTGATCCTCCCTCGCCGGGTCTCATCGATCCCCAGCACGCACACCGGCGGCAGCGGCGCCGCGAGAGCCTGCTCGACGTGCTCGACGTAGGCGCGGTGCGCGACGGGCCAGGAGACCCGGTAGTGCCGCGAGCCGGCCTGCACGCAGGTGAACCGGTCAGCGATGCCGGCGCCGCACTCTCGCCGCAGCCGGGTGGTGACTCTCGCCCGCGCCGGCACCGCGGGCAGCGACTCGGTGAACGACCCGCGTGGGCAGCCTTGCTCGCGGCACCGCCAGCGCCGCTTCCACCACACCAGCTCGACCGGCGTCTCGCCGTACGGAATGTCCCGCGGGCGGGTGGACCGCGCTGCCCTTTACCGACGTCGAGACCACCCCGCAGGCCGGGCACGCCGCCGCGGCCTCGTCCGCGGTGACCAGGTGCGCGACGCGGGCCCCGTCCTGCCCGAGGGTGATTCTCTCGACCGCGAGTCCTTCGATTCCCAGCAGTAGCGTCGCCCCACCCTCCGCGGGGATGTGAACGTGCTGAAGTTGCGTACTCTGAACCAAGCCCGTGACCTCACCTTCGTGACCATGAACTGCCTTGACAACAGCCATGATCACCGAGGTCACGGGCCCAATCGCGTCACGACGAAGGACCGGCGTGCCCGCTCAAGTTCGAAGAGCCTCAATGTCACCTTCGCGATCCTGGCTGCGACGTTCGAGTATCCGGACATCCTGCGCCGCCCCACTCAGGAGGTCCTCGCCCGGTTCCGCGAGGGCGGCATGAAGCTGCTGTTGTGGTGGTGGATCTTCGCATTGACAGCGGCGGCGCTGGCCCCTGTCGCAGTGCTTCTTGCCCGGGCGCTGGACGGCGCCAGCGAGACGTTGCTCATCGTCGGTGCGACCGTCGGGGTGCTCGCTGCCCTCGTTCAGCTCCTCGGCCTTGTCCGCTGGCCCTTCCTCGTGCCTTACCTCGCCCGTATTGACGCCGACCCAAACACCAGCCCAGCCCGACGCGAAGCGGTCGACATTGTCTTCCAGAGCTTTCACCGTTACCTCGGCGTCGCCGTCGGCGAATACCTTGGCTACCTGCTCACCGGGGCATGGACCATCCTGCTCGGCGTCGCATTCACCCAGACCAGTGTTGCTCCCGGCTGGCTAGGGATCCCGGGCATCTTCATCGGCGCGGTCCTCGCCCTTTGTTCCCTGGAGTTCGTTGGCCCAGCCGAGCAGGCCGGCTGGAAGCTTGCCGCCACCCTGACTCCGATCACCTACATCGCCTGGTCGTTGTGGCTGGTGGCCGGCGGCATCGCCCTCGTGGTCTGAGACCCTCGCCATGGCACTATTCATTGCCAGGATTGAGGCCAGCGGCGACCCTTCCTGTGTGAACCGCTACGACATCATCGTTATCGGCGGAAGCGCCGCCGGATTGTCCGCAGCCCTGGTGCTGTCGCGTGCCAGGCGCAGTGTCGCCGTGGTCGACAACGACCGGCCCCGCAATGCACCCGCGACCCACATGCACGGCTTCCTCGGCTCCGACGGGCTGCCGCCCGCCGAGCTGCTGGCGGCCGGACGTGCCGAGGTTGCCGGCTACGGCGCAGACCTCATCCGGGGAACCGTCACCAAGGTGGAGCCATCCGCGACGACGGCGCAAGCTGCCCGGTTCGATGTGCACCTCGAGGACGCCTCAACGCTGCACACCCGCAGCGTCTTGGTGGCCACCGGGCTGCGCGACGAACTCCCCGCGATCGACGGCCTCGCCGAGCGCTGGGCCCGGGACGTGCTGCACTGCCCCTACTGCCACGGTTGGGAGGTCCGCGACCGGCCGATAGGCGTGATTGGTGGAACAGGCGAGACCGTTCGATACGCCCAGATCGTGCGGCAGTGGAGCCACGACATCGTCTACTTCACCCCAACGGACACACCCGCCGACACTGAGCAGTCCGAGCTGGTTGCTCGCGCCATCGGCATCGTCGAAGGCGACATCGCCCGAGTCGTCGTCGAGGACGATCGACTACGCGGTGTCGAGATGACCGACGGGCGCGCTGTCTCACGCGAGGTGCTGTTCCTGCCACCCAGGTTCGTCCCCAACAGCACCCTCCTCGCTGACCTCGGCTGCGACGTCGACGCCGACGGGTGGCCAGGCCACGACGCCACCGGCGCCACTAGCGTGCCCGGAATCTGGGTCGCCGGGAACGTCGGGAACCCCCGCGCCCAGGTCATCACCGCCGCCGGCGAGGGATCCGCCGCGGCCATCGCTATCAACGCCGCCCTCGTCGCCGACGACGTCCGCAACGCCACCCGCGATTACGCACCCGACCTCGCCTAACCGCGGGTCCCCGAACAGGCGACTGCCCTCCGCGTGCACACCCCTCATGCCCCGAAACACCGGCGCCATCAGCGCGCCGTGACGCCACCGGCGCGCTGGTGACGATGGGAGACGGCCGGAAGCCTCGAACGAGACACGTGGGCTACTTTCGTTTCGGAGGATCACCTCCTCAATCCATGCGGCGTCTTCGCCGCCGACCGCAGCGTAGAGCGTGTGACGTCGGACTGGACTCCATCGCCCTTGGCAGTCCGAATGTCAACGATTCCAGACGTGCGTCTCACCGGCATCGCCATGATCCCCGGCGGGCTCGCGGTCCTCGCGAAACACATCTCACCCAAATTGCCCATCTTGATGAACCAACGCCGAGGGCAGGCGGAAGGCCACCCCGGTTACTCGATCATCACCGGCGCTAACGGGGGGGACAACATCGGACGGCCGCTCAACCGGCGCGTTTGACCGGGGCGATCGCGGCGGCGGCTAGGGCACAGACACCGGCGACCGTATACAGCACTCGGTAGCTGCCCCCGCCTACCGCGAGGATGGCGGGTGCGACCGCTGGCGCGATCGCGCTGGCTAGGGCGCCGGCGATGTTCAGTACGCCGAGGTCCTTCGCGGCGCTACCGGGGTCGGGAAGCACGTCGACGACGAGCGCGAGGTCGACAGCCATGTACAGCCCGAACCCGAGGCCGCCAAAGGCCATCCCGACCAGGAACCCGTTGAAGCTGGTGGCCGCCGCGATCAAGAACAGGGCCACGCCGTAGATGACGGGCCGCCACGACGAAGACCTTCCGTCGGCCCGTCCAGTCCGACAGCCGCCCGCCCAGCAGCGATGCCGCCACCAGCACGGCGGACTGGACCAGGGTGCCGAGGAAGACCTGTTGCGGCACATCGGCTTCGGCGCTGCCCAGGTGTCAAGCAGGTAGTACGCCTGGTATGTGACGAGGAAGGCGTACGCCAGGACGAACAGGAAACGGCTGGCAAGCGCCCACGCGAAGTCCGGGCTCGTGCGAGGACTCACCCAGAACGTGCCGGCCAACTCCTCCTCGACCAGGCCGGCTTCTCGTCCCGGCCCAGACGACGGTCGGGCATGGTACAGGCGAAGAAAAGGATGAAGGCCGCGGCGACGGCGCACGGGACCAGGAACATGGCCAGGGTGTCACCGGTGAACAGCTTGACCAGAAATGTGCCCGCCACCGACGCCACCGGCAGGCATACGCCGAGGACCCCCGCCACCGTCCCCCGCTGCTCGACCGGCACTTGATCGGGCAGCACCGCGACCATGGCGGCCAAGAGTGCGTTAAACCCCACCTGCGCCATGCACCATCCCACGCGGACAAGCGAGATGGTGGGCGCCACGGCGACGACGAGGACGCCAAGGGTCCCACCGAGCAGGCCACCCACGATCCACGGACGGCACATCCCCAGCCGGGAGGTAGATGGCGTCGGAGATGCGGCGTTTGAGCTCTCTTGGTCAAGTCACCCGGCGAGAAGCCGCTGTTCGCCGCGGTGTCGGGACGGGTCGTAGGGGTGTCGGTGGTCCAGCATGCCCAGATCACGCGCACCCAGCCCCGGGCGAGGATTCGGAGGGCATGTGGGTGTCGAGCGCCTCGCGCCCGCGCGCGGCGGTAGGAGTCGCCGGCCCATGCGGAGGAGTGTCGCGAGTTGTCGGCAAAGCTGGTGATGGCGACGCGTGCGGGCTTGTTCGCGGTGTAGCGGAACCCGACGTTGCGGGACTTGCCGGATGCCTTGGTTACCGGCGCGGCGCCGCACATGGCGGCGACCTGCTCGGGGTTCTCGCACCGCTCCAGCAGCGGTCCTATCTCGGCGATCAGCGCGGCGAGACTCACGGTGGCCACGCGCGGCAGCGTTCTGAGCAACGCGGCTTTGGGATGCGTGGCCAGAGTGGCTGCCAACTGGCGTTCGATGCCGGTGATCTCGGCGTTCAGCAAGCGGATCTGGGCGAGGCTTGAGCGAACGATCGTCTCGAGCACCGTGTCCGCGATCGGATCCGCGCTGGCGGGCGCTGTTCGGAGCCGGCTGACCAACTCCGCAGGGGACTTGCCGCCTCGATAACGGTGCCGGCGGCAGAACTGGTGCAGGCGTCCCTCGCCAAGCCGTGCCGCTGACCGGGGCGTGGGGTAGTGGCTAGGAACGCCAACGCGATCTGTGATGTCAGCTTGTGAAAGACCAGCGCAGCGCCTGGCCAGTCTTCGGCGAGGATGGCCCACAGCTGGTTGGACGCCGCGGTGCGTGCCTCGACCAAGGAGGTCCGTGCCCGGACCAAGGCGCCGAGCTCCCTCGTGGCCTGCGCCAGGGGCTCCACCCGGCGCAACCGGTGGCCATCGGTGCGGGCGTAGTCCGCGAGCATGAACGCATCCGTGGCATCAGACTTCGCGCCGGCGGCGCCCCAACGCGGACGCGAGGCCTTGAAGGCTGCCGGCTCGACCATCAGGACCGGATGGCCCGCCCGGGCAATCAGTCCGACGACCAGCCCTTCACCACGTTCGATCGCGACCGGGAGCAACCCCGGATCGCCCTGCTCAGCAAGCTCGGCAAACACAGCCGCGAGCTCCGTGCCGGTGTGCTTGACCATCCAGGTCTTGATCGTCACGCCGTCGTCGTCGAGGAGACACACGCCGTGAACAGTTGAGCCCCAATCCCATCCGCAGAACATCTTCGGACCTCCAGGTCGGTACCCCGCCAGGACCGGCCGACCGTCGGTTCCTCATTGTTCGGCCCTCAAAGGGCTGCTCTCTCGCGCCGATCACGCCGCCCGGCAACGACAAGGGCGACCAGCTCAAACAGGCCATCCAGTGGCGAGACATCGAGGCCGTCCCTCGCCGTTCCCGACGCACAGGCCACTCGGCCTGCCCCTCGATACTCGTCCAATGAGGCAGCGCATGGCCTCCAGCGGGGTCTTGCCGACGGCCAGCTTGCGCCGGTAGTAGGCCCGGCCTTCGGTGTCCAGGCGGATCTGACAGGCGGCCGCGATGTGGATCATGTGGTTGGCTTTGCGGTTCCCGGCGCGAGATAGCCGGTGCCGGACCTGCTCACCGGAGGACGCCTCGTTCGGGGCGGTGCCGGTCCAGGAGGCGAACCGGTTCCGGTCCGCGAACCGGCCACGTCACCGACATCGGCCAGGATCCGCGCGGCGACCACCGGTCCGACCCCGATCAGGTCCATCAGGCTCGAGCCGCGCTGGAGGACCAGGGTCTTCAGTTCCTTGGTCGAGACCTTAATCTTCGTGTCCAGGGCGACCATCTCCGCCAACTGCTCCAGCGCGAGCATCTTGCGGGTCTTGCCGACCAGGTCTCGCGGACGTACCGAGGCCAGGATTGCCTTGGCCTGCAACGCAGTGATGTCCTTCTTCACCTTCCCCGGTGTCAGCTCCGACAGCAGTCGTTGCAGCCGGTTGACCACCTGGATCCGCAGCCGGGTCAGCTCCTCGCGTCGGTCCACCAGCATCCGCAACACTTCCAGCTGCTCGTCGTACGCCAGCACCCGCAGCGTCCGGGTGCGGACCGCGACCACGGCCACAGCGTGCGCGTCGTGGGCGTCGGTCTTGCGGTTGTGGCCGGTGTCAAACAGCCGCGCCCGGGCGCTCAGCTTGGCGGGAACATCAACGACGTGTTCATCGTCGGCCAGCAGCCGCTGCGCCAGCGACCGGCCGGCGCCGTTGCTGCCCTCCACGGCCCAGGTCCGCTCCTTCCACGCCGACACGTGTTTGCGCATCGCCGCGTACCCGGCCTTATCGGTGCCGAACCGGCCGGTGGCCAGCACCGTCTCGTTCTCGTCGACGACCTCAATCGTCGCCGACAGCTTGTGCGGATGGACCCCGATGAACACCCTCGCCATAACCGTCACGCCCTTCCCGTCGTCCTGGTGATGAAGCCGGGCGGCACTGCTACTACGAGCTGGGCAGTCCCCTCGTGAGCCACACACCGGCAGGGTGCTCGACGGGACCGCAAACCGGAAGAGAGCCACACCCACACCCGGTGGGCAGCCGCGAAAGAGAGCGACCCGCCGAGGACCTAGACCGAGTGTGGCCGGACAACGGTCCTACCGGAATCGTCTAGTAGGCTCCGTTAAGCGCGCTCGCTAGCATCCCTCAGAGTGCTTGGACAAGGGGCCAACGGCGGCCGATCCGCACCAGTGGTAATTGACTTAGG
>Ga0307289_10000966_pt1 | contig 12466 bp, 11 predicted proteins | sample ER_DNA_143_FD_194483 | JGI IMG/M metagenome (GOLD analysis project Ga0307289, IMG submission 194483) | Bulk soil microbial communities from the East River watershed near Crested Butte, Colorado, United States - ER_DNA_143 | ecosystem: Environmental > Terrestrial > Soil > Floodplain | place...
CCCACCACCACTCATCAGCCTTGACTGATACCCGCATTGGGGTCCTCACTTTCCGACGAGTTTGAAAGCATGGTGGGTCTTTCCGGTGCGGTGTGAGTAGACCACCCAGGCAAGACTTAAGGCTTCCAGCCAACGGGCGCTCTCGATGCCGCCCAAGTCGATCACAGGCCAGCCGAACTCACCCAGCAGCTGAGTGACCGTGTGCTTGGCCTCATCGTTCTCGCCCGCGATGAACATGTCCGGCTCACCGCCGGTCAGGCGCGGGTTGATCATGACGTCCGCTTGGACGATGTTGAGGCCCTTGACCACGTACGCGCCGGGGACCATGCGTTGGATGCGTTCGCCGAGCGAGTCAGTGGTGCCGACGAACAATCCTGGCTGGCCCGAGGAGAAGTCGAGCGGATCACTGGCGTCTATCACGATCTTGCCGTTGAGATTCTCAATGCCGGCAAGCCGGATGACGTCCTCCGCGGCACTGCCGAGGACAGACAGCAGAACTACCTCGCCGTACTCGGCCGTCTCCGCGAAGCTACCTACTTGCGCGCATGGGCCGGCATGACGTAACCATCCCTCGAGCTTCCCCGAGTCGCGGGAGCCGATCATTACGGGGTGGCCTTTGTCCAGAAATCCTGTGGCTAGCGTCTGTCCGGCCGGCCCAGAACCGAGAACGCCGATCTTCAACGGCTGAGTCATGATCTTTTGCTACCACCGGTGAGGATGCGGGCGGAAGTCGGCGAAGCTGTGGTCGAGGCAATTGGGAGGGTGACTCCGTCTGGCGGCACGATTCATCGATCCGCTTTGACAGCTCGAGTTTGATCTTCATCACGACCACCCTGCTCCCGGCATTCGGATTGTGGCGCTGTGATCTTGCCCTGCTCCTGGCTTCTCGAGTGTGGCGCCGTCCTCGCTGGGGTCAAGGCCAAGCCCTCCGGGTGGCCCTTCGCACGCTCCGGGCCAGCCTTGACCCCAGCTCCGGGCGACGCGTTTAAGGCAATGCCGGGAGCAGGAGGGGAATGGGTTTGGAGGGGTTTGGTCAGGTGTTAGCTTGGGCGGTCGGACGTGGTTTTGATCTCTGTTTTTCGTTATTTTGTTGGGAAAAGCTTGTTGTCGAACAGATCTTCGAATACAATAGAAGCATGGAACTCGGGGATCCAACAGTAGCGACGCGCGACCCGCGCAGTCGGCTGGATGCGCCCTCGACACCTTCGACGCCGCACTCACCGAGCTGATCACCAGTGTCGACACCGGCGGACTTGATCACCTCTCAGCTGAGGAGAAGGTCGCGGTATGGCAACGCTTCGAAACCCTCCGCAACCGGCAGCCGCTCATCGATCACCAGTTGATCGCCGACGCCGAAGCCAACCATCTGTCTGAGGGGTACTGCTCCTCGACCATGATCCAGTTCTTGGTGCGGGTGCTGCAGCTCTCCCCCGGCGAAGCGGCCTGCAGGGTCCGCGCCGCCGCCGTCGGGACGCGTACCTCGATGCTCGGCTTAAGCCTGGACCCTGTGCTGCCCCAACTAGCGGCGTTGCAACGCGACGGCGTCGTGAATGTGGAGAAAGTCGCCATTGTGGAACGGACCATGCACAAACTCGCCCGCCCCGACCTCGAGCCGCAAGCAGTCGAAACCGCTGAGCGGTTGCTCGCCGAACACGCCGTGATCTTGGCGCCGCCGGAGCTGCGGCGGTTCGCCCATGCTGTGGTCAATGCTGCCGACCCCGACGGGCCGGATCCCGTCGATGATCAGCTGCAGCAGGATCGCCGCTACCTCGAACTCAAGCAGCGCCGGGACGGCATGTGGCACCTGGCCGGCCGACTCAGCAACACCGTTGGTGCTCAACTGAATGCGATCCTGGACCCGCTGACCAAACCCCGCACCACCGCCATTCAGGATGACGACGGCTCGATCGTCGACATTCCCGACCAGCGGCCGTAGGTGCAACGGCTGCACGACGCGCTGGAGGAGGCCTGCGCCCGGCTCCTCAAAGCCGCCGATCAACCCTCCGTCGGCGGGACACCGGCCTCAGTGATCGTCACCATCGGCCTCGAGGATCTGCTCGCCAAGACCGGCCTGGCCGAAACCGCCGACGGCAGCCAACTCACCTCAGATCAACTGTTGCGGATTGCGGATGTAGCCGAGATTTGGCCAACGATCATTGATCAGAATGGTGTCCCTCTGGCCCTCGGCAGATCCCGCCGGCTCGGAAGTCAGCTAAAGGAAGGCCACCGTTCGACCATGGACGCGATTGCTTCACGGTGCTCGGGCGTCAGATAAGACGGGTTTGACATCTGGGCCTGCCGGAGAATCTCCAGGTCGCTCGTGGCCGGGTGAGCGGCGATGCGCTCGCGTGGAACGACCGCGATGGGCCACATCAGGAGGCCTGCATAGACCGCCAGTTGTTGGCCGCGCTCCTTTTTGACCCAATAGTCGCCACCGTGGCCGTCGAACACCTCGCCGGTGGTGTAGCCCACTGCCCAGATGCCAGGCTGGGATTAGTGCCAGCTGATCCGGTGACCCAAACCACAGCAGGATCGCCTGGTCTAATGAGTGACAACCGGTAGCTGTCCCGGACGCGCCAACTGTCGATGGGCTGACCGTCGCGGAGGGCTGCTTCGATGTCACACTCGCGTGGGTTGCACTTGAACAACCAACCGCCGATGTCGTCTCGCCTCAGCTGCTGTCTCACCAAACCTCGTGTTCGTTCACGCGACACCAAAGATCTCCGCAGCGTCGACGGCCTGTGCTTGGGAGACCTGCGCAAGCCGCGTGTGGAAGGTCAGCACGAACCATTCGAGAGCACCCTGGACAGCGCGAAGAGTGTCAGGCTCGCGGAGCAGATCGATGCGGAACGACGGTCTGAGGTTGAGCTTGGCCTCCGGGATACGAATGCCGGCGGCATCCAACCGCTGACGAAATTTCTCTCCCAGGGCGACGTCCTCGAAGACGGGGCGACGACGCATATGCTGGAAAACCACCTCGACAGTTCCAGCCCTCGGGTAGATCGCAAACGGCCAGATTGTGGCGTCGTGTCGGTCAGCGTCGAGGATGAGAAAACAGGACGTTTCACTCGCTCGTCCGAATGAGAGCCGGCCACCGAGCTGCTGCCAAGTGCCAAGCAGTTCCAGCACCGCGTCTACCGCTGCCTGATGGCTCGTACGAAGTTGGCTGACGAACTGCAGACCTCGATCAGAATCGAGGCTGATGTCGCTGTCGCCTAATTCTGGGAGTTCGACGGTCTCCATCCCTAGCAGCCCAGCAAGTTCCGCGGCGCTGATGTGCTGCTCAGGGTTAGCACGGTTGTCGTGGAAGGTGACACCTTCGGAGGTCAACAGCTCGAGTGGGTCATCGTTGCGGCCGTCGGGCCAGCGGAACCCGGGTGAGACCGTGCCGTCGGCCATCAACACTCGCCATGCATTCGGCACGGATTGGGTGGCCAGGTGCACACCGACGGGTACGGGGTGGCTGCCGATGAGCTCGGCGAGGTCGCCGTAAGTGGTCCAGGTTCCAGTCGGGAGAGAAGCGCACGCTGTGCGAAGCAGGGGCCAGTCACGGCCTGCGCTGTCGTCGCTCGCCGCGTCGAGCGGGCTGGGCCACAAACTTACGGCTCGATCAGCGAGCTGGTCAGCGCGAGCCAGGATCTGTTGCTTGTCCCATGCCGGTGCGTCGGCAATATCGCGGTTCATCTGCAGCGCGCTTGCTTGGTAGATGTCCTGTTTGCGCTGGAAGGGATTGTTGGACAGTCTCGCGTTCTCGGCGGTCAACGTGAGGTTGCCGAGCGTGTGAACAAGCAATTCATGGAGCTCCTGAGGTCCGGCCTCATTGGTGACATCAGCCTCGAGGAGGTCCAGCCAATCAGCAGTAGGTGTCTGCGGGAGGACGTGTTCAATCGTTAGTTTGGCGCGCTCGAAGTCGACCGGCTCAGGCGCGTCATAACTCTCCTCGAGTCGCCGAAGAATGAACATCCGCTGTGGCCCACGCCCGGTCCAGTAGAAAGGGCGAGCGGCCACACTGCGGCGAAGTTCGGCGTCGGAAGGCCAGTAGCGGCGTCGCCCGGATAGGTAGCGCCTAACCGCGAATGCGACATCACCCGTCTCACCGACGGCCTGCGGGGCGGCGTTGAAGACCCGGTTGAGGTTGTTGGTCGGAACCTGGCACACCATCCGACGCACAAGGAAACTCTCCACATAGCGCAGCGCCTCGACAAGCTGCGCATTGGTTGTCACCTGCCGCTCTTCGAGATCGAGCAGATGCATCACAAGCGGGTACGCCGTCGCTGGCCCCCCACGCCTTGAGGCGACGCAGCGCGGCGCGCAGCTCAGAATCTGGCTCACGAGAGGGATGCAGAATCCGTTCAAGGTGGCGTGAACGACGCGCAAGCTCGGCGACCTCGGCTTCGATATCAGCCTCGTCATCGAGTTGCTCGAAACGTTCCTGCTGGGCCCGATAAATTTCGGTCTGCTTCACCCGCTCATCACCGCGAGTTACGAGGTCGAGCCAGACCAGCAGCTCCAACTCCCTGTTGGATAACCGATCCTGCATAGGCAGCCACACGTTGGCGTAAACATCTTCGCCCCGCTTCGGGAGCCTCATGAAAACGTAGTTGCGCAATAAGTCAGCTTGACTGAGCTGCAACCCGGTGTTGTTCAGCGACTCGAAGATCCGATACACGTTGTCGCCACGTTCAGTTTCGGCTCGAGAGGTTCCTGGAGCCGACGCTCATCCTCGGTTCGGGCGCAACCTCGGCCGAGCTGCTGCGCTGGGCCGCAGTCCTAGACCTGTTTGGCTACTACCTCGCCACGGCGGTTCTCGCGTATGTGTTGTGGCGGCAGCTGCGCCCGCGCAATCCTCTCATCGCCGATTTGTCGACCACGGCCGCTGTCGGCTACCCACTGGCAGGTGGGGTGGGCGTGGCCGTCCTTGCCATGGTCGCGCCCACGTTGATGCACGGCTACACCGATGCCACCGCCGCAGGACAGGCATTGATCGCGGCGCAGTTCGCGACCGTGCTGCAAGTGGTGTGGCGTGCCATCTGGCAATTGCTGGACGCCATCCTTCTAGCAACCTGGTGGCTGGGAATCGGGTGGCTCCTCCGCCCCGATGGTCTTGTCCCTGATTCCAGCGAGCGTTAGGGCTGGAAGCGATAGCCCATTCCAGGCTCGGTGACGAGGTGGCGAGGCCGAGTTGGATCATCTTCGAGCTTGTGCCGGAGCGCCTTGACGTACTGACGCAAATAGTGGCTCTGTTCCACATACGTCGGGCCCCAGACCTCTTGCAACAGCTGCCGCTGGCTGACTAGCCGCCCGGGATGTCTGACCAATGCCTGGAGTAGCTGCCACTCGGTCGGTGTGAGATGGACTTGTTGCGCCGGTTCCTCGATGTGTGATTCGAGCTGCGTATCGCTGGCACCGCCATTGGCTGGAAGGGTCTCGTAGATCACGTGGTCTCTGAGGTCAACGGTCCACCGTCCGACGTGGACAGGTTCGACCAGTTCTGGCTCGGTGGTGCGTCGGGTCACGGCTCGAATTCGTGCCAAGAGCTCTTCCACGCTGAAGGGCTTGGTGACGTAGTCATCGGCCCCGGCGTCGAGGGCATCCACCTTGGCGGCGCTGTTCATGCGTCCGGAGAGGATCACGATGGGCACCTGTGTCCACTTGCGAAGTGAGCAGATAACGTCCACACCGTCCATGTCCGGCAGGCCGAGATCGAGGATGACCAGGTCTGGGTGAGCGTCGGCAGCTGCCTCCAGTGCTCCCCGACCGGTCCCAGCGGTGACCACGTCGTACTGCCGAGCGTGCAGGTTGATCCGCAAGGCGCGCAGGATCTGCGGCTCGTCGTCCACCACCAGCACTCGGGTCATGATCGCTCGACCGCCGTCTCTGCTGGGAAATGATCGCTTGCGCCATCCAGGACGCGAATGATCACCTCAGACGCGGCCGGTTCCAGGCTGGTGACAGCGGCGGAGATGACAACGGCGACATCAATCGGCTGGATGGCAAGGGCCAGGGCGCCAGCTTGCAGCCGGATCGTGTCGAGATGGTTCACGACCAGGCCACTGAGCCGGCCCAAGGACTCATCGGTTGTGTCAAGCAGGTCGGCCGGATCGTCCCCGCTCAGCGGGAAATCCGACAGCGCGTGCCGGCTCCCTCGGCTCTGCCGATCACCCGACGTGAACATGGGGCCGGCGCTCCCGATCGGGTTCGGCACGGCGGATGACCTCGCGGGTGACGGGTGCGACTTCTCCGACACCGAAGAAGAGGAAGCGGATCAGGTTCGCCGCGGGATTGCCTTCGGTCCATTCGAAGTAGATATGCGGCATCCGGTCGGTGCGGTCCCGCACGGCCAACAGTAGGGCGGCGAGCGCGTTCGGGACCGTCGAGCTGCTCAGAGTGAGGACCCGGTAGCGGCCATGTCGAGCCTCGCCGGTCACGTCGAGGTTGCTGGCGAATTCAGACGGGTCTGTGACGGTGATCTCGATGAAGATCACGTCGTTAGGATCAGCTAGATCGTTGTCGCGGCTGACCTGACGAAGTTTGTCGCTGTACTCGGCGCGATCACGGCTGTCAGGTTCGTTCGCGATAAACCTGATGGTCCGTCGGGCAGTGTCGCGGAGGAAAATCTGGGCGGTTTTGTCAAAGGTGACGTCGGTGACGCGTAGCTCGAAGGCGCGCGCGAACCGGGACGCCAAAGACACAATGAGAATGGCGGCGATGAAGACAGAGGCGATCTTGACGCCGTCGGGGCGTTCGAGAATGTTCGCACCCGTGGTGTAGATGAAGATCAGCGACACCACGCCGAATGCGACGGTGAGGCCGCGTTGCCGAGCCTTCCGGGCCGCCAGCGTGACGGCAACGGCTGCAGAGGTGATCAGGACCAGCACGCCGGTGGCATACGCGCCGCCCTGGGCATCGACGTCGGCATGGAAGATGATCGTGATGATGAAGGCGCCTACGGTAAGGATCAGCACCAGGGGACGAACGGCGCGAGCCCACTGAGGGGCCATCCCGTAACGCGGCAGATAGCGAGGAATCAAGTTCAACATGCCCGCCATCGCCGACGCGCCGGCAAACCACAAGATCGCAATCGTCGACGCGTCGTAGACGCTACCGAACGTGCTTCCCAAGTACTCATGAGTCAGGTAGGCCAATGCCCGCCCATTGGCCGCGCCGCCCGGTTGGAACTCCGCCGGCGGGATGAGCAGCGTGGTGACCACACTGCTGGTGATCAAGAAAATGCTCATAATCACTGCAGCCGTGGTCAGCAGTCGTTTGGCGCCGCGGATGCGACCCGCCGGATGAGCCGGCGTGTCGTCCGGGTCGCCATTGATATGCGGCATCACCGCCACACCGGTCTCGAAACCAGAGAGGCCAAGCGCCAACTTCGGGAAGACCAGCAGCGCGATGCCGACAACCACCCACGGATTGCCATGCGCTTGGGTGAGGGCTGCTTTCCAGTCCGACCAGAGGAAGGGCTTGGCTGCGACGTGTCCGAAGGCGACGGTGATCACAACGATGTTCAGGGCGAGGTAGATCACCACCAAAATCACCGCGACACCAATGGCCTCTTTGAACCCGCGAAGGAACACCGCACCGAGCAGCGCTAGTAGGACCAGGGTGATGGCCACCTGATGGCCGGTGAGGAACGGCTCGAGGTGCGGGTTCTCCACCAGATGGGCGGTGGCATCGGCAGCAGACAGCGTCATGGTGATAATGAAATCGGTGGCGGCAAAGCCCAGCAGCACCAAGACGAAAATCTTGCCTTTCCAAAATGACATCAGCCGCTCCAGCATGGCGAGCGACCCCTCACCGTTCGGACTCTCTGAAGCCACCCGGCGGTATACCGGCAGCGCGCCGAGCAGGGTCAGTGCCACCAGGACCACGGTCGCGATCGGTGAGATCGCGCCGGCGGCCAGAGCGGCGATGCCCGGCTGATAGCCGAGAGTGGAAAAGTAGTCCACGCCGGTCAGGCACATGACCCGCCACCAATGGTGGGTCTTCTCGGTCTGGTGCGGGCTCGGGTGCGGTGCCAGGTGGGCTTGGTGCTCCTCGCGAACACCTTTCATCAACCACGACCGCAAGGCGCCAGGGGCCGCCGGCGCTTCCTCAGTCCTGGTCAACCCTGCTCCTGTTACCCGAGAGGCCTCTGGAAACAGTCAACCGCGGCGCAGCCAGCCGGCAATCGCTCTTTAACGGGATTTTGACGCCCGCGGCCGAACGAGTTGGGGTGTAGAAGCTGCGTAAAGGAGTCTGTTGGGTCGCGCCTGTTGATCGCAGACTTGATTCGTGATCATGATCATGCAACGGCAACGCGCGAGCAGCAGAGGTGTCGGGCGGCATGGTGTTATCTGACTGGTTGGCCCGGCACCGGCCGGTTGTCTGGACTGCGGCAATCCTCCTCGGACCCGTGGTCGCCGCCCTGCTGACGGTGGCCCGTCCGCAACTGCACGAGAATCATGTGACCCTGGTGCTCGTCCTTGCCGTCGCTGTGGTTTCTGCTGTTGGGCTCCGACCGGCTGGCTTGGTTGCCGCAGTTACCACTGCCCTCGCCTACGACCACTTCTGGACCGAGCCTTACCACAGCTTCAGGATCCTCGACACCCAAGACATCCTGACCGTTCTCCTGCTGGTCCTGGTCGGTGGTGCCATCGAGCAGCTCAGCTGGTGGGCTAGCCGCCTGCGTGCCGTGGCCGTTCGCCGGCTCGACTACCTGACCGCCCTTCGGCGCGCCGCTGAACCAATTCCGCCCAAGACGCAGGTAGCAGCGCTTGAGGCCATCGCGGACACGGTGCTCAATGTGCTAGATGCGGACAGCTGCGACTTAGTGCTCGACGAGCGCTTGCCCGAATTGGTGCTACATGGCGACGGCACGGTTGCTCGATCCGGACCGGTTTTAGACGTCGATACAGGTGGGTTGCCTACCGATGACGTCATCGCGATCCCGCTGCCGCGTCCTGATGCCCGTCCCGCCTACTTTGCCGTCACCGCGGCCACCCATGTTGCTCGTCCGCCGGCGGAGCAGCGCCAAGTCGCCGCGCTACTCGCTCATCTCGCGGCGCAGTCCCTGACGCTGAAGCCGAGCGGCGAGGTCGGCAGGCATTTCTCAGGTGAACGATGCTGAGAGGACGAGGCTGGTCACCTAATCCGCGGGGGCTACTGCTGAGTCCAATAGGGCATTCAACAACACCATGATCTTCTCAATGTGGTGCGACCCACTTCAGACTGCCCGCCAGAAGGTGGAGGCGGCCCTACGATGGCCCACGAGATTGCGTAGCAAGCCTCTCGGTTTGACAGCGTTGAACACAACGTGCGCCGTCGCCGCGGCCGGCCAACCCTGGGAACGGGCTCGTGATCGATGCCGGATTGGACACATGCTTTGCCGCTATCCCGCCTTCAGTCCCTCTCAAACAAGACTGTTCTCAGCCCACCCCGGTAAAGCTCGCGTCAAGATCGGTGCCGCAGCCGTCAAGAAGCCGTTAACGAAAGGCGTCATCGGCGCGCAGCCGAGATGCACTAGGCGTGTGGTAATCACGTCGTTTCCCCTGTGTCGAGTCGGCCAGCGGTGAGCGCTCTCCGCGAAGGGCCTAAACGGCTGTTCCTGGGGCGGCCGATGCGCAGTAGCCAGCTCTCCGAAACCCTGCTGCCGAAGAAGCTGGCGATGCCCGTCTTCTGCAGCGACCCGCTGTCCTCGGTCGCCTATGCCACCGAGGAGATTCTGCTCATCCTGAGCCTAGGTGGGCTGGCATTTCTGCATCTAGCGTGGTATGTGGCAGGTGTCATTGTCGCCCTTCTCGCGGTCGTGATCGCCTCCTACCGTCAGACCTGCCGGGCGTACCCGAACGGCGGCGGCGCGTACACCGTCGCCCGCGCCAACCTTGGGGAGTCGGCGGGGCTGGCGGCCGCCAGCGCGCTGTTGGTCGACTACGTGCTCACGGTCGCCGTGTCCGTCGTCGCGGGAGTTGCCGCGATCACGTCGGCCTTTCCAGAACTATCCCGGCACGCCGTCTCCCTCTCGGTTGGTTTTGTGGTGCTGGTCACAGTCATGAACCTGCGCGGCGTCAAAGAGTCCGGGAAGGCGTTTGCCGTCCCCACCTACGGCTTCCTGCTCGGCATTTACGTCATGTTCGCGGTCGCCGCCTACCGGCAGCTTTCCGGCCAGCACTTGCTGGCACCCACTGCCGGACTACCGACCTATCCCGAGCACTCATACGTTGGCATTGCTGTGGTGCTGTTGGCGATGCGGGCATTCGCCTCCGGCTGTACCGCCCTGACCGGTGTCGAAGCGATCAGCAACGGCGTGCCCGCGTTCCAGAAGCCTAAAGCGAAGAACGCCGCCGACACCCTGGCCATCATGGGGTTCTTCTCGATCACCATGTTCATCGGCATAACGGTGCTCGCGCTCACCCTCCAGGTCCATGTGGCCGAGAGCCCCACCGACCTGGGGCTGCCCGCCGACACACCCACCCAAACCGCGCTCGCGCAGATCGCCCAAACAGTCTTCGGGATCGGTCCGCTCTTCTACTACTTACAAGCCGCCACAGCAGCCATCTTGATCCTGGCCGCCAACACCGCCTTCAACGGCTTCCCGCTGCTGGCCTCCCTGCTCGCCACCGACCGCTTTCTGCCCCGCCAGCTGCACAACCGCGGCGACCGCCTCGTCTACAGCAACGGCATCATCCTGCTTGCCCTGTTCGCCATCGTCCTGATCGTGGCCTTCAACGCCAATGTCAGCTCGATCATCCAGCTGTACATCATTGGTGTCTTCGTCTCCTTCACCCTCTCCCAGCTCGGAATGGTCCGACACTGGCAGCGCGAACTGACCAGCGGAACCTCAAGTAGCTCCCGAACGAGGATCCGTCGCTCACAAGCGATCAACGCCGTCGGGGCCACCTTCACCGCCATCGTTTTGATCATCGTTCTGATCACGAAATTCACCCACGGGGCCTGGATCGTCACCATCGCCATGCCGCTGCTCTTCGTCACCATGCAAGGCATCCGCCGCCACTACCACCGGGTCACCGCCGAATTAACCCCAACTCCGGCCGGCGTGAGCCTGCCCAGCCGCATCCACGCAATCGTCCCCGTCAGCCGGCTGCTCCTGCCCACCCTGCAAGCCCTCGCCTTCGCACGCGCCACCCACCCCAGCACATTGACCGCGGTCACCGTTCAGGTCGACGAGCAAGAAACACAGGCGCTCGCCGACGAATGGCGCGCACGCGAGATTCCCGTCGAGCTGAAAATCATCAATTCCCCCTACCGAGAGATCACCACCCCGATCCTGGACTACATCCGCGACATTCACCGGGACAGCCCCCGAGACGCCATCTGCGTATTCATCCCCGAATACGTCGTCGGCCACTGGTGGGAACACCTACTGCACAACCAAAGCGCACTACGCCTGAAAGCACGACTCCTTTTCACCCCCGGCGTCATGGTCACCAGCGTCCCCTACCTGATGACCAGCTCGCACAACCTCGTCACCAACGGCGCACCGCCCCCCGGTGCACCCATCAGCGAGCGGCCACCGGCCACCAGCAACGCCCTCCGCAGGATCAAAACGTCAGCATAATTCGATGATGATGTTCTGAGACGTCGAAGTCCTCTGTTGCTGTTGGTCGTGTCGGCACAGCCATTGCGCTGGTCATGCAGCCGTTTGGCCCACGCGAATACGTAGGGGTGGCGCCGTCAACCTCACACTTCGCGAGAGCAGCACGGCTTGATCAACCTGGAGTCGCAGCGCGCCATCGCCCGTATGATCATCTCTCTCACACCACTTCTGACAAGTCGGTTGATCACCACCAGCCCTGCTTGTGAGCCCAACGCAGCAAGATCAGCGACATGATCAGCATGACCAGAAGCAAAAGGCTAAGCCATCCCCAGCGCGTTTGCTCGTTGACGATGCCGTGGATCCCCAGAACCGAAGACAGACCCACCCTTCTAGCTGATAGAGGTATGTCTAGCATTTACGCACGCGGCTGGCCCATACTGCACCGGACTCAGCCAAACCCACCCAGCGCAGGAGCCCGGGTGAGGGATGTGAGTCGAATGGAACTTCGCCTTATTACCGACGGTGGGGTGGAGGAGCGCGGCGTAGAAGAACTGCCAAAACTACTCAAGGATGAAGACGGTGTCCTTTGGGTGGACATCCCGACCTGGGACGATGAGGCAGTGCGTGTGCTCTCGGAGGTGTTCCGGTTTCACCCGCTGGCCGTGAACGACGCCATGGAGCGTAACCGTGTCCCGAAGATGCACGCCTACCACGACCACGTGTTTGTCATCCTGCATGCGCCTGAACGAGGAAAGCACGGGCATGTGCACTACATCGAGTTGGACCAGTTCATTGGTTTGCGCTACTTGGTGACGGTGCATGGACCCACTAATCCGGCCGTCCACCCAGACGTTGCCCTGCGGGAGAGCCGCGCGGTGCTTGAGCGAATCCAAGCGGGCGGCTGCGGCCGGTCACAGCGTCGCA
>Ga0307289_10000968_pt1 | contig 12435 bp, 9 predicted proteins | sample ER_DNA_143_FD_194483 | JGI IMG/M metagenome (GOLD analysis project Ga0307289, IMG submission 194483) | Bulk soil microbial communities from the East River watershed near Crested Butte, Colorado, United States - ER_DNA_143 | ecosystem: Environmental > Terrestrial > Soil > Floodplain | place: USA...
CCCGCCCCACGCCTGAGGACGTGGTTGTCCACATGTTGTCCACCGCGAGCGCGGGCCGGTTTCACCCGAAACCGGTGGCTTCTCCACGGCATGTGGACAACCCTGTGGACGGCAACCAGTGGAATGCGTCGCGACGGAGGCTCGGTGGGGCGCCGCATCCCGACGAGTTGTCCACAACCCCTGTGGACGACCTGAGGACAACCCGACCGAGCCGGTGCGTGACGGGCTGCCGCGCCACCCCGCCTGGGGGACGACACCGACTCATCCCCCGCTGCGCCAGGTTCTCCACAGCCTGTCCACCGGTCTGTGCACACCCGCAGGCCGAGGCTGACCTGCACGGACGCCGGTTGTCCCCTTTGTGCACACCCCCGATGACGACGACTACCCCTTCAGACGATCCAGGTGCTCCGCGCACGGTGTGGACTGGCCGGGCGCCCGAAGTGAGCCCTGGTGAGTCCTGGTGGGCGCAGCTGAGCACCGTGGAGAGTTGTGGTGAGCGTCGGTCCGAGACACTAGGGTTCGGATTCCGAGACGGACACATCGATGCGGACGCGAAGGGCGGGACCCCGTGAAGTTCAGGATCGACCGTGACGTGCTCGCCGACGCCGTGACCTGGGTGGCCCGCGGGCTTCCGGCCCGTCCACCGGTCCCGGTGCTGGCCGGCGTGCTCATCGAGGCCGACGACGAAGGCAGCCTCACGCTCTCCGCGTTCGACTATGAGGTGTCCGCCAAGACCACCGTCCCCGCCGACGTCGCCGAGGCCGGGCGGGTCCTCGTCCTGGGCCGGCTCCTGGCCGACATCTCGCGCAACCTGCCCGACAAGCCGATCGACATCGTCGCCGACGGCAACAAGGTCCAGGTCACCTGTGGCTCGTCGCGGTTCAGCCTGTTGATGATGCCGGTCGACGACTACCCCACCCTGCCCTCGGCTCCGGAACCGACCGGCACGATCCAGGGCGACGTGTTCACCCAGGCAGTGGCCCAGGTGGCCGTCGCGGCCGACCGCGGTGACACGCTGCCGATCCTCACGGGCGTCCGGATGGAGATCGAGGGCGACAAGATCACCCTGCTGGCCACCGACCGCTACCGCCTGGCGATGCGGGAGCTGACGTGGAAGCCGACTGCAGCCGATGTCGGCGGCTCCGCCCCGCTCGTCGCGCTGATCCCCGCGCGCACGCTGTCCGACACCGCCAAGGCGCTCGGCGCCAGCGGCTCGGTCGACATGGCCCTCGGCAGGGCCGCCGGCGGCGACGGCCTGGTCGGGTTCGAGGCCGGCCAGCGCCGCACGACGACCCGCCTGCTCGACGGCGAGTACCCCAAGGTGACCTCGATCTTCCCGACCAGCGTCGACACCGAGGCCGTCATCCACACCTCGGGCCTCATCGAAGCGGTCCGCCGCGTCTCGCTGGTGGCTGAGCGCAACACTCCGGTGCGGCTGAAGTTCACCGACGGCCAGGTGACGATCGAGGCCGGCACCGGTGACGACGCGCAGGCCTCCGAGGCCGTCGAGGCGACGCTCACCGGGCCGGACATCGAGATCGCCTTCAACCCGCACTTCCTCCTCGACGGGCTGGGAGCCGTCGGCACCGCATACGCGCGACTGTCCTTCACGCAGCCGAGCCGACCTGCCGTTCTGACGGGGCAGGCCGAGGCGGAGGGCGACGCCGACGAGAGCTACCGCTACGTCCTCATGCCGGTCCGTTTCGCCAGCTGAACCGCGCGGTCACGACCCTTCCGTATGCGGGTTGTGGCGATAGCCTGACCCCGCAGTTCGCGTCGCCGCACACCCTGCTCGTCTCGCAGTCCGTCTCGAACCCACCTGCCGGCACCCTCGTCGGCCGCCGCTCGTCGAAAGGGTCAGCCATGCAGCTCGGTCTCATCGGTCTCGGCAAGATGGGCGGCAACATGCGGGAGCGCCTGCGCAAAGCGGGTCACGAGGTGGTCGGCTTCGACTTCAACCCCGAGATCTCCGACGTCAAGACCCTCCCGGCGCTCGTCAAGGCGCTCGAAGCCCCGCGGGTCGTGTGGGTCATGGTGCCGGCCGGTGCGCCGACGCGCAGCACGGTCGAGAAGCTGTCCGGACTGCTCGACAAGGGCGACCTGGTCATCGATGGCGGCAACTCACGCTTCACCGACGATTTCGAGAACGCGAAACTGTTGAAGACCAACGGCATCGGCTACGTGGACTGCGGCGTGTCCGGGGGCATCTGGGGTCTCGAGAACGGCTACGGCCTGATGTGCGGCGGAGACAAGAAGTGGGTCCAAAAGGCGATGCCGATCTTCGACGCGTTGCGTCCTGAGGGTCCGCGCGACGAGGGCTTCGTGCACGCCGGCGAGGTCGGGGCCGGGCACTACGCCAAGATGGTCCACAACGGGATCGAGTACGGCCTCATGGCGGCCTACGGCGAAGGCTACGAGCTGCTCGAGAAGAAGGACATCATCAAGGACGTCCCGGGGTGCTTCAAGGCGTGGAGCCGGGGCACCGTGGTCCGGTCCTGGCTGCTCGACCTCCTGGTCACCGCGCTCGAGGAGGACCCGAACCTCGACAACGTCTCGGGCTACACCGTCGACTCCGGCGAAGGTCGCTGGACCGTCGAGGAGGCCATCGCCAACTCCGTGCCGATGCCGATCATCTCCACGTCGTTGTTCCAGCGGTTCGCGTCCCGCCAGGACGAGTCGCCGACCATGCAGGCGGTCGCCGCGCTGCGTGGCCAGTTCGGCGGTCACGCCGTCATGACCTACGAGGAGGGCAAGCGGCTGCGCAAGGGCGAGGCCCCGGAGACACCTGCCCAGGTCAAGCGCGAAGCGAAAGAGGACAAGCCGGCCGAGGAGGAGGCCGTCCGCAAGGGGCGCAAGGCCGCCAGTGCAGGTCCGTCCTCGGGCACCGGTTCGACGACGTCGCGCGGCGAGCGCAAGTCCACCCAGAAGACGGGCACGAAGCGCGGACGCAAAGCCGCCACCGCCGGACCGACGTCAGGGTCCGGCTCCACGGGATGAGAGGAATCCCCCGAAGTTCTCCGCTTTGCTCCACCACTTCGCGGGGACCCCGACCGTGCACGTCCGTCACCTGAGCGTCACGGACTACCGCAGCTACCCCACGGCCGAGCTGCCTCTCGGTCCGGGCGTCACCACCCTGGTCGGTCCGAACGGGCAGGGGAAGACCAACCTCGTCGAGGCCGTCGGCTACCTCGCCACCCTCTCGAGCCACCGCGTCACGACCGACCAGCCGCTGGTCCGCTTCGGCGCGGATCGAGCAGTGATCCGCGGCGTCGTCGTCCGGGACGGCCGAGAGACGCTCGTCGAGCTCGAGCTCAACCCCGGCCGCGCCAACCGGGCCCGGCTCAACCGCGCGCCGATGCCGCGGCCGCGTGAGGTTCTCGGCACGATGCGCTCGGTCCTCTTCGCGCCGGAGGACCTGTCCCTCGTCAAGGGCGCGCCGGCCGGCCGGCGCGCCTTCCTCGACGACCTGCTCGTCCAGCGCCAACCGCGGTGGTCGGCGGTCCGGTCGGACTACGACAAGGTGCTCAAGCAGCGCAGCGCCCTGCTCAAGTCCGCGGCGCCGGTCCTGCGGCGTGGCGCCCGCCGGCGGCCCGAGCGGTTCACCGCCTACGGAGAGCCTGTCGAAGAGGCTCGCGCATCGGCGTTGCACACCCTCGACGTGTGGGACGCCCAGCTCGCCCGGTTCGGCGCCCAGCTCCTCTCCGGGCGGTTGCGCCTCCTCAGCGACCTGCGCCCGCACCTCCTCGAGGCGTACGCCGCCGTCAGCGCCGGCTCCGCCGAAGCTCGCGCCGTCTACCGCTCGAGCCTGCGCGAGAAGGCCTCCGTGACGTTGACGGCCGGTGACCCGCCGGATCTCGAACTCCTCGAAAAGGAACTCCTCGCCGGCCTCGCCGAGGTGCGCGACCAGGAGATCGAGCGCGGCGTCAGCCTCGTCGGCCCGCACCGCGACGACCTCCACCTCGTCCTCGGCGACCTGCCCGCCAAGGGGTATGCCAGCCACGGCGAGTGCTGGTCGTTCGCGCTGGGACTCAAGCTCGCCGCATACCACCTCCTGCGCGCCGACCTCGGCGAGGACCCGGTCCTCGTCCTCGACGACGTCTTCGCCGAACTCGACTCGGGGCGACGCGAGCGGCTGGCCCACCTCGTGGAGGACTGCGAACAGGTCCTCATCACCGCGGCCGTCGAGGCCGACGTGCCCGCCGGGCTGCGCGAACGCGGGACGACCTTTGCGGTGGCGCTGGGTGAGGTGACCCGTGTCGCCTGACGACTCCGTACCCGGCCGGGAGGATGAGGACGAGGCGGCCGCCGCGGCCGCTGCGCTCGCGCTCGCCCGGGCGCGAAAAGCGGCTGCCGACAAGGGACTTCGTCCGGGGCTCAAGCCACTTCGCCGACGCCGTCGCCCCAACCAGCCGCAAGGAACGCCCAGTGGCAGCGGTCCTGACGCGCGCGACCCGATGCTGCTCGGAGAGCAGCTGGAGAAGTTCGTCAGCGACCGCGGCTGGGAGGTCGACGTGGCCGTGGGTTCGGTCATCGGGCGCTGGCCGCAGCTCGTCGGTCCCGACATCGCCGAGCACGTACAGCCGGTGTCGTTCGAGAACGGCATCCTGACCCTGCGCGCCGTCTCGACGGCATGGGCGACGCAGATGCGGCTGTTGACCTCCGTACTGCTGGGCCGGCTCGAGCAGGAGGTCGGCGCCGGCACCGTGACCGAGGTGGTCGTCACCGGACCGAGCGGGCCGACCTGGGCGAAGGGTCGTCGGAGGGCACCCGGCCGGGGCCCTCGAGACACGTACGGCTGAGTTCCTAGACTCGTTCGGTGAGCCGTTCCGAGCACGTGGTCGCGGTCGACGAGCTGTCGAAGAACATGTTGTCGGTGCGACTCCTCGACGTCCGGTGGCGGCTCGATGACGCGCCCGGCGACGGACGGCAGCGGTTTGCGGTGGGTCACCTCCCCGGAGCCCGGTACCTGGACCTCGAAACGGTGCTGAGCACACAAACCGGCGACCCACTCGACGGACGGCACCCGCTGCCCGACATCGGGTCGCTGACCGCTGGACTGGAGGATATCGGGGTCGAAGTAAACGACGACCTCGTCGTCTACGACGAGCCGGGGTCGTTCGCCGCCGAGCGCGGCTGGTGGGTGCTGCGCTGGGCGGGACTCCGCCCGCGAGTTCTCGACGGCGGCCTGTCGGCGTGGGTCGAGGCCGGCCTTCCGCTTGAGTCGAGTTCCCTGCTGGCGCCCGTGGAACCCCCACGGCGTTCGCAGCTGAACCTCTCTGCCGGACACCTGCCCACCATCGACGCGGACGAGGCGGCGGAGTTCTGCGAGTCGGGGGTGCTCGTCGACGCCCGGGCAGGAGAGCGGTACCGAGGCGAGGTGGAGCCGATCGATCCGCGACCCGGCCACATCCCGGGCGCGGTCAACGTGCCGGCTGCGGACCTCTATGAGAACGGGCGGATGCCGTCGGATGACCGGCTGCGAGAGCTCTTTGCGGCGGCGACGGGTCGGCGGTCGGTCGGGTCGCTGCCGGCCGATCCTGCGGTCGCCGCATACTGTGGGTCCGGTGTCGCGGCCGCCCGTGACGTGCTTGCGCTGGCCGTGCTCGGTGTCCCTGCGGCACTCTTTCCGGGCTCCTGGTCGGCGTGGTCCAACGACCCGCTGCGGCGGGCCGCGCTCGGCCGGCGCGCCGATCGCTGAACCTTGGACAGCCCGGTCCGGTTTCCACAACATCTGTGGATATCGGCTGGGGACGGACCGGCGTTCGGGCAGGATCGGCGGAGGCGGCAGACGCCCCGAGAACGCCGTCGAGGACCCAGGCACGACCCCCGACACCTGCGAACGGGTTTTTGACGCGGAAACGGGGCGTGGCGGGGCTCCTGAGGCACGTTCGGCGAGCCGGCACCTGTAGAATGAAGGGTCAAAGGCGGCCAGCTGTCGCACGCCCGTTGCACTCCACCGGGCAGCGCCGGCAGGCCGCTCGTCATGAACAGCATCGCGTCACGCCGGACCGGCTCCCGGCAGCGTGGCGGGCGGTGCACGAAGGAGCATCGTGTCCGAGGCCGAGACCAGGGCGATGAAGACCCCGTCGACCACGTCGGCGGAGGCTCCGAACCCGGCCAACGCCGTGGATCAGGAAAGTCTGGAATCTGACGCCGCACCGGCCTACGACGCCTCGGCCATCCAGGTCCTTGAGGGCCTCGAGGCCGTGCGGAAGCGCCCGGGCATGTACATCGGCTCCACCGGCGAGCGCGGCCTGCACCATCTGGTCTGGGAGATCGTCGACAACTCGGTCGACGAGTCGCTGGCCGGCTACGCCGACCGCATCGACGTGACGATCCGCCCCGACGGTGCGCTCACCGTGGTCGACAACGGCCGAGGCATCCCCACCGGTAAGCGGGCAGGGGAGGACGTGTCCGCGGTCGAGCTGGTTCTCACCCAGCTGCACGCCGGCGGCAAGTTCGGCGGCGGCGGGTACAAGGTCTCCGGCGGTCTCCACGGCGTGGGCTCGTCCGTCGTCAACGCGCTCTCCAGCCGGCTCGACGTAGAAGTCCGCCAGGAGGGTCACGTCTTCCGGATGAGCTTCGACCACGGCGTCCCCCGGGAGCCGCTCTCGCGGGACGAGGCGCTCGACGACCGGGCGCACACCGGCACGACGGTCACGTTCTGGCCGAACCCCGACATCTTCGAGAGCGTCGACTTCGACTTCGAGACGATCCGGACCCGGTTCCAGCAGACCGCGTTCCTCAACAAGGGGCTGACCATCACGCTGCTCGACGAGCGTCCCGAGCCGGCCGCGGACGACGAGGACGACATCGACCTCGACAACGCCGACGCGGTGGTCGACGTAGAGACGGTGATCGAGAACGGCTCGGCGCCGGCCGCCGACCCGGCCACACCGAAGCCGAAGAAGGCCAAGAAGGCGTCATACCGCTACGACGGCGGCCTCGTCGACTACGTGAAGCACCTGGTCGGGTCCAAGCGCGCCGAGCCGATCAACCCCGACGTCATCTCCATCGAGGTCGAGGACAAGAGCCGGGCGCTCGCGCTCGAGCTGGCCATGCAGTGGACCAACGGCTACTCGGAGTCGGTCCACACCTACGCCAACACCGTCAACACCCACGAGGGCGGCACCCACGAGGAGGGGTTCCGCGCGGCGATGACCAAGCTGGTCAACGACTTCGCCCGCAAGAACAACCTCCTCAAGGACAAGGAGGAGAACCTCACCGGCGACGACGTCCGCGAGGGGCTCGTGGCGGTCGTCTCGGTCAAGCTCGGCGAGCCCCAGTTCGAGGGCCAGACCAAGACCAAGCTCGGCAACTCCGAGGTCAAGGGCTTCGTCCAGCGGGCGATGACCGACTCGTTCGGCCACTGGCTCGAGGCGCACCCGCGCGAGGGCCGCGACATCGTCCAAAAGGCGATCCAGGCCGCCGCCGCTCGCATGGCGGCGCGCAAGGCCCGCGAGTCGACCCGGCGTAAAGGCCTCCTCGACGGGGTCGGCCTGCCCGGCAAGCTCAAGGACTGCCAGAGCAAGGACCCGTCGATCTCCGAGGTCTTCATCGTCGAAGGCGACTCGGCCGGCGGGTCGGCGGTCCAGGGCCGCAACCCCCATACCCAGGCGATCCTCCCGATCCGCGGGAAGATCCTCAACGTCGAGAAGGCCCGGATCGACAGGATCCTCGCCAACACCGAGGTGCAGGCGCTCATCACCGCGTTCGGCACCGGGATCGGCGAGGACTTCGACCTGGCCAAGGCGCGCTACCACAAGATCGTTCTGATGGCCGACGCCGACGTCGACGGCATGCACATCCGGACCCTGCTGCTCACCCTGCTGTTCCGGTTCATGCGGCCGCTCATCGAGGCCGGCTACGTCTACCTCGCCCAGCCCCCGCTCTACCGGCTCAAGTGGAGCAACGCCCCGCACGAGTTCGCCTACTCCGACCGCGAGCGCGACGGACTCATCGAGGCGGGGAAGGAACGCGGCTGGCGGCTTCCCAAGGACAACCCGATTCAGCGGTACAAGGGTCTCGGCGAGATGAACTATCACGAGCTGTGGGAGACCACCATGGACCCGGACACGCGGACGCTCCTCCAGGTCACCCTCGCCGACGCGGCCGCCGCGGACGAGATCTTCGCGATCCTCATGGGGGAGGATGTCGAGTCGCGCCGTGGGTTCATCCAGCGCAACGCCCGTGACGTGCGGTTCCTGGACATCTAGTCCGTATGCGTCTTCTCTGCTTTCGTCCGTCGCGTCGGGGGCGCGTCGCGCGCAGCAGACCATCCGCCCTCGCAAGCTCGGGCTCCCCCGCAAGCGGGAGGTACCCCCGCCGCCAGGCCCGCCGTGCTGGGCGCGGCGCACCCCCATCACTCCTTTGACCTCACCTCCACTTTAAGGACTTCCTGTGAGTGAGCAGCCGCCCCTTGACGGGCCGGACGAGACCGACGCGGACGACTCGACTGATGAGGTCGTCGACGAGCTGGGCACCGCCTCACCGCCGTTGACGGAGGGCGACCGGATCGAGCCGATCGACCTGAACACGGAGATGCAGCGGTCGTACATCGACTACGCGATGGCGGTCATCGTGAGTCGGGCGCTGCCCGATGTGCGGGACGGACTGAAGCCGGTCCACCGGCGGGTCATCTACGGGATGTACGACGGCGGCTACCGGCCGGACCGCGGGTACAACAAGTGCAGTCGGGTCGTCGGCGACGTGATGGGGCAGTACCACCCGCACGGCGACAGTGCGATCTACGACGCCTTGGTGCGTCTCGTGCAGCCGTGGTCACTGCGCTATCCGCTCATCGACGGGCAGGGCAACTTCGGGTCGCGGGGCAACGACGGCGCGGCCGCGATGCGCTACACCGAGTGCCGGATGGCGCCGTTGTCGATGGAGCTGGTGCGCGACATCGACCAGGAGACCGTCGATTTCAAGGACAACTACGACGGACGCAGCCGCGAACCGGTGGTCCTCCCTGCCCGGTTCCCGAACCTGCTCGTCAACGGCTCGGCCGGCATCGCCGTGGGCATGGCGACCCAGATCCCCCCGCACAACCTGCGTGAGGTCGCCGAGGGCGCGGAGTGGTACCTGAGGCACCCCGAGGCCAAGCGCGAGGAGCTGCTCGAGGCCCTGATGGGCATCATCAAGGGCCCGGACTTCCCGACCGCGGCCCTCATCATGGGCCGGAAGGGGATCGAGGACGCATACCGGACCGGCCGGGGCGCGATCATCATGCGCGCCGTCGTGGAGGTCGAGGAGATCCAGGGCCGGCAGTGCCTCGTCGTCACCGAGCTGCCGTACCAGGTCAACCCCGACCTGCTCGCGCAGAAGATCGCCGAGCTGGTGCGCGAGGGCCGCGTCTCGGGCATCGCCGACATCCGTGATGAGACCTCCGGCCGCAACGGCCAGCGCCTGGTCGTCGTCCTCAAGCGCGACGCCGTGGCCAAGGTCGTCCTCAACAACCTCTACAAGCACACCCAGCTGCAGACGACGTTCGGCGCGAACATGCTCGCCCTCGTCGACGAGGTGCCGCGCACGCTGCCGCTCGACGGGTTCATCCGGCACTGGGTCGACCACCAGATCGAGGTCATTGAGAGGCGGACGGCCTACCGGCTTCGCCAGGCCGAGGAGCGGATCCACATCCTGCGCGGGTACCTCAAGGCGCTCGACGCGCTGGACGAGGTCATCGCGCTGATCCGCGCGTCGCAGACGGTGGAGGTGGCTCGCGACGGGCTCATCGAGCTGCTGGTGATCGACGAGGTCCAGGCCATGGCGATTCTCAACATGCAGCTGCGTCGGCTGGCCGCCCTGGAACGCCAGAAGATCGTCGAGGACCACGACGAGCTGCAGTCCCAGATCGACGACTACCGCGACATCCTGGCCAAGCCCGAGCGGCAGCGGGAGATCGTCTCGACCGAGCTGGCCGAGATCGTCAGCAAGTACGGCGACGAGCGGCGCACCGTGATCGAGCGCGCCGAGGGCGACATGACCAACGAGGACCTCATCCCCGTCGAGGACGTCGTGGTCACCATCACCCGAGGTGGGTATGCGAAGCGGACCCGCGTCGACGCATACCGGAGTCAGCGTCGTGGTGGGAAGGGCGTTCGGGGTGCGCAGCTGCGCGGCGAGGACGTGGTCGAGCACTTCTTCACGACGACGACGCACCACTGGCTGCTGTTCTTCACCAACCTCGGACGGGTCTACCGGGCCAAGGCCTACGAGCTGCCGGAGCAGTCACGCGACGCCAAGGGGCAGCACGTCGCGAACCTCATGGCCTTCCAGCCGGGCGAGGAGATCGCCCAGGTGCTGGCCATCGAGAACTACCAGACGTCGCCGTACCTCGTGCTGGCGACGAAGAGCGGTCTGGTGAAGAAGACGAAGCTGACGGAGTACGACTCGCCACGGACCGGCGGTCTCATCGCCGTCAACCTGCGCGAGGGCGACGAGCTGGTCGGCGCCAGGCTCGCCTCGTCGACCGACGATCTGATCCTGGTGTCGCGCAAGGGCCAGTCGGTGCGGTTCCACGCCACCGACGACGCGCTGCGGCCGATGGGCCGGGCCACCTCCGGCGTGGTCGGGATGAAGTTCCGCGATGGCGACGAGCTCCTGTCGATCTCGGTCGTCGGGCACGGCGAGGACCCCGACGTGTTCGTCGTGTTCGAGAACGGCGTGGCCAAGCGGTCGCCGGCGTCGGACTACCCGGTCAAGGGCCGGGCGACCCTGGGCGTGCGCGTGGCCCAGGTTTCCGAGCGCGGCGGCGACCTGGTCGGAGCGTTGACGGTCGACGAGGACGACGAGGTCATGGTCGTCATGGAGAAGGGCAAGATCGTCCGCTCCCGCGTTGACGAGGTGCGACGCACGGGGAGGAACACGCAAGGCGTACGGTTCGCTGCCCCCGACGCCGACGATGCGATCGTCGCCGTGGCGCGGAACGCCGAGCGGGCGGTCGAAGCCGAGCTCGAGAACGTCTCAGACGGTGGCGCGGATTCGTCGGACGCGGGGGCGGATGCCGTACCGTCTAGTGAGACGAACGGGTCGCAGGATGACAACGGAGGCCAGCAGTGAGCTCGACCGGACAGGGCCGACCCCCTGGGACTGCCGTGGGCGGGCCCTCTGGAGCGTCCGGTTCGCCGACGAGATCCGGTATGCCGGGTAGCTCGCCGAATGGTCCGACCCGGTCTGCCCGCGGCTCGGCCCGGCCGACGGCCTCCACGTCGGCGCCGACCGCGCCGACCCCGACCGCCCGGCCCGACGGCCCGCCGGCCAACGGGCAGCCGTACCGGCCCGGCGTGGCGCCCAGCGGTGCCGGGGCGTCCGGCGCTGCCGTCGGACCGGCCTCCGCCGCGACGGCCACGCGTCCCACCCCGCAGTCTCGAGCCGAGGCGACCGGTCGGGTCCCACGCACCGGGGACCAGCGCTCGCCGCAGCATTCCGGTCAGGCGCCGCTAACCTCCCGTCAGGCCGCCACCCGTAGGGTGACGACCCGGCGGGTCAAGCTGGCGATCGCGCGCGTCGACCCCTGGTCGGTCATGAAGATGTCGTTCCTGCTCGCCGTGGCCGCGGGCATCGCCGGTGTCGTCCTCACCGCGGTGCTCTGGCTGATCCTGTCCGGGATGGGCGTCTTCGCCGACATCGACCGCGTCGTCCAGGAGATCCAGCCCTCGACGACAACGCAGTTCTCCCTGATGAACTACATCGGGTTCGGCCGTGTCGTGTCGCTGAGCATCGTGCTGGGCGTCATCGACATCATCCTCATGACGGCGCTCGCCACCCTGGCAGCGTTCCTCTACAACATCTGCTCGGCCCTGGTGGGCGGGATCCAACTGACCCTGACCGACGACTGACGCCAACGGTTTTGATGGGGCTGACCCGCGTGGGATAGCCTGTCGCGGCGCGGTTCGGGGCCTATAGCTCAGACGGTTAGAGCGCTTCCCTGATAAGGAAGAGGTCAGAGGTTCAAGTCCTCTTAGGCCCACCACCACGTGACGTCCGGAGGAGAAGGCCGTGTTCAAGAAGCTGCTCGTCGTGGCGATCGCCGCCGCCGGCGCGATCGCGATCCAGAAGAAGGTCCGCGACCAGCGCGCGGAGCAGGAGCTGTGGGCGGAGGCCACGGACGACGTCCGCTCCACTCCCCGGCCGAAGCCTTCTGCGGCAAGCTGAGCCGGTGCTCTGAGCCGGCCCCAGTGGTCGGCCCTCGGGGGCCATGGCGCAATTGGTAGCGCACCTGCTTTGCAAGCAGGGGGTTAGGGGTTCGAGTCCCCTTGGCTCCACCGCAGGTCACGGGCAGTTTCCCGCGGCCGAAACCCGGTCTACGGCCCGGTGTACCCCAAAGAAGTACGGCAGCGCCGCTCACTCGAATGCCTCCCCGAGCCGGCGCAGCGCGTCCCTCGTCGACACCGCGGACACCTGCGCGTAGACCTCCATCGTCAACGCGATTTT
>Ga0307289_10000973_pt1 | contig 12387 bp, 11 predicted proteins | sample ER_DNA_143_FD_194483 | JGI IMG/M metagenome (GOLD analysis project Ga0307289, IMG submission 194483) | Bulk soil microbial communities from the East River watershed near Crested Butte, Colorado, United States - ER_DNA_143 | ecosystem: Environmental > Terrestrial > Soil > Floodplain | place...
CGAAGTCCAGGAGCTGGGCGCCGGGCTGCTTCGGGTTCGTGAAGATCCGCTTCGGGGTCAGGCCGGCGACGACCTTCCGGGAGTCCTGATGCCCGACGTTGGTGTCCCCGAGCCCACCCCCGAGGACCTGGTGGTCGGCGGCCTTGCCGCGGACCCCGGCCGCACCGGCGGCCTTGCCGAGAACCCCGTGGCTGCCCGCCTTGTGTTCCATGTCCCGGGTGATCGGCGTCCCGATCGGCACCCCGTAGACCCGGGCACCCTCGGCGGTCCGCACGATCTTCGGCCCACCGTCGACCGTGCGGCCCCGGGTGAGCTCGAGATTGTCGATCGCCTCGACGAGCAGTTCCCGGGCCAGGTCGGTGAACTGCAGCACGCCGTCCCCGACCGGACTCGACAGGGTGAACCCGCGCGGCAGCAGGCTCGGGTCGATGATCGGATGCCCGGTCGGCGCCGCTGCGGCGTCTCCCCCGGCAACCGGCGGCGGGGCGCTGCCCGGCGGGGTACCGGGCATCCCGGGGCCGGTGACGCCCTGCGCGGCGAGGCCGGCGATGCGCTGCTTCTCCTCGGCCTGTTCCGCCTCGACGGTCTCCCAGTCGATCTCCAGGCCGATCGAGTCGGCGACCTCCTTCTCCAGCTCGTGCACGAACTCCGGGCTGATCGTGAGGGACTGCCCGGCCACGGCGAGGGTCTTGAAGATGTCGACGATGGCCGCCTTCTGCTCCTCGGTGAGGCTGCCGAACTGGAACTTGGGGTACTTGCCGGTGCCGAAGTTCCAGTCGATGAACCGGGGGATGATCTTGTTGTTGATGACCTCCTCGACCTCGGACATGATCGTGTTGAGCATCAACATGAACAACGCGTCGGACTGCCGGCCGAAGTCAATCAGGCTGGCGTCCCCGCCGGAGCCCTGGGAGTCGTCGAAGAACGCGGCCAGCACCGACTTCGACATCTGGCTGTTGTGGTGGTTGATGTAGGACAGGAAGTCGAAGGTGGACGCCTCACGCAACGACTCGACCTTGTAGTCGTCGGGGATCGTCATCCACTGCGCGACACCGAGGTCGGACAGAGCCTTCTTGAAATCGTCCTTCTCGTCCCTCGACGGACTCTTCGGCATCGTCCCGACCCGGGTGCCGACCGCGGCCCGCTGAGCGGCGATGTGCGCGATCGTGTACAGCCGGAACTTCTTGTCCCAATGATGGAACGCCGAAATGAAATACGATTGGCCGTAGAACGGCTTCTCTTCCTCATTGCACGCGAAATAGAACGAATGCTCCGGCGGGATGACCACGTCCACGGAGCGACCCTGGTAGACGGTCCGCTGCCGGAACCCGGCGAACTCGGACCGGTCGTCGAGCAGGAACGTCAGCGTCTCCGGTGGCCGGGCGGCGATCTTCTTCAGCGTCCACTTGCCCTTCAACGGCCCCCGGGCCGGCACCCAGTACACGAGTTCGGCGGCGGCGAAACCGTGGAACACGGCGAGCAGCAGTTGGGCGATGACGGCGTTGAACGACACCGTCATGCCACCGGCGGACGCCGGCAGGGTCAACATCTGCTCGATGAACTTCGCCTCGTCCTCTCCACCGTCCACCTGGGACTCGGGCATGAACGTCGCCGTGCGCAGCGCCGCCCGCACCGGCAGGGTGATGAGCCGGTACAGGGCGCGGGCCTGGCCGTCGGTCTCCCGCATCGCCTTGAGCTGCCGGACGGTGACCTGGTCGTCGCGCCAGGCCTCCCACGCGTTCTGGTACGGGGTGACGAACGGCAGGTACGCGGAGACCCCGACCTCGACGTCGGCCTTCGGCTTGGGCAGCACCCGGCCCGTGGAGGAGGTCGAGGAGGAGTTCCCGTTCTGCACCGTCATGCCCTGATCTATCGGGCAGACCTCCACCACACACCATTGATGTGGCGCTTGCTCAGGTGACACTCCCGCGCGGTACGACCCATTCACAGGGTTGACCGGTGACGTCGGCGATCAGGTCGTAGTCGCTGTCGTAGTGCAAAACGACCAGGTCGTGCGCCTCGGCCGTGACCGCGATCAGCAGGTCCGCCAACCGGGCGGCCCGGTGGTGGTTGCGGGCAGCCAGCAACCGTTGCACCTGCACCGCCCGTCGCTCGATGTCGGCAGTGATCGCGGCCCAGTGGGCGCCCCGGGTCAGGTCATCGATGAGTTCAGCGTGCTCGTCGGCGTGTCGTGCGGACACGCCGATCTCCAGTGTGACCGGCAGGCATGTGTACGTCGGAAGATGGAGTTGTTCGACCCGGTCCCGGACCGCCGACTGGTCCATCCGGTGCCAGACACTGGTGTCGACGAGATAGCCGTTCACCACCGACCACGGGCTGTGCCGAGCACGGCACGCTGGTCGTCGTCGAGATGCGCCATCCGGTCGATGAAACGCCGTCGGGCGTCGTCGGCCACCACCCGTCGCAACGATTCGTTGATCGTGGCGGTCAGGCTCGGCTTGCCGAGAATCCGCTGCGCCTGGGTGAGCAGGTCCCGATCGACATCAAGTACGGTACGAGTCATCTATCGTCACCTCGCCATCGATGATAGCACCGCTCAGAACATCGCCGGCAGCTCCGTCACCCACTGCTCCCGCGGCCGGGCGCCGATCGGCAACGTGAACATCGACCCGACCTCGAAGCTGGCCTGCTCGAACTGGGCCTTGGCTCCGCCCTCCTCCTCCGACCCGCCGATGATGACGGCGCCGAGCGCGGCGCAGGCCAGCGCGTCGGCCATGTCCTTGGAACTGTCCGACGGGTGGTCGATGCGGCCGTTCTGCATCCGGGTGAGGGAGAACAGCTCCTCCCGCAACAGGAACTCCGGCGGGTTCTCCGGGTCCATGACGGTCGGCCGCGGGATGACGATCCGGCCCTCGTACATCAGGTCCCGCAGGTTACGCCAGGCGTCCTCGGACGTGTCGGTGGACATCCGCTCGCACTCGATGCCCTTGGACCGCAGGATCTGCATCGAATCGGTCGATTGGAATGTGTCGAAGCTGAACCGGCGGATGTTGAAGCCGCGCCGGATCAGCTCGAAACACAGTTGCCGGGCCCACCGGATCTGGATCTCCCGGGGCGGGTCGGCGGAGGTGTCGGCGGTGAACGGGATGACGAAGTCGACCTTGACGTGCGGGCGGGTCTCCCGCAGCGTGTAGTAGGCGCCGTCCTCGTCCTCGGCGAGCTTGTCGTGCTCGGAGTAGTGCGCGACGTGGGCCATCGCGATCCCGGCCCGGTCGGCGGCGACGGCGAGGTCGCCGTGCATCACGTAGGACGCGCCGCGGATGGGGTGGAAGTCGTCGGCGAAGTGGAACGTGGGGACCCACACCTGGGCGGCGGCCTCGGAGGAATGTTCGACGTCGTAGGACACGTTGAGCGGCATCACCCGCCGGAACTCGAACGCGGAGTCGACGGCCTGCTGGTTGCGGAAGTAAGGGTTGACCGCCCGGGACGGGCGGCACTCGTATTTGGCGCGGGCCATCACCGGGTCTTCGCGGTACTCCGCCGCGAAGGCCTCCTTGCCGGACACCCGGGGGTTGACCTCCCAGGTCGCGAGCGGCCCGGACACGTAGTGCTTCGAGTCGAAACCCTGGTCGACGAGATCCTGTCTGGCCTCGGCGGTCAGCCGTTGGATGGTGGAGCCGAGGTAGCGGGGGAAGGAGATCCGGACGTTCTTGAACACGGCCGGGAATCTCGTGACGCTGGAGGACCGCATCATGTTGAGGATGCCCTCGGCGGACTTCGTCGGTTCGCGGCCGGACGCACCGCGGCGCTGGGCCATCTCCTTCTTGGACTTGAAGGCGTCGATCTCGTCGGCAATACCGAGGAGCAGGTTGAGGCCCTCCTGGGACTCCGCGTCGGAGTGCCCGGAGATGCATTCGATGTTCTTGGCGTAGGAGATGGTGTTCTGCCGGGGGGTGCATTTGTCGGCGAACCAGCCGCCCTTCGTGGCGACCACGCGCGTGATCGGCATGAAGAACGCCTGCTGTGCCTGGCCGGAGGAGGACGCGACGTTGAGCAGGTGGATGGTGTCCTGTTCGGGGATGCCGTAGTACCGCTGTGGGCTGTGCAGGCACAGCAGCAGGTACGCGATCCGCATCGAGGCGACCCGGCAGCAGTGGTCCTTGCCGCTGCCTTTCGCCCACTGCAGGGTGATGAAGTTCGTCATCCGTACCGGTAGTGACCAGTACGGTTCGTCGCGCCACGCGGAGACGGACCCGACGTGCAGGGTGGACGGCTTCTTGTGTGTCTCGAACGCGGCACCCATCGCCGGGTACAGGTCCTGGTAGTAGATGCGTTCGATGTGCCGGATGGCGTCGAACTGGACCGGGGACAGTTCCGGGTTGCCGAGGTAGGCCTTGTCCTGGATGAAGACCCGCAGCGGGACGGGTTCCTCGGCGAACACGGTGGACAGGTCGGTACCGGCGTCGTCGCCTCCGGCGGCCCGGCGCAGCGCCGTGGAGAAGTCGCTCACGGTAGTTCCCTACGGATGTCTGTGTTCGTGGTTGAAGGCGCTTTGCCGGCGGTTCACCACACCGCGCGGCGGTTGATCACACGGTGCGGACGCCGAGCGCGGGTGCTGTGTTGGCGAGGGTGGCGCCGGTGTTGTTCCAGGTCGTTGGCAGCGCCCCGGACGTCACTCCGGTGAGCTTCCAGGCGATCGGGGTTGTCGCGGTGCCGGCGGTCGCCCAGCTCGGCAGGTAGGGGTTTGGGCCGGTGATGGCGCGCAGCTGGGATGCGGTGGTGCCCAGGGCGTCGATTTTCAGGACCAGCCAGTACAGGCCGATGTGGAGGTTGCGGGAGAATGACGCCGGGTTTTTCACTCCGGCGGTGGTGCCCAGCGCGAACGCGGCCCCCGAGGTGGGTTCTTTCAGCAGGCATTGTGGGATGCCTGACCAGGTCGGGTCGTCGTAGATGCCCCAGCGGATCGAGGAGCCGGAGGTGACGGGTGCGTTGATCTGCTCCACCATGGCCGCGCCCCAGTTTTCGGCTGATTCGGTGACGACGATCGGCATGGCGAAGATGTCCCCGGCGACGGCGGTGTAGGTGGCCGCCCACGCGGTGAATTCGGGTAGGTACCACTGTGTCGGTGGCCGGGGGCGCCGGGCGCTGCCGGCGAGTGGTGCGGGGCTGGATTGGACCTCGATCGCACCGAGGTCGAAGGTGTCCGGTGAGCGCAGCGCGGCGACGGCGTCGTACATGGCGCGGGCGCAGCGCATTCCGCCCAGCTCGTTGGGGTGCAGGCCGTCGGCGATGGAGTAGTAGGAGGTCACGGTGGCCGGCAGGATGGTGTCGCCGTAGCCCATGGCGGCGTCGAGGTCGGCGACCTGCACCATGGAGTCGAACTCGGCGACGCAAGTGGTGATCAGGGCGTTGAAGGTGGCGATGTCGGCGTCGGCGGCGGCGTGGCTTGCCGGGGTGGCGCCGGAGAAGTTCGGGTTCTCCGGGTAGAAGGTGTAGCCGTTGACCTTGCGGTCGAGGGTGAACTGGATGCCGGTGTGCGCCGATGCGGCGGCGGCCGAGAGCACGATGGTGGTCGCGTTGGTGACCGAGGCAACGGTTTTGCCGGCGGTGAACGCGCCCTGGGCGTCGGTTTCGGTGATCGTGGCGCCGACGTCGGCGGCGGTGAACGCGGCTGTTGCCGAGGTGAACGCGGTGGTGGCGCCGGTGGTGACGCCGTCACCGAACGCCCACGGGTAGGTGCGGCACGCGAGGCGGGGCAGGTTGCACACGACGACGGGGCAGGGGGAGTACGACTCGATCCAGCATGAGTCGATGGCGACGTCGGTGGTGATGGTGGTGACTTTCAACGTGATGGTCTGTCCGGCGTTAACCGCCGAGAGTCCGTTCACCGGGCCGGTGAAGCGGGTGATGATCGTGGAGTGGCTGGGGCTGACCCCACGGTTGTTGGTGTCGATGGTGGTGCCGATGATGCCGGTGGTGCCGGTGATCGTCCCGCCGAGGGTGAGGATGCCGCCGGTCGCGCCGACGTTGCCGACCACGGCGAAGACGATGGGTTCGCCTCGGTAGCCGATCGGGATGGTGAACGTGGCGGTGGAGGTTCCAGCCGTGTCGACCACCGTCGCGTGCACGGAGCTGCCCGAGGTCCATTCGGCGTTGGCGGCGGGAGCGGCGGTGAAGTTGGCGCCCACCGTCCAGTTGGCGCCGCCGCTGGCCGGATAGATCGCCGACGCGCGGGCACGGGAGATGAACGCCCGGATGGCGTGTTTGAACGCGGAGGTCACGGTGGCGGTGACGGCGTGGTGCCCGACGTCGTTGATGCCGTGGCACAGCAGATAAAGCCCGCCGCCGTTGGCGACAAACGGGTGGGTCTGCCGCTTGCGGGTGATCTCGGTCAGGATCCGCGCGTAGCCGCCCTGGGAGCGTCCGTCCTGGGTCAGTTCGGAGCCGGTGCAGCCGTGGTTTCGTATCCGGTCGGGGTCCAGTCCGATGGACGCGGCGAGGATGGCCTGCATCTCGCCGGTGATGTCGGTGAGGATCGAGGTGGTGGTGACGCCGGTGGACACGCAGAGGTTGATGAAGGAGTGTCCGAACACGTCCATGTACTGCACCGGGATGGGGTTGGCCACCGGGTCCGGGGGGGTGTAGTAGGGCATGTCAGTTGATGACCTCCGTGAGTCGTGCGGCGCCTGTCGCGGCCGACCAGATCCCCCGGACCGCCCCGGTGTAGCCGAACGGGACTTCGTAGTAGGAGCCGGCGGCGATCTTGCACGTGAACACGGTCAGTGACGCGGCGGTGGTGCCCATGCTCAGGTACAGGGCGGCGGTGGAGTCGTTGAACACGGCCAGGCCCTTGCGAGCGGCGTTGGCGGCGATCAGCAGCGTGTCGGCGGCGGCGGCGGTGACCGTCGAGGCGCCGTTTCCGGTGACGCCCGCCGGGGCGGCGGCGATGGAGGTCACCACCGGCGCATAGGCCATGCCGCCGGGTTGGATGACGACGGTGAGCCCGTTGGTGGTGGGGGCGGTGGTGGCCCGGCAACGGACCCAATTGACGCCCTCCACGGCCGCGTCGAACATCAGGCTGGCGTTGGCCACGCCGACGCCGAGGGTGAACGTGGACGCGGCGGCGGCGGTGTCTGAGCGGACGGTGAGCAGCGGCCCCCAGGACACGTTGTCGTCGGACTGTTCGAACACCAGCACCGGGGCGCCGGCCCAGGCTGACGCGGCGACGGTGTTTTTGACGATGAAGGTGGCGTTGCCGGCGTCGGCCACATCCGCTGGGCCGATGGTGGCGGGGGTGGCGACGGCGACGGCTCCGGACACGGCGGGCAGCGTCGCGCCTTTGACGGCCAGGCCACCGGACTTGCCGACCTGGACTTTGCGCCACGGGTAGGTGCCGTCGCTGATGGCGGCGCTGGTGCGGGCGGGGTCCAGGACGGACACTCCGGTGGCGGACAGGGTGGGGGTGCCGACCGTGACGGCGGCGGAGTTGAGGCTGGAGAGGCGGGCCGGCAGGGTTTTCACGGCCGGTCCGGTGTAGCCGACGGCCAGCGGGACGTCGAAGGTGTCCATGAAGAAGAACGAGATGTCGCCGCGGGCGTCGACGGCGTAGATGTGCGGGTAGCCGTCGGTGGGGCGGGTCAGGGCCTGGGTGAAGATCCGGGTGCCGCCCGAGTAGACGCTGGCCCGCAGGATCCCGGCGGTGTCGACTTCGAAACCGATGGCGTCCTGGAGAGGCGCGGCGGCGGTGCCGGGCGGGGTGGGGGCGGTACCGAAGCCCCAGAAGCGGTGGTTGCCGAGGGTGACGGCGGCCTCCAGGGTGATCTGGATACCGAAAGCCGTCGTGCCGGCGAGAATGAAATTCGGCAGGGTGGTGAGCACGCTGGTGGCGTTGGCGGTGACGCCGGGGTTGATGCTCAGGTTGCTGCCGGCGAGGGTCGGCGCGACGGTGCCGGCCAGCGCCCACCGGTTGACGGTGTCGAAGGTGCCGCCTTCGAAGGCGTCGCTGAATATCGGCATGGCGTCCAGGGCGACGTTCAGGGCCCCGAAGGGGGTGACCGAGGCGAACATGCCGGCGAGCGCGGAGTTCGGGTTGGTGATGGACACGGCGAGGTCGCCTGCGGCACCGGCTTTGAGGCGGTGCCAGTTGGTGCCGTCGAAACCGAGGTTGCCTGCGGCGGGGATACCGGTGCCGGTGGTGGCGTTGGCAGCGTTCGCGGTTTTCGCTTTTTCCCAGGTGGTGCCGTTGTGGGTCTGGTTGTCCGCCGCGGTGGACAGCTCGCCGTCGGTGGTGACGTTGGCGAGGCTGCCCGACGCACCGCTCTTGATGATGATCGACACGAGCTGTCCTATCGTCCGATGGCTTTGACGGTGTATCGGCCCCAGGTGCCGTTCGGCGCGGAGGCGAAGATGTCGAAAGAGACGCCGGGCACGAGGTTGCCGGTATAGGCGCGGATGTCCTCCACGACGACGTCTTCGGGGTCGTGGTCGGCGGTGGCCACAGCGACCGGGAGGCAGTCGATGGTGGAACCGGACACGACCCAGGTGGCCGGGACGGTGACCTGGGTGTTGCTGTCCTCACCGCCGGAGGCAAACCCGAAATCCACCGTGGCCGATGCGAAGAACAGGGTGGTGCCGAGCCCGGTCCAGTACGACCCGTTCCAGCACATGAACAACCCGGTGAGGGTGGACAGGGCGACGGCGTTGACGGTGGTCGGGTTCGGTGTGGTGGAGCCCTCGACGATCGACAGGACGACCGGACGGATCAGGGACTGCTGGGCGCGGACGCTCACAGCTTCGAGACCACCGCGTGGAACTCGTTGCTGGCCCACACCGAGTCGGGTTTGAGGGTGACGGTGTTCAGGTCGGTGTGTTCGATGTAGCAGTCGACCTCGTCGTACGGGGAGGCGTTGCGCCAGATGACGGTGTTGACGGCGCGGGTGCCGAAGCTGTGGGTGATCGCGAAGCTGGTCGCGGCGCCGTTGCCGCAGTCCTGTTCCACGGCGACCGGCAGGGTGACCATCGCGATGTAGGTGAACGCCGCGACGGTGCTGCCGAGGGTGAAGGTGTCGTTGGTGAGCAGGACGAACTTGTCGGCCTGGGAGCCTTCCCGGGCGATCCAGTAGGAACCGACGACGGCTTCACCACTGCTGTCCCAGTTCGTGGCCCGGGTCATCGGGGTGCTGGTGGCGGCCCAGGTGTAGGGGCCGTTCTGGGTGCCGGTGGTCTGCCCGGCGAGGAGGAACACGTCCCCGGCGACGGCGGTGCGCCCGTCGATGGTGGCGGGAGCGGTGGTGATGTCCACATTGGTCAGGGACACCGCCCGCACGGTTCCCTTGAGGGTCTGCCCGGAGGTGAGCGACGCGAACTGGGTGTCCACGTAGTTCTTGGTGGCGGCGTCCTGGGCGCTGGTGGGGTCAAGGACGCTGGCGAGTTTCTGGGAGTTGAGCCCGACCGACCCGGTGGGGGCCGTCAGCTGGTCCAGGCGACTGGTGCGGACCTGGGTGTCGAAGTCGGAGATGGTCGACGCGGTCTGGGTGCCGGTGTGGTTGACGCGACTGATCGCATACGCCTGGACCGCTTCGACGTCGACCTTGCGGGCGGCGTCGTTGGACAGGGCCGTCGGGACCGCAAGATTGGAGATCTTGAGGCCGTTCATGTCGATGTTGGAGGCCTGCTTGCGGGCGGTCACGGCTGGTTGCTCCTCGCGCGGTCAGGAAAGGTAGGCGACACCGGCGACAGCGATGTCCATCGAGAGCCGGAGGGTCTGGCCCGGTGTCAGGTACTGCACGCCGACCCCGTCCAACGTGAAACCATCGGCGTCGACGACGACGATGCCGGCCGGGTCGAAGCCGAGCTGGTGGTCGATGACCCAGACGGTGCTCGGGACGGGCTGCTCGAACAGGCCGTTGCCGCGCAACCGGATGTCGCCGTCCAGCACCACGCTCTGGCCGTCGTAGCTCGGCAGTGACCCGTAGCGTCGTCCGCTCATCGGGCTCAGCCCAGGACGACGGCGCGGATCGCCCCAGCGGTGTAGGACAGGTCCGGCAGCACGTTGACGGTGTTGTCGTCCGCGACGGCCCAGTCCAGGTCGAAGACCCGACCGTCACCGGTGGTACGGAACCAGACACCGACGTCAGGGGTGCCGAGGCCGTGGCTGAGCACGTAGGTGGCGCCGGAGGTGAGCGCACCGAGGTCGACGGCGAACTTGGTGGTGGCGCCGAGGTTGGTGCGGGCGTCCAGGGCGGTGGTGGCGCCGGTACCGCCGAGGTTGACCGGGACCGGGGCGCCGAGGGAGATGACGGTGCCGGACTGGGTCAGGCCGGTGCCGGCGGTGTAGGTCTGCCCACCCATGGTGAACACGACCCAGGTCTGCACCCAGGAACCGGGGGTGGCCGAGGACGTCGTGGTCTGGATGTACTGGTATCCGGCGTAGGTGCCGTCCGCGACGGCGACCATCGACCCGTCGACGACCTCCCCGGCCTCGTCCGCGTCGTCGCTTCGCGTGGCGGGGGTGGCCGGGCCGTTGAAGACGTAGATGCCGTTCTCGGTGCTGGTGGTCTGCGTGGTGGCCAGGAACCGGTCGCCGAGGCTCATGGTGACACCGTCGATGGTGGCGCCGGGGGCGGTGAGCGGAACGTCGACCTGCAACGCGACCTGCACCGGGTCCTTGACGGAGAGCCCGGCCCGCGCATTGTCCACATAGGACTTGTTGACGGCGTCGGTGGCGCCGACCGGGGTGGCCAGGTTGACGGCCCGGACACCGTTGAAGTCGACGTTGACGGTCGGGACGGCAAGCTGGTCCAGGCGGTTGGTACGCACGGCGGTGTTGAAGTCGCTGATCGTCGCCGCGGTCTGGGTGCCGGTGTGGTTGGCCCGCGCAAGGGGGTCGACGGCGAGCTTCGACAGGACGATCCCGGCGCTGGCGTTGATCAGCGCGTTGGTGATGTACCCGACCGGGATGCTGGTGCCGTCCGCGGCGATCCAGGAGGTGCCGTCGAACCAGCGGACCTTCGCCGGGGTGACCGACGTGTCGGTCCATTCCTGACCGACGACGGGGTTGACCGGCGGCGAGGAACTCGCCTCGGGACGGAAACCCTTGACCGGAATCTGGGAGAAGTCCTGCTGGGATCCGTACCGCATGCCCCCACCTACGTCCGTAGCCTCGCTGTTCCCGCGTAGGGAAGCGCGAATTCGACGATTACGGTGTTCTTATCGGGATAGAGGACATCGGCCCCGACCTCGACGCCGTACAGGTCCAGCACGGTGACGGTCGGGGTGGCGTTGAGGTTGTGCACGATGACCCACTGCAGCGCCGGGTTCGGGAACGAGTACTCGCTCTCCTGCCCCGGCGGGCCGGCGGTGCCCTGCGGGCCGGCGGGACCGGGACTGCCCTGCGGGCCGGGGTTGCCTGCTGGTCCGGGCGGTCCGGCCACGCCGGGGGTGGTGATCTCGATGACCCCGCCGGGCAGCGCGTCGACTTCGAGGACCGCGTAGTTGACGGCGGTGATCTCCACGATGTCGGTACTCACGGCGGCGGGTCCAGTTCGTGCACGACGTTGAACCGGCCGCGCAGGAACCGCACCGTGTACCCGGTCGGGTCGGTGAGGTCCAACGTGTAGCGGGTGGTGCCGGTCGGCCAGGTCGAGGTGACGGTGTCCGGGACGTCGATGATGACCCGGCCGTCCGGGGTGAGCGCCAGACCGGTGGTGGTGGTGGACGCCTCGAAGGTGGCGATGTTGCCGTTGAGGGCCGGGCCGATCAGCAGGGTCGCGGACCAGCCGGTGAAGTCCTGCGGGTTGACGCCGTCGGAGCGCCACCGGAATTCCCGCAGCAGCGTGGTCCGTGCGTAGCAGGTGATCTCGTATTCGAGCGGAAGGGTCTGGACCGCCACGGCTTACTCCGTGGTTTCGCGGAGAAACTTCGAGACCGCGGACAACTTCGGGGCGACGGGGGTGAGGGCGAGGACCCGGTCCAGTGCCGACGGGGTCGGGGTGAGGGCGAGGAACTTGTCCACGGCGAAACGCGGGCAGGGCCCGGTGGCGGCCATCATCTGCTGAAGCGCGTCGTCGGTGAGGGAGTCGTCGTCGTCAGCGGCGTCGGCGACCTCGACGTAGGTCTGCTTGACCTCGACCGCGTCGCCGAAGGTGACGTCACCGTCGTCGTCGACCGTGTACGGGACCTTGTACAGGTCGGGATCGTTGCCGTAGGAGGACTGGACGATGACGTAGGAGTTCCACACCTCGCGGACCCAGAACCGCTGCGGGCCGTCGTCGTAGTCGGCGTTCGGGTTCGACGTGCGCCAGTCGGTGCGGATCTTCTGGGTGCGTTGGTCGAAGGCCTGCCGGACGGTGTCCATGTTGTAGTCGGACAGGTTCAGCACCGGATAGTCCACCATGGACGCCTTCACCTTCTGGTCGTCCTTGGCGG
>Ga0307289_10000974_pt1 | contig 12386 bp, 13 predicted proteins | sample ER_DNA_143_FD_194483 | JGI IMG/M metagenome (GOLD analysis project Ga0307289, IMG submission 194483) | Bulk soil microbial communities from the East River watershed near Crested Butte, Colorado, United States - ER_DNA_143 | ecosystem: Environmental > Terrestrial > Soil > Floodplain | place...
AGACGAACCTGTACCACCTGACCGCGGAGCAACGGAAGGAGCGCGGGATCGTGTCGCTCCCGGAGACGCTCGGGGAGGCGATCGATGCGCTCGCCGACTCGGAGCTGGCAAAGAAGGCCATGGGGCCGCACATCTTCGACCGCTACATCGAGCTCAAGCGCAAGGAGTGGGACGACTACCGAGTCCAGCTCACGGACTGGGAGCAGGAGCGCTACCTGTCGGTGCTCTAGCGGCTAGTGGGGCGGTCTGCCTTCGTCGTTCGACGGGTTCGGCAGGCTCTTGTCGTACACCGTGTCGGTGGCGCGAAAGGTCTTGCCAACCGTCTTCCAATCCTTGCTCGAGTCCACATCCGTGGCTGGTGCCGCCCGCCTCAGCCGCCACGCTCTGATCCGTTCGAGAATCTTTGGCATGGACCGATTATGCGCCTCTAAGCACTTGTCTGCGAGCGCCGGAAAGAGCAGAATCGAGATCTCACCGGTCCTTGCCGCTTTGGCGGGTGGCAAGGGCCGCTGACGGCCGACTGCGAGCTGCTTCTTTGAAGCGGCTCGTGGTCGTTCTAGAGAAAGCTGAGGACCGCGTCGCGGTCGACGCTGAGGCCGATCACGCCGCTGCGGCTGTCGATCTCGGAGATCGCGTCGGCCGGGACGAGGCTCCGGCGGCGCGAGAGAAAGCCCGAGCGGACCGAGATCGCATCCGGCACATCGGGTGCGGTGCCGTACATGGGCGCCTCGACGGTGCCGACGATCTTGCCCTTCGCGTCCGCGACGAGAAAGCCGATCGTGCGGAGCAACTCTGGTCGGGCGACGCTCATGGCCTTGACGCTACCCCTGGCGTGTGACGGAAAACCACGCGCCTCGTAAGGGTTTTGTTAAGGCAGAATCGAGGGCTGTGGATGTGTCCGCGCGCCACCTGCGACTGTTGACCGAGACGAGCGCCGCCGTCAACTCGACGCTCGACCTCGAGGAGGTGCTCGGCCTGGTCGCGAGCAAGGTCGCCGACGCGCTCGAGGCGGACGCCTGCTTCGTCTACCTCTACGACGAGCACGCGGACGAGCTGATCCTGAGGGCGACGCACGGCACGCGCGTCGAGGAGATGACGAGGACGCCACGGATGAAGCCTGGAGACGGCATCACCGGCACTGCGGCGGCGGAGCGCTCGCCGATCATGATCCCCGCTCAGGCGCACCTGGACGAGCGCTTCAAGGCGTTCACGAACCTGCCCGAGGACGAGTACGAGTCCATCCTCGCGGTGCCGATCCTGGCCCGCGAGAAGCTCGCCGGAGCGCTCAACGTCCGCACGATCGAGCCGCATCAGTTCTCGGACGGCGAGATCGACCTGCTCGTCGCGATCGCGGCCCAGGTCGCGCAGACGATCGAGCACGCGAAGCTCTACGCGGACGCCCAGGCGCGCGTGTCGGAGCTCGAGGCGCTCGCGAAGATTTCGGAGGCGGTCTCCGAGTCGCTCTACCTCGAGGAGTCGCTCGAAGCGATCGTGGAGACGACGATGGAGGCCGTCGGGGCGACCGGTGCTGCGCTCGTCCTCGAGGACGGGAACATCGCCTGGCCGGAGGGGCGGGCGGGCAAGCACGCGATCCGCCTCCCTCTGCGGTGGAAGCAACGCACGATCGGTGAGCTCGTCTGCGACCGCGACACGCCGTTCACGGAGCAGGAGCGCGCGCTGCTCGCGTCGATCGCCCACCACGCGGCGGTTGCTCTCGAGCACGGGCGGGCCGTCATGCGCGGCGTCCTGGCTCAGGAGATCCACCATCGCGTGAAGAACAACCTGCAGACAGTGGCCTCGCTGCTGCGGCTTCAGGCGCGCTCAGACGACGTCGACCCGCGTAAGGCGCTCGACGACTCGGTCAACCGGATCCTCGCGATCGCGGCGGTGCACGAGGTGCTGACCGAGCGCCGCGACGAGGTGGTCGACCTCGACGAGCTGCTCGACCGGCTGCGCGCGATGCTCGTCCAGGGGCTGGGCGCGGAGAAGCACGTCGAGGCGCAGCTCGCACACGTCTCGATCGCGGGCGGGCGCGCGACCGCTCTGGCGCTCGTCTTCAGCGAGCTGCTCCAGAACGCGCTCGAGCACGGCGGCGACTCGGTTCGGGTCGAGCTCGGGCAGCGCGACGGCGAGGTCGTGCTCGCGATCGCCGACGACGGGAGCGGCATCGACGAGGACGTGACCGGCACGGGCCTCTCGATCGTGCGCGCGCTCGTGCGCGACGAGCTGCGCGGGACGCTCGATCTGCACTCGAACGGCGGCCTGCGCGCAGAGGTCGTCTTCCCAGCCTGATGGAGCTCGACGGCTACAGCTTCGTCCTCCTCAAGCGCGGGCCGCGGGCGCTCGAGTTCTCGGACGAAGAGCTCGACCGGCTCCAGGAGCAGCACCTCGCCCATCTCGGCGCGATGCGCGAGCAGGGACACCTCCTCATTGCCGGGCCCTTCTCCGAGCAGCCCGATGAGGCGTTGCGTGGCTTCTGTCTCTACCGGACGGGCGTCGAGGAGACGCGCCGGCTGGCCCAGTCGGATCCGTCGGTTCGGGCCGGCCGGATGGCCGTCGACGTCATGGGCTGGTGGACGGCAAGCGGCGCGCTGGAGGCCCTAGGTCGCGAGCTTGCCGACGAGTGACGCGAGCGGCTGCGCATCGGCAGCAAGTCGATAGCTGGTCGCCGGCGGGTAATCGTTCGTGACGCGCCGCTCGACCACGCCCGCGGCCTCGAGCTCCTTGAGCGCGAGGGTCAGCGCCCGCGGCGAGATGCCTTCGAGACGGTCGCGAAGCTCGGAGAAGCGAAGTGGCCCTTCCGCGAGGGCGTGCACGACCGGCATCGACCACTTCTTGAGCCCGACCTCCTCGAGGCCACGCTCCCGGAGCAACTCGACGAGCGGCCTCCCACGCGAGGCGACCCGCTCTCCACGCCTGGTCAGCACGTACTCCGGCCGCAGTGGGTGGCCGTATCCGGGGTTCCTGCCGACGAGCCCGCTTTCGGTCAGAGCGGCCAGGGTGCGGCGCAGCGACTCGCGGCTCATGCCGAGCGTGCGCGCCAGCGTCACGAAGCGGCTACCACGCTGTCGGTGCAACTCGGCGAGGATCGGAACCGACCACCTGTTGTGGAAGAGGGCGACGAGGGTTGACATGGAAGTAGTCGTAGTATAAAAACAGGACAGGACAGAGCAAGGAAACGAGAGGAGGAAGCGGTGAGTCAGGAAACCCAGGTCGCTCCGGTGGCCACGAACACCCCCTTCGAGTACAACGAGAACCTCACCCTCTCGGTCGGCGTCTCCGACATGGAGAAGGCGATCGAGTGGTACGGAGACGTGCTCGGCCTCGAGCTCGTCTACAAGCTCGAGCAGCACGGGTGGTGCGAGATGTCGACCGCCACGAAGCACGTGACGATCGGGCTCGGCCAGACCGAAGAGGTGAAGCCGGGAAGCACGACTCCGACCTTTGGTGTCGTCGACATCGAGGAGTCCCGGAAGCACCTCGAGTCGAAGGACGTGCGCTTCGACGGCGACACGTACGAGATCGAAGGCATGGTCAAGCTCTGCATGTTCTACGACCCCGACGGCAACTCGTACATGCTCGCGCAGAGCCTCACGACGGAGATCCCTTCATGAGGAGGGCCTGGCGAAGCATGGTCTGAGCCGCCGGGCCGCGCTGCTCGCCCCGAGGCCGGGTCCTCAGTCGCCCCGGTAATGGCGATTACCGGGGCTCCCTGCGTCCGCGGCCTCAGAACGACCATCGCAGCCCGGCGACGAGCAATGCTCCGCCAGACCCTCCTAGACTCTCTCGCGTGAGAGTCCTCATCGCCGAGGACGAGACGATCATCAGGCTCGACCTGCGGACCCTGCTCGAACGAGCGGGGTTCGAGGTCTGTGCGGAGGCCCGCGACGGCGAGGAGGCCGTGGCCCTCGCTCGCGAGACCCAGCCCGAGGTGGCGGTGCTCGACGTGAAGATGCCGCGACTGGACGGGATCGAGGCTGCGCGGCGCATCCTCGACGAGCGGCCGATCCCGATCGTGATGCTGACGGCCTACGGTCAGGACGAGCTCGTCTCCCGCGCCGTCGAGGCCGGGGTGTTCGGTTATCTGGTCAAGCCGTTCCGCGAGCAGGATCTGCTGCCGGCTATCCACGCGGCCAGGGCGCGGCACGAGGAGCTGACGGCCTTGCGCGAAGAGGCGGAGTCGCTCTCGGAAGCGCTCGAGGCGCGCAAGGTCATTGAGCGCGCGAAGGGCCTGCTCATGACGAAGGAGAACCTGTCCGAGGAGGAGGCGTTCGCCAGGTTGCGCAAGGCGAGCCAGGTGTCGGGCCGGCCGCTCAGGGTTGTGGCCGAGGCAGTGCTCGCGACGTTCGGTTCCCAGTCTTGAGCGCTTGACGTTTTGGGCACACTGAACGGGGGTGAAAATTCTCAATTCACCGCGCCGGCGTCGCCGGCTGATCAAGATCGCCGTGGTCGTGGCCATCTTTCCGCTGGCCTACCTGGGCATCCACTACTCGACCGGCGGGAGCACTGAGAGCGCGAACGGGCCCGAGGTTCCGAACTACGTTCAGCCGAAGCATTCGCCGTTCACCGAGGCCGAGCGCCGCGCCGTGCACCCCGTGCTCGCGCAGTTCATCAGGTACGCGGTCGCACGCGAGGACCCGGCGAAGGCATGGGACGTCGCCGGGCCCGATCTCCGCTCCGGGCTGACACGCAAGAAGTGGGACACCGGAGCGATCCCGGTCGTGAACTATCCGGCCGCCCACAAGGGCCTCGGGAGCTGGAGCTACGTCAAGTACTCCTACGCGAACACGGTCGGGCTGGAGGTCTTCGTCTTTCCGAAGCCCGGCTCCGGCTACTCGGCCATGACGGCGGACGCCGAGGTGGTCAAAGACAGTGACGGCCGCTGGCAGGTCAACTACTGGATGCCGGAACGCTTCCACGGGCCCGCCGCGGCCTCGGCGAAGCAAGTGAAGGCGGCCAAGAAGGCCGCGCGCGCCAACACGAAGAAATCGACGCACAAGACCGCTGCGGCGGCGCCCTCTTCGGCCGGCCAGCCGGCGCGGACTACCGGCCTCTGGCTTGCGCTGCCGATCGGGATCCTCTCCCTGATCATCCTGGCGCCGCTGGCGCTCCTGCTCGTCGGGTGGCTTCGCAACCGTCGAGCCGCCGCCCGCGACGCGTTAGGCACCTGAGCGCTCGAACAGCTGCTCCCAGCGCGTGAGCAGCGTCTGCAGCTCGTTCCGCGCGCGGCGATGCGCGGCGACGACGTCGACGTTCGACCAGTCGTCGGCGAGCTGCCGCTCGAGGACGGCGATCTCGGCCTCGCGGTCGGCGATGTCCGATTCGAGGCGTTCGAGCTCGCTCGGGCGAGGTCTCTTCGGTGGTTGCGGCTTCGCCTTCTTCGGCTTCTCGGTCGCAGGCTCGGGCTCGGACGCCTTGGCGCGCTCGTCTCTCGCCGCCACGTACTCGGCCCAGCCGCCGTCGTAGGAGCGGATCGTGCCGTCCTCGAGGGCGAGCGTCCGGTCGGCGATTGCGTCCAGGAGCGCCCGGTCGTGGGAAACGAGGAGCACGGTTCCCGGGAACGCGTCGAGCGCCGCCTCGAGCGCCTCGCGGCTTTCGAGGTCGAGGTGGTTCGTCGGCTCGTCCAGCAGCAGCAGGTTGGCGCCGGAGGCCACGACGAGCGCGAGTGCGAGCCTGCGCCGCTCGCCGCCCGAGAGCGCAGACACCGGTCGCTCGTGCATGTCCCAGCCGGTGAAGAGGAACCGTCCGAGCAGGTTCTGCGCCTGCGGCCGCTGGAGACCGGTCTCGTTCTGCGTCAGCGAGAGCACGGTCCGGCTCTCGTCGAGCTCGACCTCGTGCTGAGAGAAGTACGCGGGCTCGACGCCGTGGCCGAGCCGGAGCTTGCCGTTCTTCGGCTCGCGGCGCCCGAGGAGCGTTTCGAGCAGCGTCGTCTTGCCCGACCCGTTGGGGCCGACGAGCGCGACGTGCTCGCCGCGCTCGACCGCGAAGTTCACGGCTGAGAGCAGCTCCTTGTCGCCGGCCGCGAGCTCGACGCCGTCGGCCTCGACGACCGTCCGGCCGCTTCGCTTCGGCTGCAGGAAGTCGAAGCCGAGGCTCTTCGCGCGCCTGGTCAAAAGGCTGATCTCGCCGCCGAGCTCGGCGCGCTCCTTCTGGAGCCGGCCGATGTGGGTCAGCTTGGCCTGGGCGCGCTTGGCGAGGCTCTTCTTGTAGCGGAAACGCTCGACGAAGCGCTCGAGCCTCGCGATGTCGACGTCGATCCGGCCGGCAGTGGTCGTAGCCGCGGCGAGACGAGCGGCTTTCTCGCGGCGCCAGTTGTGCCAGGGCCCGGCGAAGTAGGTCGACCGGCCGGCCTCGAGCTCGAGGACTGCATTCGTGACTGCTTCGAGGAACCAGCGGTCGTGTGCGACCAGGACGACTGCGGCGTCGATGGACAGCAGCTCGCGCTCCAGCCACTCGAGGCTGGCGACGTCGAGGTGGTTCGTCGGCTCGTCGAGGAGCAGGAGATCGGGGTCGCCGCCGAGTGAGCGTGCGAGCGAGGCGCGGGTCAGCTCTCCGCCGGAGAAGCTGTAGAGGGGCCGGTCGAGGTCGTTCGTCGAGAAACCGAGGTTGCGCGTGACCGAGTCGAGCCGCTCGCGCCACGCGTAGCCGCCCGCGTGCTCGAGGCGCGCCTGGGTCTCGGCGTAGCTGCGGAGCGTCGCGGGCTCGTGGTCGCCCCGCGCCATGGCGTCTTCGAGTCGGCGGAGCTCTTGCTCGGCGGCGCTCAGGTCAGCGGCGCCGGAGAGGACGTAGTCGCGCAGGGTGGCGGCGCTCTCGGCGGGCGGGCGCTGGTCGTGGAGCGCGATCCGCGTGCCCTTCGCCATCGAGATCGTGCCGCCGTGGAGCTCGGTCTCCCCGTTCAGGAGCCGGAGGAGCGTCGTCTTGCCGGCCCCGTTTGGGCCGGAGAGCGAGACACGGTCGCGGCGCTCGACTTTGAACGAGACGCCGTCGAAGAGCGGCTCGCCGGAGAGCTCCTTGCGCAGGTTCGTTGCCGTGACGACGACCATGGGCACAGCGTAGAGATCGCGGGCGGTTCAGATTCGGCGCGAAATCGGCTCAGACACGTGCGCCCTCGGCCGATACGCTCGTCGCGGGTGGCGGGTGGAACTCTTCCTCCCCACCCGGGTGGGGATGTACCTGGGTCAGCGCCGCTTGGTCAGGTCGTTGCGCCGACGGTGCTCGCGACGAGCTCACGCGCGGCTGCAGCGATGTGGTCGGCGTCGATCCCGGCTGCCGCGAGCAGCTCGGCCGGAGTGCCAGACCCGGGCAGCTCGCGCACAGCGAGGTGAACGACCCTGGGACGCTCGTCCGAATCGGCGAACGCAGACAGAACCGCCTCCGCAATCCCGCCTTCGGGCCAGTGATCCTCCGCGACCACGAACCGACCGCCCGTCGCCTCGGCGGCGGCGCGGAGCGTTTCCACGTCGACCGGCTTGACCGAATAGAGATCGATCACACGCGCGCCGACGCCCGCCTCTGCGAGCGCATCCGCGGCCTTCAGCGCCTCGTGCAGCGTGATCCCGGCACCGATCAGCGCGACGTCGTCGCTCTCCGAGGAGCGCACGACCTTCGCTCCACCGACCGGGAAGTCCTCGCCCGCTTCGTAGACCACCGGCGTGTTCGCCCGGGTGGTGCGCAGGAAGACGATCCCGTCCAGGTCGGCCATGGCCTCGACGAGCTTCGCCGTCTGGTTCGCGTCGCTGGGGTACAGCACGGTCGAGCCGTGCACCGCCCGGAACTCGGCGAGATCCTCGAGCGCCATCTGGGACGGCCCGTCCTCGCCGATCGAGACTCCCGCATGCGAGCCGACCAGCTTCAGATTCGCGCGGCTGATCGCCGCCATTCGGACGAAGTCGTACGCCCGGGACAGAAACGCCGCGAACGTCGATGCGTACGGCTTCCACCCGCGCACCTGGATCCCGACCGCGGCCGCGACCATCTGCTGCTCGGCGATGTACATCTCGAAGTACCTGTCCGGATGCGCGTCGCGGAAGATCTCGGCAAACGTCGAGTTCGAGACCTCGCCGTCGAGCGCGACCACGTCCCCACGCCCGTCGCCGAGCGCCTTGAGCGTCTCGCCGTACGCCTTGCGCGTCGCGACCTCGTCGCCGACCTCGTACGACGGAAGCTCGAGCGTCCCGTGCTCGAAGCGATGCGGCTCGCCGAGCTCGGGCTTGGCGACGTCGATCGTGATGTTGCGGATCCCGCCGAGCTCCTCGATCGCGGCTTCCGGATCGTCTAGTGCCTTGCCGTGGAAGCCGTCCTTGTTCTCGACCGCCTTCACGCCCTTGCCCTTGATCGTCTTCGCCACGATCACGGTCGGCGTGCCCGACGTCTCGAGGGCCTCGGCGTACGCGGCGTCGATCGCCTCCACGTCGTGGCCGTCGATCTCGATCGCATGCCAGCCGAAGGCCTCCGCTCGCTTCGCGTACGAGTCGAGATCCCAGCCGTGCATCGTCTCGCCGCGCTGGCCGAGCCGGTTCACGTCGATGATCGCGATCAGGTTGTCGAGCTTTTCGTGCCAGGCATGCTCGAACGCCTCCCACATCGAGCCCTCGGCCATCTCGCTGTCACCGCACAGCACCCAGATCCGGTAGGGGAGCCTGTCGAGCCGCTTGCCCGCGAGCGCGATCCCGACGCCGTACGGAAGGCCCTGGCCCAACGACCCCGTGGCCACGTCGACCCAGGGCAGCACCGGAGTCGGGTGCCCCTCGAGCCGGCTTCCGAACTTCCGGAACGTGAGCAGCTCCTCGTCCGTGATCGCGCCCGCGGCCTTGTACATCGAATACAGGAGCGGCGACGCGTGTCCTTTGGAGAAGACGAGGTGGTCGTTGCGTGGATCGTCCGGCGCGTCGAAGTCGTACCTGAGGTACTTCGCGAGCAGGACCGACATGAGGTCGGCGGCGGACATCGACGAGGTCGGATGCCCCGACTTCGTGACGGCGGCCGCGCGGACGGAGTCGACGCGCAGCTGCTGGCCGAGCTCACGCCAGAGTTCGGAGCCTTCCATCCAGGTAACGTAACCGCTCGATGCGGGTCGCGGTCGCCTTCGACCATCGCGGCGTCAAGCTCCGCGAGCGCGTGCTCGAGGAGGTCGTGCGCGCCGGGCACGAGCCGGTCGATCTCGGGACCGACGCGCCCGAGCCGCGAATCGACTATCCCGACAAGGCGCGGGAGATCGGCGGCGCGATCCGGAACGGCGACGCCGAGCGCGGAATCTTCGTGTGCGGCTCGGGAGTCGGCGCGTCGATCGCCGCCAGCAAGCTCGCGGGCATCCGCGCGGCGATCTGTCACGACACGTACTCGGCGCACCAGGGCGTCGAGCACGACGACATGAACGTGCTCTGCCTCGGCTCGGAGGTCGTCGGCGCGGAGCTGGCCGGAGAGCTCGTGCGCACGTTCCTGGGTGCCAAATTCGACGGCGGGGAACGCTACGTGCGTAGGCTGGAGAAGATCGAGGAGATGGAGAAGACACATGGCTAAGTCACGACTTCACGGGCTCGCCGAGCTCGGGCAATCGGTCTGGATCGACTCGCTGTCGCGCGGTTGGCTCAAGAGCGGCGACCTCGCCCGCTGGATGGACGAGGACGCGCTCACCGGGGTCACGTCGAACCCGACGATCTTCCAGAAGGCGATGTCCGAGGGCGATTGGTACGACGACCAGCTCCGCGAGGTGCTTGCGGAGGAAAACGACCTGAAGGAGATCTTCCTGCAGCTCGCGATAACGGACATCGAGGAGGCCTGCGATCTCTTCCGCTCGGTCTGGGACGAGGGCGACGGCAAGGACGGCTACATCTCGATGGAGGTCGATCCCAACCTTGCCTACGACACGTCGGCGACGATCGAGGAGGCCGCACGCTTCCATGACTGGGTCGAGCGGCCGAACCTCTACGTGAAGATCCCGGCGACCGCACCCGGTCTGCCCGCGATCGAGGAGATGATCGCGCGCGGGCGGAACATCAACGTGACGCTGATCTTCTCGCTCGAGCGCCACAAGGAGGTCGCCGAGGCTTACATCCGTGGTCTCGAGCGTCTCGCCGAAGCAGGCGGCGACCTGTCGACGGTCGGCTCCGTCGCGAGCTACTTCGTCTCTCGGGTGGACACAGAAGCAGATCCAAGGCTCGACGAGGCCGGACACACCGAGCTGAAAGGGAAGCTCGCCGTCGCGAACGCGAAGCTCGCGTACCAGAACTACAAGGAGATCTTCTCGGGCGACCGGTGGGACGCGCTCGTCGAGAAAGGCGCGACGCCGCAGTGGTGTCTCTGGGCGTCGACCTCGACGAAGAACCCCGAGTACCGCGACGTGCTGTACGTCGAGGAGCTGATCGGCGCGGGGACGGTGAACACCATGCCGCGCGAGACGATCGAGGCCTTCCAGGAGCACGGCGAGGTCGCGCTCACGCTCGAGGACGGGATCGACGAGGCGAAGCAGATCTTCGAGCAGGTCGCCGAGGCGGGCGTCGACTACGACGAGGTCACCGATACCCTCGAGCGCGAAGGGGTGCAGAAGTTCATCGACTCCTTCACCGAGCTCCTCGACGGCATCGCGGCCAAGCGCGGCCAGCTCGCAGCGGCGTGAGCGACCTCTACGTGGAGCAGGCCGGAGCCGGGTCGCCGGTCGTGCTGGTCCACGAGGGGATCGCGGACAGCCGGATGTGGGAGCCGCAGTGGGCGGCCTACGCCGAGCGCTATCGGGTCGTCCGCTTCGACATGCGCGGGTTCGGCCAGTCGCCGCCTGCGGTCGGGACGTTCTCGCTGGCTGGCGACCTGGTCGAGCTGCTCGAGGGCCTCGAGCTCGGGCCGGCGACGCTGATCGGCGTGTCGCTCGGAGGCGCCATTGCGATGGAGACGGCGATCGCTCGCCCGGACCTCGTATCGCGGCTTGTCCTCGTTGCGCCCGGCCTACGGGGCTTCGAGATGAGTGACGAGACCAAGGCGGGCTGGGCGGAGGAGGAGGCTGCGCTCGAGCGCGGCGACGTCGACGCGGCGGTCGAGGTCAACCTGCGCATGTGGGTCGACGGTCCGTCGCGCTCTCCGGACGACGTCGATCCCGACGTGCGCTCGAAGGTCGGCGAGATGCAGCGGCGTGCCATCGAGATCTGGCTGGAGGCGGGCGAAGAGGGCGAGCATCAGCTGCTCGTCGAGGGTTGGGGGGATCGGCTCGGCGAGATCTCAGTTCCCACGCTCGCCATCGTCGGCGAGCTTGACCGACCCGAGATGCTCGAGATCGCGAAGCGGCTCGAGACCGAGATCCCAAACGCACGCCGCGAAACGATCGCGGGCACCGCGCACGTCCCGAGCATGGAGCGCCCGGACGAGTTCGACCGGCTCGTGTTGGAGTTCCTCTCGTGAGCTCTCTGGAAGCGATCGAGCTCGTCGACCGGATCTGGGCCCACGATTCGACCGTCTGGACGGGCACGGACGAAGGTCACTGGCTCGGCTGGCTGGACGAGCCGTCGCGCATGCTCGAGCGGATGGACGAACTGGAGGCGCTCCCGGGAGACTTCGAGCAGGTCGTCCTGCTCGGGATGGGCGGCTCGAGCCTCGCGCCGGAGGTGATCCGCCGCACGTTCGGCGCCAACGGTCTGCACGTGCTCGATACGACCCACCCAAGCGCGATCAGGCGTCTCGAGGAGCAGCTCGAGCTCGATCGCACGCTGTTCGTGGCCGCGTCGAAGTCGGGGACGACGCTCGAGACGCGCTCGCAGCTCGACTACTTCCTCGACCGCGGCGCAGGCGCGTTCGCCGCGATCACCGATCCCGGCACCGAGTTGGAGCAGTTCGCCAACGAGCGCGGCTTCCTATGGGTCCTCCACGGCGAGCCGACGATCGGCGGGCGCTACTCGGCGCTGTCCCCGTTCGGGATCGTGCCGGCAGTATTGATCGACGTCGACGCGCGGGTGCTCCTGGAGCGGGCCGACGCGATGGCCGGTTGGTGTCGTCTCGGCGAGGAGAATCCCGGCTTCCAGTTCGGGCTCGAGCTGGGCGAGAACTGGACCGAGGGCCGCGACAAGGTCTGCATCGACGAGACTCCGGGCGGTTTCGGGCTCTGGGCGGAGCAGCTGTTGGCCGAGTCGACGGGCAAAGAAGGCAGGGGGCTGGTTCCCGCACCCGGAGAGTCGGTGGAGGATGGCTCGGACCGCCAGCACGGAGCAGTGCGGCTCGACGATCCGTACGACCTCGGCGCCGAATTCGTCCGCTGGGAGTTCGCGACGGCCGTCGCCGGCTCGATCCTCGGCATCAATCCGTTCAACCAGCCGGACGTGCAGGCGGCCAAGGACAAAACCTTCGCACTTCTGTCACAAGGGACAGGCCCTGAGCCGGGTCCGGAAGGGTCACTCGACGACCTG
>Ga0307289_10000975_pt1 | contig 12371 bp, 10 predicted proteins | sample ER_DNA_143_FD_194483 | JGI IMG/M metagenome (GOLD analysis project Ga0307289, IMG submission 194483) | Bulk soil microbial communities from the East River watershed near Crested Butte, Colorado, United States - ER_DNA_143 | ecosystem: Environmental > Terrestrial > Soil > Floodplain | place...
CGTCCTCGTGACGCCCGCCGGATGTGGGTTATGTCTTTCAATGGTGCACCGGTCATGGCGGCGACGGTGGTTGCAGTGGATGTCGGGAAGAACACGGCGGTGTTGTCGGTGACGACCTTGACAGTGTCAACCGCTTTGCTCCTCAGGTGTGATTTAATTGGATGAATTATCCATTCAATTTATTTAGGATGTCAATGTCACCTCGGTCGTACACGATGCAGCGTCGGTCACGGCACGTGGCTCAGACAAGGGAACGCATCCTCGATGCCGCGCTGGAGTTGTTTAGTAGGCAGGGAGCTCAAGCCACCACCATGAATGAGGTGGCTCGTCGCGCAGATGTCTCCCCAACGACGGTGAGTAACCACTTCGCCACACAAGATTCGTTGATTGAGGCGGTGGTCTCTCGCGTACTCGACGACATCCAGGTCCCAGACAGCACGATTTTTGCAGGGACGCGGTCGATGGCTGGCCGGCTGCGGGTGCTCACTTCCTCGATATATGCATTCTTCGAGCGCACGTTGTCCTGGTATGAGCTGTTGGGTGCTGAGCTGGTTGAAGTGCCGGTATTGGCGCGTGCCCAAGCGGCGTTCTGGGACTCGATTCGGCAGTTATATGCACGGGCCCTGGCTGGCAACGATGATGATCTGCTCGCAAAGACGACGGCCGGTCTGCTTCATCCTGCGACGTTCGGCGCACTTAAGGCGGTTGGGATGACGGTCGATGAGGCGGCCACGGTTGTCGGAGAGATGCTGGCCCGCCGGGCGAGAGGACCAACACGATGAAACTCTTCTATGACTTGTGGTACCGATTCGATACCCCGCCGCGGGTCGGGCAAGCCCGGTGACGAGAATCGGACTCGCATGACCAGCTTGGATGACTAAACCGGAGAGGCTCTGGCTAGGCGGTTTCCTTACATGCAAGGGGCAAGGCTGACCCTGAATAGCCGTGGGTGACCGCAGTTGCGCGGGGTGTGGGGCACGGGATTGGGCACGCGACAAGTCATTGTTCGAATCGCTGCTTTCTGGCTACTACGACGACGTCTCGGACGCGTTGGGACGGGTTGGGTCAGTTGGTGGGCGCTGTGGTTCTTGGCGGGGGAGGGAGCAAGAGCAGGGTCAGTGTTTGGCTCAGCCAGGTCTCGTAGTGGTCGGGGCTCCATCCTCGATGGCTGGTGAGTTCGGCATATGTGTCGTGATTGGCGAGGGCACCGTAGATGGCCGCGGCGTCTGGGGCGTTCATTCCTTCGCGGAGGGGTCCGTTGTCGAGCAGCATGGCAATGTAGGCGGTCTGGTGTCGGTGGCGACGTTGGCGGTCTTTGGCGACGAATTCGGCGAGGGCGGGGTCGGCGGTGCCGGAGTTTCGCAGGATGCGATGTGCGAGCGCCGTGCGCTCCAGGATGCCTCGTGAGAGATGAGCTAGCCGGGCCAACTGGGCGCGCTGGTCGGTGATGGCCCGGATTGCCGCGATCTCGGGAAGGTCGAGGACGTCGATCCGCGGGGCGTTTCCGACGATGGCCGTGTCGAGAATCTCCGATATCAGTGCGAGCTTGTTGCCGAATCGGGAGTAGACGGTTTCTGCCGCTACGTCTGCCTCGGCCGCGATCGCACTGATGGTGGTGGCGGCGAAGCCTTGCGCAGCGAACAGCTCCGACGCCGCCTGCAGGATCGCTTGCCGGGTCCGTTCGGCTTTGTCGGCTCGACGGGTACGAGTGCGGTCATTTCCCTTGACTGCGTTCACACTCATATAATACAGTCTTACTGTATTAATACAGCTTAGCTGTATCTTCGTATCGTACCGGGCTCGCGGTTTACGTGCGATAGCGAGGAGGGATTCGGAAATGACTGACATCGCTGGTCATTGGATCGACGGCGCCTGGCTGGAATCCGAGCGGGTTGCCGACTCCTACAACCCGGCGACCGGGGAGGTGCTTGGCAGGTTCGCCGACGGTGGTGAAGCCGAGGCCCGCGCGGCGGTCGGCGCCGCCCGTCGTGCCTTCGCGCACACCGACTGGGGGCGCGACCGCGCGGTGCGTTCGCGGGCGCTGCTGGAACTCGCCGAGGGATTCGAAGCACGCGCTCCGGAACTGGCTCTGATGCTGACGCGAGAGAACGGTAAGACCCTGACCGAAGCGACCCTTGAGGTCGGCGCGCCGGCCGCGACGTTGCGTCACAATGCCGCTCAGGCCTTGACCGAGGTCGGCACCGCTGCCGAGGTTGCGCCAGGTCAATATTTCAGCAGCATGGCCGAGCCGGTCGGCGTCGTTGCGATCATCGTGCCGTGGAACGCGCCGGTGGCGCTGTTCATCCGTTCCCTCGGCCCCGCGTTGGCCGCCGGGAATACCGTCGCGGCAAAGCTGCCGGGGCAGACCGCGCTCACCAATGCGCTCGTCGCGGACGTTGTGTCCAAGGCGCCGTCACTGCCTGTCGGCGTTGTCAACATGTTCACCGAGTCGCGCAACACCGGCGCGCCGTTTCTCATCGAATCGGCCGATGTCGACATGGTCAGCTTCACCGGCAGCAATCAGGTCGGCCGGCTGATCGCGGCCGCTGGCGCCAAGACGCTGAAACGGATGAACCTGGAGCTCGGTGGCAAGACTCCGATGATCGTGTTTGACGACGCCGCGCTCGCCTGCACCCTCCCAATACTGGCCGCCGCCGTAACGACCTTTGCCGGCCAGAACTGCATGGCGGGCTCTCGGATTCTCGTTCAGCGCGGCATCGCCGAGCGCGTGCGCGAACAGATGAGGGAACGGCTGACGCGCGTCGTGGTCGGTCCCGGCGAAGAGAAGGACACCGAGATGGGCCCCCTGATCGACTCCGCTGCCGTGGCACGCGTCGATCGAATCGTCGAGGACTCGGCCAGCTACGGCAAGGCGATCGTTCGCGGCGGACCCGTCACCGATGGACCGCTAGCCTCCGGCGCCTTCTACCGGCCCAGTCTCATCGAAGTCGAGGACGTCGACGCACCGATCATCCAGCAAGAAATCTTCGGCCCGGTCGCCACATTCGAGGTCTTCGACGACGAGAACGACGCCATCCACAGGGCTAACGCGACCGAGTTCGGCTTAGCCGCAGGCGTGTTCACCCGCGATGTCGACCGCGCCCGCCGCGTGAGCCGCCAGATCAACGCCGGAACGGTTTGGACCAACACCTGGTTCGCGATGAACGCCGGCTTCGAAGAGGGCGGCTACAAGCAAAGCGGCCTAGGCCGCCTGCGCGGCGCCCGTGGTCTCGCGGAGTTCCAGGAGATCAAGACCTACGTCCATCTCGTGTCACCCCGCGGGTGACTGACACCGACTCCCAACTCCAAGCGCGCCCCGCTGCGGCACAGCAACCAAGAAACAAGATCAGGGCGTCCCTCGATCGGAAGACTCGCACCCCCACCAGCACGGCGCGATGGCAGGGAGCGCTCGATGTCCAGACACCGTCGCCCGGTTCTCCGAACGCATTACCAAAGAGGTGAGCGGGCTCATCGATTACGCCACCACGTACCGCGCCAACCACGCGTAGAGTTTCTCCACTCATAAGCGAAGGAGAACGACAGGGATGCCCGACGTCAAGCACATGAAGTGGTGGGGCTGGGGAGTCGAAGGGGTGAGCTTCCACCACGAGGACAAGCCGACGTTTCGACCGTTCCTGATCAAAATCATCGATCTTGATGTGAACACGCCACCAGTGTCACCAATGTCGCTCGACGATCTCCCGATCCCGGCACCCTTGATCAGCGATCAGCTGCTGGCGGAGCTGACCGATGCGGTTGGCGCCGACAATGTCGTACAAGATGATCTTGACCGGATCGTGCATACGTACGGGAAGAGCGCCACGGATCTGCTGCGGATCCGCGCCGGCGATATCCCGCGCGTGCCCGATGTCGTGGTCTATCCGGACAACGAGGCGGAAGTGCAGCTCGTCGTCGATCGCGCCGTCGCGGCGGATGCTGTGATCATTCCGTACGGTGGGGGCACCAGTTTCTCCGGCAGCCTGCGCCCCCCCGAGGGCGAGACCCGGCCGGTTATCTCACTTGATCTTGGTCGACTGAACCAGCTGATCGACATTGACGAGGAGTCTGGTCTGGCACGCATTCAGGCAGGTGCTCAAGGCCCCGACCTCGAGGAGCAGCTTGGTGAACAGGGTTGGAGTCTGGGACATTACCCGGACAGCTTTACCCACAGCACCCTCGGTGGCTGGGTCGCCACGCGCTCCTCGGGCATGCAGTCGGACAAGTACGGCGACATCTCCGACATTGCGCGCGGGATGCGGGTCGTCATGCCAGGCAAAGTACTGGAGGTACGACCCATCCCTGCCACCTCAACTGGCCCGAGCGTACGCGAGATGGTGCTCGGCTCCGAAGGCCGGCTTGGCGTGATCACCGAGGTGACGGTACAGGTACGTCGGATCCCTGAAGTACGGGTGATCTTGGGCTATCTGTTCCCGTCCTGGGAGGCCGGGCTCGCTGCCATGCACGAGATCTCAAGCAGTGACGCACATCCGTCCGTCCATCACCCGAGTCTCTGACGCGAATGAGACCGCGTTCTCCTTTGCCACCAGGAAGAAGTCCAGTGGCATATCCATCTCGTCGTTGATCAGCAAAGGCCTGATGAAAGTCCTCGAACGACGCGGCTGGAATCTGGACGCGGTATGCCTGTCCTTCATCGGCTACGAGGGCGGCAAGGCGCATGTGGCCAGACAGAAGAAGATCGTCAAGGACATCGTCGGCAAGCACGGCGGGATCTTGGTCGGCAAGGGCCCTGGTGTGCTCTATGACCAGAAGAAGTTCGACACGCCGTACATCCGAGACTTTCTGCTCGACCGAGGCGCGATCGCCGACGTTTCCGACACTGCCGCGCCATGGTCAAAGCTCATGCCGCTGTACACGAACGTGATGGCCGCTGCGGAGAAGGCCTTCGCACAAGTTGGTGTCACCGGCTACATCATGTGCCACCTCTCACACTCCTATTACTCCGGCGCCTGCCTCTACTTCACCTTCGGTTTCAAGCACGACGGCGTCGACCCACTTGGCCAGTACGAGCGAGTCAAGAACGCCATCCAGCAGGCGTTTGTCGAGTTGGGCGGCACACTGTCGCACCACCACGCGGTTGGTACCGAGCACGCCGCCTGGCTCGCGCAAGACATCTCTGCGCCCGGCATTCACATGATCGATGGCCTCCTCACCTCGATGGATCCAGGTCGCAACTTTAACCCCGGCAAGATCATCGCGAAATAATCGATTTGCGCATAGAATTCGGCGAAGTGATCAACTTGTGATCATTTCGGTCGTGCTATGTAACACCTGACAGACTGACAAGTCGATGCCGTGAGGATAACTCCATTGTCTTGCTTCTCCTCATGATCAACACCTAGGGCCGCTGGTCGCTGGCGGTGATCTTGACTTCCGCGAACTTTTGTGTTCGTGGGTACGTGGGATCCGGAGCAGGCCACCGAGTGGCGCGCTGTGGATGCGGATATGGCCTATACCGTCAGCGCTGAAATTCGGCTGCACGACGGACTGGAGCAACGGAGGATCATGAAGCGGCGGACGGGTCGGAAGGGCTCGTCCGTCGATCCGCAAGGCGAGGGGCTTGTTGATCTTCTTAGAGACCGCCTAAGGTTCCGTGCGATCGTCCGTAGTGGCGCATTGTGCCGACTGGCAACGTCCTGCCAGCCACCCGGAACCCTCGGGAGTTGGTGTCGTTCATGATCACATCGCGTTGGCCAGCGCGAGATACTTGCGACGCCTTGCATTGTTGGCGGCATCGGCGTCCAGCACACAGAGCACGGGCACGGCCCAGCGCGGCAAAGCTGGGGGAAGCCTCCTGTCGCGGCGGATTCGAGTGTGGCCCAGTATGATCATCGACGGATGCTCGTACGCCAATCGCCAGGTTCTCGTTTAGCCCATCGGCGAGAAATTGTTGGCATTTCGCTGGCTTTGGCGGCTTGGCCTATCGGTAGCGGACTTCCGCCGTTGCCCAAGTCGATGGCGCGGGATCCACACCTCACCCTGCGCATCCAGGCAGTTTCGGCGGTCGATGTGGCCCAATAATGGCCCACCGCGTCAGCTGGTGCTCACCGCCGGAGTGCGTCGATCGGCCGAGGACAGCGTCGCTGACGAGGGGAAATACCTGCGGCCGACATGCCCTGCGGCCCTCTGCATGACCAGCCTGAACGATCATCAGCTTTCGATTCCGCCCGCATGTGAGTCCGTCAATACCGCTGTGACAAGGGGCGATGCTGTGGAGCGGGTGACGAGAATCGAACTCGCATGGCCAGCTTGGAAGGCTGGGGCTCTGCCATTGAGCTACACCCGCGTTGCCGTGATGATCTTCAGGCGCCAGCGCCGTTGATTGACTCACGGTGTCGGGGCGACAGGACTCGAACCTGCGATCTTCTGCTCCCAAAGCAGACGCGCTAGCCGCTACGCTACGCCCCGGCCGTCCGGCCTTGGCCGAACGCTCGCGGATGAGTGTAGGACACACCAGCTTGCCGACCAATCCAGTTGCCGAGTCCAGCCCACGGAGGTTTGGTCGGCCTGAGCTGGCCCCGTAGGATTGCCGCGGCTCAGTGTGAGCCATCCTGGACGGCTTCTGATTCCGTCCGGCGCCACCATCACAGGAGTAAAGCAGCGTGCCCAGCACCGTCGAGCAGTTGAGCCCTACTCGGGTCAAGATCACCGTTGAGGTGCCATTCGCGGATCTCAAGCCGAGCATGGACAAGGCGTACGCGGAGGTCGCCAAGTCGGTCAACATCCCAGGGTTCCGGCGCGGAAAGGTCCCGCCTATGGTGATCGACCAGCGCTTCGGCCGCGGAGTGATCATCCAAGAGGCGTTCAACAACTCATGGCAGGACTTCTATGGGGCGGCGGTTACTGAAAACCGGCTGTCTCCGCTGGCGCAGCCCGAGGTCGAGGTCACCAAACTGGAAGATGGTGATCTCATTGAATTCACCGCTGAGGTAGACGTACGCCCGGAGTTTGATCTTCCCGACTTCTCCACACTTCAGGCACAGGTGGACGCTCTGGATGTCCCGGATTCGCTGGTCGACAGCCAGATCGAGGTGCTACGCAATCGTTTCGGGTCTCGTGAAACGGTGGAGCGCCCGGCGGCCGATAGTGACATCGTTACGGTTAACTTGGTGGCAAGTAGAGACGGTGAGCCGCTGGCCGACGGGACTGCCGATGACGTGGAGTACACCATCGGTTCCGGACAAATGCTCGACGGACTCGACGAGGCGGTGATCGGGCTTTCCCCCGGCGAGTCGGCCACCTTCTCCTCGACACTGGTCAGCGGCCCTCTGAAGGATGAGGAGGCCGATATCACGGTCACCGTCAGCAAGGTTCAAGAAGCTGAACTGCCTGAGGCCGACGATGCGTTCGCCCAAGAGGCCTCGGAGTTCGACACGATGGAAGAGCTCCGTGCCAACATCGAAGAGCGCCTTACCCGGATGGCGCGACTCGAGCAGGCAAGTCAGGCACGCGACGCCGTGCTGGAGAGCCTGATCGGGCAGGTTGACATCGAGGTGCCCGAACATCTGCTCAACTCAGAAATCGATGTTCGGCGGAAGCAGATCAGCGAACAGCTCGCACAGGCCGGGCTAACGGTCGAGCAGTACCTCGCCGACATTGCCGAGGATCAGACCGAGGATGAGTTCTGGGCAGACCTAGAGCAGCGGGGCGAGCAGGCCCTTAGAGCGCAGATCATTTTGGACAAGGTTGCCGATGAGGGCGCAGTCGATGTGGATCAGAACGATCTCACCCAGCACATTTTGCGTAAGGCGCAGACCGAGGGCGTGGCGCCGCAGCAGATTGCCGATCATCTCAAGGAACATCCTCATCACATCGAGGAGTACATGCTCGAGATTCGCCGCGGGAAGGCGCTGGCCATGATCGTCGAGTCAGCGACAGTTACCGATTCCAACGGGTCGGTGGTGCCGCTGGCGAACCTCCACGAGGACGGCAGCCTCAGCGAGCCGGAGGCCGAGCCTGCGGATGCTGATGCTGTCGAGGATGACGAGGAGTCTGCTTAACCGGCGCCGACAACAAGCGCCTGATTCTCTTCGAGTCGGTGATCTTCACCCTTCTGCGCCCACAGCGAACACAGCCGATTTCCGCGCGACTCCCAAGACGCTCCGGGGTAGGTTCATCAACGTGAAACCCGCTCCCAGATCTGAATTCTTTGGCGCCTCCAATCACCCATGGGCGCCGCGTTCCGTTGACTACAACGCAGGCAACCGCAATGGTTTCGGACTCGACGACAACGTCTACCAAAGCCTGCTGCAAAACCGCATCATCTTCCTTGGCTCTGAAGTCAAAGACGAAAACGCCAATGCCATTTGCGCTCAGATGTTGTTGTTGAACGCAGAGGATCCGCACAAGGACATCTATCTCTACATCAACTCACCCGGCGGATCGGTCGACTCCGGAATGGCGATCTACGACACCATGAAGTGGATTTCCAACGATGTTGCGACAGTGGCGATCGGATTGGCTGCATCTATGGGTCAGTTCCTGTTGTGTGCAGGCGAGAAGGGCAAGCGGTACGCCTTGCCGCACAGCCGGATCATGATGCACCAGCCCTCAGGTGGCCTCGGCGGCACGGCAAGCGATATCCGGATTCAGGCCGAGCAGTCCCTGCACATCAAGTCAACGATGCAGAAGCTGATTGCCGAGCACACCGGTCAAACCCTCGATCAAATCGAGGCCGACTCCGACCGGGACCGCTGGTTTACCGCCGAGCAGGCATTGACGTACGGCTTCATTGATCATGTTTTTGCGACTGCTGCCCAGATCCCGTCAGCTCAGGCCCCGAACCAGTGAAGGAGCGAATCGAGATGAGTAACACATTGAGCTCGCCCTTCACCCTCGGTCAGGTTGCAATGGGCCAACCTTTCTCTCCGACGATGGACTACTACATCCCGCAGTGGGAGGAGCGTACGTCGTACGGCATGCGCCGCATCGACCCGTACACCAAGCTCTTCGAGGACCGGATTATCTTCCTCGGTACCCCGATCTCAGACGACATCGCCAATGCCGTGATGGCTCAGCTGCTGTGTCTGCAGCAGATGGACGCAGAGCGCGATATTGAGATCTACATCAACTCACCGGGCGGCTCGTTCACGGCTCTTACCGCGATCTACGACACGATGCGATACATCAAGCCGGACGTACGCACGGTGTGCCTCGGGCAGGCCGCATCGGCGGCCGCCGTGATCTTGGCGGCAGGCACCAAGGGCAAGCGGCTGGCGCTGCCGAACAGTCGAATCCTGATCCACCAACCGGCGACCGAGGGCGGTTACGGGCAGTCCTCCGACATCGAGATTCAGGCTCGGGAGATCCTGCGGATCCGGTCGCTCATGGAGCAGATGCTTGCCGAGGACACCGGCAGGACGACCGAAGAGGTCAGCCGTGACATCGAGCGGGACAAGTATCTGACGGCGGATCAGGCACGTGATTACGGCATCATCGACGAGGTCCTGACCTCGCTGAAGGCTGTTCCGGTCTAGTGGCACCGCCTGCCTGACCAGTGGACCAAATGTGCTCCACTTCACGGTTGGGTCAGGCTAGGGTGGGAGACCAGCCACACGATCGGGCGCAGCCAAGCGATCAGGCCCAAGCGATCGGGCCCAAGCGATCGGGCAGAGAGAGGAGGCGGTGTGGCGCGCATCGGAGAGAGCGGCGACTTGCTGAAATGCTCTTTCTGCGGAAAGAGTCAGAAGCAAGTCAAGAAGCTGATCGCCGGTCCAGGGGTCTACATCTGTGACGAGTGCATCGACCTCTGCAACGAGATCATCGAGGAAGAATTCTCCGAGGGCGGCGAGGTCGGCTTGCTCGATGAGCTGCCCAAGCCACATCAGATCCGCCAATTTCTTGATAGCTACGTCATCGGCCAGAGCAATGCGAAGAAAGCCCTGGCCGTTGCGGTTTATAACCACTACAAGCGCGTGCAAGCGCAGGCAGCCAATCCGGGGCGTCGCGTAGAGGATGACGGCGTCGAACTCGCCAAGTCCAATATCTTGCTGATCGGTCCGACCGGCTGCGGCAAAACCTATCTTGCCCAGACGCTGGCGAAGATGCTCAATGTGCCGTTCGCGATTGCAGATGCCACGGCGCTGACCGAGGCCGGCTACGTCGGCGAGGACGTCGAGAACATCTTGCTCAAGTTGATCCAGGCGGCCGACTTCGATGTCAAAAAGGCTGAGTCTGGAATCATCTACATCGACGAGGTCGACAAGATCGCCAGGAAGAGCGAGAACCCCTCAATCACCCGCGATGTTTCAGGCGAGGGGGTACAGCAGGCATTGCTGAAGATCTTGGAGGGAACCTCGGCGTCCGTGCCGCCGCAGGGCGGCCGGAAGCATCCGCATCAAGATTTCATCCAGATCGACACCACCAACGTGCTGTTCATCGTCGGCGGCGCGTTCGCCGGCCTTGATCACATCATCGGCCAGCGCATCGGTAAGCGGCCCTTGGGCTTCAACAATGACATCGTCTCTCGCCGGCCGGAATCAGATGATCCCTTCCGGGACGTACGCCCAGAGGATCTGGTCAAGTACGGCTTGATCCCGGAGTTCGTCGGCCGGTTGCCGATGATCTCCTCGGTCAGCCCGCTGGACCGCGACTCGCTTATCCGGATTCTGGTCGAGCCCCGGAATGCGCTCGTCAAGCAGTTCCGCAAGCTCTTCGAGCTGGATGGAGTTGATCTTGAGTTCACGGGGGATGCTGTGGAGGCAATTGCCGATCTTGCACTGTTGCGCGGTACCGGCGCCAGAGGTCTCCGGGCAATCCTTGAAGAGGTATTGCTCAACGTCATGTACGACGTTCCAAGCCGCGACGACATTGCCCAGGTAATCATCACTGCTGAAGTCGTCAGGGACTCGGTGCTGCCGACACTGGTGCCTCGCGAGAAGCTCGCGAAGCGCGAACGCCGCGAGAAGAGCGCCTGAGCTCGGCCTACCCTTCCTGGAAAGTGGTCGAAAACGACACGAAATGAGGCTAAATCCATGTCGTCTACGACGACTTTCTTGCCAGTGCAGTGATTACAGGGCTCGAGACCATTGACGCAGAGCTCTGGTACGGCCGGGTCGGCGGAACATCGACTCGTTGAGTAGTTCCTCCCAAGCTTGAAGTCGCCGGTTATCCCATGGCCGACCCAGTAGTGTGTCGATGCTCCTGATGATTGCCGCACCTTCGTTGCGGAGATGTATGGATGTGAAGCCGAGCCGCTGCCAATCGTCCAAGATCAGATGCCGGTCCCGCTTTAGATCCTTCTGATGTGTATCCGCTTCGCGGTGCCCTGCACCGTCGTACTCATGAATTCGGCGGGTCCCCTTGATCAGCAGATCGACGCGCGCCACAAAGCGACCGTACTCATCGAAAATCTCATGTTGTGGCTCGACCGGGATATCCGCAGCCACATGCAGAACGCGCATCACAGACTCCCAGGCAGACTCGCTTCTCTTATCGAGCAGCGGGATGACCTGACGAAGCCTTGGCGCGCCTCTTCGTCGTTGATTGGCAGCGACCCTCAGCTCGGTCAGAGTCACGTCGCCATGGCGAAGGGCAGAGTCCGCCAGGATGACGACATCGAGAATGCCAAGATCACGGGCGCATGCTAGAAGTGTTTCGGCAGGAGTAGTGATCTTGAGGCCATCGGCCGTGATTGTCATGGGAAAGGGCTTCGGGTGGCGGCAGATGTAGAGGCCACTCCGTCGCGGCCGGGGATCGGCCTTGCGCATCGCAGCAAAGACAGGGTGCGGCGGTGCATCCGGTAACCACCAGCCGTTAAGTTCTGCAGCGGTTAGATGAGTGAACGCCGCAGTTGGTGGCAGCACGAGACTCCACGCCTGCAGCTCGTCGATGAGGCTTCGGGGCGCCGGCTTCGGAACGTAGAGACCGTGAGACATTCGGCGCCAGCTCTGAAGGCGCTGGTGACCGCGTACAGGTGAGTTCACGGCGGAAGTCTGTGTACATCGGGGCCCGGTCGTCCGCGTCGCGGTCAATCTGTGGAGAACGCACGATATGCCGACCGGTTGTGCACAGAAAGTGGTCAAGAGCGACAACAATTTCGGCCGAAACCATGTCGTTCTTGACCACTTTCCGCAAGGGGCGGGTGGTCTGAGGTCAGGCGGCAGAAACCAGAGTCACGTCCACCGACACCGGGCCATCACTTTCAACCCAGATGACATCACCGGTGATCCGACCCACAGCACGCAGGTCCGGCTCGACCGCCTGCAGATGTCCGAGCGCATCGGCAGTGCCATAGAACTTGGCGAGACTGATCTCGGTCTTCATCGACACACTTGCTTGCGATTTCGCGCCTCGGATCTGAATCAGTGCAGCAGACACATCGCTGAGCAGCGCCGGATCACCGCTAACCGCAA
>Ga0307289_10000976_pt1 | contig 12363 bp, 15 predicted proteins | sample ER_DNA_143_FD_194483 | JGI IMG/M metagenome (GOLD analysis project Ga0307289, IMG submission 194483) | Bulk soil microbial communities from the East River watershed near Crested Butte, Colorado, United States - ER_DNA_143 | ecosystem: Environmental > Terrestrial > Soil > Floodplain | place...
AACAGGTTTCGCCGGCATGACGGTCTCGTGGAGGGCTTCCACCCAGCTGTTCACCCCGTACATGGCATGCACGCCATGCACAGCGTGTGCAACCTTGGTACAGCTGGGCCTAGAGAGCGACCTGGTACGCCTCGCGCTCAAAACTCCCACGCTGAGGGGCGATAACCTAGTGCGCTGGACTCCATCCCAGCCGGGGATGGCGCCGCGACAAGTCTGGAGAACAGTTCCGTGGCCGCGACCAGCCGACTCGACAGTGTCATTAATCTGTGCAAGCGCCGTGGCTTCGTCTTCCCCTCGGGAGAGATCTACGGCGGCACTCGCTCGGCCTGGGATTACGGACCGCTTGGCGTCGAACTCAAGGAAAACGTCAAGAAGCAATGGTGGCGCTCGATCGTCACCGAGCGAGAGGACATCGTCGGCCTCGACTCGTCAGTGATCTTGCCGCGCCAGGTGTGGGTTGCCTCGGGGCATCTCACTGCATTCCATGACCCCCTGACCGAATGTCTGTCGTGTCATCGGCGTTTCCGCGCCGACCATTTGGAGGAGGACTTCGAGGCGCGGAAGGCTCGCAAACCCACCGGCTTCGACGAGATCACCTGTCCTCATTGCGGCACCCGCGGGCAGTGGACTGAGCCGCGTGACTTCAACATGATGCTCAAGACCTATCTAGGTCCGGTCGAGGACGAATCGGGTCTGCACTACTTGCGACCCGAGACCGCGCAGGGCATCTTCGTGAACTTCGCCAACGTGGTACAGGCAACACGCAAGAAGCCGCCGTTCGGCATTGGACAGATCGGGAAGTCCTTCCGCAACGAAATCACTCCCGGCAACTTCATCTTCCGTACCCGCGAATTCGAGCAGATGGAAATGGAGTTCTTCGTCGAGCCGGGCACTGACGAGGGCTGGCACCAGTACTGGATCGACGAGCGAACCCGCTGGTATACCGACCTTGGCATAGCGCCGGAGAATCTGCGGCTCTTCGAGCACCCCAAAGAGAAGCTGTCCCACTACTCGAAGCGGACCGTCGACATCGAATACCGGTTCGGGTTCCCAAGTAGTGAGTGGGGTGAGCTGGAGGGCATCGCCAATCGGACGGATTTCGACCTCTCCACTCACAGCAAGCATTCCGGTGTGGATCTGTCCTATTTCGATGCGACGACCGGCGAGAGGTTTGTTCCGTACGTCATCGAGCCGGCAGCCGGGCCTAACCGGGCGATGATGGCGTTCCTGGTCGACGCGTACGACGAGGATGAGGCTCCCAACACAAAGGGTGGCGTCGACAAGAGAACAGTGCTACGGCTTGACCCCCGGTTGGCACCGGTGAAGGTTGCCGTACTGCCGCTGTCGCGCAATGAGGCCTTGTCGCCTAGGGCGCGAGACCTCGCAGGTCGGCTCCGGCAGCTCTGGAACGTCGACTTCGACGACGCTCAAGCAATCGGCCGTCGCTACCGCCGCCAGGATGAAATCGGTACCCCGTACTGCGTCACAGTCGACTTCGACACTCTCGACGACCAAGCTGTCACGGTTCGAGAGCGTGACTCGATGACTCAGGAGCGGGTGTCGGAGGACAAAGTGACCGAGTACCTCGCACAACGGCTGCTCGGTTGCTAGCCGCGCGCTCGCCCACCGACTCGTCAGAATCTCAGCACCAAATATGGTGCTCAGATTCTGACAAGTCGGCGTTGAGGGTGGGGCGCATCGAGATTGATCCACCAGTCGTGCTGGCGCCGATGGCGGGCATCACCAATGCGGCATTTCGGCAGCTGTGTCGGGAACAGGGTGCGGGGCTCTATGTCTGCGAGATGATCACCTCCCGTGGTTTGGTGGAGGGTGATCGCAAGACCCTGTCGATGCTCAAGTTCGACCCGGGGGAGCGGGTCCGCTCAGTGCAGTTGTACGGCGTGGACCCAGTGATCATGGCGCGTGCCACAGAGATTTTGTGCAATGAGTACGGCGTCGGTCATGTCGACCTGAACTTCGGTTGCCCAGTTCCTAAGGTGACGCGCAAGGGCGGCGGTGCCGTGCTGCCGTACAAGCGCGACCGGCTTCAGATGATCTTGGAAGCCACTGTCCAAGCCGCGGCACCATACGGCGTACCGGTGACGATCAAGACCCGGATCGGCATCGACAATGATCATCAGACTTTCCTCGATGCCGGCCGGATCGCCGAGGACTCGGGCTGCGCGGCGATAGCGCTGCATGGCCGGACCGCACAGCAGGCGTACGCGGGCAAGGCGGACTGGAACGCAATTGCGGCGCTCAAGGCGCATGTCTCCATTCCGGTGTTGGGCAATGGCGACATCTGGGAGGCAGCCGACGCGCTGCAGATGATGCGCCAGACCGATGTCGATGGCGTGGTCATCGGCCGCGGGTGCCTCGGTCGGCCTTGGCTCTTTCGAGACCTGGCCGATGCCTTTGCAGGCCGCCCTTGCCATCCACTGCCCGCTCTCGGCGAGGTCAAGCACATGCTGCGCCGTCATGCCGAACTGCTGGTGGGCCTGTCAGACGAGCTACACGGTCTCAGTGAGCTGCGCAAGCACATGGCTTGGTACTTCAAGGGATTTCCGGTAGGCGGCGAGCTGCGGCACCGCCTAGGAATGGTCTCCTCCTTCGCCGAGCTCGACCATCTGCTGTCCCAACTAGACCCCGATATCAGCTTCCCGGCCTCCGAATTGGGCTCCCCTCGGGGACGGCAGGGCGCGCCACGCGCAAAGGTGGCGCTGCCTGACGGCTGGCTGGCCGATACCTCCGGTCGTGATCTTGACCTGGCCGCTGCCGAGCAGGGCATCTCGGGTGGTTGACGGGGTCACTCCCCGCGCCAAGGCCTGGGCGGACACCATGGCCGGTCATCTCGATGGCGAGCTGGTACGGGCCCACTCGGGTTCGCCCGGCCGCCCGGGGCCGGGACCAATTGTGGACCGAAAACTGCGCGAGCAGCACGAGCGTGCGACGCTTCGACCCAGCTCGGCCTTTGCCGAAGGAGCTGGTCATCGCGCCATTGCGGAGGAGCCTGACGACCAGCGCACCTGCTTTGAGCGTGACCGCGATCGAATCGTGCACTCCACGGCCTTCCGACGACTCGCCGGCAAAACCCAGGTTGTCGTCTTTCCCACCGATCACCAGCGCACTCGACTGACCCATGCTCTGGAGGTAGCTCAGGTCGCAACATCGATCGCCCGCGGGGTGGGTGTCAATGTGACCTTGGTCGAAGCGATCGCCCTCGGGCATGATTGCGGTCACGGCCCGGGCGGGCATGCCAGCGAGGACGCTTTCGACCCCTTCATCCCAGAGGGATTTGACCATGGGCCATGGGGTGCAGACGTTGTGCTGCAAAGCCTCAATCTCTGCGCTGAGACGCTGGACGGAATCCGCAACCACTCCTGGTCACGACCGGCGCCGCTTACGGTGGAGGGCCACATCGTCAGCTGGGCAGACCGCATCGCCTATTGTGCGCACGATCTTGAGGACGCCATTCATGCCGGAATCGTCGCGCCGGATGATCTTCCTGCCGAGATCATCGAGGTATGCGGGCCGAGCCGGCGTGAGCAGCTCAACACCTTTGTCAAGGCAGTGATACGCGCTGTCGCGGAACATGGCGAAGTCGGGATGGCTCCGGCTGAGGCGGGAGCCTTGGCGGCGCTGCGGGCGTTCAACTATGAACGCATCTATGTACGGCCCGCCTCGCTCGCCCAGTCCCGCGCAGTCATTGAGGTGCTTCGCGCCTTGGTCGAGTACTACACCGAGCATCCGGAGCTGATCCCGGACGAGCTGAGAGTGCGGCCGCGATCCGATGCCGCCGTACGGGCGGCCGTTACGTACGTGGCTGGGATGACCGACAGGTATGCCTTCGACTTGGCTGTACACCACCTGAACTGGCCGCGGGAGCGGCTGCCGCACGGCATCGACCGAGACAGCTGAATACAGCTGCGAGCGTCGGAAATCGCGCGCCCGCCGCACGGAGGAGGAGCGAGCGGAGGTGTTCTTTCTCTGAGAGCGACGACGACGGCGGTGGATACAAAGCGCGCGATGCGCGGGCAGCTCCGAATAGATTGTGTTGTAATCAGCCGGTGGGGCAGCGCGTACGCGGCATCAGCAAGGCGTCGTACGCCTGGCGCATCGCTGCCGCCGTGCTTGGCATCGGATTGCTTCTCAACGGCTCATTGCGCATGAGCGACGATGCCTGGCCCTTTGGGCCGCTCTCCCAATACGCGTTCTCGCCTGCCAAAGACACGACCATCGTGATCACTCGCGCTGAGGGTCTGCTGGCGGATGGACGCCGCATCGACCTGCCGCTGCGTGTCGAAACGGCTGGAATCAGCCGTGCCGAGATTGAGGCCCGCATCCCACAAATAACGGCTGATCCGTCGCTGCTCCGCTCGGTGGCTGATGGATGGAGCTCTCGACATCGTGGTGAGCCCCCGCTTATCCGGGTCTGGTTGGTGCAGGATCAGACGCGGCTCGTCGATGGTCGGGTTGGTCCGACCCGTTTGGTCGAACTCACGGCCTGGGAGCCGCCCTCATGAGGACGCTGCGGTCGGTCGGCTCGTGGTTCATGCCGGTGGTTCCAGAGTCGCGGGTGGCAGTACTGCGTACCGTGCTCTACCTGTTCGTGATCATCGATATCCATCTGTTCGTCCGTGATCCCATTCCGCTGAGCAGACATCCCGAGCTCTACCGGCCGCTGATGATCGAGCGCCTGTTTCACCTCCCGCCGCCTAGCGTGCCGTTGACGATCACGCTCTACCTGATCTTGATGGTCGGCTGTCTCCTGGCGGCGGCCAATGTGCTGCCGCGTCTGACGGGCGGGGTAGTGGCCGCAGCCTTCACGTGGTGGACGGCAATCGGCATGAGCTACGGGAAGGTCGATCATGATCATCTCGCGCTCGTCATCGCGCTGTGGGTATTGCCCACGGTAGGTGTGATCGCCGACCGATGGCGGAGCGTGGAACGCTCAGCCCAGGCCGGATGGGCGCTCAAGTGCATTCAGATCTCAGTGATCTTCACCTACTTCTTGTCCGCACTTACCAAGATCCGCAGTGGCGGATGGAGCATTACCAGCTGGCCGGAGAGTTCGATCCTGATGTGGGCAATCGTTCGGCGGCCGCACGGGCTCGGTCAGTTTTTGTTGCCATATCCGGAGCTACTCCACCTCATGCAGTGGCTGTCCTTTACAGCTGAGCTGACGGCGGTGGTGGTCCTGTGGCTCCGCGGCCGAGCTCTGCTCGCCGCAGCCGTGTTCTGGATGGGATTTCACGTCTTCACGTTTGGGATCTTGTACATTCACTTCGCGCCAACGGCGATCTGCTGGCTGGCGTTCGCGCCGCTAGAGCGACTTGGTCCCTGGCTGCGCCGGGTCAAAGCCAGGCGGGGGGAGCGCGCAGGCCGGAGATCCGCCGGGCATACGGTGCCGGTTGTTCGCGATCACGCGGTAGATAGCGGCGGCTAGCTTGCGGACGATCGGCAGGTCCATTCCATAACCGGCAGCTGCGTAGATGCCGCCGCGAAACTTCAGCCATGCGGCAAAGGCGGCTGCGCCTCCCTGGATCGTTCCGTCGGTGCTCACCCACAAGGCCTCGCGTTGGGCGCGCTCCGCGGTCGTGCCAAGTGCGGCAAGATCGGTGAACTGCCACGGCACGAGCTGGGCGTTCGACCCGAGCGGTCGCTTAAGGCGCCTTGCCAGCCAGTGCGCACTGGACGTACAGAACGCGCAGTCTCCGTCGTAGATGAGCCAGGGAACGTCGCGAACCACCGTCTCCACGCCTCCAACCTACCGGCGGCCGGATCTCCATCTACCCGTGCTCGCCTTCCATAACCGGCCAGTCGGTGGACTTTCGGATGAGTACGCCACGGCGTCGGGGCCGAAACATAGACTCCCGTCCGTGGGCGGGCGGATCAATGACGAAGATATCGCCGCTGTACGCGATCGGGCACGTATCGAGGAAGTAGTCGGCTCCTACGTCACGCTGCGCAGCTCGGGCGGGACGATGAAGGGCCTCTGCCCTTTCCATGATGAGAAGACTCCGAGTTTCCAAGTCACCCCTTCGCGCGGTTATTGGTACTGCTTTGGTGCCTGTGCTGAGGGCGGCGATGTGATCGACTTCATGCGCAAAATCGACAACTTGAGCTTTGTTGAGGCTGTCGAGCGGCTCGCCGATCGTGTGGGTATTCAGCTGCGCTACACCGACGATGCCGGCCCTCGGATTGAGCCTGGTGCACGTACCCGGCTGGCTGAGGCACTCCGGTTGGCGGCGGAATTCTTTGCCGAGCACTTGAGCAGCCCAGACGCTGTCGTCGCCCGGCAATTCCTGTCCGAGCGTGGTTTCGATCGGGACACAGCTGAGCGGTTTCAGGTCGGTTTCTCTCCGCGCGACGGCCGCGCGCTCATCCAGCACCTTCGCGGCCGTGGGTTCTCCGATGTCGAGCTGGTGTCGGCAGGCCTCGCGCGCGAGTCCGGATGGGACTTCTTCCAGGGGCGCGCGATGTGGCCGATCCGCGACTCGGGACGGCAGGTGCTGGGCTTCGGGGCGCGTCGACTGCTCGAGGACGACCGGATGCCCGCCAAATACATCAACACTCCGGAAACGCTTCTCTACAAGAAGTCTCACGCGCTTTACGGGCTGGAACTTGCTCGTACCGCGATCAGCAAGAAGAGCCAAGCCGTGGTAGTCGAGGGCTATACCGACGTGATGGCGGCGCACCTGTCCGGTGTGGATACCGCGGTCGCCTCGTGTGGCACCGCTTTCGGCGATGATCATGCTCGATTGCTGCGGCGGGTGATGGGCAACCATGACGCTTTTCACGGCGAAGTGATCTTCACCTTCGATGGCGATGAGGCTGGACAGGCTGCGGCTTTGAAGGTCTTTGCTGGTGATCAGAATTTCGTGACTCAGACTTATGTGGCGATCGAGCCGACCGGTCTCGACCCGTGCGACCTGAGGCTGCAGCGCGGGGAGGCGGCAGTCCGCGAGCTGGTTGCCCGTCGAATACCGCTGTATCGCTTCGTCATGAGCAATCTGCTCAAACAACATGATCTTGATCGTGCCGACGGCCGGCTTGCTGCGCTTCGATCGGCCGCGCCGCTGGTGGCAAGTATCAGGGACAACGCATTGGTTTCTGGCTATGCGCGCGAGCTCGCCGGGATGCTCGGCATGGATACCGAAGAGGTACGCACCGAAGTAATGCGTGCTGCGGCCAAGTCCGGGCGTCGGGCAGCGATGGGAAGGTCGACAACCGGCGAAACCCATCCTGTCGCCCAGCCGGATGACCGGCCAGCGCTTCCGCTACTGCCTAGCCCTCACGATCGACTGCTCGTTACGGAACGCCAGACTGCCAAGCTGTTGATTCAGAATCCAAATCTCTTTCCGGACGGCTGGGACGGACTGACGACTGCGGACTTCACCCATCCGGCGTACGCCGCGGTCTTCACTGCCGTAGAGAAGGCGTGGGTCGAGCTCGGGGGCGCGGGGGTAACTCCAGACACCGAATGGGTGCATCGAGTCGCTGAGGCCTGTGAAGCGGACGATATCCGTTCACTGATTGCATCACTCGCCGTCGAGGCCCTGCCGGTGCATGGTGAGGTAACCGTGCGCTATGTGATCGCTAACTCAGCAGCGCTGCAGCTGCTCACAGTGATGCGTACGATCGCAGCGCTGAAATCCAAGCTGCAGCGTACGAATCCGGTCGAGGAGCAGCACAAGTACAACCAGATGTTCTCCGAGCTGGTTGTCCTGGAGGCGCGCCGCAAGGCGCTACACACCCGCGGTATCGGCGCCGCAGACTGACGCAGGGGTGGCACACTCCCGACCGCGTACGTTTCCGCTCCTAGCCGCACGTTTCCCACCAAAAGCGCGAAGAGGCTCGGGTGTGAAGGCGCCTACCCGAGCGTTTCCCACCAAGGGTGCGAAGACGAGGTCCCGCCTCGCGTCCGATACCCGAAGCCCGGCAAATTCGGCGTGAAGGTTATCCACAAATTTGCTGCTACCAGGTGTTGCGACGGGCACCGCATGCCGCACAGTGTCGGGCATGACGGAGCCCTATGACGATATACCGATCAAATCCCCACTGACACGCGCCGAGGTTATTGAGCTGCAGCGCGCCATCGAGGCTGGCCTGCTGGCGCGGGATGCAAGGGTTTCGGGGACCGGTTTTGCCGATGCGACCGAGCAGGAATTGACGGTCCTCGAGGACGAAGGAGAGCAGGCTCGCCAACGCTTCATCAAAGCCAATCTCGGGCTCGTCGGCATGGTCAGTCGCCAGTACGCCGCACGAAGTCAGCTTCCCAATGCCGAATTGTTCCAAGAGGGATGCGTCGGCTTGATCACAGCTGTTGAGCGGTTCGACCATACGCGCGGCCACGGGTTCGCGACATATGCGCTGTTCTGGATTCGGGCCTTCGTCGGCGCAGCCACTGCCAAGGTCCTAGGCGCGATGAATCTGCCAACCAGCCGGGCCGAGCAGCTGCGCGCCGCGCACGGATTGGAGGCAGAGCTCACTCAAAGCTTGGGCCGGCCGCCGACGCTACGCGAGCTAGCTGACGGGCTTGGCCGGAGCGAGGAGTGGACAACCGGTCTGCTCTCGCACCAAAGGCCGCACTCGCTGGAGCTTCTCGATGGCGCCAGTCTGGAGCGCCTGTACGCCCGCGATGACCTGGATGCAGTACTCACCGAGCCCCTGCAGGTACGCGAACTGCTCCTCCGGCTGGACGATCTCGATCGCCGCGTACTAGAACTCCGACTCGGGTTTACCGACGGCGATGCCAGGACGTACGCGCAAACCGCTCGGCTGCTTGATATGTCTGTGAGCCGGGTGCGCCGAATTGAGTCGCGGGCGCTGGAGAAGCTCCGGGAATTCTGTCCCCAGCAGGCATCGGCTCAACTCTGAGGCATCTCAGTGTCCTACCGAGCACAATGGCGGGGTGGGCAACGTGAAGGCACGCCGTTCGGCCTGGTGGTCCCGCAGTCGTGGATTGCCCAGCGTGATCGATGAATCATGGAAGGCCTCGCTAGCAGCCCAACCTGGCCGATCCGCTCGCATCTTGGCATGGGCGACGACGCCGGTCGGGTTCTGCATCGCCAGCCCTGCCGCCTTGTCGTATGGCAATGAGGACGGCTGGGAGCACATCGGTTGGCATGAGATCGAACGCGGCGGCTGGAATGCCGAGCTGCGAACGCTGAGCTGGGTGCTGTATGTGGGCCCCGGGCAAGCAGCTGTACGCGGATCGCTTGAGCTGATCGAGCCGGGTCGGATGCCAGAGCTGTTCCGGGAACGCATTTCTGCAACGATCGCCGTTGAGAAGTTCGTCCCGCTGTCCGGGGAGCGGGGCGTCACCATTGCCGCACGTCGTGATCTTGGCCGCGCTGGTGCCGTGTCCTGGCATGGCACGCTGACTCGAGGGCTGAGTTGGCAAACCAACGGCGTACCGGCAGCTGTTGATCAAGCAATGGAGCAGGTCAGAGCGGAATACGACCTCAGTTGACCTGGCTGCTAAGGTACGTAGCCGCTGGTTGTCAGTCCCTCGTAGCTCAATTGGCAGAGCATTCGGCTGTTAACCGAAGGGTTGTTGGTTCGAGTCCAACCGGGGGAGCTTGACTAGGAGTTTTGCTATCTCAAGGCACTCCTACCCCCCGTTTTTCCTCGATTGAGAAGGCTCGCATGCTGCTGGGGTTCATCGCGGCACGCGGAGGCGCGAATGACATCGCCAAAGTGATGGACCACTTCCGACTACTCTTCGGCACCGGCACCCCCAGACAAGATCATCGAGCTCTCGTACCGCCAAAGTCCCGGTCGTCACAGGAACAAGCTCCCTTGCAGGTGTGAGCCAGGAACAGACAGATTGGCATCATTGCCGAACCTGAAGACTTCTACCGGGACTTCCTGCCCCGCTTCATCGATGCGCAACGTGCCTTTCATGACGGTGACCCAGAGCCCAACCTTGCGCTGTGGTCCAGCGAAGACCCGGTGACACTCTTCGCCGCCCGCGGTCTGCTCGAGTCCGGGACCGAGCCGGTGACGGCGCGTTCCGGTTCGTTGCGTCCACATTCTCCGACGTCGAGATCTTCCACTGGGAGACGCTAGCCTCCGGTGTAGCAGGGGATTTCGCGTACACGGCGGCCGTCGAGCGCTATACGAACTCCAGGAACGGTGGGCCCCCGGAGCAGACGGAGCTCAGAGCGACCCACGTCTACCGCCGCGAGGACGGGCAGTGGCGCGCGGTGCACCGCCATGCCGACCGCAGGCCTCCCGGCCCGTGACCTCAGTGGCGATTCCATCTCGCCACCGGCCTCACAGCCAGCGCCGCACCTGGGATTGGTAGCGCTCGTACTCATCACCGAATCTGCGCGCGAGGTACTCCTCCTCTGGCACAATGACCCAGCGGTGCGTGGCAAGCACCGGGAGAGGGGCGATGATAAGTGGCCACCATGTTCCCACCCAGAGCGCGGCGCCCACGTACGCGGCGGTGAGGCCGGTGTACATCGGGTTGCGGCTGATCCGGTACGGGCCTTTGGTCACCAGCGTGGACACCGGGTCGTGCGGTACGACTGTCGTGCGGTGACGCCGGAAGGTCGCTGCGCCGGACCCGCTGAGCGCAAGTCCGGCAATGGTGAGGACCGCGCCGACGGCTGTCGTCGCCGGCCGCCCCGGCAAAGGCAACGGCAGCCATTTATGCAGCGCAAGCGTTGCGGCGAGCGGTGCGGCGAAGAGTAGCGGCGGGGCAGGGACGCGCACGGCGGCGCCGCTCTCACGCGTTGCGGCGGAGGATTCAGGGCTGTCACTCATGGTGCGTCTCCTTGGGAATGTGAACTCAGTGTCCATGGTGAGCTTGCCACCAGCTACTGTGGACAGCTGCCTCTGCCAGTCCAGGTGCGATCAGTCGTTCATCAGATCCAACAGGGCGCGCTCGCTGCGGTTTGGTCTGGGATTGAGTCGGCGACAGGAACCTCCGTGCGGACGACGGCAGGCCCTTTCATTGGCGTGCTCGGGATTCCGCGTTGATAATTGGTCACGATCAACCTACGGGGCGAGGCGTGCAATGACGACCGCATCGGAGGCGTACGATCACGGCACACCGCAAGATCGTCAGGCGGCGAAGCTCTCCTGGTCTGGTTGCTGTGGATGGCGGTCGCCTTCATCGGAATTTGGCTCGGCGTCCTTCTGCGCGAGCACTGCTAGGGACCACCCCGACTGATCCGCGCCGGGCTACGCCAGCTGTATAGGCCATATCACCCACCACGTCATACGCCTGCAATTCGAACATGAACGATGTGCAGTCGGAGAAACTCCTCTCGAGGAAAGTGAAGGCCTCGTCCACGTCATCCCTGCCATAGGCGTTGCGCCAGGCACCCAGCACGCTCACCGGCTCGTTGCGGGACTACAGCGCCCGGCGCGGGCCCGCGTCGCCATTGTGTACAGCGCGCTCCGCTTCATACAGTGCGGAGTTGACCCAAGCTAGGGCGTCGTCCCGGTCAGCCATGTCCTCAGCATGCTCCTGGCCCAGCGGTTTGCACAGGCCTGACAGCGGAGTCTGCTCGGAGCATGGACGAACGGTCCGTATCCGCTGCAACCCACGCGACCGGGGAGATCTCTTGACCCGAGGGGCCGTAAGAGCCACTGCTGTATGCGTTCTCTGGCACGCGCTCGCTGAATGTCGGGTCCCGTGCGGACTAATCGACCTGGAGCTATCCGTCGAGGGAGTAAAGGAACACCCACGCAATCAGCTTCCGCACGATCAAGAACTCCATCGTCCCGGGTCGTCTGGCGACCGTGCATGCTAGGCCAACGTGCCTGTCCCGGGCCGCAGCTCACGCGCGGCCGCGGCCTCCGTGGCCTGTCGCTCGTGCTTCAGATGCCACTACCGCCCGGAAGCCATCGGTGCCCGGTCAACTGTAGGAAGCCGAGACAGTCGTCTGCTTCTCCGGAGGCTGCCCAGGATGCGCTGGTCGATCGGGTCGAGGACAGGGAGCTCACCCGCGCCGACGATCTTAGGGTCTTTCACTTACACGATGCTCGACGGGCCGCGAGCCAGGCGCGCTCGGCCTCGTTCTCGGTGAGTGCGATCGCCTGCTCGTAGGCGGTCCCGGCTTCGGCGTACCGGCCGAGCCGCCGAAGCAGGTCAGCGCGGGTGGCGTGGAATGCATGATAGGAGCCGAGGTCCAGGTCGTCGACGATCGCCAAGGCCACCTGGGGTCCGTCGAGCTCAGCGACGGCCACGGCTCGATTCAGCGCAACGATGGGCGACGGCGTGAGCGCCGCGAGCTGGTCGTAGAGCGCGACCACTTGGGACCAGTCGGTCGACGATGCGTCGGGAGCGTCGGTGTGCACTGCATTGATTGCGGCCTGGATCTGGTACGGACCCGGCCGGTTCAG
>Ga0307289_10000983_pt1 | contig 12325 bp, 7 predicted proteins | sample ER_DNA_143_FD_194483 | JGI IMG/M metagenome (GOLD analysis project Ga0307289, IMG submission 194483) | Bulk soil microbial communities from the East River watershed near Crested Butte, Colorado, United States - ER_DNA_143 | ecosystem: Environmental > Terrestrial > Soil > Floodplain | place: USA...
GTCTGCGCACATTTCGCTGCCGGGGAATATCGATCGAACGGAAAAGGCGCTTCATCTGGTTTTTGACGGGCACTGCAAGGCCGACCAGCCGAAGTCGCCTTTTTAGGGTGCATCCCAACGGATCCCCACTGGGTGCTGCGAAAGGGAGATCGATATCAATCGTACGTCCGCCTCGCAGGATGGAGGCGGCCCGCGCCCACAGCTTCCGTAGCCCGCCCCGCTGCAGGCAGGGGTCGCCCGGTATATTCCCGCGCATTCACCGACCGCCTTCGTCGCACCGTGTCTCTAACGATGCGCCTTGAGACTCTGCGAAGATTATGACAATGGGCGAGGGGCCACCCGCTCGGCGTCTGGCGCATTGATGGTCTGCTCGAACTCCCCCTTGGGAAAGGCATGATGAAGCTTTCTCGCCGCAAATTCTTGTATCTGGCCGCAGGTGCGGCCGCGGTTCCGGTCTCGGCGCGAACCGCAATCGCGCAGGCCTATCCGGCACGGCCGGTGCGCATCATCGTTGGCTTTGGACCCGGGGGCGCGCCCGACATCGTCTCGCGCCTGTTGGGGCAATGGCTGTCGGAGCGGCTCGGCCAGCAATTCCTCGTCGAGGTCCGATCGGGCGCGGGCAGCAACATCGCCACCGAGGCGGTCGTGAAATCGCCTCCGGACGGCTACACGCTTTTGATGGGTGGTTTGCCAAACGCGATCAATGCCACCCTTTACGACAAGCTCAATTTCAATTTCATCCGCGACATTGCGCCGGTCGTGGGCGTCGTCAGCACGGTCAATCTCTTGTTGGTTAGTCCCTCGGTTGAGGCCAACACCGTTCCTGAACTTATCGCTTATGCCAAGGCCCATCCCGGCAAACTCAATATGGCTTCGGCCGGGAGCGGGAGCGCGCCGCATCTGGCCGGTGAGCTTTTCAAGATGATGGCCGGCATTGACATGATCCACGTGCCGTATCGGGGCGCGGGGCTGGCGCTGACCGACCTGATTGGCGGACAGGTGCAGGTCCTGATCCTCAGCATGCTCGCATCGATCGAGCACGTTCGCGCTGGCAAACTGCGCGCTCTCGCAGTCACATCCGCCACGCGGTCTGGAGTGCTGCCCGACGTTCCGACGGTGGCTGAATTCCTCGCGGGTTACGAAGCCACGACGTGGTGGGGCATCGGCATGCCCCGGCATACGCCTGCCGAGATTGTGGACTGGCTCAACAAGGAGATTAATGCGGCACTCGCCGATGCCAATATGAAGAGGCGCCTAGAAGATGAGGGCGCGACCGTGCTTGGGGGTTCGCCCGCCGACTTCGAGCGGCTCATCGCCGAAGAGACCGAGAAGTGGGGCAAAGTGATTCGGGACGCCCACATCAAGCCGGGATGACCCTCGCGCCAGCGTCCTATGGCGTTTCGTCGCATACCAAATCGGGACCGCGGTAATTGCCGGCGCCCGCGGTTGTGTCCCAAGTTGCGACTGTTGATTTCCCTGCGCCTTCCAACGCTCTGCGGCCGTCGCTTTTCCTGTCCCGTCCCGTGAGGAGTCGGTTGCTCGCGGCGGTTACGTGGTTGAGTCGAAGAGGGGAGGCAAGGCATCGTGCGTGGAACTTGCTGGCGATCTATGCCACAAGGCCGTTCCGCGAGGCACGATGAAGCTTCCCCGCCGACAGTTTTTGCATCTGGCAGCCATGGCAGCCGCGCTGGGGCCCGTCATCCCTGCTGCACGCGCGCAGGCCTATCCGACGCGTCCGGTCCGCGTGCTTGTCGGCTTTGCTCCCGGCGGGACCACGGACATTGTCACGCGGCTGATGGGCCGGTGGCTGTCAGAGCGACTCGGACAGCCATTCATCATCGAGAACCGGCCAGGTGCGAACACCAATATCGCAACCGAAGCGGGGGCGAGTGTTCCCAGGGACGGCTACACGCTGACCATCCTCGGTTCGACCCAGACCATCAACGAAACGGTCTACGACAAGCTCACGGTCAAGTTGAATCGCGATTACACGTTCATTGCGGGCCTGAATGAATCGCCTCTGGTTCTGGAGGTCCATCCGGCAGTTCCGGCCAATACGGTGCCCGAGTTCATTGCCTACGCGAAGGCGAACCCGGGTAAGGTCAATCTGGCATCGTTCGGCATCGGCTCGATTTCTCACGTCGCTGGTGAGCTGTTCAAGATGGCGACCGGCACGGACATGCTTCACGTTCCGTATCGCGGATCGGCTCCGATGCTTACCAATCTGCTGGGCGGGCAGGTGCATGCGGCGTTCGACAATCTGCCTGCGTCCCTCGAGTATATCAGGACCGGCCGGCTGCGTGCGTTGGCGGTCACCAGCGTCAAGCGTGCGGAAGTCCTCCCGGACATTCCGGTCTTGAGCGATTTCGTGCCGGGCCTCGAAGTGAGCGCCCTGTTTGGAGTTGCCGCACCGAAGAACACGCCTGTCGAGATCGTCGACCGGCTCAACAAAGAGATCAATGCGGGCCTCGCCGATCCCAACATCAAGGCGCGGCTGGCCAATCTGGGAGGCTCACCACTCATACTTTCGCCCGCCGGCTTCACCAAGCTCATTGCCGATGAAGTGGTGAAGTGGGGCAAGGTGGTCCGGACCGCCGGCATCAAGCTGGAATGAGGGGATCAGGCGCGCCGGGAAGAAAATCCGAGCGAATGTGGGTTTCGCGACTATAGTCGCGGCTGGGCATCCGGGCATTCGCCGACGCTTTGTGGCCGCGGGGAAATAGTTGCCTGATCTCCGCTCGGGAAGGGGAACATGTACCTTGTTGCCGATCATGCGCGACGTTACGTTAACAGCGCATCTTGCTTGCCTTACCCCCGCGGGGGCCTGCGATGAAATGCCCGAAGTGCCAGCACGAAAACACTGTTGGGGCTAAGTTCTGCGAGGACTGCGCTGCTCCGCTGGCCCTGGCCGTGGCCCGGGTCTGTGCCAATTGTGGGAGCGAGGTGTCGTCCAAAGCCAAGTTCTGCCACCTATGTGGCTATCCGCAGAAGCCTGCGACTGACGATCCCCGCTTTGCCTCGCCCAAGAATTATACGCCCCGGCACCTTGCCGACAAGATCCTCAATTCCAGAGCAGCCCTCGAGGGTGAGCGCAAGCTGGTCACCGTGCTGTTCGCCGACATCAAGGGTTCGGTGGACTTGATTGCTGACCGCGACCCCGAGGAGGCGCAGAAGCTCCTCGATCCCGTGCTCGAACGCATGATCGAGGCGGTCCAACGCTACGAGGGGACCGTGAACCGGGTTATGGGCGACGGCATCATGGCCCTCTTCGGCGCGCCGATCGCCCACGAGGATCATGCCGTGCGCGCGTGTTATGCGGCACTCAGGATGCAAGAGACCGTCAGGCAATATGCGGACGAGGTTCAGCGGTCTCAAGGTGTGCCGGTGATGATCCGAGTCGGACTTAACTCGGGGGAGATCGTCGTCTGCGCCATCGGCAACGATCTGCACATGGACTACACCGTCGTGGGCCAGACCGCGAACCTGGCGGCCCGCATGGAACAGATGGCGGAGCCCGGCTGCGTGTTTACGACGGCCGACACCCTGAAGTTGGCGGAAGGGTACATCGCCATGAAGTCCCTCGGCCCCGCGCGGGTGAAGGGGCTCGCCGATCCGGTGGAAATCTACGAGGTGACGGGCGCCAGCGCCGCGCGAACTCGGCTCCAGGCCGCTGCCGGACGTGGTTTGACGCGTTTCGTCGGTCGCGATGGCGAGCTGGAGCACCTCCGCCGCGCGCAGCAGCTGGCCGGCGAAGGTCGCGGTCAGGTGGTGGCGATCATCGGCGAAGCGGGAGTGGGCAAGTCGCGCCTGGTGCGCGAGTTCGTTCATTCGCCCCATACCGCGGGCTGGCTTGTTCTGGAGTCCGCCTCCGCTTCCTATGGTCACGCAACGCCTTACCTGCCGGTCATCGAATTGCTCAGGCACTATTTCAAGATCAATGTCCAAGACAGCACACGATCGATCCGTGAGAAAGTGACGAGCAAGATTTTGGCGCTCGATCCCTCGTTACAGGACGAGATTCCGCCGGTGCTGGATCTCCTCGATGTGTTGGATCACGAGCATCCGTTCCGGTCGCTCGACCCGCTCCAGCATCGGCAGCAAACGTATCAGGCAGTCACCCGCCTGTTGCTGAGTGAGAACCGCGTGCAGCCGGTCGTCGCGGTCTTCGAGGATCTTCATTGGAACGATTCCCTTACTCTCGGTCTGCTGAATGATCTCGTCGTGGGCGCGCAGCATGTTCGCTTTCTCCTGGTGGCGAGCTACCGCCCCGTATACAGGGACGAATGGAAGAACCGGCCGAATTATCACCAGCTACGTCTCGATCCCCTTGCCACCGAGAGCCTTGGCGAGCTCCTTCAGGCCCTGTTGGGTTCCGACCCGAGTCTGCCGGCTCTGAAGACCTTCCTGGTGGAGCGCGCCAGCGGGAATCCGTTCTTCGTCGAAGAGATCGTGCGATCGCTGATCGGTACCGGCGTGCTCGAGGGCGCGCGCGGTGGCTACCGCCTGGCGCGGCCGTTCTCCAGCGTCCAGGTCCCGCCCACCGTGCAGGCGGTGCTCGCCGCGCGCATCGACGCGCTGCCCGCCGCCGAAAAGCGCCTGCTGCAGGAGGCGGCTGTCATTGGTCACGACGTCCCATTGGCCCTCTTGCTTACGATTTCCGGGCTGACGGAGGACAAGCTCCGCGGTCTGCTCGAGAATCTGCAGGCTGCTGAATTTCTCTACGTGACGCAGCTCTTTCCAGTGCTGCAATACGCCTTCAAGCACTCCCTCACCCACGATGTCACCTACAGCGGTGTGCTTCACGAACGCCGCCGCGACATCCACGCGCGCGTCGTGGATGCCATAGAAAAGCTGTATGCCGACCGGCTGGGCGAACAGGTCGAGCGGCTCGCCCATCACGCAGCGAGGGGCGAGCTGCAGGAGAAGGCGGTGCACTATCTCCGGCTGGCCGGAGGGAAGGCGGCCGCACGCTCGGCGCTCTTGGACGCGCGGGCCTGGTTCGAGCAGGCGCTGGGTATTCTCAAGGCATTGCCGGAGAGCCGGGCCACGCTGGAGCAAGCCTTCGAGATCCGCCTCGAGATGCGACCGGTGCTGCGCAAGCTCGGTGAAGGCCGGCAGATGCTCGAGCACCTCCGCGAGGCCGAGGCCCTCGCCGAGCGGCTGAAAGATGATCGCCGGCTTGGCCAGGTCTGCGCTTTCATGACGACCGTCCAGTCCACGCTCAACGAGCTGGACGAGGCACTCGCGACCGGCACCCGTGCCCTGGAGATCGCCGACCGCCTCGGGGACTTGCGGCTTCGTATCCTCACCACGAGCTATCTCGAGCAGGCGCACTACTATCGGGGCGATTACCGCCACGTGGTCGAGTTTGCCACCGCCAACCTCGCGGCGCTGCCCGCCGAATGGGTTCACGAATACTTCGGTATGGCCGTGCCGGCATCGATCTTCGGTCGCGCCTGGCTGACCATGAGCCTCGCCGAGCTGGGCCGATTCCCCGAGGCGGCCAAGTACGAGGCGGAGGCGATCCGGCTCGCCGAGCCGACGCAGCATGCGTTCACCATCGGTTGGGCCCACTTCGCTGCCAGCATGCTCCACCTCCACAAGGGCGACTGGGCGAAGGCGCGGTCACCGGTCGAGCACTGGATCACCATGCTTCGGACTGGAAATGTCACGATCCATCTACCCTGGGCGATCGCCTCCTCAGCTTGGGTGCTGGCGCAGATCGGCGAAGCGAGCGAGGCGCTGAACCGGATCCGGGAGGGCGAGCAGCTGCTCGAGCATCAAGCGGCGAGGGGGATCGTTGCCCATCGCGGCTGGGCCTACGGCGCGGTGAGTCGCGCCTGTCTGCAGCTTGGTTTGCTGGACGAGGCGCGGCGCCTGGCCGATCGCTCGGTCGAGTCCTCTCGGCGTCAGCATGGCTTTGCGGCCCATGCGCTGCGTCTGCTCGGCGACATCGCGAGCCATCCCGACCGGTTCGATGCCGCAAGCAGCGCAGCCCACTACCATGAGGCACTGGCACTCGCCGAGCTGCACGGCATGCGCCCGCTTGTCGCCCACTGTCATCTCGGCCTGAGCAAGCTCTACCGCCGCACCGGCAAGCCGGAGCACGCCCGCGATAATCTCAGCACCGCGACGAGGATGTATCGCGAGATGGACATGGGCTTCTGGCTCGAGCAGGGTGAGGCTGATATGACGACCTTCGGCGAGATCGAACCACGCGTTCAGCCCGCCGTCGAAATCCTCGCCCCCAGGCCGTAGCGGCGGCGGTCGTTCTGCGTGGGTGGAGGCCGGGAAATCATGCCGGGTGCGCGTTCCGCAGACCGCAGGCGCTCGGTTCCGTTTTCGTGCCTCCCTCACCTTCTGGAACACCACGCCCACCGTAGGTCCGACGCGCCGGCGATTCTCGCTCCCGGGCGCGCTCCGCTGAGCTACGGCCGTCTATATCAGCACATCGATGACATGGGACGCACACTGCGGGCCCTGGGGATCGGCCGTCATGACCGGATCGCCGTAGTGCTGCCGAATGGGCCGGAGATGGCGGTGGCGATTGTCACCGTGGCGGCGAGCGCGGCCTGCGCCCCGATGAACCCGGCCTATGGGGCCGAGGAACTGGACAGATATTTCGCCGATCTGCGGCCTCGCGCGTTGATCACGCAGGCGGGAATCGACTCGCCTGCGAGCCGTGTCGCGCTTTCGCGCGGCGTGCGTGTCGTCGAGATATCGACCGCGCCTGACGCAGAAGCCGGTCTTTTCACGCTCATCGGAGAACAGGGGAGGGCGCGGGCGCGCGGCACGGTCAGCCCCGGCGACGTGGCGCTGCTGCTGCTCACGTCAGGCACGACGTCGCGGCCGAAGATTGTCCCGCTGACCCACGCCAACATCTGCACATCGGCTTACAGCTCCGTTGCGGCACTGGCGCTGGGAGAAACCGATCGCTGCTTGAATGTACTGCCCCTGTTTCATGGGCATGGTCTCATCGCCACGGTGTTGGCCTCGCTGGCGGCCGGCGCGAGTGTCGTATGCACCCCCGGATGCGACATCAACAGCTTCTTTGGGTGGATCACCGCGTTTCAACCGACGTGGTACTCCGCGGTGCCGACCATGCATCAGGCAATTCTCGCCCAGGCGCGACACCAGCGCCAGCAAGCCGCGGACTGTCGGCTGCGGTTCGTCCGCTCCGCCTCGGCTCCGCTACCGCCCCGCGTCTTCGCGGAACTGGAGCGGACCTTCGAGACTTCCGTGATCGAATTTTACGGCATGACGGAAACGGCTTCCTCGCCCATCGCATGCAATCCGCTGCCGCCGCGCCAGCGCAAGGCGGGTTCGGTCGGCATGCCGGTGGGTTTGGACGTCGCGATCATGGACGAAGCAGGGGCTTTGCTGCCCGGCGGCGAGACCGGGCAGGTCCTCGTCCGTGGCGCGAGCGTCACGCCAGGCTACGACGACCCATCGGCGACCCAGGCCGCGTTTGCGGACGATTGGTTCAAGACCGGGGACCTGGGCTTTTTCGATGACGACGGCTACCTGTTTCTCGCGGGCCGCAGCCGGGAGATGATCAATCGCGGTGGGGAGAAAGTTGCCCCGCGGGAAGTCGACGAGGTGCTTCTGCAACATCCGGCGGTGGCAGAGGCCGTCACCTTTGCCGTCCCCCACGCCACGCTCGGTGAGGACGTCGCCGCGGCCATTGTGTTGCGGCCCCATGTTCCGGCGACGCCAAGGGACATTCGTCAGTTTGCCATCGGACGTGTCGCCGACTTCAAGGTCCCGCGCCAGGTGTTCATCGTCCCGGAGATCCCGAAAAGCTCGACGGGCAAAGTGCAGCGGGTCGGCTTGGCGGCCAAGTTGGGGCTGGCGAGCATCGCCGCGCTGCCGCCGATCCCGGTCCCGCCACGCACGCCCCTCGAGCAGACACTAGCAGGCTTCTGGGCACAGATCCTCCCGCTCGAACGGATCGGCGTCTATGATGACTTCTTCGCGTTGGGCGGCGACTCTCTCCTGGCCGCCCGCGTTCTCACCCACATGTACCAGGTCACGCAACTCGAGGTCGAGGTCGCCCGCTTTTTCGAGGCACCGACTGTTGCGGAGATGGCTCACCATCTCGAGACGTTGATCCGGGCCGGCCGAGGCCGGCGACCTTCTTCAGCCGTTGTGCGCGCACCCCGAGACGGCGGGGTGCCGGCGTCGATCGCGCAGGAACGGCTGGCGAGTCTGCAGCAAGCCCTGCCAGGCATGCCTTTTTTCAATGTCCTCTACGCGCTTCGACTGACGTCGCCATTGGACGCGGCGGTCCTGGAGCGGAGCATCAATGAAGTCGTGCGGCGGCATGAAATTCTGCGCACGACTCTCGATGTCGTCGATGGCCGGCACGTGCAGGTCATCGCGCCGCAGTTGAGCGTGCCCCTGCCGTTCGACGATCTGCGCGCGCTGTCAAAATCCAAAAAGGAGGCCGTCGCACGCCAACTCGTTGAAGGAGAACTGCTTCATTCCTTCGACCTCGCGCAGGGGCCTCTGTTTCGGGCGCGCGTGGTGCGTCTGGCCGAGCAAGAACACCTCTTGCTCGTCACCATGCACCAGGTCATCTGCGACGGGTGGTCGCTCGGCGTGCTCATCGACGAGCTCGCCGCTCTATACGACGCCTTCTCCACCCAAGAGCCGTCGCCCCTGGCGCCGCCTTCGACTCAATACGCGGACTTTGCAAACTGGCAGCGGCACTGGCAGTCACATCCCGACGTCGTTGCGCAGCTCGGATACTGGCGAGAGCAGCTTCACGATCCGCTGCCCATGATGGAGCTCGCTCCCTCCCGTCCGGGCCGGACAATCGACGGTTTCCGCACGGCGCGGCGGGAGTTCGCGTTGCCGGCGAGGCTTTCGGACGCAGCCAAGCGCTTCAGCCATCGAGAAGGCGGCACGCTGTTCATGGCGCTCGTCGCGGCCTTGAAAGTGCTGTTGCACCGCTACGCGGGCCAGGACGACTTGCGGGTGGCCACCAACGTCGCCAATCGCAATCGTCCAGGGAGCGAGGGACTTATCGGCCCGCTGGTCAATACGGTGATTCTCCGCACCAACCTCGATGGCGACCCCAGCCCGCAGGAGGTCATGCGCCGGGTTCGTGCGACCACCCTCGCGGCCTTCGCGCGCCAGGATCTTCCATTCGAGGAGTTGGTTGAGACTCTCGAGCGCGAGCGCGCCGCCGGGCCTGTTGCCCCGGCCCAGGCCATGCTCTTGTTGCAGAATGCTGCATTGCGGCCGATGGCGAGCTCCGGACACAAGCTCGTTTTCGAAGAGGCCAATCCGAATATGCTACTGCCGCTAGTGACGATAACAACATTCGATGTTATCTTGATGCTGAGCGAAAGCACCGGCGGTCTCGTCGGGACTTGCGTTTACAAGCCGCACCTCTTCGGTGCCAGGATGATCGATCACCTGCTTCGAGGCTTCCGGAAGGTGCTCGAACATATGGTAACGCAGCCGGAGCGACCAATCTCGGCAATCCGGGTTTCGCTCAAGAAGAAACGTTTGAATGAGAAACCATCGAGTCCGTAAGTGCGTGCCTGGCGTTTTCTACGTGATCTATCCATCAATGCAAATTCTAAGGAGACACGTTCCATGGGAAAGAAACTAGGTGTATTCTCTGACAAGGAAGTAAAGGGGCTCGACGCGAAGCAACGCGCGGCCCTCAAGAAAGAAGCCCTACGCCATGTCCGAAATTCTCCAGAGATACACAAGTTAGTTGCCGCGCATCCAAAAGCCCGCAAGATACTTAAAGCCAAACTCGCTTCCACGCACAGCCGATTGACGGCTAAGGCCGGCGGCAAGAAGAAACGGTAAGAAGGAAAAGGCTTAGCGCCCACGCTAGCTGCCCGACGATACGGTAGCTGGCACGAAACGTGACGATCTGCGCAGTACGACCAGCGGTCTAGCGAGTGCGTGCCTTGGCTCGCCCCGATACTCGCTTTCGCAGTCGTTCACCCGCGTAGCGGAATCGAGCTGAGGCGGTCGTGCGCGGTCATTGGCCGTGCCCGGATGACGCTGCGGTATTGCTCGCGCCGGTCGCAAGATGGCGAACTGGGCGAGGGCTGACGGCTCTCTCGCCCTTCTCCTTTGGTTTGCCGGCGGCGTGCGTGGGCCTTTGAGGAGGAGACGGGCGGCGCCCATCGTGCGCTAGATGTAAGGCGGCGGGCGGACCCGCTGTTGGCAATGCTGTCGGGAGATCAATAAAACCGCGCGGACGGCGGCAGCCGAGGAGGGTTTAGCGTCATATGGACGAACGGACGGTTCCGATTGAGGGCACGTGTGCTCCGGCTTTTGCCGCGGTTCGCGCCGCGTTCGAGCAGAATTTTCGCACGCGCAACGAAATCGGCGCGGCGGTGTGCGTCTACAAGGATGGCGAGAAGGTCGTTGACCTGTGGGGCGGGTACAAGGACCTCGCCCGCATGGATCCATGGCGGGCGGACACCATCGTCATCATGAATTCCGTGGCCAAGAGCATGTGCGCGCTGTGCACGCACATCCTCATCGATCGGGGCACAATCGATTTTGATGCGCCGGTCGCCCGCTATTGGCCGGAATTCGCTGCGGCCGGCAAGCAGGGGGTGCTGATCAGGCACGTCCTCTCCCATACCGACGGCGTGATCTTTTGCGATCATGCGCCTCCTGGCTCCTGGTTCGACTGGGATGTTCACATTCGCGCCATCGAAATGCAGGAGCCGGCATGGGAACCGGGCACCAAGGGCGCCTACAACTCGATCAATATCGGCTTCATTCTCGGCGAGGTGGTACGCCGCGTCACCGGGAAAACCATCGGCGCCTTTCTGCGCGAGGCCGTGACCGAGAAGCTCGCGGCGGATTACCATATCGGCTTGCGGCCGGACGAGCTTGCGCGCGTGTCCGACATGCACAGGAATCCGAGCAACGCCTTTTTCAAGCTGGCGGCTGATCGTTCGACGCCCCTCGGCCGCGCCTTCCGCTCGGCGCCGTCATTCGGCTATTTCCAGAATTGCTGCGAGATCCGCCAAGGCGAGGTTCCCTCATTCGGCGGCCATGGCAATGCTCGCGCGGTGGCAAGAATCTACGCGGCGCTCGCCGGCGATGGCAGCATCGACGGTGTGCGCATCCTCAGCCCAGCGGCCGTGCAACGGGCCGCGCAGCTTGTATGGGACGACGAGTGCATCATGACCCGGCGCCGCATCCGCATGGGCTACGGCTTCATGCACAATGAGCCCAATACCGCGCCCATGGGGGCGAACATGGCCGCGTTCGGACATACTGGAACTGGCGGCGCCTTCACCTGGTGCGATCGCGACCGCAACCTGGCTTTCGCATATTGTACGAACTTTCAGCGCGCAGCTCCGGGAATCGGCGCGCGCGGCGCCGCGGTGTCCGTCGCGGCCGGCGATGGCAAGTCGCCCGATTGGCTGGTCTAGGACTGAAAATGCGCGTCTTTGACTTTTCTTCTGGGAGTCAGCGGAGCTGAGGATGAAAATTCGAACGATCATTGCAAGTGTGTGTCTTGGCCTGCTGATGTGGGTCGAGCCAGCCAGCGCGCAGAGCACGTACTCATTGACGGTCAGTCACCACAAGGACATTGCGCTGAGCGCGGACGACGTTGACAAAATCTTGGCCGACGCGTCGAAGATTCTGCAGAAAGACTCTGGTCACAGAAGCACTGCGAACAACGTGGCATGTAAGGTGACATTCAAACGGCAGGGCCCCGTCACCACCTTCGCATCGGCCGATACGCCAAAAATCATAAATACCGCGGCCGATCGCGACGCCGTGCATCGGGAGAAGGCCGATGTCAAGGTTGTCGAGAAGATCAAGTTCTGCAGGGGCGATCCAAGTGATTTCGGCGGGTGCGCATGGCCACCTCGGGCGGATAGCCGATCGATCATTGTTGTTCGAGATCCACCGGCGCCGTTTCCCGGCATCCTATGGGCGCACGAGTTTGGACACAGGACGGGTCTGCGGCACCGCGGTGAGCCACAGGCGCTGATGACGATTTGCGATCTCAAAGGCGACCAGGTGCAGGTCAATCGGAAGGAATGCGATTGTTTCCTCGGGGGTCCGGGATCATGCAGGATACCTGAGCCTCCCGATGCGGTGTGCGGAAGGTAGATACCGGTCGCGCTTCCGGACATCGTTCGCAGCGCGTTCGTTCGCTGCTTCCGTGCGCGCTCACCGGCTCGATTGGGACCAATGCGAGGTTTTGTCCCGCGCTGCGGATGTCACATGCGCCAGCGCGCGTCGGGGTCTTCCTCGGGAACGGCCAGCGCCTCGATCTGGACGAACGCGTCTGCGCCGACCTCCACCGGTCGTGGCGGCGCCT